>Ga0209291_1000819_pt1 | contig 29285 bp, 27 predicted proteins | sample GOMGulsemesocosm_FD_184633 | JGI IMG/M metagenome (GOLD analysis project Ga0209291, IMG submission 184633) | Methane-oxidizing microbial communities from mesocosms in the Gulf of Mexico - GOM9B Gulf of Mexico (SPAdes) (version 2) | ecosystem: Environmental > Aquatic > Marine > Cold seeps...
GGAATACCTATCGTTGTATTATCGATCGTAAAGAAGGGAATTATTTTGTTGGAAGAACAGAGTCTGATTCACCTGATGTTGATAATGAAGTATTGATTGATGCTGAGAAGTATTACTTAAAACAAGGAGAGTTCGCTGATATTAAAATTATAGAAGCTGCTGATTTTGATTTATATGGTATTGTAGAATAATAAGAATAAAATATGTACTTAAAGAGAGCTTGTGAAAACAAGCTCTCTTTTTTGTTAAGCTTTATTTAAATTAACGACATATGATTTAGATATTTTTCAAAAGGAAGTATCTTTACCAAAAACGATAGTAAATGCCAATAACAAGTATTCCTTTTAGAGCAACAAATTATTTTTCAGCATTTATATGCGATTATCTAGAAGAACATGCTGATTTAAAACCGTTTTATAATCGATTTCCTACATTAGATAATTTTGCTACTCAGATAGAAGAGAAGCAGATTTCGGTAACTAACCGGACTGTTTTAGTGGATACACTTCAAAAACAATATCAAAATATAAGTGCTTCAGAAGTAACTGCTGAAAACATAGAGCTGTTACAAGAGCAAAATACATTTACCATTACTACTGGTCATCAGTTGAACTTGTTTACGGGGCCGTTATATTTCTTATATAAAATTATATCTACTATTAATTTATGTGAGGAGTTAAGAGCTAAGCACCCTGAACAAAATTTTGTTCCCATATATTGGATGGCTACTGAAGATCATGATTTTGAAGAAATAAATTATTTCAATTTTAAAGGAAGTAAAGTTGAGTGGGATCGTGATTTTGGTGGAGCAGTAGGTGAGCTATCTACTGAAGGTTTAAAAGATGTATTTGACGAATTTTCTAAAAATTTAGGACTAGGTAAAAAGGCTACTTATTTGAGAGAATTGTTTGAAAAAGCATATGTAGGACATTCAAATTTAGCAGATGCAATTCGATACTTAGTAAACGAATTATTTGGAAAATATGGGTTGGTGGTATTAGACGCTAATGATTCAGGATTAAAACAGTTATTTGTTCCATATATAAAACAAGAGTTACTACAACAGACTTCGTTTAAAGCAGTTTCTAAAACCATTGCAGTTTTTCCTAATGATTATAAGGTACAAGTGAATCCAAGGGAAATCAATTTGTTTTATATCACCAAAGGAGTTCGTGAGCGTATTGTTTATGAAGATGGATTGTATAGAGTAAATAACACTGATATTTCATGGGTAAGAGAAGAGCTGTTAAAACACCTCGGTGAGGTGCCGGAGCGTTTTTCTCCAAATGTATTATTGCGACCACTGTATCAGGAAGTAGTATTGCCAAACTTATGTTATATAGGTGGTGGAGGAGAGTTGGCGTATTGGTTTGAAATGAAAGAAATGTTTAATGAATTTGGAGTTGTTTTTCCAATGTTGTTATTGCGTAATTCAGCATTGATAATTACTGAAGCGCAACAAAAAAAGTTCGATAAACTTAAATTATTTACTTCTGAATTGTTTTTAAAACAAACCGATTTAATAGCTCAAAAAACAAAAGAATTATCGGAATTAAATATCGATTTTTCTAAACAAAAGGAGTTTTTGAAAAATCAGTTTAAAGCGTTATACGAACTAGCAGAACAAGCTGATAAATCATTTGTAGGGGCAGTTGCTGCACAAGAAAAAAAGCAATTAAACGGATTAGAAGCTTTAGAAAAACGATTGTTAAGAGCAGAGAAGCGTAAGTTTAAAGAAAAACTTAATTCATATACTTCATTACAAGATGAGTTATTTCCTAACCAAAGTTTACAGGAGCGAAATACCAATTTTTCAGAATTGTATTTGGAGTATGGAAATGAGTTGATTCCTATGTTGAAAAAGGGATTGAACCCCTTGAAATATGAGTTTGTAGTAGTTAGTTAAAACTATTTCCGTTGTTCCAACTCAATAATTTCCATATTTTTAATATCACTCCCGTCAATTTCAAAGCGAAGCATGGTACGTACTTTATGAAAACCGTGTTTTCCAGCCGCTCCTGGGTTGAGGTGTAGGGATTGTAGTTTTTTGTCGTATTGAACTTTTAAAATATGGGAATGCCCTGCAATGAATATTTTTGGAGGATTCATTTTAATTTCGTCTCTAATATTGATATTGTACTTTCCAGGATACCCACCAATATGAGTAATCCAAACATCTACTTGTTCACATAAAAACCGATTGTGTAACGGAAACTCTAATCTTGCGGTTGCATCATCAATATTTCCAAAAACAGCTCTTAATGGTTTTAGCTTTTTAATAGCATCGGTAACTTTTAAATCGCCTATATCACCAGCATGCCATACTTCATCAGCTTGTTTTACATATTTTATAACCTGCTCGTCAATAAAACTGTGCGTATCCGATAACAATAAAATTTTGGTCATAATAGAGTTGAAAAATAAATATACTTGTGCAAGTACACGAGGTATGAATTAATAATAATAGTTGTAGTTCGAGGCAAGCCTCGGAGAGTTAAACCCACAGGTGGTATTAACATGTCAAAAGTAACTTTTTTAGATGAATGCAAGTATTTTATTTACTTTAACATCAGCTAAAATTATAATTCATAAATCATGCCTTATATTTGCTAATCAAAAAAAGAATTTCATTGCGCTATTTTATTGAACTTTCATATAACGGTAAAAACTATCACGGTTGGCAAATACAACCCAATGCTATTTCTGTACAAGAAGTTTTAGAACAAGCTTTATGCACAATAACACAACAAAAAATTGGAGTTGTAGGAGCAGGAAGAACGGATGCAGGAGTGCATGCAACTCAAATTTTTGCGCATTTTGATATAGATGAGGTTTTAGAAGAACACCTTTTTGAACACAAGTTGAATGCTGTATTGCCTAAAAGTATTGTAGTCGAAACTGTTTTTAGAGTTACTGACGATGCACATGCACGGTTTCATGCTATAAAACGCTCTTACGAGTATAGGATTATTACTAAAAAAGATCCTTTTTTACACGAATATACACATTTGGTCAAACTACCGTTGGATGTTGATAAAATGAATGAAGCTGCAAAAATTTTATTAGAATACACTAACTTTAAGTGTTTTTCAAAAGTGAAGACGGAAGTACATACATTTAATTGTGACGTTAGTCATGCGGAATGGAACTATGTAGGTAATCAATTAATATTTAGTGTTTCTGCAAATCGATTTTTACGAAATATGGTTAGAGCAATTGTGGGTACCTTGTTAAATGTTGGTTTGGGAAAAATAGAAGTCTCAACTATTCATGAGATTATTAAAAGTGAGGATAGAGGAGCAGCTGGTGTTTCAGTACCCGCACAAGGATTGTATTTAACACAAGTTGAATACTCTGAAAATATAGTATATGTCAAGTAATAATTCAAATACATTTGATTTCAAACGTTTTATGAGGTTGCTTGTGTATACTAAGCCATACGCACTTACTTTTTATAGTGTATTATTAGCTGCAGTAGTATTATCATTTTTAGCGGTTTCTAGACCTTATTTACTAAACGAAATTATTACCACAAAACTGTATGAAAGTGATGAAAACGGATTAGTCTTTTTAGCATCCTTACTTACTGGTATCTTGTTTTTAGAAGTTATAGTCCAGTTTTTATTTATATTTTTTGCAAACTGGATAGGACAATCTATAATTAAAGATATCAGAGTAAAGCTATTTAAACATATGCTTCATTTTAAAATGAAGTATTATGATACTAATTCGGTTGGGAAACTGGTAACGAATGCTGTTAGTGATATTGAAAAAATTGCAGAAGTCTTTAGCCAAGGTTTTTTTGTTATTATTGGTGATTTATTAAAAATGATTGTGGTAATTGTTGTCATGATGATAACTAGTTTAGAATTGTCATTATATGTTCTGGCAATACTACCATTTATTTTTATTGCTACACGAATGTTTCAGCGTGCCATGAAAGGAGCCTTTAGGGATGTACGTTCTCAAGTGTCTGCATTGAATACTTTTGTTCAAGAACATGTCACAGGTATGAAAATTGTACAGCTTTTTGCTCGTGAAAATGAAGAGTATAAAAAGTTTGTAGCTATTAATGAAAAGCATAAAAAGGCATGGGTAAAAACAGTTTGGTATAACTCTATATTCTTTCCAATAATTGAATTGGCTTCATCTGCAACTATTGCTGTTATTTTATGGAATTCTGGAATGGATTCAATAATGAATCATGATCTTTCTAAGATTGGTGTTATGGCAATGTTTGTTCAAATGACACAAATGCTATTCAGACCTTTACGTCAATTAGCGGACAAGTTTAATACCTTGCAAATGGGTATGGTTGCTGCTAACAGAGTCTTTGAGGTTATTGATACTGATACTGCGATAATAGATGAAGGGACTGTTGAGGTGACAGATGTTAAAGGAGTTATTGAATTTAAAGATGTTCATTTTTCTTATATAAAAGGAGAGGAAGTATTAAAAGGAGTTTCTTTTAAAGTTAATCCAGGAGAAACGGTTGCTATTGTTGGAGCCACTGGAGCTGGTAAGTCTACAATAATAAATTTATTGAGTAGGTTTTATGAAATAAATAGTGGCGATATTTTATTAGATGGGGTTTCCATAAATAATTATAAGTTAGATAATTTAAGAGATAAAATAGCAATTGTTTTACAAGATGTTTTTTTGTTTTCGGATAGTGTTTTGAATAATATTACGCTGGACGATAGTAGTATAACATTGGAGGATGTTAAAAAAGCAGCTGAAGTAATAGGAGTAGCCGAGTTTATTGAGCAGCTTCCGAACTCTTATGATTATAATGTAAAAGAACGAGGGGTAATGTTGTCTACTGGTCAGCGACAATTATTAGCATTTTTAAGAGCTTATGTAAGCAATCCTGATATATTAATTTTGGATGAAGCAACCTCTTCTATAGATTCTCATTCAGAACAATTAATCCAAGATGCTACTGCTAAAATCACAAAAAACAGAACTTCAATTGTAATTGCACATCGTTTAGCAACCGTTAAAAGTGCTGATATGATTATAGTAATGGATCAAGGAAAAGTAGTTGAAAAAGGGACTCATAAGGAGTTACTGAAGATAGGCAATGGTTATTATAAAAACTTATATGAAGTACAATTTAGTGAAGCAGTTGTGTCTTAACTCATTGTTGTATAGTATATTAAAAATACCCAACATTGGGTATTTTATAAACTAAAATAATGTGGTATATTTGATTATCTGCTTTTAACAAGGTAGGTAAAGTAAGTTTTTTTGGGGTAAAAAATCCTGTTAGTTATTATACTAACAGGATTTTTTTTATAATGTAAGTAGATGTTGTTTTTTAAAAATATTTTAGTACCTAGGTTACACCTATACTTAATTTGGGTTTATCCTAAATCTTCAAGAAGTAGCTGTCCTAGTTCCTCCGTGTCATTAAATAGTACGAACTCACCGTTTTTGATATAGGATATTTTTCCCGTCTCTTCAGAAACTATTAAAGCTAAAGCATCAGTTTTTTCTGTAATACCAATAGCGGCTCTATGTCGTAACCCGAATCGGTTAGGAATGCTTTGACTATTTGAAATGGGTAGTATTACACGCGTTGCTGTTATGGAGTTTCCTTCAATAATGGCTGCACCATCATGTAGCGGACTATTTTTATAAAAAATACTTTCTAAAATTGGTTGTGTTAATGAAATATTCATCTCATCTCCAGTGTTTTTTACAAAATCAAGATTATTTTTACGTTCAAAAACAAGTAAAACACCAGTTTTGGTAGTTGCTAATTTTATACAGGCGGTAAGAATAGCATCTACATTTGTTGTAGATTTTAATTTGGTTTGTAAAAAGTTGAAGTTTTGTAATAGCTTACTATCAGTGAAAAATTTAGTTGACCCAATCATCAATAAAAACTTTCGTATTTCCTGCTGAAATACTACAATTAAGGCAAATACACCTACACTAATAAACTTCCCTAAAATACTACTTAACACATCCATGTGTAAGGCTTTGGTAAGTTCCCAAATTAAGTAGATGACCACAATGCCGATAAAGATGTTTATGGCAACTGTTCCCTTTACTAATCGGTACACGTAATACAATAATAGCGCAACTAAAGTAATGTCTAGCAGATCTAGGAGTGTGAATTCTAAAATATTAAATAGTTCCAAATGCGTTTGTATTTATGTAAAAATAGGTAAATATTTATTATAACTACTTATAAACTGCAGTCACAATCAGGTAATGAGTTTACGTTATAGATAAAAACCTTCTTGTTAATTTTTATGGTTTCACTTTGTATGTCTTCAGTGAAATTAATAAAATTATAGTATTCTAAAAAGCTAATGTTTTCATCGAAATTTAAATGAATCATAGTTGGTCTACCTTCTGCGGCAAAATCAATAAATTCTTTTACATAGGAAATGAGTTCTTCTTCAAAAATTTCAACACCTTCAAAAGTAATTTTATGTTTCAAACTCAAATTTAATGTAATATTAAAATAGGGAGCATATGTGTCCGGATGTTTTTTCAAATAGAATTTTGAAAATTCAGTATTTGGTAAGCGACTATACTCATTCGTATAACTAATTTTTTCCTTTTCTATTTGAATGTTATGAGTAGTGTTCGGTTGAAAAAAAGAATCTGAAGCTTCTTTTAAGAGTACACCTGAAGGGATTATTAAAGTGTTCTTTTGGCAAGTAACTAGAGTTATGAATAGGAGGAAAAGTATGTTTTTCATCAGAATCTTATTGATGCGTTAATTTATGTACTAAATGTACACATTCTATAGCTTCTTTTACATCATGAACCCTTAAAATATTGGCTCCTTTGTATACAGATAGTGCATTTAAAGCAGTAGTTCCGTTTAATGCAGTTTTAGCATCTTTGTTTAAGGTTTTATAAATCATTGACTTTCTGGATACCCCTACTAATAAAGGGAGTTCAATGTTTTTAAATAATTCTAACTCATTTAAAAGCTGAAAATTATGTTCATTGTTTTTTCCAAAACCAAACCCAGGATCTATTATAATATCATTGATTCCATAACTTCTTGCTAAAGCAATTTTTTCTGAAAAATAATACAATACTTCTTGAGTAACATTATTGTATTCAGGATTTTCTTGCATGTTTTGAGGTGTTCCCTGCATATGCATCATGATGTAAGGAACGTTTAATTTACTCACGGTTTTGAGCATTTCAGAATCCATATTTCCTGCAGAAATATCATTTATCAAAGCAGCTCCTTCTTCAATACACTTTTTTGCAACACTGCTTCTAAAAGTATCTATTGAGAGTAAAATATCTGGATAGCGATCAATCAAAGCTTTAACAATTGGTACTATTCGTTCTAATTCTTCTTCTTCCGAAATATGTTGAGCTCCTGGACGTGAGCTATATGCACCAACATCAATAAAGGCAGCCCCGTCAGTTAACATTTTTCCTACTTGATAAAACACCTCTTTTTCGCTGGCGTATTTTCCACCATCGTAAAAAGAATCAGGAGTAAGGTTCAAGATTCCCATAATTTTGGGGGTGGTTAAATCAATCAGTTTCCCTTTACAGTTAATAGTCATAGCTTGTTTTTCAATTAGATGCGAAATAAAAGTGTTGTTACTGTTGTTAATCAATAAAAAATCAACGAAATTTACGCAAATTAAAGATAAGTTAACAAAAATAAGACTTCCATTTTGAAGGAAGATATATATGCAAGAAACAGTGAAGCAATACAATGAGGTTTTAAATGTTTGCAGAACCTTGTTTATCAATAAAATGAAAGATTACGGAAGTGCATGGAGAATATTGCGCTTACCATCACTAACTGATCAGATATTTATCAAAGCACAGCGCATAAGAGGCTTACAACAAAATACTGAACACAAAGTTGATGAAGGGGAGGAATCAGAATTTATCGGAATTATTAACTATTCCATAATGGCTTTAATTCAGTTAGAAAAGGGAGTAGTGGAACAACCTGATTTAAATTTAGATGTAGCAACGCTGCTGTATGACGAGCAATTTAAAATCACTAGGGAATTGATGGAAGCTAAAAATCACGATTATGGTGAAGCTTGGAGGGAAATGCGAATTTCATCATTAACCGATTTGATTTTACAAAAATTATTGCGCGTAAAACAAATTGAAGATAATGAAGGAAAAACACTAGTTAGTGAAGGAATTGATGCTAATTATCAGGACATGATTAACTATTCAGTTTTTGCATTAATTTTATTGAAGGAAGTAGAAGAGAAGTAAGCAGTATCTAATCCCACCAGTGGGTTTAATTTCTGCTCCGATAGCTATCGGATATCTCGAACGATGACTAAAAATTTTAATTCTGCCTCGTATGCTTGCATCGGGGAAGTTGATTTATAAAAAAAAAAGAATATATGAAAAGCAAATTACTATACATTTCAAGATTACTTGTAGGAAGTTTATTGATAATTTCAGGTGTTATTAAAGCAAATGACGCTTTAGGGTTTTCATATAAGTTAATTGATTATTTTACTGAAGGAGTATTAGGGATGGAGTTTTTACAACCCTACACTTTAGTAATGGCTGCAAGCATATGCATATTCGAAATCCTATTAGGAGTAGCGTTGATATTTGGATTAAAATCAAAACTAACAACAACATTAAATGTATTAATGATGTTGTTTTTTACTTTTTTAACATTTTACTCCGCTTATTTTGATAAAGTAAAAGATTGTGGTTGTTTTGGTGATGCCTTAAAATTAACACCTTGGGAATCATTTACGAAAGACGTAGTATTATTGTTCTTTTCAGTAATACTGTTCCTATTAAGAAAACAAATTTTCCCGAATAAAAATAGAGAGGATTTAAAATATATCGTTCCGTCATTATTGCTTATTGCATTATTTTCTGTTGGAGTTACTGGATGGTGGTTTCCTGTAATTTTTTCAATATTGGTATATGGTTTAATGTTAGTAATCAAGCGATTTGATAAAAACCAATGGAGGTTATTAAGTTTAAGCCTAGTAGCATCATTAGTGTTTACAGTGTATTGTTATAACCATTTACCAATAAAAGATTTCAGGCCGTATAAAATAAATGCAAATATTACTGAGGGAATGGTTGTTTCTCCTGATGCATTGCCAGAGATAACCGAGTATAATTGGAAGTTTAACGTTAATGGAGAAGAGAAAATATTTCAAACAGAAGGTTCTTACCCAACAGTCGAAGGTGGGACCTATATAGATGTAACAACCGAAGTGATAAGAGCAGCGGAAGAGCCAAAAATTCACGACTTCATGATAGAGGGAGAAAATGATGATACCGAGTTGTATCTTTCAAAAGATAAGGTATTAGTTGTTGTTTCTTATGATTTTGCTAAATCTAGTGATGAAGGATTTAAAGCAATTAAAAAGGCTACAGATGAAGCCTTAAAAAAGGGATATACCGTTATTGGAATGACTGCTGAAACACAAGAAAGTAGAGCTGCTAAAGCTGCTGAATACGATTTGAATTTTCAATTTTATTTTTGTGATGCAATAACGCTTAAAACTATTGTTCGTTCAAATCCTGGAGTATTTGAAATGGATAAAGCAACCATAAAGCAAAAATTACATTGGAATGATATTGATAAATTATCATTATAATTTTTTTGCTGCTAATAAATAAAAAATGAAAAAAATTGCTCTATTATTTTTGTTGATTACCACGGTTTCTTTTGCTCAAAAAAAGAAAAAACGTTGGTCTGACGAATTTGTTGCAAAAGAAAAACCTACAATTCCTTTTGATGAAATTAAACCTTTTGTGAAGCAAGGAAAGTATATGATAACCTATGCTGCTGGGGATTTTAATGGCGACAAACAAATTGATGCCGTTCTGGTTTTAGGTGATTTAGATGAGGTGAGTAAGTACAGAAACGATGAAATTAAATCGAAAAGGAACGTGCTTATTTTAAAAAGAAATGATGATGGTAAATTAGAGAAAATGCATGAAAATGAAGACATTGTATATTGCTATTCATGTAACTCTCCGCAAGGTAGCCCGCTAACTTCAATTAATTTTAAAGGGAACACATTTGCAGTTGAGCATGAAGCAGGGAAAGCAAATAGATGGACACGCATTATTACGTTTGAATACGATAGAGAGTTGGAATTATGGTGGTTGATAAAAGATGCTTCCTCAACATATAATATTATGAATAATAAAGGCATTCAATCAGAAGTAAAAACTCAAGATGATTTTGGGTTTATTTATTTTGAATACTATGATGCCTTTTCTGATGATTTAACCAAACAATCTAAAAAGTAATTGTTACAGTATCTTTTAAATAAAATAGGGTATGCGGCGTTAACACTTTTTGGTGTTATAACCGTTATCTTTTTCTTGTTTAATATTCTTCCTGGTGATCCTGCAAAAATGATGTTGGGTCAAAATGAAAGTAGTGAGCAGGTTGCTGCCATAAAAAAGAAATTTGGTTTTGATAAACCCTTATCAACCCAATATGGCTATTATTTAAACGATTTGTCACCGCTGTCATTTCATAATACTGACTCGGATAATTATACGAATTTATCAACAGGGAAGTATAGTGCAGTGGAGTTGTTTACGATTGCAAATACCACTGTAGTAATAAAAAAACCATACTTAAGAGAGTCATTTGCAAAACCAGGTAAATCAGTAGCGAAAATTATTTCAGAAACCTTACCGAATACTGCTGTATTAGCAGTTGCTTCTATTTGTATAGCCTTACTTATAGGTTTGGTGTTAGGTGTTTTTTCAGCCTTGTTTAAGGATTCATGGATAGATAAATGTATTCAGATATTTAGTATATTAGGTATGAGTGTCCCTTCTTTTTTTAGTGCAATACTGTTCGCGTGGTTATTTGGTTATGTATTACATAAATACACCAATTTAGAAATGACGGGTAGTTTGTATGAATTGGATGATTTTGGAGAATCAGTACATTTAAAATTAAAAAATCTGATTTTACCTGCATTAGTTTTAGGGATTCGCCCATTAGCAGTAGTCATACAATTAATGCGTAACTCATTGTTAGAAGTCTTTAATCAGGATTATATCCGTACTGCACGCGCGAAAGGATTGTCTGAATTTTCAATTATAAAAAATCACGCTATAAAAAATGCAATGAATCCTGTAGTAACAGCAATTTCTGGATGGTTTGCATCCTTGCTTGCAGGGGCTGTTTTTGTGGAGTATATTTTCAATTGGAATGGATTAGGAAAAGAAATAGTTGATGCTTTAAACAATTTAGATTTACCAGTTATTATGGGGTCGGTAATCGTTATAGCAAGTATGTTTGTAATTATTAATATTTTTGTCGACATAATATATGGATGGTTAGATCCTAAAATAAGGTTGAATTAAAAGATAAAATATCATGAGAAAATTTAAGATTGCTTTAATAGCACTAATAACAATAATAGTTGGCGCATGTGCACAAGATAAAGTCGCATTCCCTCAGGAAGCACTTTCTGCTAAGTTGACCAGTTTAGGTGGCGAAAAAGCAACATTAGAATCGGTTTTAGAAAGCCATAAAGGGAAAACTATAGTATTAGATATTTGGGCTTCGTGGTGTGGTGATTGTTTAAAAGGGTTGCCTTTAGTTAAGGTTTTACAAGAACAAACTAAAAGTGATGATGTGGTGTATGTATTTTTATCAGTAGATAAAAAACAAAATAACTGGAAAGCAGCTATAGAGAAAAGAAATATAGTAGGTAATCATTTTTTAGTAAGTTCTGGATCTATGAAAGGATCATTAGGGAAATCGATTGATTTGGATTGGATCCCACGTTATATGGTAGTTGGAAAAGATGGTACTATAAAATTATACAAAGCTGTAAAGGCAAATGATTCTAGAATTTTAGATGCTATAAAGGCTGATAAATAATATAAATATTGAACTTTTTTAAGTAAAATTGATAATATGAGAAAGAAAATTGTTGCAGGTAACTGGAAGATGAATAATGATGTTAAAGAGACTAAAACATTATTAAAAGATATCAAAAAAGGGCTTAAAAAAATGCCTTTGAAAAACACTAAAGTAATCGTTGCTCCAACATTTGTAAATTTAGGTACAGCAGTCGCTGAAACAAAAAAATCAAAAATAAAAGTTGCTTCTCAAAATATGCATGCTGCTAAAAGCGGAGCATATACAGGAGAGGTTTCCGCAGATATGTTAAAAAGTATTAAGGTAAAAACTGTTATTTTAGGGCATAGTGAACGTAGAGCTTATTTTGGTGAAACAGATGCTGTTTTAAAAGAAAAAGTTGACAGTGCTTTAGTACAAAACATGAAAATTATTTTCTGCTTTGGAGAGGAATTAAATGATCGTAAAGAAAACAATCATTTTAAATTGGTTGAAAGTCAAATTAAGAATGCTCTATTTCATTTATCAGAAACTTCTTGGAAAAAAATAGTGTTAGCTTATGAGCCTGTTTGGGCTATAGGAACAGGAGAAACTGCTACACCAGAACAAGCGCAAGAAATGCATGCTTTTATCAGAAAAACTGTTGCTGATAAATATACTAATGAAATAGCTGAAAGCGTCTCTATTTTATATGGAGGTAGCGTAAAGCCTGCGAATGCAAAAGAAATTTTTTCAAATACTGATGTTGATGGAGGATTGATTGGAGGAGCAGCTTTAAAAGCAGCAGATTTTTTAGCAATAATAGCATCTATATAACATACAATGAGTACACCAATATACATAGGATATACTTTTGATATATCTCCTAGAGAACCAGGAACTGAAATTTTAATTGCGGAATTAGGATATGCAGGTTTTGAGAGTTTTGTTGAAAATGAAGCAGGAGTAATTGCTTATATTCAGAAACCTGAATGGAATGCAACTATTTTAGATGATATCTATATTTTAACAAACGATGAGTTTACAATTTCATATACTTCGGAAGAAATTGAACAAGTAAACTGGAATAAGGAATGGGAAAAAAACTTCCAAGCTATTGAAGTAGATGGAATATGTGCTGTAAGAGCCCCTTTTCATAAAAAAACGGATGTAGCGTACGATATTGTAATTGAGCCAAAAATGAGTTTTGGTACTGGTCATCATGAAACAACGCATATGATGATTCAACATATTTTAAAATTAGACTTCAACGGAAAGTCGGTTTTGGATATGGGTTGCGGAACGGGAATTTTGGCAATATTAGCTGAAATGAAAGGTGCTACTACTTTAGATGCCATTGATATTGACAATTGGTGTTACTTAAATACAGTAGAAAATATTGAGCGTAACAATTGCCACAATATTAAAGCTTATGAAGGTGAAGCTGGTTTATTGATAGGTAAGAAATACGATATTGTTATAGCAAACATTAATAGAAATATTTTATTAAAGGATATTGCTACATATGCAGACTGTTTAAATGAAAACGGAACCTTGTTATTAAGTGGTTTTTATAGGGAAGATATCCCGTTAATTTCTGAAGAATGTGAGAAGCATCAATTAAAGTTTGTAGAAAATATTGAAAGAAACAACTGGGTAGCAGTTAAATACGTAAATTTGTAATATAATTTAGGAAGTTATGAGTGTTCAAGAACAAGTATTAGAAGAAGTATCCCTGAAAACCAAGGAGACAAAAAGTAATGAGATTGTTTTATACAACGATGAAGTGAATAGTTTTGATCATGTAATAGATTGTTTGGTTGCTACTTGTGGTCATAATCCATTACAGGCAGAACAATGTTCATTAATCGTACATTATAACGGAAAATGTACTGTAAAAACTGGTGAACTAAAAGATTTAAAAATACAATGTACAAAACTGTTAGAAGCAGGTTTAAGTGCTGAAATTATTTAACTATTAAATAGTTAGTAAAAGGCTCTAATTTTAGTATTAGAGCCTTTTTTGTGTGTAAATAGTTATTTGTATTATTTTCTGAAGTGAAAAATATTGACTAACTTAAGGTGTGTTTTATTTATAAAAAAAATAGATATGTTTAAGCAATTATACAACCTAGTTAGAAATATTTTTTCACAAGAACCATTAGAGGAAGCAATTTCAATAGAGTTTTCTATTTATGATGCTATATCAATAGGAGTGATTTTAGTTGTTGTTTGGTGGGTACTATTTTATTAGAATTTTTTGAGTAATAGTTTTTCCCTCTGCTGTAATTTTAGCTAAATATATTCCATTGGCTAAAGTTAGCTCAATGTGCTTGTTGTTGTTAACTTTTGTAGTAAATAATTTTTGACCTTGGATAGAAAAAAAAGTAACTTCATAGTCAGGACTAGTTCCTGAAATATATAATCTATTAGTTGTAGGGTTTGGGTAAGCATTAAAAGAAACATTACCATATTCAGTAATGCTTAGTGGTTGACTCCAATTGTCGCCAATATTAGTTCCCCAAATATACTCTACTAAATCTGGCTGATCAATAAACGGGTTTCTATTTTTTTGCCAAGTATAAACGATATTGTTTCTGTTCATTTCAAAATCATCTGGTGGGTCATTTCTATGCCAATCTAATAAAGTAGTTAAATCACCTAATTGTCCTGTAGTATTAGGAAAACCATTTACCACTTCAAGCCCATTGTAGCGTATTTGCATATATAATACACTTCTGGCTACATCGCCTTTAAAGCTACCTAAAGTTGCTACGGGTCCATTGTATTGTCCGTAATGTTGGTTGTTTCGTGTACTGTTTTCAGGCCCATCTGCAGCTCTTAGTGCATGAGCATCAGAATTTCCGTGCCTTAATGAATCTGCTTTTGTTGTCCAATATACATTTGGTCCATCAGCAATATCATCAGCATCTATATCATCATAACCAGCTCTTGAACGAGGAAATGTATGCTCTCTATTCCATTTACCAACATTGCTAGAAGTGGTTTGGAAATCTAATTTTGCTCTTCCTTGCTCAGTATACAATAACCATACTTGGTTACTATTTGCTGGGTTTTGGTCAGCTTCTTTTAAAATATCAATAATATCACTATAAGTTTGAGCTCTTACAATAGTTGGGTCAGCAATGATATCCTGTATTGCTTGACTTAAAACAGTATCAGATAAACCATCTAAACTATTATAATAACCTATAGACTGTGTGCTTGATACAACTCCGAATGTAGGATTTGTAGGTATTCCCCAAGGCGCTATTACAAAATCATTATCAATTACTCTTAATTTAACAAAATTATTAAATGGGATATATGGAGATGTTAAATTTGAAAATTTAATAATAAGTTCTTCGTCACCTTCGTCTAAAACATCATCTGTTAAAGTAATAGTGGTTGTTATAGAATTTTGGCCACTTGGAATAGTAACAGATGTATTTCCTGTAAAATCAGCAATATTAAAGTCAAAATTATTTAAAGTAAAATCAAAGGTATAATCTACTGCAACATTTTGATTTGCAGTAAAAGTGATATCAAAATTATTTCCCTCAGTATATTGTGTTTGTATTGTTGATATGGTTATTGGGTTAAAAATAATTCCACTACCATCGTTTAATGCCCTCGGGGTAGGAGTGGTTGAGGTGTAAGTAACATTATTACTCATATCTTCAAAGCGTTGAATGGAATTAGTGTTATTACCAGCCCCTTCATTAATTTGAGTAGTAACCCCTAAAAGGCTCATTAAAACTGTGTCATCAGTATCTGAAGTGTCATATACTAATGCGTCAATTAAGTTAACTTGCGTTGCTATTGTTCCTAAAGGGAACTGGCTACTATCCGAAAAATATATTGCTATTGCATCAGTTCCGTTTTGAATTAAATTAGGAGGGATTACTAGTTGTGGGAAAGGAGTTACTGCGTCACTTCCGATAAGTAATAAACCATTCTCATCAGTAGTATGCCCATCTAGATCAATAGTATAATAACTAGAATCTGCTCCAGAGGTTGATCCGTTAAAAAAAACTAGCACATAATCATCTAGAGGAGTGTTTGGAGTATCGGATAATAATTCAATAAATTCTTTTTCATCAATTCCAGGGCTATCACAATCTAATTCATTAATAACTACTTGACTCATCAAAGCTTGATTAATGAACAGTATTATAGTTATGATAATTAAGTTTTTCATTGAGGTAATTTTATACAAATGTACCAACTAAATAATCATTAATAATTTATGGTATTGTTAAAATGTTGATATAGTGACTAAAAAAAGCGCATTATCACTAATGCGCTTTTTTAGTGTCTTAAACCTATGAAAAAAAACTTCCAACTTTTAAATTATAAACACCACTAAATTAAAAGTTTGGTGACTATGTAAATATTCACAAGCTTGCAAATTGAAACACAAACCCGCATTATTTATAGGTGTACTTATGTGCTTGTTCTATTAATATGACCAGGTCACATGTAAAGGTTTTTTCATCCATGGTAATTTTATAATTGAAAATGGAGACTTGTTTATTAAGAGGTCGTAAATTCTAGTTTCAACACTCAATTCCCAACATTCTTCAGTTTCACGTAAAATTCCATCTCGCACCAACCAATTTTCTCGAAATTCATTGACAGATGTATCTCCAACGGCACTCCAAGAGTTTATAGCTGATTGTATTAATCCGTCTATTACTTTTTTATGTTCTTCTGATATCTCTAAACTGTCTTTTATTGGAATTGTGGGTGCAATATCACATAGTACTTTATTGAGTGTCATTAATGATTCGTCCGTTTGTGTCAATCCTGTAACCAAGTATTGATAATAATGTACAGCGTCCAATTGTGCATCTTCAGAAACAAAAGCATTATTAGAGACAGTTCACAAACGTTCCATCAAAATTGGAAAGTAATTATTTAGTAATACCAATCCTGCGTTTCGTACATGAAAATTTTGGTATAAATTGGTTTTATTGTCTATAGTTTCCTTTTTCATATTTTAAATCACTTTTTTTTATAATGAAGCATAACGTTTACCAATGAATAGAACTAGGCAGAAAATCCACGGATTTTCGTATCGACACAAGCCATAAGCTTTTAGATTTTGTTTTTAATTTTGTCGTTTTAAAAGCCAACTCAACGATTTGGCGGTGTTTGTAAATAGCACTGAACTTTCGTAAACTGCTGAACGCCCTATTTGCTATATACAGTGTTAGCAAATGTTTTTAATTTTTTACAAACTTAATTGTATTTCCATCTTCAAATTTTAAGAAGTATAAACCATTTGTCAAATTTTGAGTAATAATGGTATCATTATTAGAAATTGTTCCACTTATTACTTCTGCTCCTAAACTATTATAAATTTTATAATTAAAAGTTTTAATTAAACCTGAAACTTTAATAAAATCAGTTGATGGATTAGGGAAAATATTTATTGAAGGTTTTTCATTAAAAGAATCAATAGACAAGTTGCTATTTATGCCTACTAATTTAATATTATCTATGCCCATAAAATCTGATGAGCCATTTTGGGTAGCTTTAATTCTTAAGCGAACAAAAGAAGTCCCATTTGGAATAGGAGTATTAATAGTCGTCCAACTCAAGTTGTTTTTAGTTAAGTTAATCCCTCCAACAGAATCGTCGTTTGCAGTATTATCTGCAAAAATAGATGAGTTGTCTAAGAGAATTTCATATTTAATATAGTCTGACGAGTCATAACCTTTAGTGTAATAATCAAAACTTAATGTCATATCTGTAAAGTCACTAAGATCAATAGCATCGAGAGTGATAGTGTGATAAAATGCACCTCCACCGTTAGCGTTATTTAAATCTTGTCCGCCAAAAAATAAATCACCTTCACTTGGGGCGTCAATATCATTTGTAAATTCTTCTATCACTCCCCAAATATCATCTGACCCATCAACAATTAAGTCTCCTTCGGTATTATATGTTATAGGGCTTATAGCGTAATTCCAGTTATCTGAAGCTGAAGATTCAAAAGATTGGGCGAATTGAGTTGTTTGAGCATTTAAGAATGAAAGTCCAAAAAGGAATAATGGGTAACAAGCAAGTAGTTTTTTCATAATTAATTTAATTGATAATATTGGTTTTAATGTTTGCTAACGTTTAGCTATGAATAGTGCGGGGCAGAAAATCCGCGGATTTTCGTGTCGTTACAAGCCATAAGCTTTTTGTTTTGATTTTAATTTTGTCGTTTTATAAAAGCCAAATTAAAAGATTTGGCGACTATGTAAAGGTAAAATTACTTTTAAGATTATACACCAAATCCCGTATTATTTATAGGTGTTGTTGTAAGCTGTTTTTATTATTCATAAAAATAATTAAACGATGTAAACTATTGTTAATTTTGCATTTTCATAATTATCGCTCCAGTCTCATTTCCTTCTTGAGAACCATCAGGTTTATTTAGGATATAATCAAACATATCATTAATATTCTTTGTGATTTTTTGACCAGCTTTTAATTTTTTTACAATTGCCGGTTCATTTTGTAAAAGTCCATTAATATTATCACCATCCCATTTAGTGATTTCAACCCACATCCATTCCCTTTCATTTAATGAGTTTTCAAAAGGAAATTTAATTATTAAAGAACTATTGAACGGCAGTCCTTTTGAAAACATTTTTTTTAACATGGGAATTTTTGATTTAGCTCTTTTACTCGCTTCCAAAAGTTCTTGATCATGTGATAACATGAATACTTTGTCTTCAGATCCAAATATTTTAGTTAATATTTCATCATGCTCAATTTGAGGGTTGTCTTTTGAGAATGCAATTTCAATTAATCTATTCTCAGGGTCACCGTCTTCCCAAGTCCCTTCTATGATATTAATTTTTCCTTTTCTTTCAGCATCCTCTTGTAATGAATTAAGAAGGTCTTTTCTTAAAGAATCATTTTGTATATCAGGTATATTCAATTCAAGAATTCCTGTATTTATAATTTTCTGCTTTTCTAAAATAGTTTGTGCTGTAAGGTTTAGAAAGCTAGATATGTCTAATCCACCCTGGCAAGAAAGATTTTCTATGCATAAATCAGGTAAACCGAACTTATACATACCTAAAGTTATTGCTCTACAATATTCTTCTTTTTGATAAAAATGAATTGTAATGTGGTTGGATATATTAATTGAATTATTTTTTACTAAACGATTTTTACTCCAATACTCTTTATTAAAAGTTTCTCGTGTCCCTGAATCATAAATAACAGCATTCTTTTTCTTAACTAGTTTATTTACTAATTCGTTTGCTTTCTTCATTGTTGGAATCAACATACTCTTTTCACAAACAAAATCAAGTAACAGTACATACTTGCTTTTCTGTAACTTTCTTTTTTCTAAGTCGTTTAAACCTTTACTGGAATATTTCAGATATTCTAAACTTGCTGGTGGAAATTGTTCTTTTACATTGTTTATTGGAGTTAATACTACTTGACTTCCTTTTACATTCTCTGGACTTGGAATTGAGTCAAGAATTTCAAAAAGTGGAAATTCTTTTTGTATTATTTTTTTAGCCTCTAAACTTTCAGTGACCTTATCATCTAAAAAATAAATAGCGTATTCAATTAAAACTTGCTCATCAGATATATCTCCTTTTTGAATTTTATTTTGTGAAGATGATAGAAATGAAATGAGTAATGTAAATAGTAAAAGTATTTTTTTCATTATGTTAGTTTTATCAATAGCTTACAACGTTTAGCTATGAATAGTACGGGGCAGAAAATCCGCAGATTTTCGTGTCGACGCAAGCCATGAACTTTTAGATTTTGCTTTTAATTTTGTCGTTTTATAAAAGCCAAATTAAAAGATTTGGCGATAAATGTAAATATACACAAGCTTTAGATCTTACACACCGAAATCCGTATTATTTATAGGTGTTGTTGTAGGTGGTTTTTTACTTTTCGTTTTTTGTGATTCGGGAGAATTTTTCTTTTATTCGTATATAATCATCTGCATTTAAATTCTTTGATTCGAATTCTAATTTATTTAGTTTCTTTTTGATATTCTCAATTTTGTCCGGTTTATAAATATTCATTTTACGAATTAAATTTATTCCTTCGTTTTCGTTTTTGAAATACGTTCTTGAGTCAATTAACGTTGCGTAAGGTTCATTTTCTAAACGTTTTCTTTTGTTGATTAAAAAATCTTTTCCATTTATTATTTCTCCTAGTATCAAACCGTTTTTCTCGTAATAATTCAGTTCAATAGCCATTAATTCGGTATGAAGGAATTCTACTTTTATTCTTTTAGTTTCGCCTGTTTTATATTCAGTTGTAGTAAACTTTCCATTCTTGTCATCTACAACTTTAGTATTTATTAAAACAGCGTTTTCGTTAGTTTCAGATACCAACTTTTTAGTCTCACTCAGCCAGTCAGTTTGAAGTCCGAAAAAGAGAAACATTAGAATTAAAAATTTGTTCATAATAATTGGTTTAAATTACCTACAACGTTTATATAAAGTGTCGTGCGACGTAAGTCGACCGACAGGATTCCCGGCAGGGAATCCACGAGTAAATATACGCTTGCTTTTGATAATTTAAACCAAACTTAAGCATGCATTTTATATGTTGTTGTAACCAGTTTTTTTATTCATCTATTTCTTCAAATACAAGAGTGTTGCTTTTTTTATCAATTGTAATTATTCTATAAATAGGAGCAAAGCCTTCACCTACAGGGCTAAATATTTTTTTTACAAAAAATCCTCTAGACTCATAGTTTTGAATTACTTCTTGTCCAGTGTATTTGTTTGTTAAACTTGATATGTCTATTATTTCAGTATTAGATTTAATAAAATTTTTTGACTTTTTTATTTCAGAAATTATTTTCCATTTGTCAAGTTCTGAAATTTCAAGTGTAAATGTGTGATAATAATCTCCAATTGCTGTCATTGATTCATTGTCAATTAGCTTACACTTCTTTTCTAATAAAATATTGTTTTCAGCTAATAATTCAAGTGCATCATTTTTTGAAAAAAAGTCATCTTCAAAAACAAAAAAAAATAGTTACACTAGTAAAAAATATAATTAGAGAGGACGATATTATTATTCCAATTTTTCGGTAGCCTAGTTTTTTTGGAATCCAAAATGTGAGAAATATAACACCAATAAAAATTGTAATAAATATTAGAAATACAATTAGAAAAAACATCATTTCGGTTTATTTATTGAATTGGTTACAACAAGTAGATAAACGCACCATTACGTATATACCTGTTATATGCCAAATATAACAAGTAGTAGCCTCTTAAAAAATGACTATAATCAGGTATTTTCATCTCACTAATTATAGGGGTAAAAAAGGGCATTATAACTAATTCGCTTTTTTTTGTCTTATACTATGGAAAATATACTTACATGATTGTGGAGAAATACTTGACTATAATATTTTAAAAATTATTTTTTGTTTTCATTAGATTTTGGCTTGCTGAAGTTATATGTTACTCCAAAGAAGTGACCAAATTTAAATCTTTCGTTATGAGGGATATTACCATCAGTACCTAGGTCATATGAAGTTTCTCCGTCAATGATATATTCATCTTTTAAAACATTAATTCGTCCCATAGAAAGTCCTGTATGAATAATAAATCTTTCATTTTTACCAAGAATTAGTCCTAAACCAGTTAGCATTTGAAATTTTTGATTTGAAGTAAACATAGCACCAAAATTTAAAGTTGGTCTTGCCCATGAACCACCTCTGAGAGAAATATTAACCATAGTACCAAAACCAAAATCATAATTACCTAAATCATTTTCGTAAATATATTTTTCATCATTATCAGCATCTGTAGTATAGTATTCCTTATCAAAAAGTGATGTTATATAAACTCCACCACTTACATCAATTTTCACTCCACCTTTAATCCAAACTTTATATTTATATGTTTCTGGAGTTTCGTTCTCTCCATCATATATATCTAATTTAATTTCAACATAATCAATATTATCACCATTAATATCTAATGGTAAAAGGTAAATGTTTTGTTTTGTGTTTAATAATTTTTCTATTGATACTCTAGTAGATTCTACAATATCAAAGATCTCTTTTTGTGAATCTGATATACTTGAATCTACAGTGTCTAATTCAGATATTTTCTTTTGTAAATCTTCTGCCTCTTTTAAATAGATTAAGTATTGCTTTTTAAACTCATCCTTCATTAAGTTAAACTCATCAAAGTTCAAATTGTCATCATCAGAAATATTAGAAATAAAACTACTTATTGATATGTTTAATTCTGAAATTTTATTTTTTAGATCCTTTTGTATTGCAACAATAACATCTTCTGATAATGCATTTGGTGTTTCTGGTGATTCATCTAATGGATCAGGAATTCCATCTCCATCTGTATCCAAATTATTGTTTTCAGTTTGAACTTCTAGGTCGCTAATGGAAGGGTTAAATGTTTCATTTGTAAACAAGTTTACTTTATTATAATTCAAAACATATCTGTACCTAAAGGGATTTCCATTGATTAAATTAAAAGCTAGTGGGTTTCTATTTTTAACTACTAATTTATTTTTATTATTAGAATGCCTGATACTTTTTTCATGAGGTTTTGATAAATCCAAAGTAATCACGGAAGTAGTAATATTAACTTTAGTAGTATCTTCAGTAGTATTTTTATTCTGTGATAATGAATTTTGAATAGATACTACAGCTAGTATTAATAGGAATATTTTTTTCATAATTGGAATTGGTTGTTTAATTTTTTCACCCCTTCTCCTTCAAACAAGTTTTATAATCCATTAAGAATTTTATTAAATTCTAAGAATCTGGTTTTTTTTATGCTCATGATATTATTTTTTAGTTTATAAAAAAAACATTAAGCTAGTCCTGAAGAGGCTATAAATTTAAAACAATCTTTCATTTCTTTTTTGGGTAACGTTTTGTGGTTTTTAGTAACTATATATTGAATACATATGTTTAAAAATCAATATAATAAAGCTATGGGAAGTAAACTTTATAGGTGTTGAAAAGCAGCAGATCATTAGATTTCTGATATTCTAATAAATAAAACAATCTTTCATGGCGGTATAGGATAATAAAACAGGTATTTCTACTCTAGTAAAACTTTCTATATAATATTAAACTTGTAGTTAACTATAAAAGTATTGTTCAATATTAGATTGAATTAATACAATTTATAAATCAAAAAAAAACTAAAATTATTGAGATATGGATACACAAAATAAGTTAATGGAACATCCGATTGCAGTAAAAGATACGGTCTCACCTGACTTCATTGTATCTGGTTCAATTGGAGGTAATACCCCCTTTATCGTTAAAAATTCCAATGGAGATGTAATTGAAAAGGGAATTGCAGACAATTCAGGAATATTAACAGTAGTATTGAAAGACCAGCCATTCATGATTGAATATGGAGATATATCTATTCCGGTGGAATTAGACGCGAGTGGTTTTTTTGCTTTTCAGCAGAAAGGAAGTTCAAAAGGTCTTAAATCTAACCTTTCCGCGAAAAGTGGTGGTGCTGCCATTGCTGCCAAATTTGTAGGTAAACAGTTAGCTTCAGGAATAATTGGTAGCATGGGGAGCTTGGCATTTGATAAAATATTAGAAGCTACATTTGGGCCTGATGAAACCCAACAGAAACTTGACGATTTACTCAACGGACAACAAGAAATTAAAGGATTATTGACGGACATTCAAAAACAGTTAGATACTGGTTTTGATAATATTGACAAACAGTTTCAACGTTTGTTCAAACACAACCTAAAAGAGAGTGAGGTATACAACAAAACAAGAATAGAGAGTCTTACTAACGGAGTCACTATAATAGAAAACACCATGCAATCTGAAATGTATGATGAATTCTGGAATACCAGTGGTGAGAAATATGAAACAGATGGAAAAAGCGAAGAAGAAATAATTAATGTATACGCTACTCTGTGGAAGGATTTGGGGCTTTATGGTAAGCAAAAAGAGTTTACTCTTGAAACCTTTGGTTCTCTCGAATATATTCTGAATCATGTATTTAATAAGGTTCTTATGAGCGGAGACTTCGAAATTGAGACTCAACAAATTCATCTAGATGAATTTATTGAGAATGCTGAAACTTACAGGAATGAGGAAATTGTCGAGAAGGAATTCGTGAAAAATGCTGTTAATGGGGTTAATCTTGCATCAAACGTAACAGGAATTGGAGAAGATAAGCCTACTATGAATAAACCATCAGATGGCTTGTATTCTTCAATTCTTTATACTGGCTACCTCGATTTTTTGAATATTAATAATTTAATTGCCGAGATAAACTTTTTTCTTTTGAACTTTGGTATAATAACACAATATAAAGACAATAAGCGATTGATTGAAGTTTACAATGATTCTGTCAGTGATATGACCGATAAAATAAAGAGAAAGATGGGAGGGAAAGGCTGGCCAGGTATTAGTAGGGTAGAATCTTATTACGAGGGAGACTTTACCGGATATGGTTTAACTATCATCGAAGCTCAAATTATTAATGAGTCCTCATTGCCAGATGCAAAAACCTTGGCTTATGACATAAACAAGGATGACAAACGAGCTAAGTGCTTTACGCATGTTCAGCAAAGGTTTTTCCAAAAAGTTGTCCATGAAGATCAAAGGTACACTCAATTCTATGGATATAAAGCGGAATATAAACTGGGAAACACAATGCTGGCAACCTATTATGCAGCAGCAAGTCCACCGTCTATTAATGAGTTATTTGTTAGTTAAACTAACTTTTCTTTAGCTTTAAAAAAAAGCGCATTATCACTAATGCGTTTTTTTGTATCTCAACCATATAAAAACAAGAAGTGATATGAAAGAAAAAGAAAAAACATTCCGTAAATAACTATTTGTAATACCGTATATAATTTATTACGTGCATATTTCATACCTAAGAAAATTATAGGGGTAGAATATGTGATAAATTTAGGCGCTTCTGAAATTGAATTGTATAAAGAATGGCTCGATAAAAATAACAATAAATCACCTATCAGACGATATTCTGAATATATGATAAAAAAAAGATGAAACTTAGTGTTCAATTCGGCACTCAAAGAATAGTGACACATTAATATAATCAAAAAACCCAACAAATTGAAAATCAATAAGTTGGGTTTTTATTTTGTGACCTCGGAAGGATTCAAACCTTCAACCTCCACAGCCGTAATGTGGTGCACTATTCAGTTATGCTACGAGGCCGTTAAGCGTGTGCAAATATAGTGTTTTTCTGTAATTACGAAACTAAAATTGAAGTTTTTTTAATCTTTTTTTGATAAAAATTGTTGAAGGATATTTTTTGCTACAACAGCGTCTTCATCGAAGACAAAAAGGTCGTTGTTATTATCACCAGCAATGAATCCTGCTAATCGTGCAGATTCCGTGTTATTCTTTATAATACAGCTAATATTAGCTTTTTCGAGTTCGTATTTTATGGCGTTAAGAATAATGTTTGAACCTTGGTGTAGTTTGATATGTTTTGAGTGGTTATCCATAGTACATTGATTTATATTAAAGATACAAAATATTTGCAGAAATTAAGTGAGGGAAGGATAAAAAAAAGTAAATGATTCCAGTGAAAAATTTAACCCTAATCTAGAGCTCTTTTTGTAATGTATATTCTCCAACCAAGGATGGCTAACTGAACCTTGTTAGCATTACTTAAATCAAGTCTTCTTTTTGAAAAACTAGGCAACACAGCCTTATTAATTTTTGCTATAACTTTAAATAATTGTCTTTTCAAGGGAGGCTTATTTTGTGCAAAAATAAAAAACTCGCTCAAATTGAGCGAGCTTTTTAGGTAAATATGTGGAATACGTATTATTTTTGATTGCTGTTCATCATTCTTTTTGCTAAATCAGCACCAATTAATGATTGTAGTAAATTATCATTACCACCTCCTTTGTTACCTTCAATATAGGTAGTTGGTAATTGTAATTCTTTTATTTGTCTAGCTACACCAACAGCTGTTTTAAAGTCCCATTCAGCACGTTCTTGCGGAGTTAAACCTGCGCTTACTAGTTTAGCGTTTTCATAGTATTGTGCATCTGCTGCTACTTTTTTACTTTTTGCTTTATATTGCTCAACTTCAAATTGTTTCTTTTCTTTAATTAAGTTAAACTCAGCTACTTTAGCTTCAGTTTCTGCAGCAATAGTTTGTTGAATTTGTTCTTTTTCTAATAATGCACGTTCTTTAGCTTTTTCTGACTCTCCTTTAGCAATTTCTTTTTTTGCACGATAAAATTCACGCTCCGCTTGTTGTTTTTCTAATTGTGTTTGGGCAACTTCATTTTTTTGCAAATCAAGCCTATTATCGAAAGATTGTTCCCAGTCAATACCAGTAACCTGTGCTTGATAAATTTTTAAACCATATTGTTTTAAGGTGTTGGAATCATCTCTGATAATGTCACCATTTGAAGCACGCTTAATTCTGAACTTTTTTTGCTTACTTGATTTGCCTGCTTTAATAACTCTAATTGTAGTAGTATCTCCAACAATTTCATTAGGGTTTTCTGACTCATAGTATTGTTCCACTTGATACATTCCGTTTTCTAACTGATCTCTAAAATACCTGTCAAAATCTGATGCTTGTCCAGAAATATAATCCTGTGCGTCCATCAACTTACATGTGTTTTTAATAGCTGCATCAATATTTGGTAAAACTCTACCATATATTAATTTAGCTTCACTTCTGTTTCTGTCAGCCATATTAAGGAACACTTCCTCATCTGTAATATTTACACCAACAATTACGGAGGTACTAATTTCAGCTTTTATAGCGTCACTAAATTCCCATTTTTGAGCTTTTCTGTTGTATAAACCTTGATCACTTTTTGGTAATTCTTCTTCTCCTTTAATGATAATATCTTTAATAGATGTTTCATAGGATAGTGGGATAATTCTTCCCCACCATTTTAGTTTTATCCCTTGAGTAGCAATCATTTTATCCCCACCGGTTACGTATTGCACAGCATAAGCTGTACCAGCATCAGCGTAGAAAAACATACCAGTAATGATACTCATTATTGCGCCTAGGAATATCAACTGAAAACTACGTTGTTGGGTAAATAAGGTTAATATTTTATTTGTTTTAAAAACAAGTCTTAATAGGATAGTACCTAGTCCTAAAATAATAAATAGTATTCCGAAAAATGTTAGCATAATATATAGTTAGTTTAATTAGAGGTGCAAAACTAACTATATATGTGAGAATATTTGTTTTTAAAACATAAAAAAACTCGCTCCAATTGAGCGAGTTTTTTTACTTGTTTTTTTTTACTATTTTTTTGTTGTAGCGATAATTGCTCCATCCTTTGCTTTTTTACCGTATAAACTTTTTGCGGTAGCTGATTTTAGAAAGTCCACTGATTCTAATTTATTTGATTTAGCCAATTCATCCAGCTTTTTAAAGCTAGCTTTTTTGCCATCTATCATGATTAACTTTTCAATTTCAGGATCATCTACAAAACGGAATTTTTGTGTATGATGTTTGTTTGTCCAGAGATGTTTTTCATGATCTTCTTTTTCATCGTCATTATAATCAAAGTCGAAATCAAAATTATTTAATTTAATAACTACTCGTTTTCCATCTGCATCTTCTTCAAATACAAAAGCATCTTTAACTTTGTCTTTGATATCGTCAAAATCAAATGTTTTTCCATTAATGGTCATGACGTGCTCATCATCATCAAAAGAAAAATCAAAATGTTTCGAAAGAGAATGAGTTCCGTTAAAACTAAAGTTTTTAGTATCTGATGAAGTTATATATAGTGAGTTTTTTTCAGCGCCTAAAGTGATGTTACTAATAGGGTTATCACTTGATAAGGAAGTATTGGATTCATTTCCATTTTCGTCTTCTAGTTGAATTTTTATAGCAATAATTTCATTGCTTTTATTTCGTTTGATGCCAGAAAACTTAGCGTCAATGTTATGCTTTTTTAATGATTTTACAATTGTTTTAAATTCACTGTCTTTCGTGTTTTTGTCAATAGTAACTTTAATTTTACCATTATTTATGGTATGAATTTTACCATTATTTGGTGCTCTGTGCATACCAAATGAAGGTGTAATTAATGCTGTTGTAAGTGCTAGGGTTAGTAGCCCGTTTTTTAAGATTGATGAGTTCATAATATGTTTTTTAGTTAGTATGATTTATTGTGTAAATCATTGATTACTATAAAAATACATTAAAAATGAGTTGAATAGTGTTAATAAAAACAAGTTTAGCATAGTTTTAACGTTTATATCTTTTTGGAATTTAAGAGATGTTATGACTATATAGGCCTTATTTCTACACAGACTCATATAGAAATAAGACTTTTGTAAAGCGCTAGTTTTTAATTATTGGGTACTAAGTCAGTTCTTTTTATTAATACTGACTCACCATGATATACAATAGCACCGTCTTTTGCTCGGCTGCCAAACTTTTTTATCGCTTCTTTTGACGTTAGTCGTTCTATTGTACCCAAAGTAGTTACTCTGTTATATAAATCTAATTCTTTTTGAGTATAAATTGTATTATTTATAAAATGAATAGGATTAGGCCCTAGCACATCATTAGGGAGTGTATGGTCAATAACATGTCCAACACTACCATCTTTTGTTATCAAGATAGATTCCTTATTAGGGTACTCTATTTGTACACCTTGTTTTTTCTCATTGTAATAAAAAGAGAAGATTTTATTTGTTTTGTTATTAATCCTTATGTCAAAGTTTTTGAAAAAGCGTTCTTGATTCGTGAATTTTGAAGTAAAAGATAAGCGGGTAATTATATCATTTTGATTCCTTTTGATGTTGGTCAGTTTTACTTGTACTACATCATTATATAAATTAAATAACCTTACCGTTTCTTCTAGTGTTGTATCTGAAAAGTTTTTATTAACATGATATTTTGGGTAGATTCCCAAAGAGGCTTTTGGGTTAATGTATTTGCCGTCTTTAAGTAATTCATAATGTAAGTGTGGACCAGTTGATGCGCCAGTATTACCTACTGAGCCAATTTGAGTCTTAAAAGTTACTTTTTCGCCAACTGTAACATGTATATCTTGTAATTGTGCGAATCTAGTTTCATAACCTCTGTTGTTTTTAATTTTAATTAAGTTCCCATAGCCACCTTTTTTTCCTGCAAAAATCACTTCCCCTGCTATAGTTGCATACACTGGAGTACCAGTTTTAGCTTTTAAATCTATACCGTTATGCATTTTCTCTGTTTTTAAAATAGGATGCAGTCTCATTCCAAATTCTGATGTAATAATTAATTTTTCATCATTTTTTATAGGTAAAGAAAATTCCTGATATCCATTGCCATGAGCCTCTTTGTAATATTCTTCATTGTGAAAAGCATCTTTCTCTTTTTCTTTAATCACAGTTTCGGTATTACAAGAATAGATGAAACCAGTAATTAAAGGTAACACCAGTAATAATTTCCAAAGCTGTTTTGAGTTTGTTTTTTTGTGCAACATAATGATTCGT
>Ga0209291_1000821_pt1 | contig 29247 bp, 24 predicted proteins | sample GOMGulsemesocosm_FD_184633 | JGI IMG/M metagenome (GOLD analysis project Ga0209291, IMG submission 184633) | Methane-oxidizing microbial communities from mesocosms in the Gulf of Mexico - GOM9B Gulf of Mexico (SPAdes) (version 2) | ecosystem: Environmental > Aquatic > Marine > Cold seeps...
CGTTGGCAACGTGATGCTCTACCAGCTGAGCTACAGCCGCTTCATCTGCTGACTCCCTGTCAACTTGGGACGCATTCTACATTGAAATTATTTGGAGTCAACACTTAAATATCAATTTTATTTAGACTGCTTAAAAAGCGGCTAATTTGACGTTTTTTTAACTTAAAAGGCCGTTTTCTAACTGTTTTGTTTAGATAACTCAGGCCAAGCTATTTTGAAATAAGACAACATTGACCAAAAAGTAAGCACTGTAGCAATTACATAAAAGCTATACGCAATAAACATTAATATTTCATGAGGAAAATTAAACAAAATTAAAGGAATATCATAATCAGGTTGCCAAATTAACCCCATGATCCCTAACATTTGCGCGGCTGTTTTATATTTTCCCATTTGTGAGACAGCAATATCGTCTCGTTTACCGCGTGAAGACATAAATTCACGAAGCGCACTTATAAAAATTTCACGTGCAATCATTAGCAAGGCTGAAATTGAAATCCACCAGACTTGGTAATCTTGTATTAACAAGACTAAGGCGGCAACGACCATGAGTTTATCTGCAACGGGATCAATAAAGGCACCAAAAGCAGAAGATTGATTAAGTTTTCGTGCTAAATAGCCATCTAGTGCATCACTAATTGATGCGAGCCAGAATACAGCAAATGCGCCGAAATGATTCCATGATACTGGCAAATAAAATACGATTAAAAAAACCGGTATTAATAGAATGCGAAACATGGTGATTTGATTTGGAATAGTCCACATATATTTTTTCTTATACAACTAAAACAAGTGTTACGGCATTTTACACAGATTAATGCTTAACGCGTGAATTTTTATCAATTTATTTACAGACTAATATAGTAAAAAGAGGAAAATATAATATACAGTTAATATTTATTTATCATGCAGAGCATTGTATATATTCTCAGCCAACACTTTACTAATACCAGGAACTTTTTCTAAAGTTGGAATATCAGCCTTTATAACCTCTTGCAAACCACCTAAATACTTCAATAATGCCTGACGTTTTTTCGCACCAATACCTTCAATGGATTCAAGAGAAGATTTTTTACTGGCTTTCTGTCGTTTAGCTCGATGACCAGTAATAGCAAAGCGATGAGATTCATCCCTAATATGTTGTACTAAATGCAAGGCTGATGAAGTTGAGGGCAAAGAGATAAGTTGATGGCTTCCAGCAAGTATTAGCGTTTCTAAGCCTGGTTTGCGCCCTTCCCCTTTTGCTACTCCAACTAATAGGGGTATTCTGTCTAGAGTTGAGTCGCGATTCAATGACGCAAAGAACTCCTCAGCTCTCGATAACTGTCCTTTACCACCATCAATAAAAATAATATCTGGCATATTTTCCATGCTAGTTACTTTGCCATATCGTTTATTTAAAGCAAACTCCATAGCAGCATAATCATCACCGGGTGTTATGCCAAAGACATTATAACGACGATAATCACTCTTTAATGGACCTTCTTGATTAAATACTACATTTGATGCCACCGTTTGTTGGCCCATAGTGTGGCTAATATCAAAACACTCGATACGGTTTATGCCATTATCAAGTTCAAAGACTTCGTTCAATGCTGAAAATCTTGCTTGCATTGACTCTTTATGACTATTGCGTGTTGCAAGAGCATTCTGTGCATTGGTACAGGCAAGTTTTAAATATTGTGCTCGTTCACTACGAACTTTTGTCGATATTTTTACATTGCGTTCAGCCTGACTGCTTAATAGTTTGGCGAGCTCTTCAATATGTTCAAATGCTTCACTGATCACTATCTCTTTAGGAATTGTCGCACTCTTCAGTTCTTGCCCTAAATAGTGCTGACTGATAAAAGCTTGATAAACTTCAGCTTCGTCAGTATTAACCGGAATGACTGGGAAATAGCTTTTACTGCCAAGGATTTTTTGATCTCGTATAAATAAAACATGCACACAAACTTGGGATTTTTCAATATATACACCAATAACATCTAATTCAGCAACAACTCCACTCACAAATTGTTGTTTTTGTACTTGACGCAAAGTGGCGATTTGATCACGAAATTTTGCTGCGTTTTCAAACTCTAAAGTTTGACTAGCTTGCTCCATTTTACTAACTAAACTGTCGATCACGGTGGAACTTTTACCCCGTAAAAACAATTTAGCCAGGTCAACTTGTTGGTTATAATCAATAGAAGAAATCTTATCAACACAAGGTGCCGAACAGCGATTAAGTTGATATTGTAAACAAGGTCGACTGCGCGCACGATAATAACTGTCTTCACATTGACGCACAGGAAAAAGCTTTTGCATTAAACGTAAGCTTTCCCAAACAGCACCAACCGTTGGATAAGGACCAAAGTATTCACCTTTGATTTTTTTCCCCCCACGATGCACGCCTAACTTGGGATGCTTATGATCTGTGATTAACAAATACGGGTACGACTTGTCATCACGTAATAAAATATTATATTTGGGCTGATATTTTTTAATGTAATTATTTTCAAGGATTAACGCTTCGCCCTCGGTATGAGTAACGGTAACGTCAATAGCCATAATCTGACTAACCAGCACTTTAGTTTTTGTATTGCCGACATCTTTACGAAAATAACTTGAGAGGCGTTTTTTAAGCTGTTTAGCTTTCCCTACATAAATAACGGTTTGATGTTTGTCGTACATACGATAAACACCAGCTTGTAGGGAAACTGAGGCAAGAAAAGCTTGATGGTCAAATATAGGTTGGGAAGTAGACAAATTCTATAAAATTTCGGTTTTTATCATACCGTAACGAATAGCAAGGTGAGTTAATTCAACATCATTACCTACGTTTAATTTTTCGAACATTCTATAGCGATAACTATTAATCGTTTTAGTGCTGAGGATTAATTGCTCCGAAATAGCAGGAACTTTCTCTCCTCGAGTGACCATAAGCATAATTTGCAACTCACGCTCAGACAAAGTATTAAACGGGTTTTCTTCACTGGACTTGAACTGACTTAACGCCATTTGTTGGGCAATATCCGGAGTGATATAACGTTGGCCACTATTAACTGCACGAATGGCATTAACCATTTCGTCTGCTCCAGTACCTTTAGTTAGGTAACCAGCAGCTCCTATTTGCATCACTTTTGTAGGGATTGGATCTTCACAATAAACCGTTAAGACGATTATTTTTATGTCGGGTGAGTAACGAATAATTTTTTTCGTTGCTTCTAAGCCACCGATGCCCGGCATATTCATGTCCATTAAGACAACGTCAGGCTCGTTTTTACGACAGAATTGTACGGCTTCTTCTCCAGTTTCAGCTTCACCAACCACCTTAAGTCCTTTTACTTCGTCGAGGATTTTACGTATCCCGGTACGAACTAACTCATGGTCATCAACCAACAAAACATTTATCAACGGAGTTTCACCTTACATTAAATATTAATTATTAATTATTTTTGATATACGTAAATCACAATAAGTTACGTAAACCTGTATTACCTAATCCCTAGAGCATATAGGGTATTCATAGACAGCACAATTGAATTTAATTATCTCATCATAAAAAGTGTAAGAGAAAATATTAATTGATTTAATTAACAACTAATTGCTCAATATTTATCTAGAGTTCATTTTTTTTAAGCCAACTATTCAACAATCCTATTTGACCATTTTTATATGCGGCATAAGTGAGTCTTACGGCATTGCTTAAAATAACGCTATCTGTCCATTTTGTTTGATCAGCGATCAATTCATAACAGTTTTGAGCTTCTGGTGATAAATAACCACGCATTTCTTTTTTTCCACGTTCTTTTTGTCTTTCTCGATAGCGCTTTTGTTTTTCAGCATTGCTATACGATCTTTTCTTCTCTGTCATCAGTACCTTACCTAAATATATATAAGTTTCGCTCAATGGTTATGTATAAGTAAAGAATACAGTAATAAAGTTAATAAGCTAATTTTATATCAGAAAAACAAAAATAAAGTACTGCTCCGAGTTGTTTAGTGTACAGGTGTTCGCTAAAGTAGCGCATAATTTTATACTAAACAAAAAAGTGACCTCATGTTAGATCAAAATTCATACTCTAAAGAAGACTTAGTAAAAGCTGGTACAGGCGAAATGTTTGGCGAAGGAAACAGCCAATTACCCTCTGACAATATGTTAATGATGGATCGTATTATCTCTATCACTGACAATGGCGGAGAACATGGCAAAGGCGAAATTATAGCTGAGCTTGATATTACCCCTGATCTGTGGTTTTTCGATTGTCATTTTAAAGGTGACCCTGTAATGCCAGGTTGTTTAGGTTTAGATGCAATGTGGCAACTAGTTGGTTTCTTCTTAGGTTGGTCTGGCGGTCCTGGCCGTGGTCGCGCGTTAGGCGTAGGAGAAGTTAAATTTACAGGTCAAATTTTACCAACAAACAAAAAAGTAACCTACAAAATTACTTTAAAGCGTGTAATTAAGCGTAAATTATTTATGGGCATTGCAGACGGTGAAGTATCTGTAGACGGTAAAGTTATTTACGTCGCTAAAGATTTAAAAGTAGGTTTATTTACTAATACCGCAGCTTTTTAATTTTACATACAATCTGCTGATATAATAAATCTCGTTTTATCAATAAATAATAGAGCCCACGTAACTTTAAATAAATGTAAAGTGGGCTTTTTATTTCAAATCTTTTCTGCCTTTATTCCTAGTCTTCTGCTAAATTATTAACATAGACAATTATCATGCTCACGTCGCTATTCTTAAAAAATAAACTTTATGATTAAATTACCTTCAAATTTGTTCAAAGTAGCAAATATATTATTTGTTTTGATAATTTCTATGGTTCTCTTTTTCGTTTTTAATAGTGTTTGGCAATTTATACATCAAATTGATCAACTTTCACTCTCAGAAAATGATAAAAGAACGATTAGTAAGTTTAGTTACCTTATTGACAATGATAATGATTTTGACATAAAAACATTGGTTAATGATGGTAGTAGAGTTGCAGAATTTACTGAATCTGCAGCAACGGATATTCCATTTGATTTAGGCCACCAATCTTATTGGATTAAAATAGATATTACCAATAGCACTTATAGTGATCAACAACTTGTACTTCATGCTGACAACAGTTTACTTGCCTATTTTAATGTATATCAAGTCAATCCTCTGTTAAAAAACATCCAATTAATATCTAAACAACAGCCAGCACCCGATCAAAGTACCTTGCTAGCTATGTTTCCTCATATTGAATTTCAACTTCCCGCTAATAGCAGTGTTGAATTATTAGTCCATTTAAAAGGCAATGGTCCTCCCGATGTACCATTGGCTTTATATCAACAAAATGCTTTTGAAAAGCGTATTGATTATGCCCAAATCGTTTATGGTATATTTATTGGTATCATTCTCCTGATGACCACTTACAACTTTGTTTTGTATTTCGCGATTAAAGACAAAGTTTATCTAGTATATATAGGTTACTTACTTTCCGCCTTCATCGTATTAGCAGGCCTAACAGGTTACGGTTATTTAATTTTTTCTAAGCACGTTCAATACCTGATCCATGAATATCTACTTTTCATCGATTATTTATTAATATTTTCATTATTGCTGTTTTCACTTTATTTTTTACGTTACGACCAAGTTAAAAATACCCTTTATAAGATAGGCATAGCTTTCAGCATTTTAATAATTGCGATTGCTTTATTTTCGTTAAGCCTTGATCAGATTACACAAACGAAACTTTTTTTCTCTATTCAGCCAATTTTTTATTTATTCTCGCTGTATATTATTTTCAGGCGCTTATCGAAAGACTTTGCTTGGGCCAGATTTTACTTTATTTCTTGGTTACCTTTTTTAGCTGGGGCTACTATTCAGCCGCTCGTTCTGCTGAATTATATTGATTCAACCTTTTTAACCAGCAATGCATTCTTATTTGCAGTGATGATAGAAGTCACTTTTATGGCATTTGCTTTAGCTGAACGTATGCGTAGAAATGACCAAGATAGAATTCACGATGTTAGTTATCATCCGTTAACTAAGTTACCGCGTAAGTTAGCGTTAGAAAGCACGATGAATAATCTACAAGTATTAGGAGAAAATAATTTTAGTGTTATGGTGATTAAACCTGAACATATTGAACAAATTTCCTTATATATTGACGATAAGACCAACGCAGCTCTATTTGCACGATTAAGCCAGCGATTAGATTCGCTATTTATATACAATGATGCAATTGTGCCTTTAACGCCTAATAATGAAAAAATTTGTTTCTTAGAAAATAATTGTTTAGCAATCATTATTAATAAAAAAGTTAATCAACAAAACCTGTCAGTACTAGTCAAATCTATTCAACAGTTGGTTGCTGAAACATTTCAAATTAATGAATTAAAATTACCTCTTTCAGCAGTTATTGGTATTGCGAATTATCCCGAGCATGGTAATGCAAATTATCTACTAATAAACAATGCGCTATTAGCAATAAATGATGCTCAAAACCTGTATGGACGCTGGGGATATTATCAAAGCGAAAAATCAGAGCAAGCGAACCATTTATTAATGCTAGCAGCTGACCTTAAAGAGGCGATAGAGCAAGACTTATTAGAAGTTTATCATCAGCCACAAATTGATTTAAAAACGTTACGAGTATGTAGTAGTGAGTGTTTGATACGTTGGGAGCATAAATCTGAAGGTTTTATTTCACCTTCAGTTTTCATTCCTCTGGCTGAAGATCTGGGCTTAATCAATCAATTAACGTTATGGGTAATAAAAAGGTCGTTAGCACAACACCAACAGATATTAACTGACCATAAATATAATCATATGGTATCAATTAATATCAGTGGCAAAGACATAGCTGATGAGCATTTCTTTAATAAAGCTTTGTCAATTATTGAAGCAAGCGGAATACCTGCTGAAAAAATTATTTTTGAACTGACCGAATCAGCTTCGATCAGTCACAATCAACAATCACTTGATTTAATAAAGAAGTTCAGCGATTTAGGTTTTACTATTAGTATTGACGACTTTGGTACTGGTTATTCCTCTATGGAACAGATCAGTCATCTACCGTTTCAAGAGCTTAAAGTTGATAGGCAATTTGTTGAAAATGTTAATGATAATCACAAACGTAAAACGATTGCTGAAGCCACAGTTAAAATGGCAAAAGGCTTAGGCTTAGAAGTTGTTGCTGAAGGTATAAATAGTCAGGAAGATGAAGATACCCTACGCAGTTTTGGTTGCGACATTGGACAAGGCTATTACTATGCTAGACCTATGCCTATAAACGATTATCTTGAGTGGCTTGACCAACAAAACAACGGTCGAACACATAAGCGTGTCGACCTCGAAGGTGAGTTTATCCCTGCAGAGCAAGTCTAGAACAATTGATTTTCTAGCGTTTTACCATTAGTTAATTGCGAGTATTGCCATTTTTGTTGGTGACAAAGTTGTAAAATCTCTAGATCTACGGGTGTCTCTTCTGTTGGTGTTTTAGTACTGGTGATCAAGAATTCATTACTTTGCGTTTGTTTAACACTGACAACACTGGAAACATTTTGAACTAATTGTAAAAAGTTATCATACGGTTGTTTCATTCTTAATGTTATATATCGCGCTGAATCTTCACTTTGTAAGCTTTGGTGTTGCTGTAATTGCCCTTTTTCCAGATATAATACTTGGCTACATAAACGCTCAAGTTCAGTTAAATCGTGAGAGCTTAAAATAAAAGTAATATCTGCTGATAACGAAGAAACTAGTTCACGCACTTCTCTAGCATTTATGGGATCAAGACCGGCAGTAGCTTCATCTAACATCACAATTTCTGGTGTACCAATTAAGGTTTGTGCTATAGCCACTCGCTTACGCATACCATGCGATAATTCGTCAGGTTTGGCTCTTAAAGTATCAGACAACCCCACTAAATCTAAAGTACGTTCGGCTTCTATACTCGCGTTCTTTCGGCTAAACCCTTGCAACTGAGCATAGAACTTAAGTTGGTGACTGATAGTAAATCGCGGGTCAAATTGCGCATCTTGGGGTAATGCAGCTAAGCGACCAAATAGTTTTTCGTTTCCGGCAGTTATTCCTGCAATTGAAACACTACCGCTATCAGGCAATAAATAACCGCACATTAAACTAAATAGTGTTGTTTTACCTGCGCCATTTGGTCCAACTAAAGCGATAGGTTGACCTTTTTCTAACGAGAAAGAAATATTATTTAGTGCTAGATGATCACCAAATGATTTTGTGAGGTTATCAACATGAATTAGCGATTTTTCAGGGTAATTCATAGTGATGCCCTCTTTAATAATAGGTTAGCGACAAACAACAAAACCACGCTCTGTACCAAAGGTATAAAGTAATGCATAAAATCAAGGTTCTGCAATGAGACTACACGGCTGATTTGTGTACCTGGAAAAATATAATTTAAAAATTCGCCACTATTAAATTGAAATTGAATATAGGCTATAAGTAAGGCTCCCACAGTATAAAATAAAATACTCATCACAATGCTCATTTTAGCTGATGATAATAAGCTATTGAGAAATGACATTAAGGCAATAAAAGGGCTAATAATAATAGAGAGCTCTATAAATAGTACTAACGCTTGCTTTATCGAAGGTACAAATAAAGCAGCATCTCGAATGGTTGCTAAAGCAACACAGGCCGTTAAGGTTAAAAAGACCAAGATAACAAGAATAATATATTGCCCTAAAAAGCGGCCAAGTAGTATTTCACTGCGCGTTGCACGTAAAGTGATAAACCTAAGTGTACCACGCGCTTTATCAGAGCAAGTTTGATCACTAGCCGCAAACAAGGCAAATAGCGGGAAAGAATAAACAGCTACCAGCCAATAAATAGAAAACTCTGCCACCTGCCATTCAAGTAATGCACTTAAACCTAGCGCACCAAATAAAGTAGTGGCTATCATTTTAAAGCCATCTGAAAAAATGATTTCTGTTGCCGAGCTGATCATATAATATAAAAGTACAAACCAAACGGCACAAAATGTAGCTAAAGCTATTAAGCCATTTTTAGTTTTAAAAATACGAATAAGTTCGAATTGAGTGAGGATAGATAACCGCTGAATATTGATCAATTGAAAGCCTAGTTGTTACTTTTTCAATACCTTAGACCGAGAATGAATAAATTGCGAGTGTTATTTTGCGCTAAACAGGTACAATAATAGTTGAAGTTATCATGATGAAAAAGGACAACGCTTGTTTTTTGAAGGTTCTGAAAAAAAAGCTCAAATAATAATTAATACAGAGAAACTTTCTTTATTAACTGACATTGAAAATAATTTTTGGGAAGCGCTAGTTAAAACTTGTGGAGCAAAAATATTGTCGAGTATGACAAATAACAGCTGCAAAGCATTGTTATTATCTGAATCAAGTTTATTTATTTGGCATCATAAACTACTACTTATAACTTGTGGAACATCTCAACTAGTTAAAGCTATCGAATTTTTCATTGATAACTACCCAATTAATATTATTAAACAGATATCATACCAACGTAAAAACGAATACTTTTCACAAGCCCAGCCAAGTTGTTTTTCGCAAGATGTACAAACGTTACGACAATATATTTCAGGTAAAGCTTATCGTTTTGGCGACTTAGACTCACACCATAATTATCTGTTTCATCAAGACAACCACTTCCAAGCTAACATTTGTGACAAAAGTTATGAAATTGTTGCTTATCATATTAGTGAATCTGCCAGTAATTTATTGACTGATTCTAGCTTAACAGCTTTCAAAATACGTAGTTTGTTTGATATTGATAAACTGTTTCCTCATTTCGAAATAGATGATCATGTATTTCATCCATTTGGCTACTCCCTTAATGGTATTCATAACGATAAATTTTTTACCATTCATATTACACCGCAGGCAGAAAGCAGTTATATCAGTGTTAGTGCAAACTTTGATCTCATCAATTTATTACCACAATTAATTACCATGCTAGCGCCAACCACTATCGATATTTTAACGTGCAACGAATTAAATTTTGAAGATAAAATAAAAGAAAATTTACCCAAGCAATTTATTTGCACAAGTTTAGTTAAAGAGACACTGAGTATTGGTGAAGAAATTGTATTTTCAAGCTATTCACAAAATACTCAGCACAGTTGTGATGCGATAAATTTGAAAATGAACAACGGAGTTAAAACTTTATAGTTCCTGACTTTTAAACACTTATTACTGAATTTCAGGTAATAAAAAACCAATCATTTCAAAATAAATTGATTGGTTTTGATATATATTAAAATTGCAAATTATTTACGACGAGCACTGACCGCATTACTAAGTTGCGCTAATAAATCTTCGGTGTCATTCCAACCGATACAGGCATCAGTAATACTTTGTCCGTAGGTTTCGACCTTACCATCAACTAAGTCCTGACGACCTTCTACTAAGTGACTTTCAACCATCACACCAAACACATTGTCATTGCCACCACTTATTTGCTGACATACATCTTCACAAACTAACATCTGATTTTTAAATTTTTTACTACTGTTAGCATGGCTGAAGTCGATCATTATTTTAGTATTAAGCTTCGAATTATTTAGCTGCTCGGTAACAGACTGTACGCTGTCAGCATCAAAATTAGTGGTTTTCCCGCCCCGTAGAATAATATGACAGTCTTTATTGCCACTGGTTTGAACTATCGCTGAATGTCCATACTTAGTAACCGATAAAAAATGATGCGAGGCACTTGCCGCACCAATAGCATCGATTGCCACTTTAATGGTGCCGTCAGTGCCATTTTTAAAACCAACAGGACAAGATAAACCTGAAGCTAATTCACGATGAACTTGGCTTTCTGTAGTACGAGCACCAATAGCGCCCCAACACATAAAGTCTGCCATGTATTGTGGTGTTATCATATCTAAAAACTCACCGGCAGTTGGTAACCCCATGTCGTTTAGATCGAGTAATAATTTGCGTCCGATACGAAGGCCGTCATTCAATTTAAAGCTGTTATCCATGTAAGGGTCATTGATAAGTCCCTTCCACCCAACTGTTGTACGCGGTTTTTCAAAATAAACACGCATTACTATTTCAAGGGTATCTTTATATTTTTCACGCAGCTGAACCAAACGTTGACCATACTCTAATGCTGCATCAACATCATGAATTGAACACGGACCAATAACCACGAGCAAGCGGTCATCTTGGTGATTAAATATTTTGCTAATTGCTTTGCGAGCTGCAAACACCGACTTAGATGCTTCTTGAGAAGCTGGAAATCGCTCAATAAGTGCGATTGGAGGTAATAATTCTTTAATTTTATTAATACGAACGTCGTCGGTTTGGTAGAACATAGTCTTTTCTCTATTCACTGCTAATACTAAAGTTGTTTAATCATTTATCGATCATTACATACTTTACTATTTCATTACTTTCATTGTTATGCCTAGCTCGATGACTAGACTCCTAGATGGTTAACCCTCAGACAATTTAACAGTGTTATTCTCACAATACCAACATAAAATGTACTAAAACGAAGATAAATATTAAGTTTGCCTAGGTGAAAGTTTTCAGTTGCTATTTTATCTTTACATTCAAGTAAACTAAGGCATAACCATGATTATATTGAGCACTAAACTTACAAGGTGTTATTGCTGCATAAAAAATAAAAATACAATCGTTTATATCAGGTAACCATTGAATTAATCAAAACATCCCATATATACTAATTAAGAAATTATTTCATTGAGTAAACGGGCTTTTTCTCAGCATGTGGCGCAATTTAACGTTAGCATTATTTTTATTTATTTTAGCTCAAGCGGCTAATGCTACGTCGAAACTAAATTTTGATCACCAAAGTTCAGTCCATTCTAGCCACACCTTGCAAGCGCCTGTTATTAATCTAGAATTTTCATTTACTGCTTTAGATGACAATAGCCAAGAAGAACATGTTAATTTACCTAGGTTAAACCGAGGTTGCTCTTCGCTATTTAGTCATGAGATTCAATTAACTCCATTTTATTATCTCGCTATCACTTTTTTTGAAATTAAGTTAACCACCGCTTTATTCAAAAATTTAACCAACCCTGGAATACAAATAAGCTGGTTTGAAAAAAACAGCCATCAATCTAATTCCTTCCGTATTTCAGGTTGGCAAGACAGCAACGCTTTATACTCTTCTAACATAAACTATTACAGTTAACTTCTGCTTTCCTATTTATTAAAAGTCTGAAATGGTTATCCGCTTATCCGCGACTAAATAATCATCGAAGCCTTTTTTTCATTTTCCAATACTGGCCTTATACCAGTGATTTGTGGCATTCGTTTGTTTTTCCTCAGAAATACAATCGAATGCGGCAAGATTTATGTAGAGATTTAACAATGAATTCATCGAGAAAAAAACCTAAAAGCCGTGCGAAATGGCAAAATATAATAATGCTATTTACCTTAGCTTTACTCTTTATTAGTGCATTACCCAATTTATATAGAGATAGAATTAAAATAGAGCTTACCCCAATAAACGTAACATCCGCTCCCGTAGCACTCGAACAGCTAAGTAAAACATTAACTGTTCATAACATTTCATTCGAAAAAATTCATGTTTCAAAAGCAAGTTCAACAATTGAACTTAGTAATAAAATAGATGAAATACCCCTGATGACTATACTTTCAAACGAGTTTAATGAGAGTTATCTGATCGATAGTTTTACCGAAAACAATACTCCAAATTGGTTGAAAACATTAGACGCAAAACCAATAAAACTGGGATTAGATCTTAGTGGCGGCGTACTCTTTGTGCTTGATGTCGATACGGAACAAGCACTAACAGAGCGCTTGAAAAATATTGCTTTAGACATTAAAGCCGTCGCTAGAGAAAATCGTATTCGGGGTGCCAACGTAGCTGAGAATATCACCGAAAATGGCTCACAAAATATAACGGTTAACCTTATAAATGCTTCGAAACAACAAAGTAAAACGTTATTTTCAAAAATAAAGAAAACATACCCTGAGTTAATTCAAAAACAAGATGATAACAATCAGCGCGTATTAAGCTACCCACGGCAACAAATAGTTGAGTTTCGACAAGAAACAATGAAACAAACACTTAAAACTATGCGTGGCCGAATAGAGGAGCTGGGGATAACAGAAGCCGTGACCATACAGCAAGGGAAGAACAATATTCGTATTGAGTTACCTGGGGTTCATGATCCAGAAGAGGCCAGACGGATCATAGGTGCAACAGCATCTCTCGACTTTTACCAACTAGCCGAGCATTCAAATGCTACTGGTATTATACGTATGCCTGATGAGACAGGACGAAAATTAACATTAAACTCTAAAGTGGTTTTTTCTGGTAGTAATATAAAAAATGCACGAGCCGGACAAGATGAAATGGGCATGCCTTTAGTCAACCTAACCTTAGATGCTATTGGCGGAAATAAGATGTCGACATTTTCTCGTCAAAATATCGGTAAACCTATGGTTACGGTATTTTCAGAGTTTTATAAAAATTCTAATAATAAAACGGTTAAAAAAAGTAAGGTTATTAATGTCGCTACTATTCAACAACATTTGGGGAAACAGTTCAGTATTACTAATATGTCTAGCCCACAGGCTGCGCAAGAATTGTCATTATTATTACGTGCAGGATCACTCACCGCTCCCGTTACTATAGTAAAACAACGCACCATTGAAGCGACACTTGGTGTAAATAATATTGCAAATGGTGTGAAAGCCCTTAGTGTTGGTATCGCTTTCACTCTGATATTTATGGCACTTTGGTATCGATCTTTAGGTGTAATAGCAAACTTTGCTTTGGCATTAAACTTAATAAGTTTATTAGGGTTGATGTCATTACTTCCTGGCGCTGTACTTACCTTACCGGGAATTGCAGGCTTAGTATTAACCATAGGCATGGCCGTTGATACGAATGTTATTATTTTCGAACGAATAAAAGAAGAATTAAAACGTGGGCGTAAAATGTTGCCTGCAATTGAGTCAGGCTATCAAAGTGCATTTTCAACCATTCTCGATGCCAATATCACTACCATGATCACCGGTATAATATTATATTCAATAGGTTATGGCCCAGTAAAAGGCTTTGCCTTAATTTTGTGCCTTGGCATATTAACCAGTATGTTTACCGGCGTTTTTGTTTCAAAAGCATTAACTAATTTAGCTATCAGAGCAAATAAATCTCAATTATTAGGTATTAAGTTATGAAACATTTACATTTAGAAAATAGAAAACCGTTAACTAAGCTTAGAATCACTAGTTTTTACTTTGCTATATTATTCGTTATTGTTGCTTTATTAGGTTTATTTACACGTGGTGTTGAGCTCGGTTTGGACTTTACTGGAGGGTATTTAACCGAATTTTCAACTGAGCAGTCGATAGGCCAAGAGCAAATGTCGAAATTATTAACCGAATATTTACCTGACAATTTTACGGTAACATCTGCTGATAAAGGTACACATTGGAGCGTCCGCCAAGCAGATATGAGCATAAATTTGCCGGGTAAAGTATGGCTTAACGACTTTGCTCAGCAAAATAACCTTAATATTACACCGCAGGATGCTATTTATATTGGCAGCCAAGTGGGTGAAGAGCTGATAAATCAAGGTGGCCTAGCATTATTAGCAGCTATTGTTACTGTATTAATGTATTTATCATTGAGGTTTGAATGGCGATTAGCCGCAGGAGCCGTTGCCGCTCTTTTCCATGATGTTATTATCGTGCTAGGGGTATTTGCGTGGTTAGGTCTTTCCTTTGACTTAACCATATTAGCAAGTTTACTCGCTATTATTGGCTATTCATTAAATGACTCTATTATCGTAGGCGACAAAATAAGAGAGTTGATGAAAACTTGTAAGGATGAAAGCATTGCTCAATTAATTGATAAAGCTATCAAACTTACTTTAGTGCGAACCTTGATCACTTCGGGGACAACACTAGCAACAATTTTAGCAATTTGGTTTTTCGCAGGCGAGTCTTTAAGCGGCTTTTCAATAGCATTATTTACTGGGATTCTTGTCGGGACATTTTCTTCAATAGCTATTTCAGCCACCATACCGCAGTTGCTTGGCTTAACCGCTGATTATTATATCAATAAAAAAGAGGAAGAGATTTGTCTGCTTCCTTAGTTTACTTACATTAGATCAATAAAATGAAAAGAAAAAGGGGCAAGAGTTAAAGAACTTGCCCCTTAGCAAGCAAAACATTCCAGCAGCAAGGATTATTATGAATACCTATAAAACAGCTGATTTAAAGAAAGATGCACTAGATTAGTTACAGAAAGATTTAATGAAGAAATAAAGCCGCGTCAGTACAGCGTTTATATTTCTTCATAAGTTCTTTACTTCAAAGCTGCATTCAATCGCTCGAAGCCTTTTTCTAAGTCAGCAATTAAGTCATCAACATCTTCTAAACCAATATGTAAACGAATTAAAGGAAACTCATAATCCCACTGCGTTGCTGTTCGTAAACGCCCAACATTATTATTACCCAAAATTAAACTTTCGAACCCGCCCCATGAATAGCCCATTTTAAAATGTTCCATACCGTCGAGTAAGGCATTTAATGATTGTTGATCGCCACGCGTTAATACAAAAGAAAATAGTCCATTGGAGCCAGTAAAGTCACGTTCAAAAAATTCATGCCCTGGACATGATTCAAAAGCAGGATGCAAAATAACGTCAACTTCCTCACGTGTTGCTAACCAATTAGCAACTTTTAGCGCACTCGTTTGGTGCTGCTTTAAACGCACACCTAAAGTACGAATACCACGCATTGCCAAATACAAGTCGTCAGGCGAAGTACATTGCCCCATTAAATAGCTATTTTCACGTAATTGTGGCCAGTATTCCTCTGTCGCAATTGCTGTGCCTAACATGACATCAGAATGGCCGACAATATACTTAGTCGCTGCTTGTATCGAAATATCAACACCATGGTCAAATGGTTGAAAGTTAACGCCTGCAGCCCATGTATTATCTAGCATTACTAAACAATTATGTTGATGAGCTACTTCAGCTATACCGGGAACATCTTGCACCTCCATAGTAATAGAGCCTGGAGATTCTAAGAAAATAACACGGGTATTTTCTTTTATCAGGGCTTCAATCCCCTTACCGATTGTTGGATCGTAATATGTTGTTTCAACACCAATATTCACTAATATTTTATCGCAAAAGTCTCGGGTCGGTTCATAGGCGGTATCAACCATTAAAATGTGATCGCCCGTTTTTACAAAGGAAAGAATTGCATTTGTTATAGCTGCTGTGCCCGAAGGATAAATTGCACAACCTGCCCCACCTTCTAAGTCAGTCATCGCATCAGCAAAAGCGAAGGACGTTGAAGTACCTCGACGACCATAAAACAGTACTTGGTTAGCACGATTAACAGTCGCGTGTTTCATTTCTTTAACAGAATTAAAAACGACTGTAGAAGCTCGCTCTACAGGAGGGTTAACAACACCGCGTGTCCATTTTGACTTTCGTCCTGCGTTTACAATTTTTGTATCGTTGATCATGGCATTTCATCCTTAGCATCAAAATTCATTTAGCCATCTATATAGCTAACTCAATAAAGTTACTTTATGATCTTTCCAGTAATGATGCACTCTTTATTTACAATAAATTAATCAGTCACCGTCTTAGGTAAAGAGGTTCATTTGCTCACTGGTTAATTGCTCAAAACTACTATCAACAAAAGGCAGAATGGCATCGGCAACCGTAGACAACTGCCGATCAATATAAAACTGGTAATCAAGTGGTGCGTTAACATAGCCTTTAGCTTGTGGCCCAGAAGTGGTGATGAAATATTCTATCCAGCCGCGGCGTTGGAATTTTAATGGCCGATTTTCTTTTTTGTTAACTTCATCAGCTAAACGAGCAGCTTTAACGTGAGGGGGGACATTTTTAACATAATGATCTAGCTGCCTGCGAATGCGTTTTCGATATACTAATAAATGGTCTAAGTGCCCCGCAGAAGTTTGCGCAACAATGCCACGTACATAATCTTCATAGGGTTCGTTATTAAAAATTTTTAGATACAGCTCGCGTTGAAATGTTTTTGCCAGCTCGGTCCAGTCGGTGCGAACACTCTCTAGCCCTTTAAAAATCAATTCTGACTTTCCTTTTTTTTCTACTATACCCGCGTAACGTTTTTTAGTTCCTATTTCTTGTCCGCGAATAGTTGGCATTAAAAATTGGCTAAAATGAGTTTCAAATTCGATTTCTAATTGGCTTTCTATGGCAAAGTCTTCTTTTAATGTTGTTTGCCACCTGAGATTAATTTTATCTTGTAATGCTTTACCTAATTCTTGACACTGATCAGGAGTCTTATTCTCACCAACATGGACAAAAATGGAATCTGTATCGCCATATATTACCTGAAAACCATCATTTGCTAACCATTGCGAAGTTGTCTTTAATAATTCATGGCTACGTTTGGTAATAGACCCGGATAAACGAGGATCAAAAAATCGACAACCTGTTGAGCCTAATACACCATAAAATGAATTCATAATAATTTTGATTGCTTGCGATAAGGCCGCATTTTTATCTTTTTTTGCTATGTCTCGCTCTAACCAAAGATCGTTAATAATCTCAGGTAAGAAATGTTTATCACGTGAAAAATAAGCGCCATCAAAGCCTTTAATACTTTGTTCTGGTGATTTTAAGCCTTCAATTAAGCCCATAGGGTCAATATTAAAACTTCTAATAATGGAGGGGTATAGGCTTTTAAAATCAAGTACTAATACATTTTTATATAGACCCGGTATCGAGTCCATTACGTAACCACCTGGAGAAACTAACCCTTGCAGGCCATCTCCCATATTTGGTGCAATATAACCACTTCGGTGAAGTTTAGGTAAATATAAGTTGGTGAATGCGGCAACAGAGCCACCAATGCGATCGATTGCTAAACCCGTTAATTTCGCACGTAAGCGGGTAAACTCAAGCAATAAAGTCTTTTCAAAAATAAGCGTAACTAAACGGCAATCTTCTAGGTTATAAACAGCCAGAGCTAATTTGTCATGATGAAAGTTATCACTGATTTCTTGAACCCTATTGTCAACATCATCTACTTTTTTTCCTTTACCTAAAAGTGCATTAGCAACAAAGTCGAGAGAAAAACTAGGAAAGCTGTATGTCGCATTTTTCAGTAAGTCTATGCCGTCAAGCACCACCCTTCCGCCAATATCAATAAATTTTTGTTCATTTTGGCTGCCGCCCGCAGAACGCGTCCGCCAACGGGGGCATTTATTATTACGGCCAATTTTAAAAGCGATACCATGAAGATCACAGCGTTTTTGTAACAGGTTAAAATCAAAATTAATTACGTTCCAACCAATAAAAATATCAGGATCGTGCTGTTTTATCCATTCTATTAATGTTGTTAAAAGCTGCTGTTCATTGTCAACCCAAACAATGTGTTGAGTAATTTCAGCTGCTTCTTTCGAGCTAAGTTTAGAGTTTGCTATTTTTGCTAAAGCTTTGTTTTGATCTCCGATCATTAAGACACAGTTAATCGGTTTTCCATCAGACATTTTATGAGACTGTAGGCCGATAGAGTAAAGCTCCCCTTCCATTGAACACTCTATATCAAGCGAGATCATGGTTAAAGCGATGTCACCAAGTACTTGAGACTGATGAGTCGCCCGGCACTTGTCACTGTGATAACTAGGGAAATGCTGTTCACCAGCTTGAATATTGGAATTAGGTTTAACTTGAATGGGAAACTCGGTTAAAAATTCAATGCCAGAAGTAATAAAACGTTCCATTAAAAAGCGTTCATCTGGTCTAAAATCATCTTCATAACACTTTATTTCATGCTGCTTTAGTACATCTCTAGCACGATAAAAGTCACGAATTGATGAAAAGTAAAAACCACTGACCACTTGTTGATTAAATGTTTTAAGTGCAAGCGGATTCACCTTCACTATTGGGGTTTTCTGTGCTGACAATATTAATTCCGCACGAGCTTGCTGACATTGCTCAACAAAAAATAAGGCCTGTTGCTTCTGTACAATTACATTTACCGCACCTTGCAAGGTTTTTACCCACAAAGAAAGCTCAATACCCTTTGGGGTATCATAGGCTTGGCGAGTTAATAAAAAGCCATAATTTAAGTTAGATGTTAATTTTTCAGCAGTTAGTGACATTAAATATTTTAATTCGTTGCGGATAACGATAAACTGTTAATATATACAGCAGTATATACTTATTCTATTTGAAGATACAGAGGTCAACTGGTCGATAAAAGGCTGGTTTCAAATAGATAGTTAAACTGAAATGAATAATAAATGGTCACCAGCATGCTAAGCGATAAAATCAAAGAAGCGATCCGTACATCGTACAAAACCATAGGTGAAAACCTCGAAAACTTTCACCCAAGAAAACAGCAAACCTTTTTGATTGCCGAAATAGCTAAAACATTAGCCGGTGAATATGAAAAAAATCGAAAAATTATTACCATAGAAGCAGGTACTGGCACCGGGAAATCATTGGCTTATTCATTAGGGGCCATTCCTTTAGCTGTATCTCGTCAAAAGAAGGTTTGTATTTCTACTGCAACTGTCGCCTTACAAGAGCAATTGGTTGACAAAGATCTACCGTTTTTAAAAAAACATGCAGGGCTAAATTTTAATTTCACTTTAGTAAAGGGTCGCCAGCGTTATGTTTGCCGGCAAAAATTAGCATTAGCGGTGAGCAATGATGATTCACCTCAAGCGGGGTTTACCTTTGCACAAAAACCTAATGCGATGGATATAAAGTTATTGCATCATTTACATAAAGCGCTAAATGATAACCAATGGCAAGGTGATCTAGACTCTTGGGCTGATCCTATCCCTCATCATTTATGGCAACAAATTCAATGTGATAAGCACAGTTGCTTAAAACATTTAGCTGAACACACACATTGTCCTTTTCATAAAGCCCGAGAAACCATGGAGTCAGCCGATGTATTAGTTATTAATCATAGCTTATTACTCGCTGATTTAGAGCTTGGTGGCGGTGTTATTTTGCCTTCACCGGAAGACACTTTTTATATTATTGACGAAGCTCATCACTTACCTAAGGTAACACGTGATCATTCTAGTGCTAACGTGCCCATTAAAGGTGCTATTGACTGGTTGAATAAGCTCAAAGAAACCGGCGATAAAATGGCGAAATTGATAAAATCTAACTCTGCAATTTCTCCTTCTTTGAAACTAGGTGACGATTGCCAAGATTTATTAATGGAAATGCAGAAAGTAGCCAGCTTCATTGAAAACAATCAATCGTTATATTTCAACGATAAATCTAAAGAAAATAGCCGTTTTTCTCGAGACGATGACGCTGCGCAATATCGTTTTGAAAACGGCATTGTCCCGCAAAATTTAAAAAATTGGGCAGAAGACTTAGCCGAGCTCAGTAAAAAGTGCTTGGCCCATTGTAACAAACTTTATAATCTGTTGATGGAGTCTGTAAAAGATGGTGATAGCCAAATGTTTCTCGCAGAGCCTCTGTTAGCTGAAGCAGGCTTTATGATCCAACGTTTAGAGAATTTCAATTCTCTTTGGAAAATGTACGCAAAAACTGACAGTGAAAAAGGCGCGCCAATGGCAAGATGGTTAGAGAAACTGACAGGAAAGCGAAGTGACTTTTTATTGTCGGCTTCTCCTATTGAAGTTGGCTTTACTTTAGAAGATATTCTTTGGTCGAAGTGTGAAGGTGCTGTGTTGTGTTCAGCAACCATTTTAGCACTAAATTCTTTTGAGCATTTTCGTCGTCAAGTGGGTTTGCAAACCAACGATGGCACACAATATCAAAAAGTAGACTCGCCCTTTGATTATCAAAATAATGCGCAGCTTGTCATCGCGAAAATGAAAAATGAGCCGAGTAGCCAGCAATTCACCGATGAGTTAATTTCTGAGTTACCCGCCTTAATTAAAAAAGAAAAAGCCTGTTTAGTGCTTTTTTCATCATACTGGCAAATGGAACAGGTTGCTAAAGCATTACGAGAGCAACATAAAATGGAAATTGAAGTGCAAGGTGAGCAATCACGTCAGCATATAATTGAGGCTCATAAAAAACGTTGTGATCAAGATAAAAGCAGTATAATTTTTGGTACACAAAGTTTTTCGGAAGGGTTAGATTTACCTGGAAAGTATTTAACAAACTTAATAATCACCAAATTACCTTTTTCAGTGCCAACATCACCGGTAGAAGAAGCGCAAGCTGAATATATCACAGCTAAAGGTGGTAATCCTTTCATGTCTATCTCAGTACCGGAAACGTCGAAAAAGCTTATTCAAGCAACCGGACGTTTACTGAGAAATGAGAAAGATACTGGAATTATTACGTTAATGGATAAACGTTTAGTAACGAAGCGTTATGGCCAGCAGTTGCTTGACTCTTTGCCTCCATACCCAATTACTACACAAGGATAGCTGATGACTAACCTGAGTAAAAACGGTCAAAGCGTAAAAAAAGGCCGAGATTCAAAAACATCAAACGCCACGAATCGCCGACTATCTAAAAATCGAACGCTTAAAGAAAGTAAGCCTCGTCTTGCTCCAGCAGATCGTACTTTACTGCTTTTTAATAAACCTTTTGACGTACTTTCACAATTTACCGATGACCAAAAACGTAAAACATTAAAGGACTTTATACAGGTAAAAGACGTTTATGCAGCCGGCCGCCTAGACCGTGATAGCGAAGGTTTGTTGTTATTAACCAACGACGGTAAATTGCAACATAAATTGGCAAACCCTAAAGAAAAAACTGAAAAAACCTATTGGGTGCAAGTTGAAGGTGCTCCGCAGAGTAGTGATTTACAAAAGCTTTGCACCGGTGTTGAATTGAAAGATGGGCCAACACTACCTGCGAAAGTGAAAGTGATGACTGAACCTGAACTTTGGCCTCGAGTCCCCCCTATACGTGAACGAGCAAGCATTCCAACGACATGGCTTAGTATTACTATTATCGAAGGACGAAACCGTCAAGTACGTAGAATGACTGCTGCAATTGGTTTTCCTACATTACGCCTTGTTCGCTATAGTATAGGAAAGTACAACATCAATGGCTTGAAAAATGGGCATTACAAACAACTAAAAGGCGAATAACATTATGTCGTTAACTGTTGATACCACAAAAAATGGCCATGGTGATGAACAATTTAAACCCAATGCCACTGTCGCTGCAGTTATTGTTCATAATAATAAATTCTTGCTCGTTGAAGAAATAGAAAACAATAACAGAGTATTTAACCAGCCTGCCGGCCACCTAGAGGCTAATGAAAATTTGATAGCCGCTATTAAACGAGAGGTACTTGAAGAGACAGGTTTAACATTAGACCCTGATTACCTCTGTGGTATTTATTATCATCATCGCCAAGATTTAGATCTTTTTTTTCTGCGTTTTTGTTTTGTTATCGAACTTGATAACTATTTACAAAGTAAACCAAATGATGACGAAATCATTGATACTCATTGGTTAACCTTAGAAGAAATAAAAGGAAAATCATCACAATTGCGAAGCACTATGGTTTTAGAATGCATTGAAGATTACTTAACAGTTCAACGTACCGGTAATAAAATCCCATTATCTTCACTAAAATCTAATCTTTAATCTATGCCGATAAATTTTCACATGATATAATTTTGCGCCATTTTCCTTAGATTTGTATTTTTAATGTCATCACAAGTTTCATCAAGCGCCGAAAAACAAAGCTCTGCGCCTATAACTAAAGCACCACACGACACCAAAGTAATTGTTGGTATGTCTGGCGGTGTAGACTCCTCTGTTTCTGCACATTTATTGATTGAACAAGGTTATCAAGTTGAAGGCTTGTTCATGAAAAATTGGGAAGAAGACGATACCGATGAATACTGCGCTGCGTCGCAAGACTTAGAAGATGCACAATTAGTTTGTGACAAACTAGGAATTAAACTTCATACCATAAATTTTGCGACCGAATATTGGGATAATGTGTTCGAATACTTTTTGGCTGAATACAAAGCCGGACGTACACCTAACCCCGATATTATGTGTAACAAAGAAATTAAATTCAAAGCCTTTTTAGAGTTTGCTTGCGAAGACTTAGGCGCAGATTACATTGCTACAGGTCATTATGTTCAACGGGAATTTATCGATGGACAATGGTCAATGTTACGCGGTTTAGACAGTAATAAAGATCAAAGTTACTTTTTATACACACTCAGCGATGTACAAGTTGGTCGTACTTTATTTCCCGTTGGTAATATCGAGAAACCTGAAGTACGTGCAATTGCAGAGCAAGCCGATTTGGTTACTCATAACAAAAAAGACAGTACTGGCATCTGTTTTATCGGTGAAAGAAAGTTTAAAGACTTTTTAGGCCAATATTTACCAGCACAACCTGGAAAAATAGAATCTTCCGAAGGTGAAGTGATTGGTGAACACGACGGTTTGATGTATCACACCTTAGGTCAGCGTAAAGGCCTTCGTATAGGTGGTTTAGCCAATGCAGGCGAAGAGCCTTGGTATGTGGTAGAAAAAGACTTATTACGTAATGTATTAATTGTCGGTCAGGGACATAATCACCCTCGCCTATTTTCTAAAGGCTTGATAGGCAATCAATTACATTTAGTTAATCGTAAACCACTTGATGGCCCAATAAAATGTACCGTTAAAACTCGTTATCGACAAGAAGATGTACCTTGCCATCTATCACCTATGAGTGATGGTGAATATTTAGTAATGTTTGACGAAGCTCAAAGTTCAGTAACACCAGGGCAATCCGTTGTTTTCTATCAAGACAATATTTGTTTAGGTGGCGGTATCATCAATAGTCTTATTCGTTAAGTAATTGTTTTAATATTTAAGTAGTAATAAATAAGCAGTAAAAAATTATGAACAGCATAAATGAACAAACCTTAACACTGGCGGCGATTTGCCAAGTTGCTTACTGGGTACAAAAAATATCACGAAATGGCCAAGCAGACGAAGTAGAGCTCACTTTGTTACTTAATAGTGTCATGAATACTTCTCCTGAAAATACCATGGCGGTATATGGTGGAGAAGTTAGCCATTTAAAAACAGGGTTAACTACGTTAGTTAATCACTTGGGCAATAAGTCGACAACAAAAGACCCTGAAATTACCCGTTATGTGGTGAGTTTATTAGGCTTAGAGCGTCGTTTAAACAAGCATAGTGAAAAGATGAATGCACTCGGTGAGCGTATTATGCAAAGTCAACGTCAGTTAGCACATTACGATATTACCAGTGAAACCTTAATCTCTAGTTTAGCGTCGATTTACAGTGATTTAATTAGCCCGTTAGGAACTCCTATTCAAGTTGCAGGAGATCCAACAATATTAAAACAAACCGTTAACCAACATAAAATACGTGCGCTATTATTAGCAGGTATTCGCTCAAGTGTATTATGGCGACAAGTCGGCGGAAAACGTCGCAATATTTTATTTTCACGTTCAAAAATAGTTGAATGTGCAGAGCAGTTGCTCCGAACTTGTTAAAAAATTCGAAAAATTAGTTTTTAACCTTACTTTAAACATTAGGAATACCCTATGGAACTTTCAGCATTAAGTGCAATATCCCCAGTAGATGGTAGATACGGCAGCAAAGTTAAGTCATTACGCCCAATTTTCAGCGAATTTGGTCTGATAAAATACCGTGTTACCGTTGAAGTACGTTGGTTACAAAAACTTGCAGCAACAGCTGAAATTGCTGAAGTACCAGCTTTTAGTTCAGATGCAACTGCCGCTTTAAATGCCATTGTTGATAACTTTAGTGAAGAAGATGCTTTACGCATTAAAAAAATTGAAGCGACGACTAATCACGATGTAAAAGCTGTTGAATACTTCTTAAAAGAAAAGATTGCTGATAACGCTGAGTTAAACGCGGTAACTGAATTTATTCATTTTGCTTGTACTTCAGAAGATATCAATAACCTTTCACACGGTTTAATGTTGAACGACTGTCGTGAAAGTGTGCTACTTCCAGAGATGGACAAAATTTTAGCAGCAATTAAAGCATTAGCTGTTGAGTACAAAACTATTCCAATGATGTGTCGTACTCATGGCCAACCAGCATCACCTAGTACCCTTGGTAAAGAAATGGCGAACGTTTACATTCGCTTAAAACGTCAACGTCAACAAATTGCTAACGTTGAGATGTTAGGTAAAATTAACGGTGCTGTAGGTAACTACAACGCACACTTAAGTGCTTATCCTGAAGTTAATTGGCACGAATTTGCTAATGAATTTGTAACTTCATTAGATTTATCATTTAACCCGTTTACCACCCAAATTGAACCACATGACTACATTGCAGAGTTATTTGACGCTGTAGCTCGTTTCAACACCATTTTAATCGATTTTGATCGTGATATTTGGGGTTACATCGCTATGGGTCACTTTAAGCAGAAGACCATTGCAGGCGAAATTGGTTCATCAACAATGCCACACAAAGTTAACCCTATTGATTTTGAAAACTCAGAAGGTAACTTAGGTATTGCTAATGCATTATTTACACATCTAGCACAAAAATTACCAATTTCTCGTTGGCAACGTGACTTAACTGACTCTACTGTTTTACGTAACTTAGGTGTTGGTTTTGCTCATACAATGATAGCTTATGGCGCTACTTTAAAAGGTATTAGTAAGTTGCAAGTAAACGAAGAAAATCTAGCTGCTGAATTAGACAGCAACTGGGAAGTTTTAGCAGAACCAATTCAAACAGTTATGCGTCGTTTCGGTATCGAAAAGCCTTACGAGAAACTAAAAGAATTAACACGTGGTAAACGTGTAAATGGTGACTCTATGCGTGAATTCATTATGACTCTTGAACTACCTGATGCTGCTAAAGCACAGTTATGTGAAATGACACCAGCGAGCTATATTGGCCGTGCAGTAGAATTTATTAATGAATTAGACTAGTTTTTAATAACTTAAAACGTAAAAGGGGATCCAACTTGGCTCCCCTTTTCTATATCCGCTTACTTTACACGAATAGATGGTTCACCACTTATGATACAAATTCAATGGGGCGAACTTACGCCTGAGCAATTTTTAAAAGAATATTGGCAAAAAAAACCTTTATTGATCAAAGGAGCTTTTAAAGATTTTACTGATCCCATCGACGCTAATGAACTTGCTGGTCTAGCGATGGAAAGCGAAATAGAGTCGAGAATAATAGCTAAGCAGAACAATCAATGGCAAGTACAGCAAGGACCATTTGAATCATTCGAAAAATTTGGTGAATCAAATTGGACGCTATTGGTGCAAGCGGTCAACAATTGGTCTCGTGATACCCAAGCCCTTCTTACTGCAGTTGATTTTATTCCTAAGTGGCGTATTGATGATGTAATGGTAAGTTTTTCAACACCAAACGGTGGCGTTGGCGCTCATCTAGATCAATATGATGTTTTTATTATTCAAGGCGAAGGTAAGCGTCGCTGGCAGGTAGGTGCTCCAGATAGTTCGCTAGAGCAGTTATTACCACACCCAGATCTAAAACAAGTTTCAGGTTTCTTACCCGTTATAGATGAAATAACCGAAGCTGGTGATTTACTTTATATTCCGCCTAATCACCCACACAACGGTGTTTCAATTGAGAATTCCATCAATTTTTCTATTGGTTTTCAAGCCCCCAATACTCAGGAATTATGGTCAAGTTTTGCAGATAAACTGATTGATGAAGATTTAGGAGAAAAGCGCTTTCCTGATCATGAAAGATCCTTAACAACAAAGCCACATATACTAGAGCAGGCAGATATTTCGAAACTTAAATCTTTTATGCAAGAGCAGTTAGCAAAAGACAGTTTATTCTCTCCCTTTATTGGTAAATACCTCACCCAAAATCACCATGCTTTAGAGATATTAATACCTGTATCGCCAATTACTGGCGAACAACTTGAAGATATATTGTCCGAACCAGAAAATACTTTGGTGCCTGTCTCTGGAATTAAAAGCTTAATTATTGAAAGTCAGCCGCAAGAGGCCAGTTTTTTATATATAAATGGCGAAAGTTTTTTAATAGATAAAGAAACAATAGAATTAGCCACTTACTTAACAAAGCCAGACACTTTGACAACTAAAGATGTAAAAAGTTTAATGACTTGTTTGAAAAACAAACAATTGTTAACTAATGTTCTAAATATGGGCTTTTGGTATGTAGAATAGAAATTCGTGGAAGTGGATAATGTCGTTTAGTGTCAGTAGAGTTAAATGGGAGCAAGCATCGTTCTTATTAAGAGATGTGCGTGAAAAGGTTTTTATTTGTGAATGGCGGATTCCGAGAAAAATAGAATTCGACCGAAAAGATCACTACGCCTTTCATGTACTCGTCTGTGACGATATTACTCAAGAGCCTGTTGCTACTGGACGAATATTATCCACTGGTGAAATATCTCGTATTGCGGTGTTAATGTCTTTTAGAAAAAGAAACGTTGATCGTGAGGTTATGAAGGGATTACTTGCCATAGCAAAAGACCTTAAACTTGATGAAGTTTTCATGTACAGCCCACTTGATGATGTTGAATACTTTAGGAGTTTTAATTTTATCAGTGCTGGCGCCGTATTTATGGAAGCAGGTATGCCTAGGCAGCGAATGGTTTGCTCTGTTGAAAATATCAGTAATTCCACCAATTTTGCTTTTAATCACTAAACGCTCAACAAAATGATTAGCCAATAATAAACTTTCAAACGATTCTTTATTGGCTTACTCATAAATCCTGTGTTTTATTCCTTACATTTAGCTGTATAACATATTCGTAATATTTTGTTCTCACAACTAGCTTAGCGTTAGGCTAAGTGGTATTGTGCGGTCCGAAACAATACAACTGTTATTACAAAAGTAGAAAGACAAATAATTAGAAGCTTTTTACCCGGAGATTATAAAGTGGCAATTTTTGATTTAGTAGATTTCGACAACCATGAACAAGTCGTTTATTGCAGCGACGATGAAACAGGCTTAAAAGCGATCATTGCAGTACATAGTACAGCTCTTGGACCGGCAGCAGGCGGTTGTCGGTTTTGGGATTACGCAAATGATGAAGCGGCATTAATAGATGTGTTACGTTTATCTAAAGGCATGACATACAAGAATGCTATGGCCGGTTTAAAACTTGGCGGTGGTAAAGGCGTTATAATAGGCAACCCTAAAAAATTAAAATCTGATGATTTTTTTAAAGCATTTGGCAAAGCTGTCAATAATCTAGGCGGACGCTATTACACAGCTGAAGACGTTAATATCACTACTGGTGATATGGCAGTTGTTAACCAAGTAACTGACTTTGTTTCAGGTCTTGAAGGCAAAAGTGGCAACCCAGGCCCATTTACTGCACTCGGCACTTTTTTAGGTATAAAAGCAGCGGTTAAGTTCAAGTTAGGTACTGACGATTTAAACGGCATAAAAGTCGCTGTTCAAGGGTTAGGTAGTGTTGGTTATTCGTTATGTGAAAAATTACACGCCGCAGGTGCAGAGCTAACTGTTACAGATATCAATCAACAAATATTAGATAAAGCCGCTACCGAGCTAAATGCTAAGGTAGTAACTCTTGATGAGATATATTCACAAGACGTAGATGTATATGCTCCTTGTGCGTTAGGTGCATCAATTAATGATGAAAGTATTGCTCAAATGAAAGCGGTAATTATTGCAGGTTGTGCTAATAATCAATTAGAAGAAGCACGTCATGATCAAGTATTACTAGAGAAAGGTATTTTATATGCACCTGACTACGTAATTAACGCCGGTGGTATTATTAATGTAGCTTTAGAAATTTACCCTGAAGCATACTGCGCCGATAAAGCGACTGGTTTAGTTGAAAATATCTATCATACGCTCATGAGTGTCTTTGAAGCAGCAAAAGATAAAAACCTACCTACAGGCCAAGTTTCAGATGAAATGGCAAGAACAATAATCGCAAACGGCGGGAAATAAGCTTTTATAGCAATTAAAACTAGCTCAGAAAAAAAGCCGCAATAACTTGCGGCTTTTTTATGTTCTCAATATTGTAGGAGCATTGAAACTCCTACAATATTCAGGATTTTACTGACTAATTTACTGGTAGTGTTGGCACTAAAATTCCTGCCATTTCTAACATTACTCTAACTACTTGGCAGCTATAACCAAACTCGTTGTCATACCATACATAAAGTACTGCACGGTCGCCATCAACGATTGTAGCTTGTGAATCAACAACACCAGCATAACGCGATCCAACTAAATCAGTAGAAACGATTTCAGTTGACGCAGTGTAATCTACTTGGTTTTGCAGTGGGGAGTTCAATGATATATTACG
>Ga0209291_1000822_pt1 | contig 29214 bp, 46 predicted proteins | sample GOMGulsemesocosm_FD_184633 | JGI IMG/M metagenome (GOLD analysis project Ga0209291, IMG submission 184633) | Methane-oxidizing microbial communities from mesocosms in the Gulf of Mexico - GOM9B Gulf of Mexico (SPAdes) (version 2) | ecosystem: Environmental > Aquatic > Marine > Cold seeps...
AGTAAAGAACGTTGCTAATTAAAAATATCTTATTACATTTGCCTTCACACTAGGGTGTCGTGGCCGAGCGGCTAGGCAGTGGTCTGCAACACCATCTACAGCGGTTCGAATCCGCTCGACACCTCAAAAGAACCTCGTAACTTCAATGTTTACGGGGTTTTGTTTTTTTAAGGGAATAAAAAAGGGAATGTAGCTGGGTTTTTAACTACAAAATTTACCCTTGTTTGTTAATACTTTTATATCCATTCCAATAATCGAAAGCTATTCATTCGTGATTTTGTATCGTTCGTAAAACTCTTTCATATTATAATTACACCATACTAGTGCAGTTAACAATTCTATTTTAAGTTTAAAATAACGGGTAACATAAATGAGTAAATATGGAATAGTAGGTGAATTATCACCAAATATAATTATATGAAATTACCAAATTATAGTGAGGATTAAATTATAATAATAGTTTTAGTTTAGCGTTCTAATATAGTGTTTACTAATTACAGTACTTAGTTTACTTCTTAAAAGGGTTAGTACACTCATTTTGAATAGTATTATTGAAAATGATCGTCTAGGTTTGTATGGAAGTAATCAATAAAACTAACAACATTTAAAACCTAACCTAAATTATGAAGAAAACATTTAAAGATTATTTTAAACTAGGAGTTCTATTGCTTGGAATTTCTTTAGCGCTAGTGAATTGTCAAAAAGATGATAATACGGATTTAATAGAAGAGGTTTCTTCGGCAAAAGCTAGATTTAGTATTTCAAAAGTAGGAGCATCAGAAATTATAAAAAACCAACAATTAGTTGGGAAATTAGAAAAAATAGAATTAGAAAAGAAGAAGAAAAAACAAATTTCATCTAGTAATAAAGAAGTTTATTCAAGTGAATATGATTTTACCATAATAACCGACTATGCGTCATATATAGAAAGTTTAGATGGAACATATCATTCCTACACATTCCCTATTCTAAGAGGTTTTGAGACGGTGTATACAGAGAATATATTGTTTTCTTTACAAGAAGATGGAACATATGAAACCTCTATTGTAACTTACAATGTAACAAGTGATGAAAAAGAATTATTAACACAAAGAATTCCTGTAAATTTAGAGGGCAAGGTTTCCTTTACAGGAATTGATAGCGATAATTTGTTGATTGATATATTTAGCAAAGTTGGTTGTACATATACCATAGAAGAATATTGCAACTGCAATGTCCATCCTGATGAAAATGGTTTTAGTAGTTGTCATTCATCTTGTTATGAAATTATTATTTCTGAAACATGCCCAGTAGATACTAGTGGTGGTGCTGGTCCAGGCCCTACTGATCCTACTGACCCTACTGATCCTACAAACACAGATACAACTACACCTTCAGGATCTGGATTTACACCTCCTACATCAACTTTTACTCCATGTGAAAATTGTCCTGAATTCATAGATGAAGAAGAAGAATGTGCATCTGCTTTACAATTATCAAATATTGCAACTATACCAGGTATGACTGTTGAAATAATGAATTGTTTGGCGTTAGAGGAAAATTGCAATAATGCATTTTTATTAGCTAACTATAAAGCAGGAAGCACATATCATGCTGGATTTGCTTTAGCTGCAGCAGAAGCTTTTTGTGCTGATGATGATGTTGATTTTGTAGAGCAAATTATTATTACTATTCCAGACCCTTGTCAAAAAAAAATAGTAAAAGAAGCTCTAAATATTGCACACCCCTTAGTGCAAAATATTAAAAATCTATTCAATTCTGATGATAAATATAAGTTAATTATTATATCAGAAAGTTTGGATGCAACTCCTGGAATTAACCCATTAGCATTTAATCCTGCAAAAACATCTCCATTACCTGACTGTGATACAGATGGGAATTGTATTATAACCATTAAATTAGATTCAGACATGTTAGCTCAATCTACAGATTATTTCATAACAGCTAATGTTTTGCATGAAATGGTACATGCGGCGCTAGTTTATTTTTATAGCACTGGAGAATTGCAAATGACTGGAACTTTTGACCCGTTTACAGCTATGCTGTTTGATGCTATGGCTGAACATGAAGCATTGGAAAGTGGTTTGGTATATAGTGATGGTAGTAATTTAAATGATATCCATCATTTATATATGACAAATAGTGCTAATAATTTACAAAATGCATTACAAGAATATATAGAATCTATTGACCCTGCGCTACCAATTAGTGATTATAAAGATTTAACTTGGGGTGGATCTTTATCCACAACTTCTTCGTATACAGAAATATATGATACAGATGAAAAAGTAAAAAAATGTAAAGCAACAAATGTAGCTGAAATATTAGCTACAGATATACCTTATACTTACGAAAATAGCGCAGGAGATATATTATCTGGGACAGCTGAAGTTAAAGGCACGGAAGCTAATCTATATACCAATTGTGATGAATAAATTAATTTTAATATTAGTCGTCTGTTTTGCCCAAATATCATGTAAGGCTCAACAAAATGTTTTTAATGAGCAAGAAGAAATAAATAATGTTATTAATCTTTTTTTAGATAGTAAGCATGACGCAGTTACAAATAAAAAAATTTTACTAGTAATTGGACAAAGTAGTAACACTAAAAAAATATTTGAGAATAAAAATGATACTTTCAATATGCTTTTTCAAAAGGATAGTATTTTAATGTCTGAAAAGAATGTTCTGTTTTTTAAAAAACAACTAAGGAATGAGTTAGAGATAAAGAGTATAAAATGTTCTAATATTGAAAATGTAAAACTTGTAAAATTAGGAGATCCTAATAATAAAGATTTATATATGTCTTTAAATGATTATTATAAATATGTCATATCGAAGCCTTTATTTACATTAGATAAGAAACATGTTGTTTTTTCTTTTCATATTAACTATAGTAGTGGTTGGGTATCTTATAAAAAGACAGATGAGGGTTGGAAATTTTATAAATATTTAGATTATGGAATAGAATAATCAAACATTATATTTGTTTTCTAGTTTAGAATAATAAAAGACAGTCAGCAATGACTGTCTTTTATATTTATAGAATAATTAATTTGTAATCAACACCCCTCCTATCAACCCAATATTAAACAATCTCGTATAATAGAATCATTATGGAACTACCCAACAACCTCATAATTTAACAGTGTTGGTTGTGCTGTTGGTTCGTTTTCTATATCGATTAGTTTTTGGTGAAATGGGCTAAATTTCAATTCAGATATTGGCATATAATCGTTATATCTGTTTTTATGGTTAAATATAAAGTTGTTTCTAAAGTCTGCTCTATCAACATCAACTTTTAAAATAATATCTCCATCAAAAGCACCTTTAGCACCACCACGCATTTTTCCATCTGCTGTTCGCTGGAAAATAACAAAGAATAATTTACCGTTAAATTTCTTCCTGAAACCAGTATCGAAATTAATTTTACTATTTAATTCATGTAGTTTTGCATAACTATCTATTATGATAACATCAAACTCACTAACACTCTCTTTTATTCTAGTGTAATTTTCTTCGTACGTTAAATCATTATCTTCTGATTCGACTACAATAACTTTTTGAGTGTCCTCATCAAAATATTTTCGTTGTTTATCTTTTGATAAATTACTATCCTTATGTTCTTCTAAACTCCAAATAATAGGTCGGTAACCTGAAGAAGCCATTACCTGAGCAAATTGAAAAGCCGTATGTGTTTTACCACCTCCCTCACCACTATCAATAGTAATTACCATTGATTGTTTAGGCTTCTTTTCTACTTTCCCTAAAAACTTACTCCAGTACGGATTATTAATAGTAAATAATTCATTTTGCACCTGTGTATCGTTTAGTAATTCAAATGAAGTTTTAAAACGTGATTTACTTGTAACTTGTTTTACCTCTTTTTTAACTTCTCGCCCTGGTACTTTCAATGGAACTTCTAAAGCTGGTGCATTGAGCACAGGAGCAACAGGTAACGCTGATTCTTTTACAGGTTCATGAACTATATTAGTTGATTCAACAACCTCAAAATTTATAAAGGGCTGTTTAATAGCTCCAAACAATGCGGTTTGTCCGTAAGTATCAACTTTTACAGGTTCTTGATTGGGTTTTGATTTAACTGGTTTTTTAACACTCTCTTTTTTAGTCGTTTTTTTTACAGGTTTTTCAGCAGCATTTAACTGACTATAAGCCCATTTCGCATCGCTCAAAAATTGCTTTCGATCAATTCTATTACCAATTAAACCAATTACAAATTCATTACTCCTTTTAGTTAGCTTTACTATATGATTAAAGCCAATATCCATTTTGCCCTCTAATAAACTAAAGTTTTTTTCAAATTTTTTTAGCTGTTTTTTATCCTGAAAATCTCGTTGTATTTCTTGATCTTCAATCAGTTTAATGGATTTTCTCTCTATACTTAAATAAGCATCAACCTCGTTTTTTAATCTATTATAAAACTTTGTAAATGGCTCTATTTTTTTTAAGGGAACAGGATTTTGTTTTTTGGACACTTTTTGTCCAGAAGCTTTCTTTTTCGTTTGCTTTTTAATCTTAACTATCTTACCTCCTTTTTCATATCTGAAGCCTTTTTTTAATCGTCCACATTCTGATAAAGCATTTTTTGCAGCTCCATTATGACGAGGTGCTTTTAACCCCGATTCTTGCTTTTTATTCTTTGCTGAATTCCCTGGTAAAAATTTTTTCTTTTCCTTTTGTTTACTGGTGTTAACGGATGCAGTTTTTTGTAAACTGTATTTTTTTAAGGATTTTACTTCAAACTTATCTTTATCATACTTATCTAATATTTTATTCAGTTTTGAATGTATTTCACCAGCTATTTTTTCATCATAAGCAATTGCATCAAACGCCAAAGTGCTAAGTTTATTTAAAGCATCACGGCTAACCTCTTCACCTTCTAAAGCATTGTATTTTTTAATAAGTTGATTGATCATAATTATATCGTGTAAGTTTGATTAAAGGCTTCTAATACTGCTTTTACTTGTAGGTTTTTAGAGTTGGTCATTAACTCAATCCCAATACTAAAAACATTATTATTTATAGGTACTTCAACTGGGATAGCTGGAGTGGCTGTTGTTGCTTGTGCTGGCAATTGTAGGTTTGAAATATTGGGGTGTGCTTCACCAATATATTTACCACTTTCCGTAAAAAACAATAGCTTTTTAAGTGTTACATAATTATTGGTATCAACTCCTAAATTTATGGCTGTTGGATTGGTTATGTGCAATACTACATTAGCGGTTAACTGACTGTTTGAATAGTTAACATTGCTAATACCTCCTAACTTAATTTTAAGCTGTTTAAAAACACTTTCGTACTCGGTTAGTAACTTGGTTGCTTTGTCCTTAGCAAACATGAACCCAGCTCCTAAAACTACTGCTGATATGATTAAGATTTTTTTCATTTAGTCTAATTTTCTACGAGTAAATATTCTGCGTAACCATTTGCGTTTTTTTTCCTCTTTGGGTGTTGGTGCTGTTGGTTGACCTGTTGGTGTTGTTGATACTGTAATTATCGGAATAACATCAACTGTATTTGTTTTTACTACTGATAAATTGGCTCGTGTTTTTGGAACGAAATTCAACTGGCTACCATCTTTTACTTTGGTATCGGTTATATAATTATCTACCTGTATACGTTCCTGTTTGGCAATATCCATTAATCCAGCTAACAAGGTGTCATTTGTAATGCGTAACTGGTTGTTATTAGTGGTTAATTGCTTGTTTACACCTTTTAAAATGTTTTTGTCTTTTCGAGTTTCTTTTAACTGATCGGCTTTTAATGAAAAACCAATATAAAAGCCAATACCTACTTTAATAAATAGAGAAAGGAATTTTTTAAATATCGGGCTTGTGAATAGTGATAGCATATTAGTTTCTTTTAGGTTTTTTAATCCAGCTTTCAATAAACATTGCAACCCATTCTTTAATATTGCTACTGATTTCTTCCAGCTCGTCTAATATTATTTCTGAAAACATACCTGACAACGATACAATGGCATAAATAACCTGATTAGGTATTTCTAGCCAATACTGAAGAGAAACCCCTAAACACCATGCTAAAAACGCTGATATAAATATTTGATTAACAAATCTTTTAAAAGTTACTTTTCCTTTTCTTAATCGGTTTATAATTGCTCCAGTTGCTCCAGCAATTAAAAAAGGTGCGTATTTTTCGGCTATGTTTAGTAAGAATTGCGGTATTTGCATTGGTAGTTATTTTTAAGGGGTTGGTTAATATTTTTTGTTTAGTTAAATGGTTTTATTAAGTAATACAAAGGAGTTATAATTATTAAGCAAATGGCACGTAAATAGGGTATAAAATATCCTTTCCCTAATTGTTCATGTAATTGAGCATATTCCCAATCGGCTTTTATTTTTTTGACTGGGTTTTTCCAAACTTTATAAACTACATATTCAAAATCATGTACTAAACCAGCAATACTAAGATTTGGCAAATCATCTAAATCTTTTACAATTGTTTCACCATCGAATAAATGAGGATTCTTTGAGAAATAATCATAAGCACACAAAACCAATTCAATTAATTTAGGGTTAAATCCCTTTATTTTTAATAGCGTTTTTACATCACGCCTTTTAGATTTTAGCGTTTTTTCGTCTTGATAAAAAAAATCGTTTTTGCTTCCTAACATATTACTGTAAATTATCTAATATTAATTGCTTAACCGTAATTTCAGTACCGTAAACTGTATTGTTAAATACTGCGTTAATATCAGCGTTTTGCTCGTTGTTAATTGCAGTAACTAAGGCGGTTTTATCTCCAGTACGTAAATAGCTTTCGTATTGGCTATAACTGTTATAAAGCAATGAATACAAATCAGGGTTTTGCGCTTGTAAATAATCATCAGCATTGTAACGTTCGGCTTTTAAAATTTGCCTTAATTTAGGGCTTGAAAATCCTGTTACGGTTTCGGTACCATCACCAACAAAAACAGGTTGTAAGTTGAATAAATACGGTTGTTTTTTCTTTTCATAACCTACTTCACCAGCCCAATCAATAAACTGTATTGATTTTTGTAAACCGATAAAAGTATTAGGATAATCTACTCCTTTAAAAGTATGTATTCCTGTTAATTTTGAATAGACAATTTTAACCGCTTCTTTGCCTTTTAAGGTGTAATATGATTTTGAAACTTTTTCGCCTTTCATGTTCATTACTGGCTCTTGGGTAGTAAGGAACGGTAAAATTGAAAAATCAATATCTACCAACGTATTGGCAGTTGTATTTAGGTTTTTAAAAAGTACCTGAAGTACTAATTGTGCTCCACTCATAGTTTGGGGTTTTATATGGCTAATTCAATGTATTTAATGTCAAAAGAATCAAGGTGGTAAGAAGAAAACATCATTGTTACATTTTCAGGTAATACATAAGGAAAAGTACCTTTTAAATCACCATTAAAATACACTCTAAATTCTAGTAGGGTTTTATCCCACCTATAAATAACAGGTATATCTTGATTAAAGTGTTGATTATCGTTTACACCATTACTACCGATTGAAACCACATTGGTTGCGCCTTGATACACCGCACCAACTCCTTTATACGCCTGTATAACATTAGGTGCTTGTGATTGAAAATAAAACTCTGAGGCACTATCAGACTCTTTTAATAAATCTAGTTTAAGCCCTTTTCCTGAATTTAACCTACCATCATTATAAGTCAATACACTTGCTAAAGGACTACTTTTGTAATTCACTCTAATTTCAAAATCTTTGGCAATATCACATACCTTTAGCCATTCTGCCGAGTGAATAGAACCTACTACGTTTAATTCTAACGTGCTATCAGTTTGAGTGTACCTAGTTACATTAGTAAAATCGGCTAATTTTGGTTTAAAAACCGTACCCAATACAATTAATAAACGATTAGGAAAAACGGCTTCTACACCGTTATTTAGAGTCACATCCATTTCACCAACAGCTGCTCCTGAAGTACCATTCACGTGTACTTCATTATCCGATATAAAAATCACGTTTCCGTTAATGGTTACGCCCTCAATAACCACTGTCATCGTAGGCGTGAAAAAACTCCCTGTTATTACAAAATTACCCGTTGTACTTGGTAAATAACTATCAGGGATTAAATCCTCTAAATAGGGTGCTGGAACTGATACCAAACCAGTAATATCACCTGTACTATGAGTATGTACGGCTTGTCCTAATGTTGCATCTAAAACTTCAGCATTTAACAATGCTAATGAGCTTATATCAAGTGTTTTTGGTTTCTTTTTTACTCCTATCATGAGTTGTTTGAATTTCTAGTTAATAAATATAGAATGGTAGCGACAGTCGCTACCGTTATAAAACCCACGCTAGCTGGTTTGCCATATTCCAATAGCATACGTTCCCCCTCTAACGCAAAAATTTGTACTCTATTTAGCCATCCGTTTATAAATTGTGGGTACAAATGCCTTAGACTTTCGTAGTATGAAATACGAGCGTTAACAATAACACTATGTAACTGAACTTGATTAACACTATTCATTGCTGCAATAGTTAAATCACCTACAGCTCCGTCAACAACTAAGTTTTTATTGAAGCTATCATTTAATATTTCTTGCACCATTTCTGAAGCTCTACTTACTCCAGTATTTACCCCATGGTCTACCAATACATCGGCAACTTCCTGGGTTTTGATATTATCGCCTTTTAACTTGTCCCAATATTGAGGTTTATAAATAGCAACTGCATGTTGTAAAGGCATCGTTTCCATAGCATATTGACTAATAACATCACCCATAAAAGCTTCATATACTGGTGCAGAAATACCGTAATTTGTACCTACTAAATCACCTTCGCTATTATAGTTCCCTGTGTCTGACGGATCGTTTTGATAACCTCCTTCAGCCTTTAATACTTTCGGTAAAAATAATTGTGCATTTGCCATAATTATAAGTGTATTGGTTGGGCTTTTTCTTCGTTAATAGCTTTAACTACTGTGTAAATTATACCCGTAAAACACGCTCCAATAACAAGGTTTGGTATCCAGTTCGATTTACTTTTAGGTTTTGGTATGGTTAAAATAACTTCGTCAAGTTGGTGCGTTAACATAGCATCGGTAAAAACTACTTGTGCTGGTAATTCACTTGCTTTAAAAATTAACGGTTCTGCTCCAGCGTAATTAATTTGTACGCTATGGTTACGGTCTACATCTTCTAAATATACTTTTCCGTCTGCTTGTGCAGTATCGTATTTAAACTGATCTTCTACCACACTTATGGTGGCTCCTTGTGCTGGATCGTTATCAGCATCTAAAACTACTGTTGAAACATTCGTAAAAGGATTAACAAAACCGCTAGTAACATCAATATTAGTATCTCGGGAAATTTGGATGGTTTTTGCGTATGTGTTGACATCTGTTATGTACATATTATGATTCAGGGTGTTTGTTTAATAAATCTCTATGGCTGGCTACTGGGTAACCAACACTCCAAAACCCCTCATCAATTATATAATCTATCTCACCATCCGCATAGCGTTTAATATCATAGATTATTCCTATTTCAGCACCAAAAGGAAATGTTCCTTGGGTATCGTTGGTTATGTTCCAAGCTCCGTTATCTTGTTTTACTCCAGTTTCAGTTACAACACCGTTATCATTACGTACATAAACTTTTTCGCCTTTTAAATAAGGTACTAACTGTAGCGGTGGTGTTGTTACATCTGCCCCTGTAGAGTTTATACGTGTAAAAAAAGCATTGATTTCTGCTCGGCTTGTTTCGCTTTGTACATCTTGTAAGAAGTTTTTATCAAAAATGATTTTGTACGCCTTTGAAACTAGGTTGATTTTGTCTTTTACTTTTAAAGCCAAATCGTTTAAAGCATCGGTATCAGTTCCGTCAGGAATTTGAAATTTCCCAAACATTAAATCGATTACTGGGCCAAAAGAAATAGCATCCAAACGATACATAGCTTTGTACATAATTATAGCAGCTTGAACTTCTATTTTATGACCGTTTTCGTTTAAATACTTTTCAGTACGCCATTGCTTATACTTTTTGTTTAAGTACTTTGCCCCAAGTATCGCACCTCCAACTACTAACATTATTTTAACTGCGTTTACACCAGCTTTAATTGTTTCTTGTCCAGCATCTGATTTTGCAAAATCTGTTGCTATTGCAGCAACTGCTGGGTTTTTTAGTCCGTCATTCATTGGGTTCGTTTATTTTGGGGTTAAAGGGGTTAATTATCTTTTTTAAACCCTATTAAAGTTCGTTTATAAGGTTGGGGGTTATTGGTTTTCATACTAAAGTTTCATTTTAATGAAAAACCAATTATTTACTAACAAGTCCTTTGCTTTAGGGCTTGCTAAAATTTGTTTTATTTTATCAGCTGTTTGTGCATCAGCATCCATAATTGCTTGAATAGCTGCTCTTTTATCTTCTAATTCATAAGAAGTTTTAAAAGGGATATTTAATTTTTTTAATGTGGAATCCATGATTGTGGTTTTTAAGTTGTTTGTGTTGTTTGTGCTAATTCTTTTATCTTTTCAAAGTCTTCAGGGTTGTCAACTCCTTTGTTATTTACATCAAGGAGTAACTGGCAAAGCCCATCAGAAAAACGAGCATCTTTAATTAAACCTAACAAGGCTGTTTTAGTTTCTGAAAATTGCTCCTGTGGCTGTTGTGCTGCTCCGTTTAAGGCTGCCGCACCTGATTTAGCGGCAAAAATCCCTGCAATCTGCTCTATTATTGGAAATCCAATTTTTGCAGCTTCATCAGAAATTAATTTTTTGGGTTTGGCTCTTTCATCGGATAAATCCTTTTCAAGTGTTTTTATCTGAAATTCCTTGTGTACCGCTTCCAGCTCCAAACGATTAACTTTAGCTGCTAAAGTTTCATTTGTTAATTCCGATTTTTCTAAACGTTGTACTGTTGGTCCAAGTTGTTGCGCTCTTGAGTAATTTTCAACAGCAACCATATTTAAACCTCCCATTAATCCAGTTGGTTGTTCTTGTTGGTTCGTGTTCATAATTGGTGCTGGTTTTTGTGGTTGTTTGTTAAATGTAGTAGTACCAACGCTATCAACCGCCGGTACTGGAACTACATTTTGGCTAACTTCCACATTAGTATTTTCAAGTGGTTTTAACACCGCTTTAATTTTTTGGTTTCCTGCAATTCTGTATTCAGAAGATGAACCACTACTACGTTTTAAATACACCGTAACGTTATTTTTCGCTTTACTAATAACATCCGATATCAAAGCTTCAACAGTATTAAATCCGTTTTTCTTTAAAACCTCTAAAGTGGCAAATGGTACGTCCCAATTACCTGTAATGTTGTTTTTAATAGCAACACCATTTTTGGGTTTTATAGTTACTTCGCGGATGATATATTTTAGCGTATGGTCCATTTTAGTTGTTACAGTTATTTGGTGCTTTTATTGCTTTAGGAAGTATTACTTTTTGATAAATAATATTAACCTTGTTATTTGCTGGCGTTCCGTTTGGGAAATCAATTTCGTTTAAATCAAAATCGAAATACAAACCACCAACACCAGGAACAACAAAAGGGTTATCTAATGGCGTTACAGTTCTACCCATAACAACTACATCTACTTCGCCGTCATTATAAATAGTAACTTGTGAAACTTGTTCCAAAACCTCCTGTGTAGGTTTGTTTAAAGGCTTCTTTTTTAAAGTAGACTTATACATTAGGACAAGGTATTTCCTCATGTACTAAAACCATTTCCATATCTACGTTTGCAGCTGGTGCTGTTTTAGTCGTGATTTTAAATGTTAGTATTTGGTTTTCAGCTTCAAGATTCAAAGCAAACATACTAGACATAGCATCACCTCCTGAACGCCTAACAAACTCTCTTACATCTAAAGCCATAATTGGTTTATCTTCTTGGTCCTGTAAAGTAGCTGTTACAATTACATCGGGTAATAAGGAAGCATTTGCAATCGTTACAAAAACACCAATTATTTTACCTGTTTTTTGTGGAAATTCAGCTTCAGCATCCTTTTCAGTTGCTATTAGTGTTAATTTTGCTTTTGAGGTTTTCATGTTAAATTTTGGATTAAAAAAAAGCCTACCTATTTTTTAGGTAGGCTTTTTATATTAATTATTCTTCTTTTCAGAATTACTTTGATCTTGGTACGTAACCTTTCATTGTAATTTTAATGAAGTGTGTTTTTGCAACATCTAATGTTGCAGGTAACTTACCTGTTGCTGTTAAAGTAGATTGCGCTTTTAACACCTCCATTTTTTCCAACACATGGTACTTATCTTTGTTGTTGTTTGTAGTGTTGTTGTTAAAGATTGAAGCCATTAACACATCAACTAAAGTTCCTCGGTCATCCTGAACCAATTTAAAGTTTCCGTTATTTAATGCAGCTGGTGCAGCTAGGCTATAATCTGTAGTATGAACTTCTAAAGCACTTGCGTTAACTTGCGCTCCATACTCTGCTTTTATTTCAGCTAAAACAAACGGCTTGTTTGCTTCCAACTTGTCAGCTGGGAACGACTGCTTACCTACTTCGTCTTTTCCGTTTACATCGATAAAATCGATTGTCTGCCCTGTAATTTTAGCAGTAATAATATGCTCTTTTTCTATTAACTCAGGTCTTTTTCCTGTTACAGTAGCTCCTTGATCGTTAAGAAATTCTGATAATAATTGTTTTGCTGCTTCTCTTTTAGCGTTTTTATACATGGTGTATTTTTTTAAAAATGATTTTTGATTATGCGAAAGATTCCGCTGTGTATTTATTTGGTGCTGTTTCTACCATGTTAATTGGTCGCATTGGACGTACTGGGTAGTTTAACGTTGCAATACGTTGTACTGGTGCTGTATTGCATCCGCAAGTTGAATCAGCTCCTTTTAATCCAGCTGAAAGAAAATCCTTTACAGAATCTTTAACTACTGCACCATTTGCATCTAATTCAGGTTTTAGTAAATCTGTTTCAGAAATAAAATCAGAAGCAGCGCTCACTAATTTTTCTCCTCCAAATCCAGCTCCTAAACCTACTACGGCTTTGTTTGCTAATCCATCAGCCATATTAGCTGATGCTAATGCAGTTAATCCGAATACTGCGGCTGCTGTAAGGATTTTTAAACCTCCTGATTTGTTCTTTTCTACAGGGTATTGTCCGTTTACTCCTTTTCCAAGGAAGACTCCTACTCCTGCGCTACCACCCAAAACTGCTGTTTGGATGATCTCTTTTTGTTTTGGGCTTTTTGCCATAATTGACTATTTATTAATTATTAAATTGATACGTGATTATTTACTTTTTAAATAGCTTTTTCGCTATTAATACTAATACACCTACACCTACTGCTTTGTACAGTAAAGGCATTTTTTTATTAGCTGTTGCAGTTGCAACTTCTGTTGCTGTTTCAATTGTTTCAATAACAACATCGGGGATTATTACTTCAACTGGATCAGAAGACAAATCCTCAAATATTTCTGAAGCTGATAGTTTTGCATAGTATGTTGTTATTCCTGATCGCGACCACCTGTAATTCATACCGAAAGTTTCTGTTTCCTGATCGACATATACAGTTTGCTTTGTTGGTAATGCTGTTACATTTTTAGATGTTAAATATTGAGCAATAGAATTTTCTAAAATATCCAGTTGTTCATTTACAAAAGCATTACGAGCTTGCACCATATTATTAGAATATCCAGCTGGTAGATTAAAGGTTGTTACTGCTAACCATTTTTTAAGTATGGCAATTTGCTTACGTAGTTGGTTTACATTTGTAATTACTGGATTATCCTGAATTGTTGATCTAGCAGCTGGGGAAACAATAGAACCATCAAGCAACTGGATTAAACTTTTGTAAAAAGGAAGAAACTTACCCTCTACAAAAATATCTAGTTTTGTTTCTTCTTCTAGTGTTAAAGGAATATCGTATGTTCTAGCAAAAATCCCATCTTCACCAAATAAATAAGCGGATGCTGCTGCACCTACTAACATTCCAACTGGCCCACCAATGGCCATACCTAGAATACCGCCTATTATTTTTTCGCGGTTTCTTCTCCACCATTTTCTTAATCCGCTGACTTCTCCGCTATCTCCTTGTGGTAAGTTTAACATAATTACTTTGTTTTATTATTAGGGGTTGTTTTATCGTTTTTTTGCTTGTCCATATATGCTTTTACACCTAAACCTAATGCTGTTAATACTAATACACCGACAACTATTTTACCTGTATTGCTTGATTTTTTAGGTGGATCATTGTCCTGTTGTCCTGTTGGGGTATTACTTGCTGTGGTTGTAGTTGTAGTTATTCCTCCACTAGAAAGTGGCACAACGGTTACTTGCATGGTTTTTAAATCATACGTACCAGGATAAATTGCATCATGATAGGTACCTGTATTAAGACTTTCTGTTTTTCTTGTAGTAGGTGTTAACTGCAAACTAAGCCCTCTAGTTTGTAATTTGGCGTTAATTTGATCGAACCACATTGGTAACTCCTGATTTGCAATACTATCACCGTATTGTGCAGCTAATGCAGCAGCACAATCGACTAATCCAAGCGACCATTTACGGTAAAATGCAAAATTGGCAATCTTGTAATATAGTTCTGTTAGGATTTCAGAAGATTCAGGCAATGAATTAGCCGTTGCTAATGTTCCTACCTCGTTTGCAATCATTCTTTTTAAATCTTCGGTTTCTTGTTCGGCATGTGCAAGATTATATACACAAGGGCTTCCGCTACCACCTCCAAAAATTCCATCTAAAAATCCGCCCATATCTACTCCTGAAAACCATTCTTCAACACTTCCCCAAGTGTCACCTAACCAATCACTATCTTCTGTGATTATTTCGTTTCCGTTTTCATCTAATACTACAACTTCAACTTCATCGTTTGTACCATCGGTAATTCCTGTACCGTTTAAGGCATAGTGGGGCATTTTATTCATAAGTATATCATCGGTTTTTATGTGCGCTGGCTCGTGCATTGTTGGTAGTGTACCATCAATTGTATAATAGCCTTTTGATAAATCGGCATTTACCTGATCAAACGGTACTATAACATATACATGAGTGTATTGTGTTGGGTTAAAATGGGGTTGGGTAATCCTACGTATGTAATGGACTATATTGTTTTTTAATAGCAGTATTGATGCTATAATAGAATAACTTTTACAGTCTATCCCTTGGTGTCGTTCTTGCCAAGCGCAATTTGGTGATCGTAAGTTTTGATTGTAACCATCAGCGTTATACTGGAAATGATTAAAAAGAAAACTATGTACGTTGGTTATTGTTGCTTGTTGGCTTGGTTTACCGAATAGCTGTTGTACTTTTTTAGTATCTAGCTGTTTTTGGGTTTTTAATACCCATTCTTTCATTTTATTAATGGTAAACTCGGTATCGCCATTTCCTAAAAATGTTGGGGTACATTTTGAAAAGGAAAAAAGCGCATTGTATATATCACCATTCAATATGGGGCGTTGTAAGGTGATATTTAATGCGCTTTTTGACATCTTAGAGATTCGGGGTTAACTCGTTCGGGGTGCTAAGATGTGGCAATTGATAATTTGTAAAAACGCGTATTTGCTGTTATTAACCTGAGCTTTCTTTTATTTATTTCAATTAGGTAATAATTAATACATCTGATTATATTTACATCAAAAACTAACTACAATGGAAATAATTAACTCTTTAAAAAAGGTATTAACTGATAGAATAAATAGCCCTTTAGCAGGTACATTTATATTATCCTGGTGCGTATGGAATTGGAAACCTTTATATGTTTCCTTTTTTGTAGATAAAAGCAAGCTAGCAGCAAACAAACTTGTATATGTTAAACCATTATTTGCAGATAATTGGAACCTTATTTATTCACCAATAATTTCAACAATTTCTATTTTATTATTATTACCAATTTTAAGTTCAATTAGTAAACTTTGGGGTGTTTATGTTAACAATAATTATCAATTAAGGTTATTATCACTTAAAAAAGTAACCCCTGTAACTAAAAAAGAATTGGCAGTTTTATATGAAGAGCTAGAAGAAATAGAAAAAAAACATATAGTAAAGGTTGAAAGAATGCAAAATAAAATTAATTCATTAAACCTAATAATAGATGAAACCAATAATCCAACTCCTAATGGAAATAATGATGCTTTAATTGAGCCTGATGAAGAAGTTGAATCTAGTTTAGAAATGTTAATGAATGTTTTACTAGCAATTTATGAACATTCTGAACAAGATGTAATTAATGATTTTTGGGATGTAATAATGAAACAAAAATTAAATTCTGTTTTTAAATACCATAAGGATGATATATTAGATTTCTATTTAGATAATAAATTACTTAAATCAATGAATAATAATTTATATACTTTGACTCCCAAGGGAATTAAATTTAACGAACAATATATAGCTTTTGCTAAAGAACAATAATTCCTTCAAGAAAAGGAAAATCTGACTTTTTAAACCCTTTTGGCAAACCATAATGTTCCATAAATTTAATAAACTGAAAGTTTGTTAATGATCGTTGTTTTAATAAAGCTGGATATTTTTCTTTTACTTTTTTATATGAATTCTTAATCACATATTGCGCATAATGTGGATATAGGGCGATTAACTCTTTTCTTGTAGGTGCATAAGGAACTTTTAGTTTATTTGGCACGCTGTTTGTTTTTAGGGTAGTAGACATAAAAAAAATTATTGGTTAGTTAATTGGTTTAATCACCAACAGTGTTGGTAGCACTGTTGGTGATTGTTGGTTGTTGTTGGCAACTGTTGGTTACTTTTCCACAAACACAAAACACTTATCGGTATGTGCTGTTTTAAAGGCCTTTGGCTGTAAGCCTGTTTTATCCAATACTTGGGCTTGTGCTGTTGCTTCACAATTTTTAACAAAGTTCTTTACTACTTTGTGTTCTGCAGGAGCTTCTCCTTTTTTACGTGTACTCATGGTTTTTGTATTTGATTTTATTAATAATTCTCTTTTTTCTAATTCGTTTTCGTACAGTCTATACCCCATTTTCTTAGCTTTTTATTTTCTAAAGTCTGCAGGAAATTATTTAAACAGTTTTTTTCAAAACTCATTAGTGTAAACCTTGTAGTCCTATGGTAATTATAACCGTATTTAGCGGCCTCAATTAATTCTTCTTTAACAACAATATTTTTTTCTCGCAATACTGCTGCTGCTGATTTTTCAGACAAATACTTTAATCGTGTTTTCTTTAATTGTTTTTTAGTCGATTCTAACTTTATCGATAAATAAACCCCTGAAAGGCATAAAATTGTTATGAGTACTAATGTTAATTCTTGGGTGTTGTTGGTTAGTATTGTTGTCATTGTTGGTTGTTGTTGGTGTCTGTTGGTTAGTGTTGGCAGTTGTTGGTAACTGTTGGTAACTGTTGGTGATTATTTTAATTGTCTGTCAATAAATTCTTGTATGGGGTATAATGAGGTCCTATTATTTTCCTTAGTTGCTACGGTATCAATAATTTGTAGCAGAAAAATAGCTTCATATACCTTTAGTTTTACCTTGTTATTTTTAGGTACCACCTGTTTACTAATTTTTTTATTAAACTGGATCCATAATTGTTTTGCTAAATCAAACTTGAATTTATTATCCATTGTTGGTTCAATAAGGTCAGCGCTATACGCGTTTATTACTCGTATGGTTTCCTTTAAATGAAAAGGACTTAGTTTTTCTAGTTTTATAGTTTCTAGTATCATGTTCTGTTGCTTTCTAAAATTGGGTTTTCATTTCCAGCACTTGGATTGTTGTATAAAAGTAGTGTCCTGGTAAACGGAAAATAATAGGTGTATGAGTTTTGTTTACCACTACTAAACCTTTTTATCATGCCGTTAAAAACAGTTTCCGGTAATTTGAAATTTTCCTTTACTGGGCTGTAAAAAACTGGGTTTACTCTGGCCCCATTACTTTTTTCCAATTTTAAGTTGGCATGTTCCGGAGCCAACATAACTACCATTTTATATTTAGAGCAGGTTGAGCAGCCCATCCAGTTTTCTTTTCCGCATTTACATTTACTTGCCATACTTATATTTTTGAATGCTTTTTAGCGTTTAACTTATTAATTGCTGTACCAACTTTGTTATGAAATTTTGCTGGTAGTGTTGTGGTTACATAGTCCTGAAACTGTATAAGCGTATATTTTTTTGCTTCATATTTGTTTAAAGCAATTACAAATTTTCGGTGGTTACTTTTACGCTCTTTTCCTTTTTTAGCGTTACTAACTTGTTTGTTTTTAGCAGTTTGCTTTCGTCGTTGGCCAGCTTCATATTTCTTTTCCCAATGCCAAAAACCTCCCTCATGTGTTTCGGTACGGTTATATTCAAAAAACATACCTGGGTAAAGCGCATAATGCCCCTCTTTACCACACCATGACACAGCACGCATGAGCATCCAACGCCATTTTAACAAGTGTTTCAGCATGGTATCTTTATGATACAATTGGCCTACATGATTTTGCAGTTTGTTATCTTCAAAATTCAATATAGCTTTCATCCATACGCCTGCATACGCATCTTTCCCATCCCATAATTGAGCAGAATGCTTTAAGAAATCTTGAATTACCAGGGTTTTAAATTCCTCCTGGCTTAATGTTCCGTTTTTAGCTTCAAATTTTAAAACGTTAGCATCAATTGGGATGTATTTATTGTGGTCCTGATCGGAAAGTTCGGCCGCCAGTTTACTTTGTTCTTGTATTTGCTGGTTAAGATGCGCGGAAACCTGATTTAATGCTTGTGGCTCGCTGGAAGTTTCGCTTTCTTTCTTGGTGTTCTTGTAACCTTGGCTCTTGTTACTTAAATTTCCTTTTGAAAGTGTTGAGTTATCAACACGCTCTTGTTTTAAAGTTTCTTTTAAAGTTCTAGTAGTATTACGAGTATTGCAACAACTTGTCGTTTTAAATAACGTAAAAGACTGATTTTCAACGCTCAACTTTTTTGAAAGTTTATAGTCCAAAACAAGTACTATTTCGTTTGAAAAATACGCTCTAGTAGGCTTTTTTGTACCGTGATACTCATACCCAACCAACACACCTAACTCATACAAACGTGTTATGTGACGTTGTATGGTGCGTTTACTCATATCAAGTATAAGTGCTTCTTCTTCCTTACTTATTTGCTTAGTAGCAAGGTTATGGCTGTTAATTAGTAGTTTTGGTAGTGTCCCCGTAGTAGTAACTCCAGTATTTTTAAACAGTTCATTACGTTTTTTTAATTGAGAAACATAACTACTTAACAATGCAGTAAACACCATTTCAGTAGGTGCTTTTATTTTTTTAGGGGCTATTTTTATGGCCTTTAAACGGTTTGTTGCATTAAAAGCTTCCACCTGTTGGTTGTATGTTGCCTTGTTGTTGGCTGTTGGTTGAAACAAGGCCAACGCTTTTGTGTCTTCAGGTGTATGAACAGCACGTTTATTATTCATACGTACTAAAGCGTTGTAGGCTTCAACGTTTATGCGCTCTTGCTTGATACTTTCGTTATAGGCATATGCTTTTTTACGGTACTGGTTTAACGACAATTTAAACGCTTCCCCATTTATATATGGGTACTCATATACTTGTGTTGTTGGCAACTGTTGGCGACTGTTGGCAACACTGTTGCTCTTGCCAATATTATTGCCTATATTTGTTGTTAGGGCGTTGTTTCTTGAATGTAATATTTGCATAAAATATATACTTTAATAATTGTGTCATAACTTTTGTTGAGGATCAACAACTAATTTTAAAACCCAATCGATTGCAGTCGATTGGGTTTTTGTACGAAAAGAGCTTACTCCTTTCTTCCTTGGTATGGTGTACTGTTGGTAGCTGTTGCCAATTTGTTAAAATAAGCTGCTTTGCTATCCAGCAGAAAAGTTCGGTTTAAGTCACATTTAATTTTATTTATCTGAACCAACAAGCCTATTTGAGTAATGTTTAAACCAGTATACACATTGTTTTTAAAGGCTTCAAAGGCTATTTCTAACGGGGTTAAGCTTATTACTTCAGCAGCTACTACATTAATGCTGTTGGCTGTTGTTGGTGTTTGTTGGTTGTTGTTGGTACTTGTTGGTGACATATTATTTGAATGTGTTTTTTGAGTGTAATGAATTAAGCTGTAGGGAATATTTTTTCTTTAAAATAGGATTCAATTCCCTGGGCAATTTTATCTTCTTCAGAAACTATGGTAACACTATCAATGTTATTATTACTGTTTAAAAAAGTAGCTACTAGCTTATCTACAAACTGAAGCTTTGGTATGTGGTATTTACCATCTTGAAAAACACCTATAATTGTTTTTTTATTTATCCTGGTCTTTACGGTACCAACACTAATTTTTAAAAACTTAGCACACTCCGCTGTTGACATCATGGTGTTGTTGGCATTAAAAATAGTAAGTGCTTTTATGTGGCTTTCGATAAGTTGTTGCTCTTGCATGGTTGCTATTTTTAATTGTGTTTGTTTGTTTCTTTTTTTGCTAATTCTGTTTGAATTGCATAACCGAATTCATCACGTAATCTTAAAACTGATTTAGAAGTAATTTTATCTAAATAGAAAACATATATTGTTTTCTTATCTGTTTCAAGCTTAAAACCTTCCTTTCTGATTTTTGCATGAAGATTATAACGAATTTGGTTAAGTGACTTCATAACTAAGCTGGTATTGGTGGTGATTCTAGTAGTATTTCTTCTAGTTTTGGCTCTATTTCAAATAACATAGGTATTAGTTCTTCTCTACAATCTGTAGTTTCATAGATTTCTAATTCTACTGGTAAGTGATCTTTTCTATTTCTAATGGTGAAATCAAAGTAATCATCATTAATAAATCCAAATATGTTAATATAAAACCCCCAATTTCCATTATTTCTCGGAGTATATACCTCTAATGCAGTTACCTCGTCATGCGCTTTTAATGCTGCTATTATTTGCTCAAGTGGTTTCATAATTACGCTTGAAAAGTTTTAAATTTTTCTGTTCTAGCTTCTTCTTTAAAAACTAATTCCATAATATTTTCGTAATACAACTGACTATTAACCAAGCCGTTAACAACTCTACGAATGTAAACCAGTTTATTAACCCTTTTTTTCGGCACAGTTGTTGGTTTTATCTCACCTTTAGCGACCATATGTTGGTAAACCTTGGTAGAGTATGCTCTCCCCAAAACAGACGTTACTCGGTCTTTACCTGATGAATTAAATGTATGGTTACTCATAACTTACTTTTTTATGAAACTGCTTTTTGTTACATTGCAGTTACGTTTGTGTTACGGTACAAATATATAAACAAAGTTCTATTTTACAAACATAATTCTAATTTAATTAGAATTTATTTTACACGCAGACACTAACTATCTGAATATGAAAGTCATACATAGAGTTAAAACTTTAATAGATAATAAGAATATTTCAATTAGTGCTTTTGAAAAAAGTATTGAAATGTCTAATAACTCTATACAAACAGCAATTAAAAGGGAGGCTAGTGTAAAAGACGATGTTATAAACAAAATTCTAAATGTTTATTCAGATGTAAGTCCTCTTTGGCTTTTAATGGGTAAAGGTGAAATGTTATTAAAGGACCAGGAACAAGGTTTTGGCAATGTTGATGAATCACCAACAACATACCAACAACAACCAACAGGTGATTTAGAAAAGGATTTAGTTACTAAATTTGCTAACATCAGTAATCGTGATATTGCTTTTTATACACACTTGAAATTAGACACCATGATGCAAGAACCAATATTTAAAGCACTGATTGAAAACTTGGCAACTAAAAGGGCGCTGGAGTTGTTGAAAGAGAAGTAGCTTTAACTTTTTACACGTATTAGCCCTATACGTTCTCTAATTTTTTCACAAATGGAATCTATAGCGGTTGACATTGATTCTTTATAATCTTTTATTTTTTCACCAAAATTGTCAGATCTGAATTCTGATTCATTAAAAAATGTATTAAAGCTTGTAGATAGCTCTATAAAATTCACCAACTCTTCATGCACATCTTTTGGATAAAAAGGCTCGTTCTCTTGTATAAAACTTACGCAATTTTTTAATATCTCATTGATATCATATTCGTTCTTTTCTGGATCATTCATAAAATTGAAAAAATGTTCTGCAGTACCCATTTTGTTTTTAAGTTCTATTAATTTTTTCCATAATTCATTATAAATAGTAAACTCTTTTTCAAATTGCATTTTATGAATAGAAATCTCCTTAACATCATTTAAAGCTTCTTTTTTTAATTTAATGTCATTAAATTTTTGTGTTTTATGGTACCACTGACGGAAACCTATATATATTAATACAGTACTAATAAAACATATAAGATAAAAACCATATACCTTTTTATTTAAATTCATGGCGCTTTTATAGGCTTCTGTTTCTAGTATTGCAACCTGTTTAATTAGCTTTTCATTTTTTGGAACACTCAATATATTTTTCCGTAATTCTAATACTTTAATTTCTGTGTTTTTATAAATTAATTTTGATTCAGTTTTTATATCATTCATCATATAAACACTGAAAACAAAAAGAACTAAGCCAAAAATTGCAAGAAATTTATATAGGTTATCTGTTGGAAGATTGGGTAATTTCATTTGCTTTTGAATAGTAATATTTGTTAGTGAATGTTAAATTCTATTTTAGTAAAAACAACCTGGTTAATAATAGTATTAATAATATCATGAGTAGTTTCCTTTTTTAAGTTTGTTAATTCTGTTTTTAACTCGGTTGTTTCCGTATTTAGTTCTTCTACTATCTGAATATCTTGGAGTATCTCATTATAAGCTTCATTAGAAATAAGGCCCTCTTTATACATTAAATCAAGTTCCTCCTTATTCATTGTTTCTAGTCTTTTTTAATTCAGCTAAATAATCTTTGGTGTACTCAATTTTATCTTCTTGAGAAATGTATTTGTTTTTTGCTTTTATACTAATGAAGTCAATTAAAACTATAATTGCTGTTTTTAACTTATCTTCAATAGATTTAACACTTCTTAAAACTTGGTAGATAAAATAAGACAAAGGAATAAGAACTAACACTAAGTATAGTGTATATGTAGATAATTTAAAGTCTCTAGTAGTCTGGAATATTGTGTGATATAACCAAAATAAAGAAACAGCAATAAAAGATATACTTGCTATAGGTTCATACCATTTCAAAATACCTGCTTTTTGTAGTCTAGCGTCTTTTATAGCTAAGTAGCAGGAACAAATAAACAATGTAGTAAATATTCCTAGCATCCAAAACCAATGATTCTTACTTGGACGGCCATTAAAGCTAAAATCGTATGCTAGTGTTTTTCTTCTTTTGGTAATGCCCTGGAATCCTGATTTTCTACCAGCTTCATTATCTTCTTTGATTTTTAAATAATCAATTATGGAAATCTCGCCATTTGCTAGTAATCTATCGTGATTAAACTCAACTAGATTCCAATGTTTCTTTAATGCGCTTCTTTCTTTATTTAACGCAATTTTTCTCGCATCTTTTGCTGGTAAAGGTCTATGCCAAAAAGAAGCCGTCACTCCAATAAACAAAAGAATGACAGCTAAAGTATATAGGAAATACTTCCTACCCTTCTCCATCATCATCTGGATCAGTGTCAACGATTGTTCCGTCTTCATCTGGTTCTCCTTCTCTAGCATATGTATCTATTTGTTCTAATTCTTTTTGTATTTCTTCCTGTTCTTGTATATCCTCAATTGAATCAGTTGTACATGATGTAATTGATACTAAACATAATAACGCTGCAATAAATAATACTTTTTTCATAATTGTTTTTTTAAAGATTAGTTAAATAAATTTGAATGTAAATTTATTGCTTTAATCCGTTAAAAAACAATTAGATAAACTGTATTTATAAATTGTTAACTGGTAAAATATTTAAAGCACAGTATTGTAAAATACTTGAAACTAAAATACATTACCAGTTTACTGCTTCAGTGTTAAATTATGCATGGTGTCCCCAACGCACATAAACATTTACTACAAATGGTGTAGTATCGGAAACAGGTGCAGTATTATTAAAATCAACTACCATGTCTACAATAAAAGCGGTTGGATGAATAGCGGTAGCATTTTCCAATAACTGACAAGCAATAATTTCTTTAATTTCATTACAAGAGGCAGCACTACCATTTATATAATCATGTACCTCCATACCTGAAATTAGATCAATATACCCATGGTCATAAAAATTATATGTTCTATAAAAATTATTAATATGTGTAAAGGTATATGGTGAACCAGGAGGAGGGGCCAACATTTGTAAAAAAGTTGGGTTGTCATTCATAACTGCAGTAAATACATGTGCAGGATAAACACTTGACAAATCACCAAATGAATTAGTTTCAAAAGGAGATAAAAGGGCTGGAAAGGTAACACTATCCCCAAATAAATTCACGCCTAAAAAAGGAGTGGTAAAATTCATAAAACCATAAGAAGTTAAATCACAAGAACTATCTAAATCAGAAAATACATAATCAATAGGCGGATTAAAACTTCCGATTCTTCCCTCTGCATTTTCACCTTCTTCTACATACACAATATTCAAGTTATCAACTCTGTTTTCAGAATCTAACTGAGTAACATCTTCTTTATCACACGATAAAAAAGATAATACCAATACAAACAATAAACCTTTTTTCATTTTTATAAATTTTAATTAATAATTAGTTACAATAGATAAAACAATTAGATGTCCTGCTTTTACAGGTTTTTAATCGGTAAGATAATTTAGGACATCCTATTGTTAAGTTCCTAAACTAAAAAAAACGTTACCCATTAATTTTGTTAATTTTTCATGTTATTTTAAAAATACCAAATAGTAGTTATTTTACGTCACTATAATTAGTGAGTAGCAAAAATACCGAGTGTTGGCTATTATTAGCAACTAGCCGTAAATACTGGCTTTGTTGGCACAAACGCGGTAATATACTTAAAAGTAATTTCCCTTCATTAAGGATTTTCCTTACTATTTTCAATATAAATCCTTAGTTGATTAAATGACTGATATTATAATTTTGGGAATTAACTAATCTAAAAAAAATGGGGAATTCAAAAACACCACCAAACGGACCATCTAAAACAGGAAAAGATTCAGGAAAAAGCAGAGGAAATAATCCGCCTAGACCAGGGAAAACTTCACCACCAGCTCCGAAACCAAAGAAATAATTTTTAATAATAATAATTAATGTATATGAAAAAAATAGTATTGTTGGCCATGTTGCTAACTGTTGGTTTGAGTTTTGGGCAGAATTCTTTTTTAGTAAAACAATTTGAAATAGCAAAAAAGGATTATTCTATAACTGACGAAAATAAAATATTGTATAAAAGAGTTATTGATACAAAATATAATGCAAAAGAAAATTATGATAACCTTTTAGAAGTTTTAGTAGATAAAACACCAAACACCATATTCAAAAACATATTACCAAATAGTGATATGACTAAAATAACTTTTGATGGAGAAACAAGTTCTTTTAAAGATACTGGATATAATATTGTTAGAAATACATTTAAAGCTGTTGTAATTATTAAAGACAAAAAGTTAATGTTTAATATTTACCCTACTAAATATATTGTCAATAGCGTATACACACGTAAAACCATAGTTGAAGAGTACCCATTTGGAGAAAAAGATAAAGAGTTAAAAAAAGTAAGAAAAAAGAACCCAAAACTATCAAGGTTTATTGAATCTAACCACAAAATAACAGAATATATGTGGAGGATTGATGATTTATTGTCCGGACAAAAGGATATAGTTTTTTAATACAAAAAAATACAATGGATAAAGAATTAGAAAAGAAAGCAATAGTAAATCAATATCGTGATTGGCTTATACCAGTATCATTATTTACTGGAATCTCAGCGTCAATTTTTCTTTATATCGTTTCTATCTCACCGCTTACTTTAACTCTTATTATTTCAGCTGGACTATCAATACTTTCAATTTTTATTTTTATTCTATGCTTACTTTATGCAGTAATTAGATTAGAAGCTATTGAATATCTTGAAAAAGAAATCAAAGCTGATGGAGGACTATTATTTATTCTTGGCCTTTTGGGCATAATAGCATTTGCTGCTAGTTTATCCATATTAAGTTTTTGGAAGTCAATAATCCTAGGATATGTAGTGACAGTAATAGTATTGTCGGCTATAATCTCTTTAATAATTATTGTAAAACATGAAAGCAAAACTAAATAACGCTACCTAACAATAAATATAGATCATTTGGCACTTAAATGTGTATTAACCAGGAATAAAGAATAACAACTATACTAACCATAAAACCAAAACAAGATGGAAAACATTACAGCAAATGCACAATTAAATTTAAAAGCAGAACCAAATGTCCTTTGTGTTCATGGTTCAATTATTACTTACAGAGGTGATGATGTTGTTAAAATTACAGAAGCAGAATCTGATGGGTATAACCCTACAATTTTAATCCTTGATTTAAAGGTAACTGAAGGGAATGGACCAATGAAAGGTACACCAAAAGCATTCGATTTTGCAACAGCAAAAGAAATTGCAAATACATACAAACAAGTTACTATTCGTTACAATGAAAACTCTGAGTTTACATTTAATATTGAAGTGGTAAAGTAAAAATAATCTAACAAACTAAACATATCTAAAATGGGAAAAACAGCACAAGATATTGTTACGGAAATAGAAGATCATGCTAAACAAAATTGTACCGGTGATAAATATCACAATTATTACGTAGGTATTACTAAAGATGTACACCAACGATTGTTTATTGATCATAAAGTTAACAAACAAAAAGATTGTTATATCGCTCGTGAAGCTTTGAATATAGAACATTCAAGAGCTGCAGAAAAACTTCTTCTTGATAAGGGAATGCAAGGTGGTGATGGTGGAGGTGATGATACAAGTGTATATGTGTATTGTTATTTAATTACAGGGTATACAGAGGAATAAAAAAATTACAGGTTTATGGCGTTTGATTCAAGAGATGTAATATGGAATAAAATATTCGCTGTCTATTATGATAGTTATTGGGTTGAATTACTTTCTGATAATGTGATTGGGTTTTGGCAGAAAACAGATGATATAACAAAAGTGATTGTAGCTCTGACTGTATCGGGTTCAGCTGTATCAGGTTGGACCTTGTGGAATCAACCAGGATTCAAATACATTTGGGCAATTTTGGCTGGAATATCTGCAGTTTTATCAATTACACATGCTGCTTTAGGTGTCACTGGTAAAGTTAGAGATTGGACGGAATTAAAAAGACAATTTACATCTTTAAGAATTGATATAGAATCCTGCCGTGATTTAATGGAGATAAATCCTGATTTTTCTATTGAAGATTATGAAAATTATTTCAAACAATATAAAAAGCGATATGGTGAATTATATCCTAGTATTTATAGTGACTTTATATTGACCAAGAAAAGGAAAATTAAATGCCAAAATGATTTAAATAATCGATTAGGCCTATAATAATTAAAAAATTATATATTATGAGTAATCAAAAACCTACAACACCGAAACCGACACCGAGACCAACTACAACTCAGAGGCCAATTCCAAAAGCTACACCAAACCCAAGACCAACACCACCACCGAGACCAAAGAGGTAGGCTTAACATTTGCATGAAACAATAGAGAAATAAAAGAAACAAGAGTAATTTATAATATAGAGGATAAATTATGGCTGTTTGTTACGAAGATGTGAACTGCATTCTTTTATCTAACCTTATGAATAAAAAATTTAATAATTCAAAAAATGGGAAATTCAAAAACACCGCCAAACGGACCATCTAAAACAGGAAACAATTCAGGAAAAAGCAGAGGTAATAATCAACCAAGACCAGGGAAAACTTCTCCGCCAGCTCCGAAACAAAAGAAATAATTTTATAATAATAATAATATACAATTGACTTTATAGCAAACATCGTTACTAAACAAGGAGTAACAAACACCGATACCGCAACTTGGTAGGTAACTTAAATTAAATTTGAAATAAAATATATGTTGGATATGCACAATTAATGTTACATATCCAATTGTTAGCAAACAATTGAAAAAATGAGACTAAATAACAAAGAACTTTACGAGTTTTTTAATGAAATTGACATACAAGTTTTATATCACGCAAATACTGTCAGAACATCAATAACTTATTTTGAACAAAATGGTTTATTATCAAGAGGTGCTGTAGAAAATGGAGGATTAACACAAACCTATCAAAGTTCTGATAGTGTAGATAAAATATTAAATGTTTGGAATGATGTTTTTATAGATACTACAGATTTACATTCGTATTTTGGTAGACAAAATTATTATGGCCCTGTATTATTTGAATTGAACATTGATTTATTATTAAATGAGGATTATGAAATTTGGATTACCAAAAACAATCCTATTTATTGGAATGTAGATACAACAGATGAAAACAGGTACTTTGTAAGTGTTGAAGAGTTAAGGGAAAAATGGGGAGATTATGACAGACAAAAAAAAATGATTACAATAAGAAATAATTCCACTCCAATATTATTTGATCATGTAAGAAGAGTAGTCGTTGATGACCCAAGAGTAACAATACCTACGAATAACGAAGAAGAAACACACGTTTTTAACGAAACACAATCTAGCATAAAAAACAAGATAGCTAATGACCATATCTTAAAAGGAAAATTTTTGACCAGAGAATGTACGAACTGTTGGTGTAGAGACAACTATCTAGATCAAGTTAAAGTAAACGAAATAAAAAAACTATTTTTATAAAACAATAATTATGAAATCCGAAACTAAATGTCCTAAATGTGATACAGGAATTGTAATAATTGAAAGCAAATTATTCTTTTCTGAAGAAATATCAGAAACAACCATTGAATGTCCCATTTGTAATTCTAAAATAATGGAATCAAACACTGATGGTTGGTTCTTTATTCAAACTAAAAAGGAATATTCAATTGATTTGAAAATTGAAAAAAACAAATTACGTTTAACAAATCTAATAACATAAACTAAAGCTAACAACGTGTATAAAACATAGCAAACAAAAACTTTACGAGAGGATTGTGTTAGGTTTTACATGAACCAATTGAGGGGCAATTAGCGAAATAGCATTATCTTAGTGCTTTTCCTTATAATTAATATTTATAGTTAATACGATGCAAAAAAACGTTATACATTCACTTACAGGTAATTTTGAATCACACGCTAACCAAACATCAGATGGTGTTGAGTATTGGCTAGCTAGAGATTTACAGCATCTATTAGGATATAAAGAGTGGAGA
>Ga0209291_1000828_pt1 | contig 29172 bp, 27 predicted proteins | sample GOMGulsemesocosm_FD_184633 | JGI IMG/M metagenome (GOLD analysis project Ga0209291, IMG submission 184633) | Methane-oxidizing microbial communities from mesocosms in the Gulf of Mexico - GOM9B Gulf of Mexico (SPAdes) (version 2) | ecosystem: Environmental > Aquatic > Marine > Cold seeps...
GAGCAATATTATGATGCAAATCACGATTTTAATGTTGAAGACATTGAAAACAGTGTAAAACAAACGTTGGATTATTGTCAAGAAAATTTTGGAGCCTATGCTTTTGATCATGTAAGAATTGCAGAAATTCCTGCTCATTGGCCTTTTGGAGGCTTTGCACATCCTGGAGTTATAAGTATGGTAGAAGATAGATTGTATTTGTCTGATGTAAGTAATGATGAGACTTTTAATGTAGTTGCAAAAAGAGTTATTCATGAAGTTGCACATCAATGGTGGGGACATACCTTATCTGCTAAACCGGTAGCGGGTGGTTCTTTATTTGTAGAAGGGTTTGCAAAATATACGGAAGCCGTTATATTAGAGAAAATGTATGGAAAAAGGGCCGTGTATACCTTGAGCGAAAATGCACGAAGTAGATATTTTAGAGGGAGATCTTTTGATGGTGGTATAGAACCTCCAGTTTACAAAGTAGAGGATCAAGGACATATTGCTTACGGAAAAGCATTAACGGTGATGTTAGGATTAAGAGATTTAATTGGCGAAAAGCAAGTAAATACTGTGCTAAAAACGATTACAGACAGACATCGTTCTATTAATAAGCTAGAAGCTAACACGATTGAATTATTAGATGAGATCTACAAAGTAACACCAACTAAACAGCATGCATTAATTAACGATTGGTTTAAAAAAGTTATTACATATGATGTAGAAATTGAAGAAAGTTCTTATGCAGCATTAGCAAATGGTACTTACGAAATTACAGTTAATGTAAAGTCCAAGCGTTTTGAAACCTTGGATAGTGGGGAAATCAATCAAATCTCTATTGATGAACCTATCAAAATAGGAGTTTTTACAACACATCCTTCGTCAGTGAAAGATGACAGTTCAATTTTGTATTATGAATCAAACCAGTTCAATAAAGAAATGACTGAGATTAAGATAATCGTAAAAGAGAAACCAAAATATATTTCAATTGATCCATTTGGAACTAGATCGGATGAAAATTTAGTTGATAATATAATGCGATTATAAAATAAAATATACTATCCCAAATGTAATTGATAAGTGTTTCTTATAATTATATTTGGATTTAATAAAATAATCGGGTGTTTTTGAACTCAACCACATATAGCGTTGATGTTTTCATTTTTTTTATTATTTAGAAATACTCAGTAGATATAAAACTGTTGAAATTTGAAATATCAATTATTAAATAGCTCTGATTTTTGTCAGAGCTATTATTTTTCACACAAGTTTCAATACGTTAAATAAATGATAAATTCAATATTGCAGGAATAAAAAGAGTAACAAATTTCTATTTTTGAGTACTAAATCAAAAAACATCAAAATGAAAAAAGTACTTTTTATGATTTGTTTTTTAGTTGTATCAATTGTATCAGCACAAACTAAAGGAACTTCAATTAACATTGGAACTAATTACACTATCAACTCTAACATCTTAAATCAAGATAGAGGGATACAAGTATATCTTCCAGATAGTTATACATCATCAGAGCAAAATTATCCTGTGCTATATATATTAGATGGACAAAGGTTTTTTACCAATGGAGTTGCTATTCAAAAATCTTTAAAAGCTCCAGGTGCTATTCCAGAAATGATTGTTGTTGGAATTAATAGCAGTCAATCTACACGACGTCCTTTATTTGGAGAAGGTGATACGTTTACCTCTTTTATAAAAGAGGATGTGATTCAGTTTGTTGATTCTAATTTTAGAACAAACAAAGAACGTATTATATATGGTTGGGAAGCTGCTGCTTATTATATAAGTAAAATGATTTTAAAAGAAAAAGATTTGTTTATTGGAGCTATTATTACTGACGGTGGTTTGGCGCCTGAGAAGTTATTGCAAGAATTCAATTCTGATAAGGAGATCTATTTATATATGTCTAACTCTAAAAGAGATATTTATTACATCGCTTCTACAGATAAGTTTAATGAAATATTAAAGAAACACAATCCAAAAAACCTAACATGGAAGTATGAACTATTTAATGATGAAGTACATCAAACAATGCCACATTTAGCCATGTATAAGGGACTTAAGTATTACTATTATAATTACGATGCATTGGTCTTTGAAAACATTCAATCTTATGTAGATGCTGGTGGAATACCTTATTTGAAATCATATTTAAAAGGAAGAGAAAAACGTTTTGGAAGTGATAATAGTATAAATGAAAGCACGCAAAACTCATTAATTTGGCTAGGGTTGAATCGAGACAACTTCAAATATTTTAGTTTCTTCATGGAAGAATTTAAAGACATTTTAGAAACCAAAAGATATGCATCAGCATATTGGCAAAATAAATTGGGACAGTTTTATTTAAAACATAAAGATTATAAAAATGCAATTAATTTTTTTGAAAATGGTATCAAAAAATATCCAAATACTCAATTTGAAGAACCAATGAAAAAAGGACTAAATGAAGCTAAAGACAACTTGTAATCATGAAAAACACATTCACTCTTATTTTATTTATTTTAAGTATTACAATCAATTCTTTTTCACAAGAAGATACATCTAATTTTATCGTTGGTAAAACGATTAAATTGAATTCCAAAATCTTGAATCAAGACCGAGAAGTTCAAATTTATTTGCCAGAAGATTATGGTACATCTAAAGAAAAATGCCCTGTAATTTATGTTTTTGATAGTCAAAAGTTTTTTTTAAACGCTGTGGTCTATCAACAAAACCTTCGTTTTGTAGATGAAACTCCAGGATATATTGTTGTTGGAATAAAAACAAAAAATAGCGAAAGAAGAAAATTATACAACACAGAGTCTACTGTATTTAGTACTTATTTAGAAAAAGAATTACTTCCATATATTGATAAAACTTATAGAACTTTACCAAGTGAGCGTGTCTTTTTCGGTTGGCAAAGAGCAGCTGCCTTTGGTATAGAAGTTTTGGCTTCCAAACCAAATTTGTTTAAAGGATACTTTATTGCTAGCCCAACTTTTTTAACTGAAAAACGAGTTTCTAATGTTGGGGAAATGTTAGATAAAACCACATCTTTAGATAATGATTTATATTTTACTTTGGGTGATGTTGAAGCTTGGTCTCTTGATAGTACAAGCAGCTTAGCTGAGTTGTTGAAAAATAAAGTCAACAATAAACTGAGATGGAAATATGATTTATTTGATGATGAAAATCATTATTCAACCACTATTGTAACAATGAATAAAGGCTTAAAATCGTTCTTTGTAGATTATCCACCCGTACGTTTTTATAGTTTAGAAGAATTCAATAATTCTGGAGGAATTACAGCTTTAAAGAAACGATTCAAAAATAGGGGAGAACGTTATCAAATTTCAAAAAAGGTGCATAATGACACTAAAAGGTACTTATATTTATTATCGGTTAGAGAAAATAATTTTCTTGCTTTTATAGCGCTAGAAAAGGAGTTTCCTACTTTCTTAGCTTCTTTTTCTAGAGATAATATGTTCGAACGATTTGGGCAATTTTATGTGAAGCACAAAGCATATAAAAAAGCCATCAATTATTATAAAATTGGTTTACAAAAGTTTCCAAAATCTGTTCGATTACAAACAAGATTAAAAGAAGTTGAGATGCTTGTTCTAAAGGAAATAAATTAATTTCTGTTTTTATTTTATGTATGAGATTGGTTTCAATTGGTCTGCATTTAATATTTACAAACCCAATAAACCATAATTCCCCATTTAAAGTAAAATACATCTAATGAAGAATCAAACAATAAATCTCATCTTTTTTACCTTATTATTTTTTAGTTGCTTTTCGCAAGAGAAAACAACGGTTAATACTGTAGGGATTAATCATATAATAACATCAAAAATATTAAATGAAGATAGACAAATTCAAGTGTATCTCCCTCAAGGGTATTCATCATCAAAAAAAAAGTATCCAGTAGTTTATTTATTAGATGGGCAACGTTTCTTTTTATTTGGAGCTAGTTTACACCAAACGTTTACAGAGTTTAATTTGACACCAGATTTTATTGTTGTCGGAATCACCAATGTGCAAGCTAACAGAATGCGAACTTTTAGTGCTAGAGCAACAAAATTTGCGAAATTTTTAGAGAATGACGTTGTAAAACTAATAAACTCAACATATAGAACTTCAGAAAAAAGATTGCTCTTTGGTTGGGCCTATGGTGGTGGATTTGGGATAGAAACATTGATGCATAAGCCTAATTTGTTTGATGGATATATTCTTTCAAGCCCTTATCCAGTAAGTGATAAAATGGATAGATTTAAGAGCTTTGTAAAGAAAAACAACACCCAAAAGACCTTTTTATATTTTGCTTCTGACGCTAAAGAGTTGGGTGTAAAAGAAGGAACAGAAGAACTTTCATCTTTTTTAAATGAGAACACGACTAATTTGCGTTGGGTTTTTAAAGTTCTATCTGGTGAAGAACATCGATCTACTGTATATCCTGCATTATATCATGGACTCCAAGAATATTTCGAATTTTATAAAGAAATCAGTTTTAAAGATTTTAATGAGTTTAGGTTAAAAGGCGGAATTCCTTTTGTGAGAAAATATTACACAAAAAGAGCTGAATTATACAATTTACCAAATGAGATGTCTCCATTTTCAAGATATGATATTATTAGAAAAGCAATAAGGGTAAATGATTTTAATAGTTTTGAAGAATTAGTATCCGAATTTGGTTCTTTTAAATTAATGGAGAAATTAAGAGCAAACTGGGCTTGTAATATTGCAGATTTTTATAGTAAGAATAATAAAAAGCAAAAAGCATTAAAACTATACCAATTCACTACAAAGACTTTTCCAACATCGAAAAGAGCTCAAAAAGGGCTGAATGATTTATTAAAAAAATAGCGAGTTAATGAATATAAATAATAAATTAAGTACATATAATTTGAAGTTACCAATAGTTTCAAACCCTGGTGGTAATTATTTTTCGGTAAATGTTAGAGGAAATATTGCTTATGTGGCGATTCAGTTTCCAATTATAGATGAAAAGTATTATCATCAAGGTAGACTAGGAAATGAAATCTCTACTGAAGAAGGTTACAAAGCTATGGAAGTGTGTGCCTTAAATGTTATTTCTCAAATAGAAGCAAAAGTTAGATTTGAAAATGTAATAGGACTCAATCACATCGATGCGTATTTTCAAGCGAGTAATCAATGGGGTAATTCTCCAATTATAGTAAATGGAGCTTCAGATATATTTGTGAATGTTTTAGGGGATAAAGGAACACATTCCAGAGCAATATTTGGTGTAGACTGTCTGCCAAGAAATTTTAGTGTTGGCTTAACAGCAACGTTTACGGAAGTGTAATGTGTGAAATGACATTTAAAATAGAAACTTGTAGACCTAATACAAAAGCTTATCAATATTAATTTTATATAACTTTCCAATAGGAATTGAATATTCATTTATTGAAATTCTATTTCCTTCAATACTGTCAATATGCTTTATAGCAATGGCAAACGATTTATGTACTTGCAGAAAATCTTCTATTGATAATAGTGCTATTACATCCGATATTTTCTCTCTAACTATAATAGTTTTTGCTGTGGTGATTACTTTAGTATAGTTACCTGAGGCTTCTATGTATAAAATTGAATCAATACTCACTTGAATGTATTTTTTGTTGGATCTCAAAAAAACACGCATTTCTTGTTTATATACTGATTTCATTTCGGATTTAACTATAGTGCTTGGGTTTGTAGCTTTATTTACCGCTTTTAAAAAGCGTTCAAAACTGAAAGGTTTTAACAGGTAATCTGTAATATTAAGTTCATATCCCTCTATGGCAAATTCTTTATAAGCAGTAGTTACAATCACTTTTGGAGGAGATTTTAAAACTTTTAAAAAGTCAAATCCCTTTAGTTTTGGCATGTTCAAATCAAGAAAAATCAAATCCACTTCATTTGCATTCAAATATTCAAAGGCTTCCAAAGCATCATAGCAATTCTTCATTAACTGCATATTGGGGAGTAAATCGCAATAGCCTTTAATAATATCATGAGCTATGTGCTCATCGTCGATAATTAGGTATTTAGTCATAAGCGCACTAAAGTTAATTTAGTTTTGTAAACATCAATATTCTTAGTAAAATAAAATGAATTTTTACCAGGGTATACCAACTCAAGTCTTCTTTTTAGGTTGTTAAGACCAATCCCTGGTTTTTCAGAAAGTTGGCTCTCATCAAAATTGTTTTCTATTTCAAAATATATTTTATTTTCTTTAGTAGTTATGCTAACATATATATAAGCATTCTTTCTTAAGTTTTCTACTCCATGTTTAAAGGCATTCTCAAGAAGTATAATAAAAAGCAAGGGTAATACTTTATAATCTTCTTCAATGTCGATATTAAATTTCACATCTATACTCTTATGATAACGCATTTTATGTAGGGTTATATAATTTTTTAAATAGTCCACTTCCTCTTTAAGTGTTACCTTATCTTTTTCACCTTCGTAAATACTATATCGCATCATGTCTGATAGTTGAAGGATTAAGTCCTGAGCTTTTTTAGCATCGGTTCCTACTAAGCCATATAAATTATTCAACATATTGAAAAAGAAATGAGGATTCACTTGACTTTTTAAGTGCATTAATTCTGTTTTTGCTTTTTCGTCTTTTAATTTAATGGTGGTATTGAAGTGACGAATTATCCAGTCTATTAAAAAAACAAGAACATATATAAAATAAAAAGGGTCTAAAATATTTAGTGCCGGATTAAATCCCTTCAGTACAGAAACGATTAGAAGAACGGTAATTACAACCCCAAATAACCAAAACGAAGTTCTTAAAAAACCCCATTTTTTAAGGATGTGCTCTCCTTTATTAACGATATTTTTATTTCTAAATTTTATGTAATAGATAACGAATGTAAATACTAATAGCTCAGAAAATATTAGTGTAGTAATTACACTTGAAGTTAAAGATTCATAAACTCCAATAAGACTTAAAGAGCCACTTAAACTTAAAAATAAATAAAATTCATTTCTTTCCCATACAGATCCAGAAGAGATATTTTTTTTCTTTTTCAGCAAGGAAAAAATCAGAATGTATGCAATTACACAAATGGATGCAACTTGAAATGAATCACCAGTGAATTCTAGTTTAATTCCTCTTAATAATATTGCTGTTATCCATAAAAAAAGGGAAAATCCTAGTAAGATAAATATCCGTTTATATTTCTTTATACTTAAAGCCATACCCAAAGGTAAACTAATAATGTAGAGCAATCAAAGAAGCTGATGAATATACTATAGGAAGGGATCAACCATTTAAATAGAGTGACAAAATGACTTTGAATACAGTTAAAAACTTTTCAACCACACTAACACTTAGTTCGTCACATTAAGTTGTTAAATTTCAAGCTTACCAATAGTTTTGTATAGAGTATCTGATACAGATTTACAAAATAAACTAATCATTAAAAACTTATAAGAAGAATAATATGACTACAGAACAAAAGGAATTCTCAGGTGAGTTAACTTCAGAAAATAACACGCTAAAATTAATTAACTATAAAGGATTTTTATTTGATCTAATTATTTACATAACAGTAATGTTTGCAATTAGAGAAATATATTTTACGAAGCTTGGTTTTATATTAAATGGACTTTTTTGGTCATTCTCGACTTTAGTTATAGCAAATTGGAGAATGAAAGCTCGGGGTGTTTCATGGAAAGACTTAGGACTACGCAAACCAAAAAGTATCAAGAAAACCATAATAATCTCTATCTTAATTCTGGTATTTACTGTAATAGTTATTATGAGTTTTAATATTATTAAAGACCAATTACAATTTTTAAATGAACCTGAAACCTACTCGAAAAGTTCGATCTCTAAATTTGGAAATCTAAAAGGAAACTGGTTTCTATTCTTTTCAATTATGCCAATGGTTTTAATTGAATCAACCTTGGAAGAGTTATTAGATAGGGGGTTCTTAATGAATTGGTTTGAAAAAATGTTTTCTAAAACTTCTTTGGCAACAATATTTGCCGTAATTCTGCAAGCCGCTATTTTTGGATTTAGACACTCAAATGATTTGTCAGTAAGGTCAATAACTGTTGGACTTATTGGTTTAGTTATGGGAATAGGGTATGTGTGTTTTGGGCGTAGTTTATGGCCTTTAATTATTGCTCATTGTATACTGAATACAATGTCTATGATAGATAGAGTTTGATGAGTTGAAAAGTGAAAACAATTAAGGTAAATAAAACTCGCAACTGTATATAAAAAATAGTAAAGTAATTGCTAAAAAAAATCAATATGAAAAAGAAAGAAATTCAAAATCAAATAAACCTATTTCAACGCGCAGCTAAACTGGCAAAAACACCAATAATAATCGCCATGTTTGTTACACCAATTCGTTATTCTCTTGAATTATTGAGGCTACCTGAAAATGTTATTTTTATTATTGGATTACTCTGGCTAACCTTAGGGTTTGCAATATACTGGGGTATTAAATTAAATAATGAAAAGCGTTCATATTTACTACTCCTTTTGAGTTTAACTATTTTTTCACCTATTTCAAGAGTTCCTGTCGCTATACTTTGGTGGATTGATACTAAATGGGAAATAGGAAGTCATTATGGCCTTTATTTTGATAATTGGTTACAAGCACTTCTGAATCATTTGATTTACGGTTCTTTGGTTCAAATTATCCCTGGATTTTTATTAGGATCAATAACAATCGCTATTATGAAACACAAAAAATCTGTAACGATATAAACTAATTGTATAGAAAAATGCCATTTATCAATAATATGAATACTCTTATATTAAGAATTATAAATCTTGCTAATGTTGCTTTTATAAGTTAAACCAATAGGTATTTTATGAGAGTTGATATAAATCCTGTTGCTTTCAATAGACTTGATTTTATCAATAGCCACTATAAAGGATTTATGAACACGCAAGAAATTGTCTTTTGACAATATATTTTCAAAAGAAGATATCTTTTCGTTACCTATAATCATTTCATCTTTTAGGTGAATTTTAGTGTAATTTCCGTAAGCTTCAATAAACAATATGTTATCAGGCTTCACTTGATACATTTTTTTATCACCTTTTATAAAAAAATTTTCGCTTTTAACTACTGGTGAAACAACTGGTGCATTAGGTATATCCTGACTTGCGGGATTAATTGTTTTATGAATAGCTTTCATAAAACGTTCAAGAGAAAAGGGTTTTAATAGATAATCTGAAACATTAAGATCATAGCTTTCTATAGCATATTCTCGGTAAGCCGTGGTAACAATAACCTTTGGTGGATTAGCTAAAGTTTTAAGGAAATCAAACCCAGATAATTTTGGCATATTAATGTCCAGAAAAATCAAGTCTATAGAGGTTTCATTCAGTAGTGTCATAGCTTCAAAAGCCGTTTTGCAATTCCCTATTTTATTGAGGTGTGGAAGGTTATCACAATAGCGTTCAATTATGCGATGAGCGATAGGCTCATCATCTATTATAATATAGTTTGTCATATCATATTAATTTTTAAGGTTGCCTTGTAAATAGTGTCTGTTTGTTCAATCACCAAGTAACTCGTTTTAGGGTATATAATTTTTAATCTTTCCTTTAAGTTTTCAAGTCCTATTCCTTTTATTTTACTTGGCGAATCATTCAATTCAAAATTATTCTCGATACTAAATAAAACGGTGTCATTTTCAGCTGTTAAATTCATATGAATGTATGGGTTCACCGTTAAGCGTTCTACTCCGTGTTTAAATGCATTTTCCAATAAAATAATATAAAGTAACGGAGCAATCTTAAAACTACCAGTAATTTGGGAGTTAAAACTAATGTCCAAGTTATTATGATATCTTATCTTATGTAATACAATATAATTCTCTAAATAGGTTACTTCATTCCTTAGAGGTACAAAATTTTCTTTTCCTTCATAAATAGTGTAACTCAACATATCAGATAATTTTAGGACTACTTCTGGCGCATCATCTGATTTCTCAACGGTTAAACCGTATAAATTATTGAGTGTGTTAAATAAGAAATGTGGGTTTATTTGACTCTTAAGCAAGGCTAGTTCTGCTTTAGATTTCTCATTCTTTAAGGTGATGATTGATTTAATTTGCTTGAAAACCCAACTCGCCGCCAAAAAGAATAAGATGGGGAAATAAATTAAAGCTACAATAATAAGGGCGTCATCACCTCCATAATTCTCTATCAAAATCAACACTCTTCCAATACCAATAGCAAAAGACCAAAACACAATTTTTCTTATGGTTGATTTTGTTAAAGTAGGAGCTCCTTTTTTCTTCAGGTAGTAATTAAGGATCATTATTGCGCTAAAGATGAGCACATAGATAAATAATAAAGTAAAAACAGAGGTAAATGCTGGTAGATTGGGGTAAGATTCAAACATCCCAGAAAGACATAAAATAGCTAACAAAACGATTAATACCGTTATCTCATTTTTTGCCCACGATTGAGGTGCTATTTTATGAACACTTCTATGCATTAACCAGTAAGCAAATAAATATAATACACTACCACCTGTAACAAGTATAAACAAAAATCCAGTTAGCTCTAGTCCATAGGCTGAACTCACTACTGAGCTAAGCCAAAAAAAGAAGATGAGACATAATGAAATTAAGCCTCTTTTATATTTTTCAAACAATAATTCCATGCTCAAAATTAGGGCAATAAAAAGTACTAACCAAAGAAGAGGGTAAACATAGCGAAAACAAGGTTCAACTTAATTAAACAACGGGTGAACTTAGTTTTACCCCTCGTTTAGACTATTGTATCCTTGGAAAAGACAAGTCCAACATCTTTATTTTTAAATTGTTAAGCTTACTTATATGTTTGCTTTTAAATCAAAAAAACGAACAGTATGAATCTTACAATAAATAATCTATCAAAAACCTATCCAAACGGCGTAAAAGCCTTGCAAAACATATCACTGGATATTCCAACTGGAATGTTTGGACTACTTGGTCCTAATGGTGCAGGAAAATCAACTTTAATGAGAACTCTTGCAACATTGCAAGAAGCAGATAAAGGAACTGTAAGCCTGGGGGAATTAGATGTTTTAAATCAGAAGCATGAAATAAGAAAGATACTTGGGTATTTGCCTCAGCAATTTGGATTATATCCTAAGATCTCTGCCGAAGTATTACTAAATCATTTCGCTATATTAAAGGGTATTACCAATAAGAAAGAACGTAAAGAAGTAGTGAAGGCCCTTTTGCATAAGACTAATCTATATGAGAAACGCAAACAAAATTTAGGAGGTTTTTCTGGAGGTATGAAGCAGCGTTTTGGTATTGCTCAAGCTTTGCTAACCAATCCTAAACTGTTAATAGTAGATGAACCTACAGCTGGTTTAGACCCTGTGGAAAGAAACCGCTTTTACAATTTATTAAGTGAACTAGGTGAAAATACAGTGGTAATACTTTCTACACACATTGTTGACGATGTTAAAGAGCTTTGCACCAATATGGCCATCATTAATCAAGGACAAGTTTTGTTGAATGGAAAACCAATGGATGTTATCGCAGATATTGAAGGTAAAGTTTATGAAAAAACGATTCATAAAAATGAATTGAATCACTACAAGAAAGAATACAATGTAATTGCAGATAAGTTGTTTTTAGGAAAGCCGATCATTAATATTCTAAGTGAGACTAATCCTGGAAATGGTTTTACATCAATACCTGCAGGTTTGGAATCTGTGTATTTCTCTGAAATTTTTGGTGATAATCAAAAGAATAAAATAGCAGTATAAAATATACTTAAACAAATAGTTAGCTGTTAATTCGATCAGTTTTACATAATGAAACAGTATAAGGCCTGTTCGAGAATAGTTTTTAATAACAAACCAAACTAACAATACAACATGTGGTACGAAATATTTAAATTCGAAATTGAGTACAGGGTAAAACGCCTAGATACTTATATATACTTTGTTTTCCTATTCTTATTCTCATTAGGGGGGGTCGACTTCATTTTCAATGGCATCGATTTAGGACAAATTAAACTAAATTCACCTATAGTCATTGCTAAATCAATGGGTGCTCTTACAGGTATAACCATGATGATTGTCTCCTTGATTATGGGAGTTCCTATATTAAGAGATTTTGAGCATAACATTGAATCGCTAATGTTTGTTAATCCCATAAAGAAAAGAGACTATCTTGTTGGTCGCTTTTTGGGTTCTTTAACAATCCTTCTATTCGTTTATAGTGCTCTATTATGGGGAAATGCCTTAGGAGAGTTTATGCCTTGGCGTAATCCAGAGGATCATTTGCCATACAATTTCATTGTTTATTTACAGCCTTTCTTTACTGTAGTATTACCCATTTTATTCTTTGGTGCAGCACTGTTTTTTGTAACAGGTGCTCTAAGCCGGAAAATGATTGTGGTGTACACACAGGGATTAGTGACTTTTGTTTTGTTTATACTTACTAAAAGCATTGAAAGTGAATTCTTGAGAGGAATTTTAGATCCCTTTTCGTTAACTACATTGTCTTCAATGACCGATTCTTGGACTGTTTTAGAAAAGAATTCATTACTTATTCCATTCAATGGAGTGTTGTTATATTCCAAGATTTTCTGGGTAGTCATAGGTGTTATCATCTTGATTTTTGGTTACAAGCGATTCAATTACAACGTTGTTAAAACGAGTCGCCTAAAAAAGAAGAAAATAGCTGTAGCTAAACATGAAGAGTCTTCGGATTACCACCATATAATACCTGCCTTTACAATACAACAAGATTTCAAGGGACAATGCATTCAATTGATAGAGCAATCTATCTTTTATTTTATATCCATACTAAAGGAAGTATCCTTTTGGGCAATTGTTATCTGTGCAATGGTAATCATCTTAATCAACTCCATCAGCTTGGGCACTATTTATGGTGTAGACAGTTATCCTGCTACTTATTTTATTATAGAAGAATTGAAAGAGATGTCTGGGTATTTCTTCATCATCATTCTTGTATTTTACTCAGGAGAACTGATTTGGAAAGAGCGCGGCGCAAACCTCAACTTAATTTATGATGCTTTACCTACCTCAAATTTTATCACCTTGTCAGGGAAACTTATAGGGTTAACACTAACCTACGCTGTGTTAATGGTAGCTTTAATAATATCTGGAGTGATTTTTCAGGCTTCTAATGGTTATTATCAATTTGAGTTACTGGTTTATTTCAATGGATTGATTTTAGATTTTCTTCCTAGTCTTGTTTTTTTCACGTTCATCTCTTTTTTTATCCATATAGTAGTCAATAAAAAATTCATTGGTTATATGTTGGTATTTACTTTCTTTATTGGCACTGTTGTTTTAAATCAATTGGGGTATAACCATAGTTTGTACATCATTGGTGGTTCTAGTTTGGGAACCTATTCACAAATGAATGGATATGGGCATTTATTAACACCTTTTTTATGGACAAAGGCGTATTGGTTTGCATTCTGTTTCATCATACTCATAATATCAGCTTTACTTTCAGTTAGAGGCACAGAAACTATTTTTAAAAACCGCTTGATACAAGCCAAGCATAACTTGACAAAGCCAATGCTAAGAACAGGAGCTATTGCCCTTATCTTTTTTATAAGCTTGGGAGGATTCATCTTGTACAATACAAACATATTGAATAAGTTCTGGACTGATGTAGAAGAACAAGAATTCAGGGCAGGTTACGAGAAAAACTTGAAGCAATTTGAGTACTTACCACAACCCAAAATTACTGACGTAAGCTTAAAGGTAGAATTGTATCCAAAATCAAGGGATTATACTGCAGAAGGCTATTATATGTTGAAGAACACAAACGACAAGCCAATTACTGCTATTCATGTTCAGAAGCTGTTAGAGACTCAAATAAAATTAGAAAATGTAAATTTTGAAGGTGGAGCGATATTGAATGACCAATACAAGCAGTATCACTATAATATCTTTACTTTAAGTGAAGCATTGCAACCAGGAGATTCAATTAAAATGAAGTTTAAGCAAACATTTACCACTGTTGGTTTTGAAAATAGCGGCACTAATATGCATATAGTTAACAATGGAACTTTTTTTAACAATAAGGACTTTCCTTCTTTGGGGTATAACAATAAATATGAGTTACGTAGGGAAAATGACAGAAAGGATTTTGGCTTTTCACCAAGAAAGGGGATGGCCAAGAGAAACGATGCTCTGGAAATTATCAATGGAGTTAATGGTGACGATGGTTATAAAATCAACTTTGAAATAGTAATTGGTACAGAATCGGATCAAAAAGCAGTGGCTCCAGGAACTTTAAAAAAGGAATGGCAAGAGAACAATCGAAACTATTTCCATTATAAAATGGAACAGCCAATGGTAAATTTCTACAGCATTATATCAGCACGATATGAAGTGATGCAAGATATGTGGATACCAAAACAAGGTAGCGTTTCTAAACCTGTTGCTCTTGAAATCTATTACCACAGGGGCCACGAATATAACTTAGTCCGTATGATGGATGCGATGAAAGTATCTTTCGATTATTTCAGTGAAAATTTCAGTCCGTATCAATACGAGCAAATGCGTATTATGGAGTTTCCTCGTTATGCAGAATTTGCACAGTCGTTTCCAAGCACAGTTCCATTTTCTGAAGGGCTAGGCTTTATGCTGGATATAAATGATGAAACCGATGTTGATATGGCTTTTTATATCACGGCACACGAGCTAGCACACCAATGGTGGGGGTTGCAAGTAGTGGCTTCCAATGTACAGGGACGCCTTATGATATTGGAAACACTGTCACAGTATTCTGCCTTAATGGTCTTGAAACAAAAGTACTCAGAAGAAAAAATACAGAAGTTCTTAAAACTGGAACTCGAATCATATTTGGAGGGTAAAAATAAGGAAGACCATTTTGAAGTACCTATGACATTGGTAGAGAAACAGGAATACATCTATTACAGAAAAGGTGCCTTAGCAATGTATGCCTTTCAAGATGTAATAGGGGAGGCCAACGTAAATCTAGCTTTAAAACGTTTTATTAAAGATTGGAATGCTATTGCTCCGTCTTTAGAAAAGAATAGATATGCTACAACTCAAGATTTATTGGGTTATTTTAGAGAGGTAACACCAGAAGATAAACAATATATCATTAAGGATTTATTTGAAACCGTCACATTTTATGATAATAAAATAGTTACTGCAAACACCACGCCATTAAAAAATGGGAAATACCAAGTGGATATAGAATTTAATGTTCGAAAATATAGAGAAGATCAAAAAGGGAACAAAATTTATAATGACAACGATATAAGTTCTATTCAAGCTAATAAAAAAGTAAATGAAGTACAATCACTTCCCTTAGCAGGCTATATAGATTTAAAGGTTTATGGTGAAAACAACGCAGTGTTTTACCAAGAAAAGCACAAGTGTACAACTATTAATAACATCTTAACCATTGTTGTAGATAGCAAACCAAAAGTAATTATGATTGATCCTTTTAATAAGTTAATTGATAGTAATAGTGATGATAATAGAAAAGAATTATAAATTATAATGGCATAATATATTGGAGTTTAATAATTAGGACTTTATTAAAAATATTCTACTCCTGCTTACTAAAAAGTCCGGTATGAATCTTAATGTAATCATATCGGACTTTTATTCTAAAAATAATTTATATAATTTAATAATCATTTATTTGTGCTGCAGGTTGATGTATTAGAATTTGAAGGTTTTATTAGTTTTAAATACAAGTAAAAAAGTAATGTAACCACCAACTTTTGAACTGACCAACTCTTTCATGATGCTTTTGGATAAGCTCAACCCAATTCCTGGGCCATTATCTTTTTTTACTGAAACAAAGTAATACATATAATCCCCAACCTTTTGTAGGTAATTAATATCTGTTATATTAACTTGATGTGTACTAAAACCACTTTTTATGAAAATGGTTTTATATTCTCATTATCTACACTAGTTTGTGTTGTTAAAAGCTTTGTAATAGTTTTTGAAAAATGTTCTGAATACGAAGACAATAATTTTATCCAACGCTAGAAAGGTATTCAGAAATTAAAGACTTGTATGATCTTGACGAAATTAATTGTTCATCATTTTTTAAATGAAACTTATATTCGTTATTACTATTATAAGCACATTTTTTAATGTAAATTTTGTTAAGTATAATAGACCTATGAATTCTTAAAAATTGACTCGTATCTATACTATCATTTATTGAATTTAGTGTGCTACGGTATAAATACGTTTTAGTTTCTGTAACAACTTGAACATAATTACCATCACTTTTAAAATAGATTACATCTTCAACATATACAGGAATATCTCTTCCGTTTATAGAGATTATAATTTCATTTAAAAACTCCGTTGTTTCATTTTCATAGCTCCTAAGTAATTTCTTTATTTTTTCTTCTAAATGAGATGCTTGTTTTTTCTTTTTTAGCACTCTAATTCGCTCAAGTGCAATACTCAATCTATCTTCGTCAAAAGGTTTTAATAAATAATCTACCGCATTTATTTCAAATGCTTTCAAGGCATAAGAATCATATGCTGTAGTAAAAATAACATAAGGTTTTAAGGCTAGTTTTGATACTACAGTAAAACCATTCATATCAGGCATTTGGATATCCAAAAATAGTAGGTCAGGTTCTTTTAATGGTATTAATTCTAGCGCTTCTTGACCATTTCTACATTCACCAACAATTACAAAATCATCAAATGGTTCTAACAATTTTAACAAGCGCTGTCTTGCTAAAAATTCATCATCTATTATTAGGCATCTTAACTTCATTATTATTTCATTATTGGTAGTACAATCTTGGCTTTATACAATTCTGGAGTAACAAAACCTGATTCAAATAAATACCTGTTTTGGTAAAATTGCTGAAGTCTTTTCTTAATGTTTACCAAGCCAACACCTGTTCCTATGGGTTTAATATAACTATTACTAGTATTATATGTATTTGATATCTCCATCACTAAAGCATTTTCTTGTAATAATTTGGAATATTCTTGTGTTATAGTAATTTGAATCTGTCCATTATCAACAGTTGGAATGATTCCGTATTTAACTGCATTTTCAACCAATGGTTGAAAAATCATATTTGGTATTTTTAAAAGCATTACTTCTTGAGATAAGCTGTAATTAATGTTTACTCGGTCTTGATAACGTACTTGTTCTAAATCTAAATAATCCTTTATAAAGTTAAGTTCATTTTGCACGGTAACCAATTGTTCTGCATCATATTCTAACATACTACGTAACAACGCACCTAATTTAGTTAACATTTTTTGAGCATTTTTAGTGTCAATATCTATCATTGATGCAATTGAATGTAGGGTGTTAAATAAAAAATGTGGATGTAATTGCATGCGTAAAGCATTTAGTTGTGATGCTATTAATGCTTTTTGATTTGTAATAAATTTCTTCTGATAGTCAAAAGCAAGAAAAACGGCTATGATAACAAGTAGCTCTATAAAACTTGTAAAGCTTCCAATAATAAGTACCACCAAACTATTGTGTCCGAAAAAATCTTTTAAATAGCCACTGTTGATATAGTTAATGATATCGTCTAATCGTGAAGCTATTAATTGATGTGTAAACGAAAGTACAATACAGCCCAATAAAAATTGAATTACTTTATAAATGTTAATTTTACCTGTATGTTGAATTTTTTTTGTTAAAAAATAGGCTAGAGGTGTTAAAATTACCCAAAGTAAAGAGGTAATTATTAATTTTAACGACGTTAATAACCAACTAAATGGGTAATTGTATTGATTAATTAAATGACTTGTATACCCTTTAAGGGTGAAAAATAGACTAACAAGCAAACCTGCTATCACAATATTTTTTACGGAGACAGGTAATTTTTTATAATATGAAAAGAATGATTTTATCATTATAGTCTACTGTTCATTTTTATTTTTTTACTACAACACATTTAATCATTAATCACTATTATTTTCTAAAAGAGTCCTTATGAAACTAAATATACTATTTTTATTTTTGTCTGCTACAATACTAATATCAAGCTGTAAAAGCGACAAAAAATCTCCTCACAAATCTACTATAAATACAACTGAAAATACCCTAAAAGATATTAGTGAATTGTCTTATATAGAAATTTATTATTTACTCTTTACAAATAATAATGGTGGATTTGATGCTCATGGTGATTTATATGGTCAAGGTGCTGTTTCAAGTTTATCCTTTTCAGAAGAAACTAGTTCTTGTGGTAAAGGGTTGTTTATATCGAATAATTCATCTTCCAATACAATTACTTTTGCATTAAAAGCAAGTTTTAATTTTCCTGGAAATCCAAATAGTGAAATGGTTAGGGCGTATACCTTAAAAGCTAATGAAAAAATTTCTGTTGGTAACTCTAAACTATGTTATAATGGTAAAGAATATATTATAAATAGAGAAATCATTTCAGCCGGGACAATTCAATAAGTAAACATCATTTTAAATTTCCTTTCTATTAGTAGCAAAACTAGTTGTGTTTTTAAGCGGATTAAAGTGAAATGTGATGCTTCGTTTATTTTGTGATGAATGGTTGTTTTTAAAGATATTTAATAATGTATTAACGAGATATCACATATCCAACCATCTGGCACAATTCAGTATAAGAGTTTGTAGTAGTGATATAAATTTGTTCAACAATTAAAAATTAAACAAAATGAAAAAGTTAGAAGCAAGATTATTAATGTTATTACTAATAGTAATAATTTCTGGAACCACATACGCACAAAACGTTACGCTACCACGTACAAGTCAACAAGCAATAGTTATACAACGATTAGGGGTTTCTGATGTTACCATAACATATCATAGCCCGAGTACAAGGGGAAGGAAAATCTTTGGTGGTATTACACCATTTGGAAATATTTGGCGAGCGGGTGCGAATGAAAACACTACCATCAATTTTACCCATGACGCTATCGTGGAAGGTAAAAAAATTGCGGCTGGAACTTATGGGTTGTATATGATTCCTGGAAAGAGTGAATTTAAAATTCTATTTTCAAAGTTTCATCAGTCTTGGGGAACGGTTTTGCCTACAGAAGATGATGTTGTATTAAAAGTAGTTGTAAAAACGGAGCCTATTGCTTTTCAAGAATGGTTGAGTTATAATTTTACAGAAAGATCTAATAAAAGTCTTACAGTGGCTTTACAATGGGAAAAAACAAGTGTTCCTTTTAAAATTGAATATGATGTAACAAAACTTGTGATTGATAATGCTCGTGCAGAATTAAAAGGGCCAGCAGGCTTTGGCTGGAGAGGATATATGCAAGCAGCGGGTTACTGTTTACAGAATGATGTAAACCTAAAAGAAGCTATGGTATGGATTGATAAATCTATTGCTAATACTAAAGGATTTAGTAACCTTTCTATAAAGGCGAGCTTACTTACTAAGAAGGGAGAAAAGTTAGCTGCTGAAAAAATTATGGAAGAAGCTATTCCTACAGGGACGCCTAATCAATTAAACAATTATGGTTATCAATTGTTAAGACAAGGAAATACAAAAAAAGCTATTAAAGTGTTTACTTTAAATGTAGAAAGAAATAAAAATCATCCATTTATCTGGGGGTTTACAGATAGTTTGGCTGAAGCACATTTAAAAGATGGTAATAAGAAAATGGCTTTAAAATATTACAAATTAGGAAAGCAGAAAGCTCCACAAAATGAACAAGCTTATTTTGAAGGGGTAATTGCTGAAATTAAGAAATAGAACTATTTTAAAACCATAAGGGGTATGAATTGTTTTAATCAGGATAATTTATACTCCTAAATTTAAAATCGTAAGAATAATGAAAACTCTAAAAACATGTAATATATGAGTAATGAAACCAAACTATTATTAAAAAAGGTAACGTAATTGGACATAGTAAATATGATGATATAACAACCCCTCAATAAATCTACAAATTTATAATTGAATATGAATAGACAAATTAACGAGTTAGGCACAGAAAGTATAAGTAAACTGCTGTTAAAACAGGCAATACCTGCATCTATTGGTATTTTAATAATGTCTATCAATATGATAGTAGATACTATTTTTGTTGGTCGTTGGATTGGGGTTATGGCCATTGCTGCCATTACGGTAGTATTACCAATAGCATTCTTAATTTCGTCTATCGGTATGGGAATTGGAATTGGTGGAAGTTCAATTATTTCTAGAGCATTAGGAGCAAGAAATAAATTTAAAGCATTTGAAGTATTTGGGAATCAGATAAGTTTAACCGTTGGTTTGTCAATACTTTTTGTTTTTATAGGAACATTCTTTTGTTTACCTATTCTACAATTGTTTGGGGCAAACGGCGATATTATTATCCCTGCAACTGACTATTTTCATGTAATTATTTGGGGAATTCCATTTTTAGCTTTTGCTATGATGGGGAATCCGGTTATTAGGGCAGTTGGCAAACCCAATTATGCTATGTTTACCATGATTTTCCCTGCTATAACTAACATCATTTTAGATATTGTTTTCATAAAATACATGGATTTAGGGATTTATGGAGCTGGTATTGCAACATCCATTTCTTATGGAGTTTCTGGACTATTTATATTGTGGTTTTTTCTTTCTAATAACTCAGAATTAAAAATCATTCCAAAATATTTTGCCATCAACTTTTCAATTCTTAAAGAAATTATTGCTTTAGGAGGTGTCACAATTGTCAGACAAGGAACTATTAGTTTATTAATAATTATATTGAATTACACATTATTTCAATATGGAGGTGAACTTTCAATTGCTGTATACGGAATTATTAATAGAGTAATGATGTTTGCTTTATTTCCTGTTTTAGGGGTAACTCAAGGTTTTTTACCTATTGTAGGATTTAATTATGGGGCAAAAGATATTGCTAGAGTCAAACAAACAATTAAAACTTCTATACTCTTTGGAACTGGAATAGCTACTGTAATATTTATCTTAATTATGTTATATCCAACTGAATTAGTTGGAATTTTTACCGAAGATAAAGACTTATTAAGATTAACGCCAAATGCATTAATTATCGCTTTTTTAGCGACACCAGTAATTACAACACAGTTAATTGGTTCTGCATATTTTCAGGCTGCGGGTAAAGCTTTTCCAGCTTTATTTTTAACTTTATTAAAACAAGGAATATTCTTAATTCCATTAGTATTTATTTTACCAAAATATTATGGCATAAATGGTGTTTGGATGGCTTTTCCAATTGCTGATATTCTATCTACTTTAGTCACTTACTTTTATCTTAGAAAAGAAATAAAACTGAAATAAACAATAATTTTCTTTTTTAAGAAGGAATTATTGGCTTTACTACACGAATAATAAAAGAAATAATTTTTAAAACAACTGTGGCAAAATCTGATTCTAGAAACGAAGTATAAAAAACCTTTCAAGGCCATAGTTTCTCTCTATATATATGGGGCTTTTAAACTATGCATTTATAAGTATACCTAAGTTGTTGATGTGTCTTTTTTTTTGGTCAAAAAATAAGAATCGTTGGTTTAAAATTATTTTGTTTAGTTGCTATAGCTGGTGAAAATTGGCTTGCAATTGGCGATGCAGCTTCGACCATATGATCCAATTACATCAAGAAGTATATATATCATTAACAGGAGCTTGTTATGCATCAAAGTACATTACTAAAATAATGAATGACTCAATTTATTCATTAGCTAAATTTAAAGACTATATAACAGAAAATTATTACAATTATTTAGTTGAATGTAGATACTATTATAGTTCTGAGCAACGATGGAAAGATAGCGGGTTTTGGAATAAATTACAGCAAGTATCCCATTATAAAAGTAAAACACTTCAAGTTTTTACTGAATAATATATGTGAAAGAATTCAATTAAAAAGCTAAGATAAATCTTAGCTTTTTAATTATGATACATGTTTTTAATACCATTTATTGTTAGTTTAAGCTCTACCTTTAATGGATTCTACCACTGCTTTTTCTGCTAATTCCTGAGCTTTTATTACATCCTCTGTAGAATATTGCAAAACTTCTTTTTCAGGAGTGTCTTTTTGTACACTGTCAGCTATATTTGTTTCCAGTATTTTTTTTGACGTAGTGTCAATTTCTGCTTTTTCCATTAGTTTATAAAATATTGCGGAGTTATCAAATTCCAGGTACTAGTTACTTTTTTCCGATTCTTTTTCTCTAACTACATTATATGAACTACTAAGTTCATCCATCAATTTCTTAATTTCTTTATAGTTTTCAGAAAAGTTATTATTCTTGACTGTTTCGTTCATTAACTTAACAGCTTCCTCAGGATTAGATGCTAACATTGATTTAACGGCAACAGTAGTAACAGTATTTTGTAAAGTATATAACTGTTGTTGTTGGTTTACTAAATTCAACATAGCCATACCAGTAGCTTGTGTCATCACTTGATGTGCCATAATGCTAAGATTATCATCACTATGCTTTTTTAATAACTCTTGAATACTTGAAACTGAATCAGTAATTTGATCGTTAATAGCTGATTTTGTTTGATTTTTTTCTTCGTTAACACCCATAAATTTATTTAGCTAATAGTTTTTCAACACATTTAGTAGTTACTGCTTGTGTTAAAGTATTCGCATTTTGTTGATTAGTAACTGCATTTTGTGAAGATGCTCCAGTTGAACTGGCTATAGATTGATATAGATTACCCATTGCTATTGCAGGAGCATTAGCTAAAACTTTTACGTTTGATTGTGTTACTGAATCTGTTATTTGACTGTTTACTGCTGTTGGAAATGCCATAGTTGTTTATTTAAGTTTTATTTTTTATTGTTATTAGTTGTATCTAGTATATAGTTTACGCAACTAACAGTAGCTGCATTACTAATTGTATTTAATTGTTGTTGATTAGTTACTGCATTTTGAATAGCCAATGATAAAGCACTAGAAAGTACTTGATACAAACTACTTAATGCAACTGGAGCAGCATTAGATAATACTGTTGTATTTGATTGAGTTACGGAATCCGTAATTTGGTCGTTTACTGATGTTGGAAAAGCCATTTTTTTATATAATTTGTTAATTAATGTTTTAAATGTAAAAATTAATCAACTAGGCTGCTTTTTTTTTGTAAAGTATTTTGATGAAAACAGGAGTTTCTACGTGGTTTATTTGAGTAATATTAGCCCTTAGTTTCTATTAACTAAGGGCTAAGTCGTAGATGAGTCTATCAAAAAAAAGAGTTTCAAATCTGTATCAAGCATTTTTAAATTAATACCAGGTTAAAAAAATAAACTTATGAATTTATTATTGAATATATATTAAAGAAGATATAGAATTGAGATAACATTATAGAGCTTAATAAAAAAGTTTAGATTGATAAAATATTTTTAAACACTAATGAAAAAACGGTTTTTTTTCCTGGTTCAGAATTGACCAATAAATTTCCCCCATGCTTTTTCATTATGTTTTTCGATAAGCTTAAACCAATTCCAGAACCATTTTTTTTAGTTGTATAAAAAGGAATGAAAATTTGGTTTAAAATCTTTTCTTCAATCCCGTTACCATTATCAATAACACTAATAGTTGTTTTGTCGGATTCTATGGTGCAATTAATTTTAATATTAGGGTTTTCTCTTCCTTCCAAAGCATGAATACTATTATTAATCAGGTTAATCAATACTTGCTCAATCAATTTACTATCGGCTAATATTGTAGCATTTGCTGGTATAAGTGATACTTTGAATTTAATTCCAGCTTCTTCAATAACAGGATTCATTAATAACTCAATCGAGGATAAGAATTTTTTAATATATATCTTATTTAATAAAGGTATGGGGACATTAGATATTGTTCTATAATCTTTAACGAAAGCTAATAGGCCATCGGATCTTTTTTTAATTGTGGTAACTGCCATATTAATGTCCTGGATATCTTCCATATCAAGCCCATCAATATTTAAAAGATTGCCCTGTTCATCTTCAGTAATTGATTTAACGGATGAAGCTAATGAACTGACAGGAGTAAAGGAGTTTAACATTTCGTGTGCTAAAACACGTATAACATTATGCCAAGCTTCAATTTCTTTTTGTTCAATCTCAGAACGAATATCTTGGAAGGTGATAATAAGGTATGTTTTACCTAACAGTTTTATCTCAATAGTTTCTAACGATAATTGTTTCTTTTCTGTTTCATCTCCAAAATCTACTAAAGTTTTACCACCATCAGCTGTCTTTTTTATTTCACTAACTAACCATGGTACATTATTAGCAAAACGATGCCAATATTTGTGTTGTGGTTGTTGTAGAATATCACATGCAGCTTTATTTAAAAAGAGTATTTCTTCATTAGATTCATCACTAAACAAATCATCTTTTTTGATTGATATAATTCCTAAATTGACATGCTCTAAAATGTGTTTAAAATACTTGTATTGTGCTTCTTTTTCAATTTTATTTTGTTTAAAAGTTTTAATAATAAGATTAAAATCATCAAATAATTTAGCGAAAGAATCTCCTTTTTTTGATGGAGAAAAATATACTGAATAATCTTCGTTTTTTAATGCATCAAGAAACTTAACTAAAGAGTAATTTGTATTATTAACGTAGCGAATTAAAAAAAATACTTGGAGAAAAATTGTTAAGCCAATCCCTATACTGCTAAACCATAAATTGTTTAATAAGAAATATGAAAAAAGCACACAACTAGCTAGTATTATTGTGATGCGTATAGTTACTTGTAATGTAAAACGTTTTATCAAAATATCATTGTTATAAATTAAACTTTTCTAGCCTACGATATAGTGCAGCACGTGTTAACCCTAACTCTCTGGCTGCTTTTGAAATATTACCTCCATGCTTGTTTATTGCTTTTTGAACCAATAGTTTTTCAATTTCCTGCAAGTTTAAATTATTAAATTTATCATCTAAGATATTTTTCTCTTTTGGTATGATTGTAAGGTTAAAATCCGAAGGATTAATTTCATGATTATCAGCCATAATAACCCCTCTTTCAAGCGTATGTTGGATTTCTCTAACATTACCAGGCCAATTATGAGACTGTAGAACCTTCATGGCTTCATTATTGATTTTTAAATGTGACTTCTGATATTTTTCAGCAAATATATTTAGATAATGGTTTATAAAATCAGTGATATCGTCAGGTCTATCTCTTAATGGGGGAATGGTAATTTCTACAGTATTAATTCTAAATAATAAATCTTGCCTGAACTTTCCTTTAGCTACCCAGTCATGAATTGGAGCATTAGTAGCAAACAATAATCTCGCATTAAAGGTTCTTTCAATTCCTTCACCTAAACGGGATACTTTTCTATCTTGAAGTACGGTTAATAATTTTGATTGCAAGTTTAAGGGGAGGTTGCCAATTTCATCTAAAAAGAGTGTTCCATCCTGTGCCATTTCAAATCGCCCTGGTTTATCTTCATGCGCATCTGTAAAAGCACCTTTTTTATGACCGAATAGTTCGCTTTCAAAGAGACTTTCCGATAATGAACCTAAATCGACATGGATAAACGGACCATCTTTTTGTAATGAATTTTTATGAATTTCTCTAGCCAAATGCTGCTTTCCGGTACCATTTTCGCCTAAAATAATAACATTCGCATCTGTTGTACTTACCTTTTTAATGGTATTCATAACAGCTTGCATTTTTTTTGAATTTCCTATAATTGGGCCAAATTTTTGCTCGTTACTTTTTAGTAAGGTATCATTTGTATGTTTTAGTATAGAAATTTTATGATTTGACCTACTTAAAGTTAATCCGGCATGAATAGTAGCCAATAGTTTCTCGTTAGTCCATGGTTTTAAAATAAAATCAAAAGCGCCTAATTTTATGGCGTTAACCGCTAATTCAACCTCACCATAAGCTGTCATTAAAATCACAACCATTTTAGGATTTATACTCAAAATATGTTTTAGCCAATAAAGTCCTTCCTTACCATCATTAAAGCCAATTCGGTAATTCATGTCTAGCACGATAACATCTATTTGTTCTTTAGATATTATTTGATTAATTTCTTTAGGGTTGTTTCTGGTAACTATAGTATTGTAATGTTTTTTTAATACCAATTTTGCCGATAACAAAATATCTTCATCATCATCAATAATTAAAATTGAAGCGTCAATTTTTGCCATTATAAGGAGGTTATTTTAATTTTCACTAATATACAAAATGTTCAATAACGAACAATATATTGTTCGAAAATGAACACTATTCATTTTTTGATAAAAACATAATCCCTTTGTTTACAGTAGTTAACATGCTATCTGTTTTTTGGCATATACATTGCCTTTAGTTGAAAGAATAAAAATAGCATCATCAAATCAATTAAAACGAATAGTATGGAAACAATCAATCAAACAATAACGGAAATTAAGCATCACAAAATGAATCTTTTTATTATAAGTAAAAGGATTAGATTATCAGAATTTAATAGAGAGTTCAATAACATTTAAAGCCTAAAATCATGATATCAATATTAATAAAAACAACATTTTTTATACTTTATACAATAATATGTTTCTTGTTTTAAAGTATATATAAAAATTGAAAAAATAAATTTTGAATGAAACAAATAGGAATGGATAAACGGATTGAGAAAAAAAAATGGAATAAGACCAAGACACTATATGTGATTGGTGCATTAGCCTTTGTCGTACTTTCAGCTTTTGGAATAGGAGCGATGAATGAAAAAACTTATAATGTAGATGCTTCTAGGGTATCAGTAAAGAGAGTTACTGAAGGAGATTTTCAAGATGTTATATTAATTGATGGAGACGTACTTCCAATAAATCTAGTACTAGTAAATACAACTGAAGGTGGTACTGTAGAAGAAATATTTATTGAAGATGGTGTTTTGGTAGAAAAGGGTACAGCACTTGTAAAATTAAATAATCCTGCTGCTACACTAAATTACATGAATCAAGAAACGGCTATTATTGAGCAAATAAATAACTTAAGAAGCTTTAAATTATCTTTAGAGAAAGATCAAAGAGATCTTTCTGAATCATTAATTGATAGTGAAAATAGTTTAGCAGATGTTCAGAGGGCATTTAAAATAGATTCAGTATTATTTGCAAAGGACATTATTGCAAGAAACAATTATACTAATACAAAGGAGTCCTATAAATATCAGCAAAAAAAGCGTGATTTTATGGATAATAATGTGAATAAGAGTAAACAAAATAATCAAACTCAATTACAACAAATCAATACCTCAATAACATTAATGCAGCGTAACTTGGAGTTTATCCATGAAAGTATAGATAAAATGTTAGTTAGAGCGCCTGTTTCTGGAATGCTATCCTCTTTTAATCCTGTAATTGGTGAATCGTATTTAAATAATCAAACGGTGGCTAAAATTGATGTACAATCTGGATATAAAATTAGAGGTCAAGTAGACGAGTATTACTTAAGTATGGTTAAACCAGGACAATTAGCACGTTTTTCTTTCGATGGCAAACAAATTGATTTAAAAGTTAAAAAAGTACTATCTGAAGTAATAAAAAGGCGTTTTGAAATAGAATTAGTATTTGTAAATGATCCTCCAAAGTCTATTACAAATGGGCAATCACTACAAGTGCGTTTAGAACTTTCAAAAGCACAAAAATCATTATTAATACCCAGAGGAAGTTACTTCCAATCTTCAGGAGGACAGTTTGTATATGTATTAAATAATCAAGGTGAAGCATTTAAACGATATATAAAACTAGGAAGTCAAAATCCAAGTTATTATCAAGTTTTAGAAGGCTTAGAAGCAGGAGAAACTATTATTACCTCATCGTATGATGAGTATAAAAATTACGAATCAATCAAATTAAATAATTAAATCAATCAAATCATGATCAAATTAAACGAATTAACAAAAGTATACCGAACAGACGAAATTGAATCAACAGCATTAAATGCTGTTTCGTTTGAAATTAATAAAGGAGAATTTGTTTCTATAATGGGGCCTTCAGGTTGTGGTAAATCTACATTACTTAATATTTTAGGAATGTTAGATAAACCTGAATCTGGTAGTTATGAATTTTTAGGAAATGAAGTTGGACATTTAAAAGAAAAAGGACGTTCTGATGTACGTAAAAAAAACATAGGGTTTATCTTTCAAAATTTTAATCTTATAGATGAACTAACCGTATTTGAAAATATTGAATTGCCTTTATTATATAACAAAGTACCATCCTCTGAGAGAAAACAGCGCGTAAATGAACTTCTAGAAAAAATAGGGATTGCCCATAGAGCTTCACATTTTCCACAACAATTATCAGGAGGACAACAACAACGTGTAGCTGTAGCCAGAGCATTAATTACAAAACCTCCATTAATTTTAGCAGATGAACCAACTGGGAACCTAGACAGTTCACATGGTAATGAAGTAATGGAATTAATATGTGATTTACATGAAGCAGGAACTACCATAGTAATGGTAACGCATTCCTCACATGATGCAAGTTATTCAGATAGAATCATCAATTTATTAGATGGTCAAATTGTATCTGAAAAGAAAAATAAATTAGTAAAAGCAGCCATATAATTTTTAAAAATAAGAAACTATGTTTAAGAATTATATAAAAGTAGCTTTAAGAAGCCTTAATAAAAATAGAACATATGCAGTCATAAATATATTAGGACTAGCATTAGGTTTAGCTGTTGCCATAATAGTTTTTCTTTTTATAAAAGATGAAACTAGCTATGAAAAGCATTGGGATGGTTATGAAAGAGTATATAGAACAGGAATCAAGGCAAATTTAATGGGACAAACCATGGATGCACCTGTCTCTCCGAGTCCAATGGCTAATACTTTTAGAACAGAATTTACTGATGTAGAAACAGCGACTAGAATTAATACGATCAATCAGGAAATCATGGTTAGCTATGAACAGACTAAAGTATATATTCAAAAGGCTGTACGTGCTGATAGTACATTCTTTAAAATTTTTAATTATGAATTTGTTCATGGAGACCCCAAAACAGCTTTAAAAGGAGAAAATTCCTTGGTATTAACAGAAGAGTCTGCTAAAAAGCTATTTGGAGAAGTAAATCCAATAGGGAAAGTCGTTAAATATGATAATAGGAATGATTATATAGTAAAAGGGATTGTTAAAGAGCCAATAGGCCATTCTCATTTTCAGTTTGATATGTTTTTATCGCAAAATACTATTCGAAATGTTTGGATGAGTAACAATAATTATACTTATGTAAAACTTAAAGAAGGCGTAAATTTTAATGCATTTAAAAAAGAA
>Ga0209291_1000829_pt1 | contig 29166 bp, 22 predicted proteins | sample GOMGulsemesocosm_FD_184633 | JGI IMG/M metagenome (GOLD analysis project Ga0209291, IMG submission 184633) | Methane-oxidizing microbial communities from mesocosms in the Gulf of Mexico - GOM9B Gulf of Mexico (SPAdes) (version 2) | ecosystem: Environmental > Aquatic > Marine > Cold seeps...
GTTCTCGCTACAAAATTTATACATTAAAAATCAACGGTTTAGTCTTCTAAACCGTTTTTTTTATGCTTAATTTTAAACAGATTATTACATTTGCATACGAAAGTGAATACGATAGTGCATACGATTTGAATACAAAAAAGAATTTTTCAACACCTAAAATTTACGACGCCAATGGTGATTTATCTAAGCGTTGGTACGTATATTTCTCTTACAGAAATCCAAAAACAGGTAAATTAAAACGTATCACTCCTTTTTATGGTGATGCAAATAAGTATAAAACCAAAGAAGATCGTATGCAGGTTTTAACTCAATACCGAAAAACGTTACTTAAATTTTTACAACAAGGCTATTCTCCATTTAAAGATAACAGCCAACTACATTCCAGTTTAAATAGTAAAACAGAAAAACCTGTTATCACTTTAAATCCAGTTAAGTCCAAAATAAAAGCAGTTGAAGATGTCATTGAGACCACTCCAATAATAGAGGAAAAAGTTGAAGAGCCTGAAATGGACATTCTAAAAGCTTTTGATTTTGCGCTTAATTACAAAAAACAAATAGTTAGTGTAACTACCTATAGAAGTTACAAAAACCGAATGGATGTTTTTTTAAAATGGCTAAACAACACACATCCAACCATAAAAACTATTGATCAATTAACTAAAAAAATCACTTTTGAGTTTTTAAATAGCGTTTTAGAGAATACAAGTGCAAGAAATAGAAATAACTACAGAACTGAATTAAGTAGTGTTATTCAAGTATTAGAGGATAACGAATTAATTAAGGCAAACTTTGTCAAAAAAATTCCGACGTTAAAAACTACGCCAAACAGAAACAAGACCTACACTCAGGAAACGCAAGAAGCCATTTTTAAACACTTAGAAGAAAATGACAAAGTACTTTTACTTTTTATAAAATTTATATCCTATAATTTATTACGACCAATAGAAGTGTGTCGACTTAAAATAAAGGATATAAATATTGCTAATAAAACCATACAGTTTAAAGCTAAAAACAGTCCTTTAAAAACTAAAATTATTCCTGAATTACTATGGAGTGACTTACCAGACCTTACGCAATTTAATCCTGATGACTTATTATTTGCAGGAGATAAAATTGGAGGTACTTGGGATGCAAGACTTAATAATAGACGCGACTTTTATTCTAAAAGATTTAAAAAAAATGTAAAACAACAATTTGATTTAGGAATAGACTACGGGCTTTATAGTTTTAGACATACTTACATTACTAAATTGTATAGAGCTTTAGTAAAGGAGTCTTCTCCTTTTGAAGCTAAAAGTAAATTGATGTTAATTACAGGACATTTAAGTATGTCTGCTTTGGAAAAATATTTAAGAGATATTGATGCAGAACTACCTTCTGATTATTCTGAAATGCTAAAAAACAAATGAGTAAATTAGATTTACATAAATTATTCACTGAGTTGTCATTTAAAACATGGAATAACCTAGTGTTTTTTGTGCCTAATATTTTCTTTGAATTAGAAACTTTAGATGACAGCAGCAAAGAAATGTTGAAAAACACCTTTGATCAAAAATTGCTAATCGTTGGTGAACCTATGAATATTTATGAATTTGATTTTGATACTGATGGAACAAAGTACATCAACCAAATGACAAATTTAGGTAAAATCATTTTTGACCTATTACAATTAAAAAGCCAGTTAAATGAGTTTGAATTCTCCTACCTATTAGATCAATATTATGTGCAAGCAGAATGCTGTCTTTCTGTAACTAATTGGATTAAAAATAACTCCAATCAAATTCAGAATTTAGATAATAAAGTCAGTGGTATTTTTAATATTCAGTTTAACACATACAGAAAACATTTTGAAGATTTTATTAAACAATTTTATCCTAATCCAGAATTAATGCCTGAGGATCGATTAAATGTCTTACAGCTAATTAAAACTAACTTTAAAAACATTAAATCCAATATAAACTTACCAACCCAAGAAATCTCAGGACTTAATAATAAAGAGCATCCAATTAATGATAAAGCCTTTTTTGATAATTTATTAGAACAAACCACAAAATACAAGGCTAGAAAAACTGAATTATCTAAGCAAAAAGTGTTAGTTACAGAGCAGCAAGCGGAAAAAGCTATTTTGAGTCAAATTTTTAATATTCAGGAATAAGTTATAATTTAGCGTAAAACAAACGTTTGTTTTACGCTAAATTATATATAAATGAAACTATACACCTGTAAATATTGTTATAATGAGTTTGAACCCACTCGCAGACGTGCGCAAAAATATTGTAGTAATACTTGTCGATCTAAAGCTTACCATTATAGAAAAGCTGCATCGAATACATTACCAACTTCTCAACTAAAAACTGAAAATATAAGCACTACCACTACTCCATCACAAACAAAAACTGAAACTATTAGTACTGCTGGAATTGGAAATGCTGCTGCTGGAAATATACTAGCAGATGGTCTAAAAGCCTTACTTACCTCATCTGCAAATAAACCTGCAACCAAAAAAGATATTGCAGATTTAAAAGCGCTATTAACTAGACGTTATTTTCCTATAAATAATTTAGCAAAAAATCAATTTGGACAATCTCCATTTTATGATATAGACACAAAAAATGTGGTGTATTTACATACGAATTAAAACTATATATTTCTAGGATCTTTGATAATAGTTAGCTTTTTACTCCAGATAACACTCATGCTATAAAATCCAAATCTGTCTGTTATTTTACCATAACACGCATAAACACCTAATCCATTAATCGGAAACTGATTGACAACATCTGTAAAGTGTACTGCATCAAAATAAGCCCCTTTTTGATCTACAAATGTACTTAGTCTCATTAATTTACCTTGTGATGTTTTATTATAACGTGTAGTCACTAAGTTACCGTAAATAAGCATGTTTTTACCAATAAACTGATTCATTTCCGAAGCTAAATAACCATCCTCCATAGGTTGATTTACTAAATCAAAATAATTACATAATGGAAAACCAAGTAATTCCATTTCGTCGTAAGCATTTTCAATCCAATTATTATCTAATTTAGGCAAGGTAAATTGTTTATGTTCTGTTTTAAATAATTTAGACTGAATGGTTTCTTTTCCTTTAGCATTCAATTTAAAAATGGCTTCCCACAGCAATTCTACTTTAGGTTTATTAGTAAATCTAAAAGCATCAATTCTGATAAAAATTGTAAGCTGTTCTCTACTAATCAAAACCCTATCAATAAAATCATCTAGCGATTTAAAATGACCACGTAACTGTCTTTCTGTTAAAACCCTTTTTATAGTGTATGCTTCTAAATTTTTTAGATACCCAAATCCTAAATAAATTGAGGTACCAATTAATCTATTTGGATGATCGCTTTTATTAATACATGGTAAGCAAATAGTAGCACCTTGTTGCCTAGCTTCATGAAAATAATGTTCTGCACTATAAAAACCACCTCCATTATTAAGCACAGCAGTCATAAACTCTAAAGGAAAATAGCATTTTAAATATAAACTTTGGTAACTCTCTACTGCATAAGATGCAGAATGTCCTTTAGCAAAAGCATAACCAGCAAAACTTTTAATTTGATTCCATACTTCAAAAATTAAGTTGTCAGCATAACCTTTGTTTCGACAATTAGCAATAAACTTTTCTTCGACTGCTTCAAATTCTTTTCTTGACCTAAACTTACCACTCATCCCACGTCTAAGTACATCTGCTTCACCTAAAGTTAAATCTGCAAACTGATTTGCTACTTTCAACACATCTTCTTGATACACCATTACACCATAGGTTTCAGGCATGATGTTATATAGTATTGGATGTGCTTCTTTGCGTTTTTCTGGATGACGATGTCTTTTAATAAATTCTTCCTTCATACCAGAACCAGAAACACCAGGTCTAATAATCGAGCTAGCTGCTACTAAACCCAAATAGTCTTGCGTTTGTAGTTGTTGCATTAAGCCTCTCATAGCAGGAGACTCAACATAATAGGCACCAATTGCACCACCAGATTTTAATAAATTATTAATTTTAGGATCTTTTTTAAAAGCTTGGACATTTGTAATATCTATTGGTGGTAATTCTGGTCTATTTTCTGCAATAATTTCTAGTGCTTCTTTAATTTTTGCTAAACCACGTTGCCCTAAAATATCAAATTTAAACACACCAACATCTTCTGCAATAATCATATCAAATTGTACTGTAGAAAATCCTTTTGGCGGTAAATCTGTAGCCGAATAACAGTGTACAGGCTTATCTAATATTAATATTCCTGCGGAATGCACGCTTAAATGATTTGGAAACCCTTCTATTAATTTACCGTATTTTAAAACTAGCTTTGAAATTTCATCTAAACTAGACACTTCATAATTATTCTTGCTAAGCTTATCTATTTCTTCTTTTGGTAAACCGAAAACCTTACCTAACTCTCTAACTACAGCTCTATATTTAAACGTATTGTAAGTTGCTAATAAGGCTGTATGCTTAAATCTTCTGAAAATATAATCTGTCACATCATCACGATCCTTCCAAGAAAAATCAATATCAAAATCTGGTGGAGACGCTCTGAATGGATTTATAAAACGTTCAAAATATAAATCTAACTCGATAGGATCTACATCTGTAATCCCTATAATATAAGCTACAATACTATTGGCTCCACTACCTCTACCAACATGAAAATAACCTTTACTTTTAGCATAAGACACGATATCATGATTGATAAGAAAAAAGGATACAAATTGCATGGATTTGATGGTATCCAATTCGGTTTTTAAACGTGCATACACTTTAGGTGTAGGATTAGCATAGCGCTTAGGCAAACCTTGATCACATAATTTTTCTAGTAATAAACAATCATTTTCAAACGAGTCTGTATATAATTTTTGATTTTGAGATTCTCTTTCATCACCAAAGCCAAAATGAATATTACACTGGTTTAACAACCATTTTGTGTTTTCTAAAATAAATGGAAATTCAGCTAAAGCTGTATTTAATTGGTCTAAAGGCAACATTTTATCCGATGGGTTACACTCTTCTGTTTTCTCTAGCTTACTTAATAATGTATTGTTATCTATTGCTCTTAATAACCTATGTGCATTAAAATCTTTTTTATCTCTAACGGTTACTGGCTGCAATAAAACAATTTTACTTTTTTGTTGTTTTATTTTTGAAAACCTAAGCTTGCGCAAATCGTCAATTGACACGCCTACAAACTCGTTTTCTAAAAAAGTAGTTTTATTTAGCTGCAATATTTTTTCAAAAGGATAGATTATAAAAGCATCATCAAATGCTGGCGCAACATCAGGCAGTTTTAATTTTTGCTCTGAATGTTGCGACAAAAATTGATTTAACTGCTTAAAACCTGCGTTGTTTTTTGCCAAACCAACATAGTTTTGCTGCGCACCAACCCTAAAATCTATACCAATTACTGCCTTAATTTTGCGCTTTTTTGCGTGACGCACAAAATTTAAGCAAGCAGATGTATTATTAATATCTGTTAATGCAATTGTATCTAGCCCATTTGCCTGAGCTAAATCCAGAAGGTCGGTTTCAGAGAATGTTCCAAAACGTAAAGAATAATATGAGTGACAATTTAAATACATTATTGGTTACGATGTGCTAATAAAATTGGTGGTTCGCCATTAAAAGGATTATCAAATCTACCAATGGTTTTTGCTCCCATTGCAGACGCTCTCATGATGCTTAAGTCACCATATTTGTTTCTAATGGTATCCATAGCGTTGTAAAGACTTAGCATTTCTTCAGTATCATCAAAAAGGTTAATTTGATAATTTCCTGATACGATATCACTAATTTTTACACCAACTAATCTAATTAATAATCTACGCTGATATAGTTTTTCAAACAGCTCCAAAACTTTAGGAATTATTACATGGTCTGCACTAGAATATGGTATTTTAACTTGTTTTGAATAGGTATTAAAATCTGAATATCTAATTTTAACACTAAGCGTTCCTGCTAGTTTATTTCCCTTTCTTAATTGAAAGGCTAAATTTTCTGCCATAGCAAAAATGGTGGTTCTAAGTTTAACCATATCTATGGTATCTTTTCCAAAAGTACGCTCAGTCGACAAGGATTTACGCTCATAAAAAGGTACTAAAGGTGGATTATCTATACCATGTGCACGCCTCCAAATTGTGCGTCCATTTTTGCCCAATGCACTTATCATCATCTCTAATGGCATTTGTTGGATGACGCTAATTTTATCTACACCTAATCCTCTTAAAATCTGATAGGTTTTTTCTCCTACAGATGGTATTTTACGAATAGATAATGGTGCTAAAAAATCTTTTTCGAAACCTGAATCTATCTGTAATTGGTTATTTGGCTTGGCTTCGCCAGTTGCTACTTTAGATACTATTTTATTAGCTGATAATCCAAAAGAAATTGGTAAGCCTGTATTTTTAATAATATTTTGGCGCAGCTCAGACGCATATTTATAACAGCCATAAAACTTATCCATACCTGATAAATCTGCATAAAACTCGTCTACACTAGCTTTTTCAAAAACAGGCACTTTCTCTTTTATAATCTCTGTGACTTGATGCGAAAATTTTGTATAAATGGAAGCATCTCCTCTAATGACTATAGCTTCTGGACATAAACGTCTTGCTACTTTCATGGACATACCAGAATGTACGCCAAACACTCTAGTCTCGTAACTACAAGCTGCTACCACACCTCTATCTCCTGTACCACCAACCAACAAAGGTCTGTTTTGTAAACGACTATCTATTAATCGCTCGCATGAGACAAAAAATGTATCTAAATCTAGATGTAAAATATTATTTTGCATGCTACAAAATTAACTACATAGTTTAGTTTTTATTGCTTACATTTGTAGTATTATGAATTATATATCTAAAAACATAAAACACTTAAGAAAACTCAAAAAGCTATCTCAAGAGAGACTTGCTGAAGAGCTAAAAGTTACTAGATCACGAATAGGATCTTACGAAGAAAACCGTTCTGCACCTACAATCGAATTTTTAATTACATTTTCGGATTATTTTAAAATACCTATAGATATTTTACTTCGTAACGATTTGACTAAGGCTTAAGAATTCTCGTTTATAGAATTAAACAATCAGCGTGTCTTGTTTCCAATTACAGTGGATGATAATAATGAAAATTTAATTGAAGTTGTGCCTACCAAAGCTTCGGCTGGATATTTAGCAGGATATTTAGCAGGATATGACGATCTTGAATATATTGAGCAACTTCAAAAAATAAAACTGCCTTTTCTTCCTACTGGAAAACATCGTGCATTTCCTATTAAAGGAGACTCGATGTTACCAATGAAGGATGGCTCGTTTGGTAATAACGCGTTTTTTGTCTGAGTTCAAATTTAGTTTACACTTGTAAGCTGCTACTGCTTCGTCTTAGTTACTATCTATTAAGTAGCAGATTCCTGATAGTTGGGTTGATTTTATCTTAGTTTTATTCTTTTAAAGCCTTTCCTTTAACCAAACAACTCAAACATTTACCACATTCATTGTTACTCACAGGTTGATAGCAACTTATAGTTTCACTCAAGTTAACATTAAGCTTTTTAGCTAGGTGAACCACTTCTTTTTTAGATAGATCAATAAAAGGAGCATGTATACTAATACTAGAATGCTTTGTTATCATGTTTAATTGAAATAAAAAAGTAGTTGTACAATCCCAAAAATTTAAGCAATCATCTTTATTAAAGGCTACGTAAATGTTATTAATATCATTTGATTCAGCCAAACTCAAAGCCATACTTAAGAACACTAAGTTTCTATAAGGTACATAAGCATTTTCTTGTCCAACGGGTTTTTCTCCATTCTCGTATGTAGACAATTTTTTTTCATTATTTACAAGAGCAGAACCTAGGAACAACTGACTATCTAGTTGAATCGTTTTATGCTGTACTACATTATATTTTTTAGCATTTTTTTTTGCATATTCAAGCTCGATTACATGTTTTTGATCGTAGAAATAACTAATCGCTAAAACTTCTTTATTTTCTTCTTTTAGCCTAGCTAATAACGTTGTAGAATCAATACCTCCACTCAATAGCAATATTACTTTATTTTTTTCCATTATACTTTTTGTATTGTTTTTTCCATGTTGAAGATATCTTCGGTTTGCTTACAGCTGCTTTTTCATGTCGTGGAATAAAATTCCCTTTATTCTCTCCATAGTCAGTAAAGTTTCCACAATATTTACAAAACTCATTTAATAACTTAGATATTGACTCATCAACATCTACTAATTTTTTGACTCCAAGGTTTTTTTCAAAAACACGATCAATACCACCAGCTACACCACATGGATAATAACCTAGCTGATTTAAACCAATACCGCAATATGACGTTACCCAACAACCTTTACCATACTCTTGATTAGTTAAGTTCATATTGTCCATTGGAGCATCGTTAAATGGCGAAAAGTATGGTACTACTCTTTCGTCTTTAAATGACGCATAATCAATAATTAGATTTTTGTGATTTGGAAGTAGCTTTAATCTACCTTGTACTATTTCTCCAAATCCATTACTTGTAATTTGTAATATTGTATCTGGTGCATGTGGAATTATATAATTGTATAAAATTGCATTCACAATTTCAATAAAATCAGCATGTATTGTAGGCTCTCCTCCTAATAGATTAATAAGCTCCCATTTTTTATTTAAATCTATTGAATCCTGAATAAACTCTTGAATCTGTATTATTGACATACCTTCCTTTATTGGCGCTTGCGTAGAAGATCTATTGCAGTTTATGCATTTTAAATTACACTCATAGGTAATGTCTATTTCAATTTTTTTTAAATTTGGTAAAAATGTTTTTCTACCTAAAAAAACATCTTTGGGTGATTTTATTTTTTTTGAAAGAACCTCATCGATTATTTCATTTTTTCGCTTTTTTACTTCAGGTGTATTTATTGTAGTTCTATCATGTAAAATATTAAAATGATTAATCCACATTGGGTTAGATGACATCTCTATAATTGGAATCATATAAGTATAGTCGGTACAGTGTTCTGGAAACACCATTTTCTGACTAAACCTTTTAGATAATAAAATATCATCTACTTGCTGTTTTTGATTTTTAATTTTAAGGTCTTCAAAACCTAAAGAATCATAGAAATACTTTTTAAAACTTCTAATATGCTGCCAAACATTTCCACCATACAATCTAGGGTTGATGAAATTAGGTGTGTATTTGTAATGTGCATGTAATTTATCTGTTCGGTACATTTTACCAATAACAACATCAGCATCAAAATAAGAGTACTTCTCAAAAACATTTTTTAGAACATTTTTTCCTATTAGGGCATCATCTGCATCAAGAATACAAATAACACTTTCTTGATTTTCTGTAAAATAATGGATCGCTTTATATGTATTTTGAGCAACACCAACACTAAAATGATTTTCTATAAATGTAATTCTATCTTGATATGGTTTTATAAGTTCCTTTATAAAATGACTAATTCCATTACTGGAAGCGTCATCAATTAAAACTAATCCCCAATCTTTATTTGATTGACTTAACAATGAATACCAATAACGTAAAAAACGTGAAAGCGAAATATTTCTAAAACAAGAAATAATAACTAGGTCTTCATTTCTTTTTGAACTTGTCCAATCATGATATGAACCTGCCAAATCAAATTCATTAATTTGTTTCTCAGGAATTTGAAGCTGTTCTATTCTATCTATTGTAGTGAACCACACATCTTTATCTGATTTTTTAAAGTTTTGGGGATGGATGAAAAATGAGCGACTATCTCCTCCTCGAATGGAACAGGTTTTCGTTTCCTTTTGCCTTATTTCTAATGCTCTATACCAACTTAATTCAAAAGCGTTTTCAACCAGTTCATTTTTTAATGGCAATACATGATCAAAACGACTTTTTTTCAATAAACAAAAGCGTACCTCAGGTACAAATCCTCCATTTTCAAAGCCGAAATATGGAGTAAACGAGTTCTCTTTTCCTTTATAAATATTGAAACCTACTGATAAAACATTTTCATTTTTATCTAACTCTGAGATCATATCATTAAGAAACGAATGTTCTTTAGATAATCTGCCAATCATTGCATCACAGTCAACTTGTAGCACATATTCATTAATCGCACTTTCAAAAGCAAAAAGTTGAGCCGATACCGGAACTTTTTTAACGGTATGTGTTGCATTTGTTTCAATGTCAAACCATTTTTTATTAACCCTTACAACATCATTTTCATTTGGAAATATAAACTTATCAATGATTAAATCGTCAACAAGTTTTTGAGATGTTTCAATTAATTGTTGCCAACTATTTTTCCCATTATATTCTCTAAGAAAATCGGTTTGACGAATGTCTAACGCTACTATTTTTTCATTAAAATTATTTGGAAATGAGAGTTGTCGTATAATATGTTTTACAGATTCGTATAAAACTTCAGAGTCCTGAATACACGCTTTTATAACCAACGACACCTTTTGTTCTGGCTCGATAATTTGTTGTGTCTTAAGAATAATATTTTTAGGGGAAAAATAGTTTCTTTCATCTATACTTGGTGTATCAAAACCAACTTCATCAAGATAAATATTCTTATTTATGAGTTGCCAAAATAGTTGTTCTGCATTGAAACTATCCTGATAAGGTAAACTGTAATTACCTTCATTTCTAATTTCTGGAACTTCATTTACAAACGTGTTGTTATCTAGTTGTTTAGTTTGTAAAGCTAATTGACTTTCTTGAAAAATTATTCTTGTAAATAAATCATTCATGAAACTCTGTAAGCCCTTTAACTCCGGTATATCAAAGTTATTTATTGTACTTCTACGTAATTTGTTTAAAAAAGATTCGCTTTCATTTGAGTATTTAACAAAAAGAAACGCTCTTGCAGCCATATTCAAAAACAAATTATCTGTAAACTTATCAGGCTCATAGTCAATCCATTTTAATTTTTTATTTACTCGAACAAAATTATCTGGTTTTATATCTTGGAAAATCAACCGTTTCTGCCAACATTCCACTAAAAACTCTTGAATTTCACTTTGCTCAAATCCTAAACAAGGTTCGCTTTTTTCAAAAGGATAAGTAAGAATGAAACAATAGTTATTTAATTCTATTATTTCAGTGATAGGATAAAAAACAGCTGAATTATCAAACTTTTTTTTATTCAATTGAATTGTATTAAATATATGACGCTTGTATTTTAATGCTTCGTAATTTTCTAAAAGAAACACTTTATAAACTAAGTGTTCATCACGGAAAACAATAGAAGCTTTACCTTCACCCAAGAAGTGAAATTTCTTTTGAGGAAAGTTACTTTCCAATATTATTAAACCAGTAGCTATTCTATTGTCTACCATTATTTTTTCTTTATGATATTAATTATTTTTTTTCCTTCATAAAAAGATTCTATTTGTGTAGACTTAAAAAAAGCATTTACATCATGTATTATTTGACCTCCTTTATTTGAAATGTAGAAATTACCGTTTTTAATAAAAAAATCCCATTGATGTAATCCAAAATAATTCGTATATTCCCCTTCCTTTATGTAATGCTCCATAATTAAAAATCCACCAGGCACTAGTAAATCAATTGCGTTAGATATTACACTAATAGGATTATATGTATGATCTAAAGCATTTTTTGAGAAAATTACTTCAAATGAATTGTTTTCAAATTTATCACTTAGTTTTTCACCTTCACTTTTAATTATTTCCTGTCTGTAAGTATTAATGCTATGTTCTTCAAGTAATGCATGGTAATTATCAGCCATAGAATCCACTAAAGTCCTATCGATAGAGTAATTTTCAAGATGTACTCCAGATTTTGGAAACGGACCACAGCCAATATCTAATAATCTTATTTTTTTATGAACAAACTCCTTTAATTGCTTTTCAATTCTTTTGTTTAAAGGATAGTCTAGCTTCCAAAAATTCTCAAGACGCTCTTTATTTTTTAGAATATTAGATTCATGAAATGATATACCACCTTTGCTCATATAATCATTCCATTTATTACGAATAACTGCCAATGGGGATTGATTTAGATAGTAATTATATAATTCTTCTCTACTTTGAGAGTATTTGTTTTTATTCTTATTTTCATTAGTTAAAATACCATCCAATGAATAAAAGCAATATATTAATTGCTCGTCAATAAGAATATTTATTTTTTCCTTTTGTAAAAGAAGTAAAACAGTAAACCAATGATCTTCTGCACTCACCTTTTTAGGATATTCTATTATTACCGTTGGCTTAATAAATATATTACATGATGCTAGTTCTGCTTTTGGGTTTCCTTGTGTCATTTCAAAAAGTTGGTCGATTAGAAAATCATCTTTCAATAATTCTTTACTTGGTTTATTTTCCCACTCCAGCACATCTCCATTAAGCAATTGCTTGTTTCCACACATGAATACATCAAAATTATGCTTATCATACAATGCTTCAATATGACTAATTGTACGATCTGAATAAATAATATCATCAGCATCTAATCTTCCAATTAAGACACAGTTAGGATAATTTTTCCGAGCGTAATCGTTTAAAAAATTCCTATTCAAATAGGCTTCATTAAAATCCACATTTAATAAAACTACATTTGGGTTATTAGAAACAATATCCTTTAAAATTATTCCAGAATTATCTGTTGAATTATCCATTCCAATTAATAAAACAACTTCTCTTTTCGTGTTCACTTGTTGCAAAACAGAATTAACAGATTTTTTTAAAGTTTTTTCTGCATTCTTCAGGGGCATACATACTATAATTTGCTCTTTCATTTTTCCTCGTTTGGGGAGTAACTAAAAATTTTTTTTGCTCTGGCAAGAGATTTTTGATAAGCTTCTTTAGAAAAATTTGCCATATGTTTTTGATAAAACAAGTCTAACCCTTGCTGTTTAAGGTAAATATTGCTGTTAACTTTGATTTGTTTGTGGTTATAATGAATCACCCCAACAATTTTTAATACTTTAACTTGATTGGTTTTATTTTTCCTTAAAAAACGAATCATTAAATCTCTATCTGTAGTATTTGGTAACGCTTCATCAAATCCGTTAATAACAATCAAAGCTTCTGTTTTAATAAACATATTACTGCCTTGAATACCAGGATTACCTATAAAAAAATGTTCTGGAGTTAACTGACTGGAACACAGAGGGAATTCAAGAATACTATTATCTTCATTTTTCCATTCTAGACTTTGAAAAACAGCCAATGTATTCTCATTTATTGACGAAATACATGCTGACAAATGATTGTTTAAATATTCATCGTCATCATCTAAAATTGAGATAAAGCCATTCTTATATTTTTTATAGGTTTCGAATATTCCTGTATTCCAAGCACCAGTTCCTGAATTAAACCGTGTTCTGCTATTCCTTATTATACTTGTTTTAAAATGACTTATAGGAAGATTTAGAGATTGTCTTAACTGCTGAATTAGTTCTTGAATTTTATCAAATTCTTCTAATTCAATATTATCATCCACAATTAAAACATTAACAGACTTTGGTTCGACTTCTTTTTGATTATAAATTGACAACAAACTTCTATTGACCAACCAATTTGATCTTTTATAGGATGTAGCAATTAATACGGTGATTTGGGGCATTATAAAATTCAACTTTTCTAAATTTGTTTTTATTTCGAAACACTAGCCATACGCTTCATAGTATCAAAAAGCGCTATTTTAAAAGAATCATCTTTAGCATACAACCTGTATAAATCGAGCTCTTGTTTTCGTTGTTGTGCCATCACGTCATTCATTATTTTCTCGAATGCTATACTCTTATTTTGTTCATCAGAATTATTTAAATATTTCGACTCAAAATCTGGATGAGCTTGAATGGACTTAGTCAAACTAATAAACTTCACACGTTGGTCTTCTGGAGTTACTTCCCAATTCTGAAACCACTTTTCGTTAAAACTCTGAATAATTAAATCTAAAGGATCTTTATCTTCATCTGTGCCATGTGCTCCTCTTGGATTAGGATTTTGTGGATCTACTATACTATCCGAATCATCTAAACCAATAGTCTCATTTAAACGCACACGCTCTAAACCATAAGTGGATAAATCTACAGAACTTAGTAACTCGTCTAAAGCGTCTATTTCTGGATTTTTTATAGGTAATTTAGGAATCAAGAATTTTAAAAACCAATACAGTTTTTCCCAATCTAAGATTTCAAAAGGCATGATAGAAGCCATTTGACCATAGATTTTCACGAACTGTTTTGCTTTAATTTTGAAATCTGCTTTATCGTCATCCTCTAATTCCAATTCATTAATAAAACGTTCTGCTGCACGTTCAATTATAGGACTTAAAACTTGTGCATCTTCTTTATTGAAAAACTTACTATTAAAATCTTCTACTTCACTCCATTCATAAACACCAACATCATCCAATACTTCTTTTAACTCGTGTAATACATTAACATCTGTAGCTTCACTTAAAGATGTGGCTGTGTAAAATGGATCAAAGGATGCTTTTATATCTGTAGACGAATTAAAAAAGTCTAACACAAAAACATCTTCTGTTTTCTTTCCTAGTTTGGTTGCAGCCCTGTTTAATCGTGATAATGCTTGCACCGCTAATACGCCTTGCAACTTTTTATCTACATACATCGCACAGAGTTTTGGTTGGTCAAAACCAGTCAAATATTTATTAGCAACTACTAATATTCTATAGTCATCTTCATCAAATTTAATTCTTGTATCTTTTTCTGCAAAACCATTCATTTCGGCTTCTGTGTATTCTATACCATCTACCTCTTTTGTGCCAGAAAAGGCTATTGTAATTTTAAATGGATATCCTTTGTCTTTTAAAATATTCTGTAAGGCTTTATAATACCGAATAGCAGACTCTATACTCTGTGTGACCACCATAGCTTTCGCTTTTCCTTTTAATTTTTTCTGATTGACTATTTTAGGAATAAAATGGTCTAATATTATTTCTGCTTTGGTATTTATAGTCTGTTGATGTTGTTCTACATAAGCACGTAATTTTTTTTGCGCTTTCGCGGAATCAAATAACGGATTGTCTTCAATTGATTTTTCTATTTCGTAATAGCTTTTTAAGGTCGTGTAATTTGCCAATACGTCTAAAATGAAACCTTCTTCAATAGCTTGTTTCATAGAGTATAAATGAAACGGTTTAAAACTACCATCGTCTTGCTGCACACCAAACTTTTCTAAAGTAATGGGTTTTGGCGTTGCTGTAAATGCTAAGTAACTGGCATTACCTCGCATTTTACGTGACTGCATTGCTTGTACTATTTTATCTTGCGCATCAATCTCTTCATCTTGATTAAATTGTTGTCCCATGGCTCTATTCATGTTATCATGTGCAGAACCACTTTGACTACTGTGTGCTTCATCAATAATAACAGCAAATCGCTTGTCGCTTAAATCGGCAATACCATCAATGATGAACGGGAATTTCTGAATAGTAGTAATAATAATTTTCTTGCCTTGTTCTAAACTATCTCTTAGCTCTTTAGACGAATAGGCTGGTGCAATAATATTTTTAACTTCCGAAAAATCTGCGATATTATCACGTATCTGCTTATCTAACAAACGTCTGTCTGTGACTACAATAACCGAATCGAACAATGGTCGTTCGACATCTGTAATTCCAGGTACATTACTATTTTCTGGATAGGTTTCTATGAGTTGATAGGCTGCCCAAGTAATAGAATTTGATTTACCAGAACCTGCAGAATGTTGAATTAAATAGGTTTGTCCTACGCCTTTTTTACTAGCATCTTCTATTATTTTACGTACCACATCCATTTGGTGGTAACGAGGAAAGAATAAGGTTTTAGTCTGTATTGGGTCTTTCTTTTTACCATCTAAACGCACAAAATGCTGAATAATATTGGCTAAACTTTCTCTAGTAAAAACCTCATTCCATAAATAGTTAGTTCTGTGACCAACTGCTCCTTTTTCTAATTTAGGATTGCCTTTACCGTGTTTATTTCCTTTATTAAATGGTAAGAAAAAGGTGTTTTTACCATTTAACTTCGTCGTCATATACGCTTCGTCTGTGTCTACAGCAAAATGTACCACACAACGTGCGAATTGTAATAAGGGTTGTTTGGTATCGCGTTGGGTTTTATATTGGTGTTGTCCATGCACTCTAGCATTTTGACCTGTCCATGCATTTTTAAGTTCCATGGTTACAATAGGCAAACCATTAATAAACAATACCATGTCTATTTCTTCTCTTGGGTTATCTAAACTGTAACGTAATTGTCTCGTCTCACTAAAACGGTTTTTAGCAAAGTTGTCTTTTACTTGTTGACTACTACTTGCCAATGGTAATTGATAAAACAGCGTAAAATGCGCATCATCTACTTGTAAGCCTTTTTTAAGCAGATACAGAATACCATACTTTTTAACCAAACGATCATAACGGTTTAGAATTTTTAATTTCCAGTCGCTTTGCTTTTGTAGTTTTTCTAATTCTTCTTTTTGGGTACTTTCTAAAAAGTCCCAAAAGAATTGCTCATCTATGGCAAACTGTGCATTAAAATTAGAAGGCTGACCAATGTAATAGCCTTTACCTGTTCTATAAACCTCAGCGTTTTCATTGACTGCGTTTACAGATACACCATCCTTTTTAAGGTCTTCTATGCAAGTTCCTGTTAAAGTTCTTTCTATGGCAGCTTCTAAAGCTTGTTCGTTGGTTTGGCTATGCATTTATTCGTGTTTTTTGTAATGTTTTTCTAGAAGTTCAAGCACTTCTTCTCTATGCTTTAAAATTGATACTTTATCCCAATTTTCTGATGTTTGAAATATTTTAAATGATTTCAAAGCATCAAATGTTGGCTTATCAAAAAAGGCACCTCTCTTTTCTTCAAACGATTTTCTACTATATTCTGAGTTTTGACTTACACTCAATAAGACTAAATTACCGAAATTATCTAAATACTCATTGTCTAGTGTTTCTCTATATTCTGGGTTTTGAGGATAAATGTGTTCAACGGAATTTTTTGAAGTAATTCTGAAGTTTTGAAACTTACTTTTTAAGTTTGTTTCCCAATCTTGCTTTTTACTTAATTGTTTCCATAACAAGTATTCTACTTTTTGAAACCAGTAATGTTTAAATGATGTGCCATGAAATTCTTTTAAATATACTTTATATTTAAAAATATCATTTACCCTATAATCATAATCCATCCATAAAAAACTAGTTTCTTTGTCTGTTATTTTTGATAAAGACAAATCATTATCTAGTTTTTCTAAATACTCTAAATCAGAATCTTCTCTTTCAAGTAAATGGTATAGATAAGGTGTTAACCAAAACTGTCTTAAATAATCTCCTGTAAAATACAGAACAGATTGTAACATCAACTCCTCCGACTTTTCTATTACATTTCTCCCAAAATAAGAATAGTCTTCTCTTTGATCGTGTTTACTCAAAGATGTTAGTTCTAAATGTTCTTCTTTAGAATCTAAGTCTGTTATCCATTTTATAATGTGCAAATCAAAAGCTGCTCTTACTTTCCATAACAACTCAATAAACTCCTTTACCTCTTCCTCAGAAGAATTTTCAAAATATTTAAAAACTTCTATTAAACGGTTTACATGAAAGGTTCCTTCAAAATCTTTATTTTCATTTTTATAAAGGTAAATTCTAAAGGTATGTAAAAGTAATTGTCCAAAATTAATAATAGACCTACAATTAATTCCGTTAGATTTTTTTTCTTCTTCTGAAAATTTTATTTCTGAAAACGCCTCTACTTGATTGTTTGCTATTTGAGAAATGGTATATCCTTTTGAGAGGGACGCACCATCTTCTTTATTTTCAAAAGAAAAATTAGCTTCATTAAATTCTAAAAAATCTTTTTTATTTAATTTTCGCCAATTTGATGTATTAAATATTTTTCGAACGTTGCGTTCAAAATAATCGTTCATGTTCTCACAAGATTCCCATATTTTACTATATAAAACTTTTTGAGAACTGACTATTTTTAACAGGTTAGCTTTTACAATATCTGTTTGTTCTAATTGCACGCCAGAGTTATTTATGGTGGCAAATAGTTTATTTAAATCTATATGCTTTGGTGTTGTATTGTTTACCAACAACACCATTTTATAGATGTAATTACCAAATAAAACTAAATCTACTTCTTTTTTTATTTGCTCTAATATGCCCTTTATAATGGTTATGGCTTCAACAATATTTTTTAAATACGGTTTTTGTTTAATCTCTTTTTCTGAATATTTATTTAAAGCTTCATCAGGATGCTTTAGCAACAATTCAAAATATGCTTTAATCTCTGTTCGTATTTCAAAATCTAGACGCAGTTTATCTTCAAATTTTAAAAAATGATTTAGGTCGCTATTGATTCCTAAATAATTAAAACTGAATGCTAACAACCATAAAGTTGTAAACCGTTGTTGCCCATCAATTAACTCTGAATTAAAAGCATCGGTATCTGTTAAAATTGTGCCTAAGTAATACGGTTTTTCAGGATGTTGTTTAAATGAATTTAAACAATCGGATAGCAATTTACTTATTTGTTCTTCTTCCCAAACATAGGGTCTTTGATAAGTAGGTATGCAAAACAAAAAATTGTTTATTGAAGATAAACTAATAACCTTAGTCTGGAATATATTAGAGTTTACCATGAATCGCTTCTTTTAATATGTTATCAAAATTAGTTACCGCCATACCATTAGAAAAAGTCTCAAAATAATTTCCTAAACTTAAAATATATCTTCCTTTTACGCGGTTCTCTTCACAGTTTTCACTATTAAAATTATAATTGTATTGTTTTAATTGGTTTACTACCTCTTGATGTGTAAAACAACCAAATATCTTATCTAATATCAATTCTTCTCGTACAAACTTTTCTATACTGTCTTCTCTTACTGTTCTTCTATTTATAACACGAATGGAATATACATAACGAAATGCCCATAAAGAAAACTCGTAAATATTTTTAAAACCAAATTTACTTACATAAGCTAAAACTACTAATTGAAATAATTCCTTTAAAAAAATAGTTCCGTTAGCTCCATTTATTAAGATGTTTTTAAATACATAAAATCGTTCATCTACTCGATAATCATTTTCTAATAAAAAAAGGGTTTCGTAAACATCAACATAATCAGAGAGGTAATCTATAAAATGAGCGCCATTATATAAAGGTTGTCTTAAAGACTTTAAATGACTACTATTTTGTGATGACGTTTGAAAATCATCTCCTATTACTTCGGTTTGATAAAAAGAAATAGGGTGCTCGGTATTATTTGTGTTTTCTGTAAAATCTTCTACAATTACGATTTTAACAGCTTGTTTATGCCTAAACGAAGGATAAGATTTCCAGTTTAAAAAATTCCAATATCTTGCTTTAGATAATAAGCCAATAACCTCATTTATAGAAGTGATATTTTTACTTTCCCACTGTTGGGCTTTATTCGCAATAGCACCTTGCCCTTTTACTGCTCGCAAATGATGTGCTTTTACAATATCTGCACCAGATAATCTTTTTCCACCCGTATTTTGCGTTTCAAAAAAAGTATAGGCATCGTCCTCACTATTAGTAATTACTAGTGTTACATTTAAGAGTTCTAAATCTAACTTCTTTAAAACCAATTCTTTTTGACTTAACAATACATGATTTTCTTTTATTTGACTGATGCTTTTTGGCGAACTATATTCTATACTATGCGCTACATTATTAATAAAATAATCTAACAACGCTAATGTTGTAATACGTTGTTGACCATCAATAATATTTAAGGTATTATTTTCTTTATGTAAAATGATACTTCCTAAATAATATAAAGGCTTCTCTTTAGTGTAATTTTTGAAAAAGTCATTAAAACCTGAAATTAACTTAGTTAACTGTTTCTTATTCCATACGTAAGGCCTTTGGTATTCTGGTATTTTTAATTGACCTTTAATATTAGAATCTTCAGTTATACCAGAAAAGAGTTGTTTTACTGTACAACTAACCACTGTTACATTTGTCTGTTGCGGATTTTTAGTCATACACTATTGCATTTTAACTTTATAATTAACCGCTTCTACACACAAATTACTAGCATCACCTTGTAGAATTAACACATCTCCTTTTAAGGTCTCGTCGTTAAAATTATATACACGATAAATAAAGAAATTATCTTGTTCTTGTTTACTACGTTCTAACTCATTTCTTGTTATAAAAAAAGGCGTGTTTTTAGTGCTTTTTGTTGCTTTTACCTCAATAAACATTTGGTTGCCTTCTACATCAAAAGACAAAACATCATATCCCAAACCATCGCCAATGTCCTTGGCGTGATGAGCAACTTTTTTAGCTATTTTTGGTTTATTGGCTTGTATCAATTTTTCTTTTTCAAGCTGAATAACAAACAACTCACCTAAATCGCCAATGCGTTTGTTTTCCTTATTGTTTTGCATGTGGTTTGTAATGCTACCATTAAAAATAACATTAGTTGTAGTTACGTTTATGCCTGATGTAGCAATTGTTTGCATTGCTATTTCAGTAATATTTTCAGATTCTATTGTGGTTTCGGTATCTAAATGCTGTGCAACAGCATAAATAAAATCTTGTGTAAGTATATTGTGATTTTCGTCTATATAGCAACCTGCCGTTAATCTAGCATTGTGCAATCTTAATAACTCTTGGTCTTTAACAATAATTGGTTTTATAATATCACACAAGTTATTAAAATGCGATACATTTTCAATGCGACCTTTTACAGGTGTGTAGGTGTAATTAATTTTTGATGCAAACGTTTTAAACATCCCAAATTTATATAGATAATAACGCTCAGGATATTTTAACACCAAATAAACAATGACTGCTCTATGGTCTTGATAATCGTTTTTAACATCAAAACTATCTCCAATAAGCTGTTTCATTGTTTTATTAAACGTTTTTATTCTGAGGAATAAATCCTCCTCTTCATTATAAAGTGCTCTAAAAGCATGACGCACCTTTTCTTGATGTAACTCAGCGGTTGATAAAAGCATTCGCTTAGGAAAATACAATCCCGAATCTAATAAATTAAAGGTTAAACTAAATGCCTGTGTTAACATAGCATGAAAGTCTTTGGCTTCTATATTCCAAAGGTCTTGAAACCGTTTTACAGCTTTCCATTTATATAACTCTTGTTGACTTATATATTCAAAATTGTCTTTGTAAGCTTGTATATATGTTTTAATTAATTGTTGGTTCATGTATTTTGTTTATCTGAATAGTTTTAATTATCCTCAAACTTAAGGTCAATAGATTTTAATTTTTTACTAACTCTTTTTTCATGTTTTTTTAAGAATGATTTAGTTCTCCAAGCCCAATTTGGTGTAACTTTTATAACACTATTAATTTTTTCCATAAATAGCAGGTGCTTTTTTCCTAAATCTCGGATACCAGAATTAATCTGTTTTCTTATCTCCTTCCTCTTTTTGGTACTTATTTTAGAATTACTCTGTAAATTAAGAGACTTTCCCTCAAAACTAACCACAACATCATCTCGTTCAATTAAAATATTTATTAAGTTGTTAGCTTGTATATTTTCATAAAGCCTAAAAATTTTTCTAAACTCATTAAAACTCTTTTCCTCTAATTTTTCAACTGCTAGCTCCTTTAATATTTCTTGAACGTCATTTATAAACTTGTGATAAGACAAAATATAGTTTGCATAGGCTATACTTATCTGTTCAAACTTAGGACTATGGATTGATGTCAGTACAATAAGTGCGTCTTCATCTTTTTTATAAGCCTCGAAATAATCATTCTCTGCTTTTTCATAATCGTTATAACTAGAAAGTTTAGGTACACTATCTGAAGACAATTCAATTAGAAAATATTTATCTCTTGGACTAACGTTTTGCCATTGCTTTTTAACAACACTTGAGTTTTTTCTAAAAGTATCGGCAAGTCTTGAAATAAAATCATGTTTATCTAATGTTTTGTATAAGAAATTTGCCTCTTCTGGTTCTAGCTGTGTATTACTCGATACTAATTGATGAAAACGTCCCCATTCCTCATTACTTTCATATCCTATTTCTTTTAGCCTAGTATCGTATAAATAATCAGTAATTTCTACTAATGTTGCCCAGTTATGAACATTTTTTGTTCTAATCTGTATTTCTATAACTTTACCAGTAATAGGTTCGGTTATATAAATATGAAAAGCCTTGTAACCAATTTTTTTGGGATTATCAAAATAGTTTCTTATTTCACCACGGACTTTATATTTTTCTATAATAAGACTCACCATTCTTCTAGCTGCAGCCTCATCATCAAAAATGATGCGAATTCCTGCAATATCCCACATTCTGTTTAATTGCATTTTTGGTTTACGAATAACTTTGTTTATTATAGTAGTTATACGTTTCAGCCTAAAAGCAATAATAGCAGATCTTTGTATTGTTGATTTATGTTGTGTTAACTCTTTAAATACTTTAAATAAAGGTTCTGTAAAGGACAATCTATGCGCTTGTAATAAATCTAAATCTTCATCAGAAATATGCTTCTCTTTACATTCTCTAAGACGTGCTCCTAATCGTTTTATATCTCCTCCTGTATACTCCATACCTAACACACCCTAACCTTACCAGTTACCACCCCATTTATTAAACTACTCTTATACTCCTTTAACTTGGCAATTTCTTCCTGTTTTAAGTCAATAGCAGTTTCTATTTTTTGTGAAGCTGTTTCTATATATGCTGAAATTTCTTTTTGCTCTGAAAGTGGTGGTTTAAAAAAAAACCAGGATTTAATGTGCCCTTGAGAAACTTTCACCATAGTAGAACTAGAGCCTCTTGCTGAATTAATAATTTGTCTACGAAAAATCATACTCTGAAAACAAAAAAGCATATAATCTAAATCGATACTTTTCTCATCAAATTTCAATCTATAAATTAAATCAGAAAACATTATTTTTTTTTGAATATCATTTTTAACAATACAAGAATCGCCAACTAATTCAGGTGTGTTCCCACGTGTAACTAGAAAATCATTTTTGTTGACCTGAAACCTTTTTTGATAATTCAAACCATTAATCGGTTTGTATTCATTTGAAATAAATTCCCCTTCTTTAATTGCACTAAGCTTTAAAGCATAAAACTTATTATCAATATTAGATATTGAAGGACTATCTCCTTGTTCTAAATTTATTAGTACTCTACCTATATTCAATTTCTCCCAATGCTCAGGAATCTCCCCAATCCACTCCACACCAGAATCTTTTAAAGGTACACTATCATCTAAACCACGTGTTACTGCTTTGTGTATTAAAATTTGTTTGCGTTCTTTAAGCAAGTTTATTTGTTGCTCTTTAATAGCAATAGCATCGTCTATTTTGGTGGTTTTATCGTCTAAAAACTGGGCTATTTTGGTTTGAACATTAATCTTAGGAAATGGTAATACAAGTTTTTTGAAGTCATTTTTATCTAATGACTCTCGTAATTCCATTATTCCTTTACAATATTTAATTAAAGATTTATAGAACGATGGATTTGAAAATAAATAAGAATAATAATTCATATTTATTTGTTCAGTTTTTGGTCTATACACTAAATATACCTGACTAAATGCTCCAAAATATTTTGACATTCCTAAGGAACCAATTACCACATTCATTTTATTAATGACAAAGTCATTAGGATAAACAAGTTTATATCTCTCAATATCTTCAGATTTATTATTTCCTATAGCTCCTTTCTCATCATAAGGAATTACTCCTCTATCTTTAGTAACAGACAAAATAAAATCTGTTTTACGACCATCATTTTTTTCATTTCTTTCTTCAAATATTGCTCTAATAGGTAGAGTATTCCAATGTTCAGGAATTTCTCCCAACCATTCTAATCCAGAATCTTTATAGACATCGTAACGTTGTACTTTATTTTCAACTTCTATCATTACACCAAGTTTAAAATTTCAGAAATTAAACCATCGCTTTGTTTTTCTAAGTCTAAAATATCTTTGGTCACCTCTTCTATGTTACGCAAAGGTGTATGCTTGTAAAAGTATTTGTTAAAGCTAATTTCGTATCCAATTTTGGTAGCGTCTAGGTTAATCCACGCTTCTGGTACGTGGGCTTGTACTTCGCGCTTAAAGTAGTTGTGTATGTTGTCTTTTAATGGTACGTTTTCGGTATCGCGTAAATCGCTTTCGGTTTCGTAGATTATGTATTCTCCTTTTTTTGCAGTTGCATAATACCCAAAGTCTGCTAAGTCTTTTTCTTCGCAATCTAAATGCGCTAAGAGTTTGTTTAGTTTATCTCCAGATAGTTTTTCTACTTTTTTAATGACTTTTTCTGCCTCAGCATCATACCAACTAACCGCATTTAAAATGGCTTTTTTATCGCTTGCAGAAATACTTAGTTTCTGCTTTTTAATTTCAGCATCTACTAGTTTTTTAAATTGGTCAAAGTCGTTGTACTCGTCTTCACCAATGGCTTTTAATAAAGCTGTTCCTGCATTTACCAAGTTTAAATGCTTTTGCCACGTTGCAGGCTTGGTGAGTTTGGTTTTATTGGCAGAAGATAAGTTGAGCTCGTTTTTTTCGCACCATTCTAATAACTCCTTTTCATGTTGTTTGGTGTTGGTGTATATGCTGTCTCCAAAGGTTTCAAACGCATATTGCATTGGTTCTTGTAACACTCTGTCGTAACGCAAGGCTTCAATGCGTTCTATTGTAAATTGCGCTTTTAAACGTTTTGGGCGTTCTATGGTAGCTTTGTAATAGCCAAAATCTGTATTATCAAAAACCTGTGCTGCAATACCTTGCTCGCCTTCGCGTTCTGCAACACTCATATCTGTATAGGTTTTAACAATTTTGGTAATATGTTCTGGTGAGAACTCGCAGTTTTTATTTCCTAGGTTTTTACGCAGTTTTCTATACAACTGTCCTGCATCAATAAGTTGTACTTTGCCTTTTCGGTTTACAGGTTTGTTATTGCTTAAAATCCAGATATAGGTAGTAATACCTGTATTGTAAAACAGGTTATTAGGTAATTGCACAATGGCTTCTAACCAATCGTTCTCAATAATATATCGCCTTATGTTGCTTTCGCCTCCTCCTGCATCTCCTGTAAATAGGCTACTCCCGTTATGTACAGATGCTAAGCGTGTACCTTTGCTGCTTTGGGTTAAAGGTTTCATTTTAGAAACCATTTCCATTAAAAACAGTAATTGTCCGTCACTAGAGCGTGGTATGGCGTCTGCTTCCTCTTCTACATTCCAATAGTTTTTTAAAGAAATTGTAAAACGCGGATCAATCACATCTTTACCATCCTTAATATATTTTTGCTCGCTAGACCAAGATTTTCCGTAAGGCGGATTAGACAGCATAAAATCGAAAGACTTGCCTGCAAATTCATCGGTAGATAAGGTAGAACCCACACGTATGTTTTCAGGATTGTTACCTTTAATCATCATATCCGACTTACAAATGGCGTAAGTTTCGTCGTTTATTTCTTTTCCGAAGAGATACACATCACCTGTAGCACGTATTTCACCTGCTTCATCTTTAATAAAGTTTTGACTTTCGGTTAACATTCCTCCAGATCCACAAGCAGGATCGTAAATAGTCATTACAGGTGGTAAGTTGTCTTTAATTGGGTCGAAGATAATGTGCGTCATTAAATCAATGACTTCACGAGGTGTAAAGTGTTCTCCTGCTTCTTCATTATTTTCTTCGTTGAACTTTCTGATTAATTCTTCAAATACATAACCCATTCCTAAATTGGATAAGGCTGGTAATTTTCTACCTTCTGGATCTTCTTTTTCAAAAGGTGTTAAGTTAATGTATGAGGATGTGAATTTTTCCAATACATCTAACAACACATCTTTGGTTGCCATGTGACGCACTTGACTACGTAGTTTGAATTTCTCGATGATTTCCTTCACATTAGGACTGAAACCGTTTAGGTAATCTTCAAAATTGGCTTGTAGTATTTGTTGGCTATTGGTTGCTGTATCTTTTAGTTTCTGAAGTGTCCAGGTGCTAACGTTATAAAATACATAACCTGAAGCTTCACGTAATCCTGTTTCGTCCCATTCGGTAAAACCAGCTTCTTCTCGTTGAAAGGCTAATTCTTCTAAAACGGCGTCTTTGGTTGGTTCTAATAAGGCGTCTAAACGACGTAGGACAATCATTGGTAAAATGACGTCACGGTATTTCCCTCTTACGTAAACATCCCGTAAACAGTCGTCTGCAATAGACCAAATAAAAGATACTAATTTATTGTGCGATGATTTGTTCATTTATGTGTTATTATTTTTTATAATATTTCTGCTAGATTATGTGGATAAACTATCCACTTTTCTCCTTTAGAATTAAACTTATGTTTAATACCTAACTCTTGACCTTTATAAGTTATAGTATTTGCGTTTTCAATATACTTCATGTTAATCATTGTATTGATAACGTCTTGATAATTTTTATCTTTTAATTTTCCTAAGGCTGTCGCTGACAAAAATTTTTGTCTTTTAATCACTTCCGTTTTCTGCACAGGATTAAACTGGGTTTGCTGTGAAATGCTTTTATGTCCTTCTAAATGCTCTAACATTGCTAATACAGCACCTTCAGTGCATTGTAAAAGTTTTGCTATTCTATTTTTGTCCTCAAATAACTCGTTAGCCTTTTTTAATATATCACGTTCTTTATCTGTCCATTTTTCAAATGCTCTGGCGTGCGTTTTTCTAATCTTTTCTATGTCAGCCTTATTAACATCTTCACTTATACTACTTGGCCATTTAAGTATTTGACTTTGGGTTTGATTATACCAAATCTCTTTATTTAGTATTAATGCTTTTTTAGCAGCCTTTTCCCTGATTTTGTATACATCAAAACTATCTGGATTAATAATTACCTCTAAAGCCTCGCTTACCATTGGATTTAAACAAATATCTTAATTATCCAAATACACACCTGTTATCGGGTTTACTCCTGCAATCAATGCTTTAACAATATCGGTAGCCTCCAAAATGGACATTAAAGATTCCTCCTCAAAATCTTGATTTTGTACTTTACTTATCTTACTTTTTAAATCGGTTTCTATTTTATATTTCGATTTTGGAATTTGGTCTTTTGCATCATAAAAATACCATTCGCTGAAAATTTGATTATTTATCGGATTAACTCTTTTACATTGCGGAATTAAGGTTTGTAATTCACCTGTTTTATCCAGTTTTTTCAAAAATCGTCTAAAATAGACTCCATTATTTCTATCTTCTTCAAATAGTCCTTTCTTAACTAAATATGGAAACACATCTGTACTTCTCATATTTGTACTTCCTGTTAATTCGATTGTTTTTTGTATTGTCTTACTAATTAATAAAGCTTTTTTTACTTCGTTTTTACTTAACTTCATAGAAATTGAAATAATAAAGACCAATTCTTAGGAATATGAATAAATCTTATTTAATTAAACATCTAAATCATAATGTGCATCAATCAAAATCAAAGGGAATGTTAAATATAGAACCTTTTTTAAAAACGTATCTTGTAAATTTTCGTAATAACACACCTTTATTTTCTAAGATTTCTTAATCCAATGAAATACTTGTACTTAACCGTAAAACAAAAGGTAATCTAACTTTAGAATATTAATTAGGCGCACATTCTAAATACTCGTTATACGGTTTAATATACTTCCAGAATGCTTTACCTGCACTATCTAAATAATGTAGAGAGTAATTTAATTTTGTGTTAGAGGCTACTTGATAAATATACTCGTTACAACTATAAGAATAGTCTTTTTTAAAGCACACAATTGCGAAATAATAGGTTTGATATTTAATTTGTTTGGTGTAAAAGGTAACCTTTGAGATTGCTTCACTTGTAGGACTGTTATAGGTAGTTCCATAATTGTCTTTTTTAACCAAATCTATCATGTCTTGGCAAGATTGTGCATTAGTATAGAAAAAGCTGAACATAAATAAAGTTGCAAATAATAGTTTTTTCATTTTAAATAAATATTTGGGATTAATAGTGTATGTAAACTTAAATGGTTTAAAGTAAAAAACCTTACGGTTTTCCGTAAGGCTTTTAAATATTGTTATTAAGATATCTTACTCTTCATCAAAAAAGAAATCGTGTATTTTAATAATGTCACCTCTTCCAATCTGAACAAGATCACTAGTTTCTTTTAAAAATATTCCTAATGAACGTTCGTTATATAGTAGTTTCATTTTTGAAGAATAGTCTGTAACAACATACATATCGCCTGTTAATTTAAAGAAAGGGATAACCAATTTACTTTTAACTTTTACTCCTTTGTTAACTACTTTTCCTTCTTTTAAAGTAGCCTCTAAATTAACCTCGTCACTTTCGCCTGAAGACACTTTAACATAAGCTACCATCATACTTAGCCATTCTGTATCATCAATTAAATACCAACTTACTTTTTCAAAATCAATACCATATTCACTTATCCAACCACTACTAGTAAAACCAAAAAGCACTTGTTTTTTATCATTTAATTCTGGCTTATCTTCTGGCGTAAACTCTTGTATTTTAAATGTTATTACAGATACTGCTGACATATCTTTTAGTTTTTTACCATTAAAATCTAATGTTTTTAATGAAAAACTAGTTAATTCAGGTCTGTTTGTTAATATCCATTGTGTAGCTGTTAACTCAGCTTTTTCCTTCATTTGTTCTACTGCTGCTACTCCTGCTCCGATAGCTAAAAGTCCTCCTGCAATACCTGCAATTGCTTCTCCTTTATTTTGCGCATAAGATTGCTTTGGTATTATTGTGATAATAAGAATTAAAATTAAAAGCGATTTTTTCATTTAATAAAAAGTTTAATTAGGTTTTACCTACTTCGGTTTATAGTCTTTTTTCGGTTTAATTCCGACTTCAAGACACAAACTTAAATGATCGGTTTTTTTATTTTTTACGGGAATCCTCAATTGGATTAAAAAATACAAGCATCAAAAAAAATTACGCAGTTTTTGCTTGCCTTTTGCGCAAAAATTGCGCAAATTCGTATAAAATAATTTTATTAATCGCAAGATTAAACTGCATACGTTTTTAATAATTGCAGCTTGAAGTACCTATTAAACTGGTTTTTATGTGTTTTTTTTCGAAATTCATAACCCAGAGGTCACGAGTTCAAATCTCGTTCTCGCTACAAAATTTATACATTAAAAATCAACGGTTTAGTCTTCTAAACCGTTTTTTTATGCTTAATTTTA
>Ga0209291_1000830_pt1 | contig 29158 bp, 21 predicted proteins | sample GOMGulsemesocosm_FD_184633 | JGI IMG/M metagenome (GOLD analysis project Ga0209291, IMG submission 184633) | Methane-oxidizing microbial communities from mesocosms in the Gulf of Mexico - GOM9B Gulf of Mexico (SPAdes) (version 2) | ecosystem: Environmental > Aquatic > Marine > Cold seeps...
GGTGTAGGACCTTCTAGTTCTCACACCCTTGGTCCTTGGCGTGCTGCTGAGCGATGGATTAAAGAATTAAAAGACACTAATGAATTCAATAATATTATTTCTATTCAAATAAACTTGTATGGTTCTTTATCATTAACAGGAAAAGGACACGCAACTGACTTAGCTGTATTATTAGGTTTAAGTGGTGCTGACCCCGAATATGTGCCTGTAGAAGATATTGAAGGAATTATTGATAATATAAAAAACACCAATACTTTAGATTTTAATGGCGAACGTGCTTTAGTTTTTAATACTAAGCAAATTGTTTTTAATAAGGAATTTCTACCGTTTCATTCTAACGGATTAATATTTACAGGAACTACATTAGATAACAGAACTATTCAATCTACTTTTTATTCTATTGGAGGAGGTTTTGTTATTAAAGAAGAAGACTCAAAAACCAAAACTACTATAGAGCAATTAGACTTTCCATACCCTATACAACGTGCAAAAGAACTATTAGCGTATTGTACTAAAGAGAATAAAATTATTTCTGAAATTGTTTTAGAAAATGAAAAAACATTACGTTCGGAAGAAGAAATAGACTCACAGTTATTACGCATATGGAATACCATGCAAGAGTGTGTATATATTGGTTGTCACTCTGAAGGTTTCCTTCCGGGGGGATTAAACGTTCGCCGTAGAGCATTCGATTTACACAAAAAATTAAAAAAGAATTTTGATTATGATAATCCAGAAAACTGGATGCAAAGTATTAGAAAAACAGAAGTAAAGTTTCGTGAAATCTTAAAATGGGTAGATTGTTATGCCCTTGCTGTAAATGAAGTTAATGCGGCATTAGGAAGAATTGTTACTGCTCCTACAAATGGAAGTGCCGGGGTTATTCCTTCTGTTTTAATGTATTACTTAACCATTGAAAATCATAATGCTAATTTTAAACACATCAAACAATTTTTATTAGTTGCCGGAGAAATAGGAAGTTTATTTAAAAAGAATGCTACTATATCTGCAGCTATGGGAGGTTGTCAAGCTGAAATTGGTGTGTCTTCCGCTATGGCAGCTGCAGCTTTATGTGAATTATTAGGAGGCTCACAAGCACAAGTGTTAATAGCGGCTGAAATAGCCATGGAACATCACTTAGGCTTGACCTGTGATCCTATAGGAGGCTTGGTACAAATACCGTGTATTGAACGAAATTCTATGGGAGCAATAAAAGCTATTAATGCCGCTGAAATGGCTTTAGATAGAGATCCTGCTCATGTAAAAGTTCCTTTAGATAAAGTAATTGATACGATGTGGGAAACTGCAAAAGATATGAGTTTAAAGTATAAAGAAACTTCTGAAGGAGGATTGGCGATATCAGTGAACATGGCTGATTGTTAAAGGGTTAAATTACTTTTTTATTTCAGTACATAAACCAGGTGTATATTTGTTATCAGAGTATATTTCGTGACCAACACCGTTAATGATATTAAATTGTAGCTTCATCTTATTAAACCACTCAAAACTCGGAATAAAAGAATCATCAGCACCGTAGCTTAATTTAATATTACAAGCTGGGAATTCAGTTTCATATCGAAGTCTCGTTGCTGATATTGCATATAGGTTCTTGATTTTTAATCCATTTAGTGCTGCTTTCCATGCAATAGTCCCCCCAACACTAAAAGCAAACACGTCGACCTCTTCCAGTTCTAGTTTCAATAGTTTCTCTACCGCTATATTTATTCCATTATTGATAAACTGAGAATGTATTTTCTCTTCTGATTCTACGTTTTTATCTACGTTTCCTAATTCACAGCAGTCATAATAAGTAATCTTAAAATAAGCGTCTAATGAATTGAAATAATTAGCAATCCAATCGTTTTTTATATCTCCCCAGAGGTCAGATAGAATTATCAATCGTTTTTTCATGACTAAATAAAATGGTTTAGCATATTAATACGCTAAACTATTTTTCAAATTACATAAATTTATAAGCGTACCCCAAAGAAAATACTACACTACCTATTTTACTTTTCCCGAATTGAGAATCTTTCTGCATAGGAATAAAACCATAAGAACCTCTTATATCGAACAATAATTCAGACTTAGTTGACAATTCTCTAATAATTTCAAAACCTCCAATAAATCCAAAATTGACTGTGCGTAATTGATTTTTTACATCGGTTTCGGCATTAAAAGGTATTACAGGAAAACCAGGAATACTTTGCACACCACTAGGGTCAAGATAAATAGAACTTGTACCGCTTGTTTTTTGGGTTGCATTTAATAAAAATCCTACATATGGACCAATATTTGTCCATAACTTCCATTTCTCTCCTAAATCAATAAAACTAGATTTTAATAAAACTGGAACCTCAAGGTACTCTAATTCACTTTTGTTTTCAAAATCACCATAAAGCGTTGTTCCTACGGGGATAATTGAGCTTATCCCAGCTGGCAAGCTATTTACAGGTATAGGTTGCAATCCTTTTCTTTCACCTCCTTTTAAAGCATAATTAACCTCTAATTGCAATGCATAAGAATCACAAAGGGAATACGTAGCAAATAAACCAGCCTCATATGCTATAATAGACTTATAGTCTTCTGAGTAAATGTTTTTTGAATTATCTCTTAGCGAAGGTAAGCTCAAACCTCCCTTTAACCCTATTCTAAGTTTACTCTTAGTTATCTCGTTTGTTTCAATTTCTTCTTGTGCAAACCCTACGGTTGATACTACAAGTGCCAATATTGTAATTACTCTTTTCAAAATTATGTTTTATTTAAAAGTTAGTAGTCCTTCAAATATGGCATAATATTTATTCAATACAAAATAGTAATGATTTATTCTCCGCAATCCTTGCGTCGCGTATCTAAAATAGATACTATTTTCCATTGCTCATTTTCATAAAACAATTGAATAGAATTAGCTCCACAATGACTTAACATACCATTTAAATAAAACATATACGGGCACCATACCTGAGCAAGATTCCCATCAATTTTATAATCAAAAGATTCCAACTCTTCTTCCCAGTTCCTAACTTTTGCATATTGTGTCACCAGCTTTAAAAAACCACTTACATTTTGATTAACCATTACTTCCTTTCCCTCTTTATTAGGCTGAATACTTTGTAATGTCATGTTTGAGTACATCACAGATTTCATTTTTATAGAATCTGATTGATGAAAACCATCAAAAAAAGTTTCAATGGCATATTTTACCTTGTACTCTTCATCAGTTTGTGAAAACCCAAGTACCGTAAATAACATCACTACCAACAATATTTTAAATTTCATATCTCTTTTTTTGATTACACTCAAAATTAATCAATTATCATTCCTTAAAATATATTTTAACATAATTAATCGATTCTTTTAAACTACAATTGAGTTTATACTAAACTAAATTACTAATTTTGTTATCTATAAAATCATACCACTAATATGTCAGTAGCAAAAAAAGAATACAAAAGAGTAACTGTAAAGTCTTTAATTGATATGAAAAAAAATGGAGAGAAAATCTCTATGCTAACTTCATATGATTATACCATGGCAAAAATTGTCGATGGTGCTGGTACTGATGTAATATTGGTTGGTGATTCAGCATCTAATGTAATGGCTGGTCATGAAACTACATTACCAATTACTTTGGATCAAATGATTTATCATGCTTCTTCGGTTGTTCGTGCTGCAAAAAGAGCTTTAATTGTTGTTGATTTACCTTTTGGAAGTTACCAATCTGACCCTAAAGAAGCATTACGTTCTTCTATCAAGATAATGAAAGAATCTGGTGGACATGCTGTAAAACTTGAAGGAGGTAAAGAAGTAAAAGAATCTGTAAAGCGTATATTAAATGCTGGTATTCCTGTAATGGCGCATTTAGGATTAACACCACAATCAATATATAAATTCGGAACATATACTGTAAGAGCTAAAGAGGAGGAAGAAGCTGAAAAATTAAAGAAAGACGCTTTAATGTTGGAGAAAATCGGATGTTTCGCTTTAGTTTTAGAAAAAGTTCCTGCAAAATTAGCACAAGAAGTTGCTGAAAGTTTAACAATTCCTGTAATTGGTATTGGTGCTGGTAGTGGTGTTGATGGACAAGTTTTAGTAACACACGATATGGTAGGAATGACTCATGAATTTAACCCACGTTTTTTAAGACGTTATATGAATTTATATGAAGACATGACTAACGCTATTGGTCAATATTGTAAAGATGTAAAATCTGTTGATTTCCCTAACAAAGACGAACAGTATTAGACTATAACATTTTCATATCATCGGCTCAAAAGATCAAACTATTAAGATACTAAGTAACAAGAACAACCTTCAGGTACTGTTTGAAGACAATCATATTATTGTCATCAATAAACGTGCTGGTGATTTAGTTCAAGGAGATAAAACTGGTGATAAACCCTTACCTGATATCGTAAAAGAATACCTTAAAGAAAAATATAATAAGGAAGGTAATGTGTTTTTAGGAGTCGTACATCGTTTAGACCGTCCAACTACTGGAATTGTTGTATTTTCAAAAACATCAAAAGCACTACCTAGACTCAATAAATTATTTGCAGAAAAAACTGCTCACAAAACCTATTGGGCAGTTGTAAAAGATGCTCCACAAAAGCAAAAAGACACTTTAGTACATTGGCTAAAAAAGAATCCCAAAAACAATAAATCTACTGCTTTTAAAAAGGAAGTTGACGGTTCAAAAAAAGCAATTCTACATTACGAATTACTTAAAAAATTAGATAATTATAATCTATTAGAAATCAATCTAGAAACCGGTAGACATCATCAAATACGTTGTCAGTTAACTACTATTGGTTGCCATATAAAGGGTGATTTAAAATACGGAGCAAAACGCAGTAACAAAGATGCAAGTATACACTTACATGCTAGACATATTGAATTTATACATCCCGTAAAAAAAGGACCAATTAAAATTACTGCACCAGTTCCGAAAGAACCTATTTGGGAAGCCTGTATATAAATTACATCACTTCATCTACTTTTTTTGTAGCTTGAATTACAATTCTAGTAGCTTCAATATAGAATTCTTGCTCTATTTTTTCAAAAGTATCCGATGCTCTATGATAATCTTGATGATCTTCAACTCCAAAATATAAAAATGGTATTCCTTTTTGATGAAATGAACCGTGATCAGAAGAATAAGTCCAGTCATCTTCTCTATCATCACCATCATGTCCTGTTAATAATTTTATTTTATTAGAGTACAGCTTTGAAACAACTGAATCTCTTAACACTTTACTATGTCGAGTACCAGTCACATATAACTCATTTTGCCTATTTCTACCAATCATGTCCATGTTGATATTACATAAAATATCTTTTTGTAAAATAATTGGGTGATTTACGTAATATTTAGACCCCAATAATCCTATTTCTTCTCCATCCCAAGCAGCTATTATGATAGAGTTTTTTGGCGGATTATTTTTAAAATAGTTAGCTATAGAAAATAATGCTGCAGTTCCTGATGCATTATCGTCAGCTCCGTTATAAATTTTTTTTCCGTGAATTCCCAAGTGATCATAGTGCGCACCTACAACAATAAATTTATTTGAATTTTTAGTGCCTCTAATCAAGCCTAAAACATTATATGCCAAACCTTTTTTCGCTTCACCATGATCATTATTTCCATTATATTTAAATGATTGAAAATATGAATCTCCTAACTTTTCTAATTTTAAGGCTGAAAATTTATCCGCTATATAATTTCTAGAAAGATCTCCTCCTTTTGTACCTGTTTCCCTGCCTAAATAAATATCGCTAGATAGTGTTTTTAAGCTCTCTATTTGGTTTACAGAATCAACATCTATAGCTACTTCAGTTATATTATTATTTAGCTTATTTTTCTGTACTCTTGTATTACAAGAACAAAATATTATTAATAAGGCTATTATAATTATTGTATTATACTTCATTTTTATTTTAAACTATTCATTGCATCTATACCAATATTCTTTGCAAAAATATTCCTTTATTAAACAGAAACTGGACTATATTAGATTTTCATTAGGTTTTAGCACTATATAATCGTCAATAATTAGGTGTGTTATCCTAACCAACCTTCTCTGTCTAAACTTCTATACTGTATGGCTTCCGCAATATGTGTTTCATTAATTTCATTATCTCCTTGTAAATCAGCAATTGTTCTGGAAACTTTTAAAATTCTATCATAAGCTCTAGCTGATAAATTTAATTTTTCCATTGCATTTTTCAACAATTCTTTTGAAGTATTACCTAAAACACAATATTCCCGTATTTGGTTTACATTCATTTGTGCATTATAATGTACTACTTTAGATTCTTCAAAACGTTCTGTCTGAATCTTTCTTGCATCTGTTACCCTAGTTCTTATAGCAACTGATGATTCTGACTTACGCTCTTCTGTTAGTTTTTCAAAAGGTACTGGAGTAACCTCAATGTGAATATCAATTCTATCTAATAAAGGGCCTGATATTTTACTTAAATAGCGTTGCATTTCTGCTGGAGACGAAGTAACTGGAGAATTTCTATCATTAAAAGAACCACTAGGGCTGGGGTTCATACTCGCTACCAACATAAAACTACTTGGATAGGTGACAGTAAATTTTGCTCTGGAAATCGTTACCTCCCTGTCTTCTAACGGCTGACGCATTACTTCTAAAACTTCTCGCTTAAATTCTGGCAATTCGTCTAAAAATAAAACACCATTGTGCGATAACGATATCTCTCCAGGTTGTGGGTAACTTCCTCCTGTCAATTCCAACAAAACATGATAATAAAGAACGTATAAGTTTCGAAAATACAAAAGGAATTGATAAAAAAACTTAATAAAAACAATAATAACTAGAAAAAACACAATAGATAATGATAATAAGTTTTAAAAGTCAAAGGAATATTGACACATCAACAATGAGTCTTACTGGATCTATTTGTAGCATTAAGAATAATACTCAAGTACAATTTGAATCTTCTTTGGAAAGAGATTATATGCACTTATTAGAATATGACTCTAATGTTCTTAAATATTACGAACAGCCTATAACAATTAATTATTACAAAGGTAGTTCAATAAAAAAATATACTCCAGATTTTTATGTAGAGTACATTAATAAATCAAAAGAGTTAATTGAAATTAAATACTTAGAGGATCTAGAAAATAATAAAGATGAGTATTCTCATAAATTTTCTGCGATTAAAGAATTCTGTAAAAAAAATTCAATGAAATTTAAAGTACTTGACGAATCTAAAATCAGAACTCCCCTACTCTATAACGCAAAATTTTTACTGTATTACAGAAGAGTAAACACTAAAATAAATGATAACCTTTTTAACCTTTTATTTGAAAGAATAACAATTCTTAAAAAATCGACACCAAAACAATTGGTAGAATCTTTAACTGAAGATAAAATGCAAAAAGCACATTTGATATATACATTATGGTATATGGTTTCAAAGAATTTTATTGATTATGATAAAAAGCGTAAATTAACAATGGATTCAATAATTTGGATAGATTAAAAAAAAATATGGATAGATTTAAAATTGCTAAAGGTGTAAAAGTAATCTTTGATAATAAAGAAGCTATAATAATACGTATCATAAATATAGAGACTGTAACCATCGAAGAAATAAGCACAGGAATACCTCATACCGTTGAAATTAAAAAGCTGCATCCACCACAAAAAGGCATTGATTATAATAATCATAATATAGTCTCTATATCTGACAAAGACTGGGAAAAGGCTTCTAAAAGGTATGAAGTCATAAAACCAGCGCTAGAAAAAAAAGGCGATTTAATTACAATTAAAAATATTTCTAAAAAACATAAAGTAAGTGTGCCAACTATATATAGATGGATAAAACTATTCAATGAATCTGGATTAGTTAGTTCTCTAGCAGGAAGAAAAAAAACAGGAGGAATTGGAAAAAGTAGGATATCCAATGTTATTAATGATATCGTAAAATCTAAAATAGAATCTGTTTATTTAAATAGTTCAAAACATTCAATTAAGAAAACAATTAGAGCTATAGAAAATACTTGTAAAGAATTAAATCTTAAACCTCCTCACTCAAATACCATTAGAAATAGAATTAAAGATATTTCTGATGAAGAACGAATTCGAAAAAGAATTGGCTATCAGGAAGCTAAATATAAATATGAACCTCTAAAGGGACATTTCCCTGGAGCAGACCATCCCTTAGCTGTAGTACAAATTGATCACACACCTGTTGATATTATATTAGTTGATGAACAAAATAGAGAGCCATATAAACGTCCTTGGCTTACTTTAGCAATGGACATATATAGTAGAGTTGTCTTAGGTTTCTATCTATCATTTGAAGCTCCAGGAGCATTAGGTACAGGAATGTGTATTGCCAACTCAATTTTACCAAAAGAAATGTGGCTAGGACGAATAGGTGTAGATTCTAATTGGCCCTGCTACGGAATTATGGACTGTATTCACTTAGATAATGCTAAAGAATTCAGAGGTAAAATGCTAAAAAAAACCTGTATGGAGTATGGTATAGACATTCAATTCAGACCTATAGGTGCTCCACATTGGGGAGGACATATAGAAAGGCTACTTGGTACATTCTCTAAAGAAATTCACGACTTACCTGGTACTACTTTTTCATCAAAAGAAGAAAAGGGTAATTATAAATCTGAAAAAAAATCAGCATTTTCCTTATTAGAATTTGAAGAATGGCTAGCTAAATATATTACCAAAATATATCATAATCGCAAACATTCTTCTATTCAAATGACTCCTTTACAAAAGTTTGATGAAGGTATTATGGGGACTAGTAAAACTCCTGGTAGAGGGATTCCAGATAGGATCAACAATGAACGAAAAGTTAGGTTAGATTTTATGCCATATGTTGAACGTACTGTTCAAGAATATGGAATTGTAATTGATCACATTCATTATTATAGTGATGTATTACGTTATTATATACATGATTCTGAAGGTAATTCAAAAAAGAAACATATTTTCAAAAGAGACCCAAGAGATATAAGTGTTGTCTATTTTTTGGATCCATTAACAAATGATTATACGGAGATACCATATAGAAATACATCATTACCTCCAATGTCAATATGGGAATATCGAGATGTTCTTAAAAACCTGAAGTTAAAAAAGCTACCGATAAATGAAGAAATTATTTTTGAAACCTACAAAGATCTTGAAGAACTTGAACGTAAAGCAGTAAAAAGAACTAGAACTAAAAGAAGAAGCCCAGAATTAACTCTAAAACCAGAAAAAGTAATATCAAAAAATAAAATTATAGAAATTGATACTAACATTGAACCATTCGAAGATTTAGAAGATGAAGCATTTACATATTAAAACAAAAGATTTTGTGTTAACAGCTAGTACTGAAGATCGTATAAAAGCTACAAAACAATTTAAATGGATTGGATATACTCAAGCTTCTCAAATAATGAAAAAATTAGAAGAACTATCCTCATATCCTAAATCTCATAGGATGCCAAACCTTTTATTGGTTGGAGATTCAAACAATGGTAAAACTGCTATTCTATCAAGATTCGATAGACATAATTTAGCTTATACAAGTGATGATAAACTATTTTGTCCTGTACTAATGATACAAGCACCACCTGAACCAGATGAAAAAAGATTTTACAACGCTATCCTTGAAAAACTTTATGCACCACACAAGACCTCAGAAAAAATTGACAGTAGACAAAGGAGAGTAATTCATCTTTTAAAAGAGTTACAAATTAAAATTTTAATTATTGACGAAATACAACATGTTCTAGCTGGGTCTCCATCTAAACAAAGATTGTTCCTTAATGTATTAAAATACTTATCTAATGAGTTACAAATTCCTTTAGTTTGTTCAGGTACTAAGCAAGCTTTTAATGCTATTCAATCTGATCACCAATTAGCTAATCGATTTGAACCAAGAGTCCTACAAAGGTGGTCTCAAAATACAGAGTTCAAAAGACTTCTTCTTAGTTTTGAGAAGTTATTACCGTTAAAGAAAGAGTCCAATTTAATAGAAAATTCATTAAGTTCTAAGATTTTGGCTTTAAGCGATGGTTTAATTGGTGAAGTAGCAAAAATTTTAGAGTTAAGTACAATAGTAGCAATTGAATCAGGTACAGAAAAAATTAATCATAAAGTTATTGACTCTATTGATTATATACCTCCATTGAAAAGGAAAAAATCTTATTACTAATGGTATATATAAAAAGTCTTAATAAAGAAATATACCCACATTATTTAAAGCCAGAACATGATGAATTATTTTCTTCTTGGCTTTGCAGGCTAGCTAGTGCTCATCAAATAAAATCCATAAGTTTCATTCAAAACTATTTTGGCAAACAATACCCTATTTGGAATAGAGATATTGATATTTTAGCCCCAGAAGAGCTTATCGGAAAAATAGTTTTACATACTCCTTTGGATAAAAAAAGAATAATTCAACTCTTTTTACAGTCTCTAGAATCAAAAGCTTTTCTCTATTTAAATAAAAAAGGGCAAAGTGACAATATAGCATCAATTGGAATAAAGCACAGAAAAAGACATGGTTACGGACAGTTGTATTGCCCTAAGTGTCTTAGTAAACCTATTCCATATTATAAAAAACAATGGAGACTATTAACATCTTCAATCTGTGTTTCTTGTGAAAGCTATCTATATGATAGATGTATTAAATGTAAAGCTCCAATAATGTTTTACAGAATTAACATGTCCAAAGTAAATAATTCTAATTCTAAATTAAAAGAGCTGTGTTATTGTAGCGAGTGTAATTACGATCTACGCAAAGGTACACTGCTAAATAAAAAACCGACTGAAACAGAAATAAAGTACCAGCATTTTATAGACTTAACAATAGAAAATGGATACAATTCAATTGCTAATTACTCTTTTCTTTTTATTAATGGAATTCAGCTTTTGGCAAAAAGGCTACGTTCTTCTAAAAAGAATAATTCTTTCAGACATTGTACATTGAAACACTTTAATATTAATCTTTCAATTATCGATAAAAACTTCAGTTATTGGTCTCTAGAAGAAAGAAGAGAAACTTTGTTCATTATATACATGTTATTAGAAAACTACCCCAATGTAATATCGAATATCTTTGAATCTGGTAGTGTAATGATGACGGGGATTTATGGAGAAAAAGAGAGGATTCCTTATTGGTTAGAAAATTTACTTATACACAAACCTATTAATTCAAATTTTTATTTTCCTTTATAATTCTTTTTTTGATTCTGTCTGCTAAGCTAATTACTGATTTGTCAAAATCAATATCTTCTTTATCACCTGTTTTAAAACTAAGTGAATGTTTTAACGACTCAAGAACTTTTATTCCATCATTATTAAAGACTTGTTTTTTTTGTGCAGATACCCATTGAAACTTCATTTTTTTTATCATAAACACTATTATGTTACGGATCGTTTTATCTTCATTCTCTACGAAAGAAATAAACTTATCATTATAACAGAACATGCCTATACTTTTTCCATAACCAGAATCTACAATACAATAAGACTTCGCTTCATATCCTATTTGTACAATTATTAATTTATCAACCATATCATTATAAACTGGACTATCAGAATATATACCATTATGATTTTTTAATTTAAGATAGGTTATTTCATAACCTTCTGTTGATAATATTTTGAGAGCATCTTTTAGAATTTCGAAATGAGTATTAAGTTCTTCATAATTGATAATATTAGCTCTTCTAGTCGTTGAATTTGTATTTGTATTAGAATAGTTATCTCCGTAAGAATCAACAGGTAAATCTATTACATTCTCTAAAATATATTTATTTTTTTGATCGTACTTATCAACTTTTTTAACCTCTGGAGAAGTAAAAAAAAGTGAAAGACCTTCTGTTTTAGTTTCTTTAATTTTGATTAATGTATTAACCTCAGAATCACTATTCTCAGGTCCGTCCCCTATATTCTCTTGTGAATTAACTCCAGTATAGCCTATATGATTTTGATCTTTCCCATCTTTAGTTGATCTTTTGTCTTTTAAATCTAAAACTTCAAATTCATTAATTGTAAAAAAATCTTGTTCACCTATTGTACTTGCCCTATCAATTCTATGAACCAAAAATTTCTGAGGATCCTCACCTTCTTTATTAGAATCTATATATTGACCTATCACATTAACCTTAATAGGGTAATCAATAGGTAATCGTCCATCAATATAAAATCTCCCTTTACCTTTTTCTTTATCATTAACAAGGGATTCAAAAAAATTACTATGAATAGATTCAATTGCTTTAAATCCAGAATTATTAGTAGTGAAATAGTATTTAGCAAGTGTCATCATTTCTCTACCTGCTATTATATTGCTATCATAAGGCACAATGTATTTATCGTTTTTTATATAAGGTTTTCTCATTCCTTTTATAAAAGTTCCATACAATACATGATACAAGCATAATGGAGAAAGATTATAAAAATATGCCAAGATGACTTGTGTAGGAATTATTATATCCTTCAATTCATAATAAGTTTTCGTGACACTAAAATATGGGAATCTATTGTAAAATCTTTCATCTTCATCCTTATAAATAGGATAGTCACTATCGCTTAATAATTTATAGAACCCCTTATTTTTTCTAAAATTTCCATCATTAGAAAGTGTTACATTTGGGATTTCATATATCCTATCGTCAAGAGTAGTAGGACTTGATATATACTTGCCATTTCTATCAAAAATTGAACCTTGCGGTAATACAAATGATTTTTCTTCAGGAAAAGACACTAACACCATTGTATCAAAATTCCAATTATTCATATTATACGACTTAATTGAACTATTCAAGAAATACGATTCCTTAAATACTCTACTTTCTCTTATACTCCAATATGATCTTCCATATTGAAATAAAATCCAATATGAATTCTGGTTATCTACTTTTTGATTAGCAAGTTCTTTTACTTCTTTATTGAAACTCTTGTCCTTTGGAGGCATAAATTAGTTCATGTATAATTTTGAAAAGACAATATAATCATTATCAATAACTTTTGTAATATAAATTTACTTGACACTATTAATAATAGTGTCAAGTAAATTTAATCTAAACATTTTACAGTTCCATAAAACGTTCCTTTTTCAGAACTATTTATTCTTTAAAAAACAAAACACAGTATAAGTCCTTTTCTTCGTTCTTTTTAATAGTTTTGTAAAATAACCTTTTACAGAACTAAATATGAAAGTTGGATATGCAAGAGTCTCTACTAAAGAACAAAATATAGAATCACAAATAGACCTCCTTAAGAAGGAAGGTTGTGAAAAAATATATACCGATGTCGCTAGTGGGATAAAAGAAGATCGAGATGGGTTATTAGAAATGATTAAATACCTTAGAAAAGGTGATTCAATAGTTGTTTATAAAAACGATAGAATTTTTAGATCATTGAAAAATATGGTCGCACTCATAGAAAAATTTAACGAATTAGATGTTCATTTTAAAAGTTTAAGTGAACCTGAATTTGATACTACATCTGCAAATGGTAAGTTCTTATTACATATATTTTCAGCTGTAGCTGAATTCGAACGAAACCTTATTAGTGAAAGAACAAAAATTGGATTGGCAAATGCACGAAAACGAAAAAAGCATTTAGGTAGACCCATTGGGCCTAAAAAAGAGACTATTGAAAAATACGAGTATGCAAACCATCTTTATAAAAATCAAAACCTTCCTATTGGAGAATCGTGTAAAAAAGCAGGTCTTGGTAAAACTACATTTTATAGAATTGAACAGTTTTTAAAAATCAAATGAAAATACTAAATTAATTTCTTCTAAAACTATAACTTTTCCGATACAGAAAGTTTGTGTTACTAAATAATCATTGTGTGGCAATAATTTTATAAACTTTGTTTTTTCAAAGATACAAATAGAGTACAATATTTAAATTGAGCATAACTAAAAGCCCAAGTAAATAATTACTCAGGCTTATCTTAGCTAATTAAAGCACTCTTCTCGGGTAAACTGTTTAATTCTTTACAAATTGCTTTACAGAAACTTTTCCGTTTACTCCATATACTTTAAATACATACAATCCAGATTCAAAATTTTTAACATCAATAGATTCATTATTTGAAATCAATATCTTTTTACCCAGATAATCATACACTACAATTTTCTCGATATGTATATCAGAAAATACATTTACGGTATCAGAAGCTGGATTAGGAAATAACCTTATTGAATTACTAAACTCATAGTCGTTTAACGATAAAACCGACTGAACTTTTGTTTGCTCTAAATTCGTTACTATAGCAGGATTATAATCAAAATAAATTTCTGCTTTATTTTCAAAAGTATCATTTTCAATAAGTGTTGGTAGTGTTTTAATTTTAAAAGAAATGTATCCATCATTAGTTGCGTCATCAAATGGTAAGTATATGTTTTCAAAAATGAATTCTACAATATTAGTATCTCGAATTTCAGTTACAAAATCATGACTTCCTTTTAAAACAGTTAATGAATTCATATCATATTTTGCAGTATCAATAACATCCTTTACTACAATATTAACAGCACTTGCCGTTCCGTTGTTTTCAAAACGAATCATGTAGGTAACATAATCTCCTACTTCTGACGGTAGTATAGTTTTTCCTTCCAAACAAGTTTTATCATTTGGATCGTAACTATTCACTACCGTTTGATTTAGTTCAAAAGTGTTATTTTCTGGTGTTTCGTCACTAACTGCTGAATTTATTGTCACAACATAATTTAATATGTCTCCGTTGTTTAAAGGAAAGTTAGGGTCAGTTGGTGTGTTTGCATTTACCGTTAAAAACAGTTCTCTTTTTTCAAAAGGTTTAAGGTTTGTATAATTCCAAATTAACTCACCAGTATTTACTGTGTCAACATTTGGAGTAGCATTTACATAATCCACTAAATCATCATTAAAGGATAAATTTATATCACCAGATAAAGTTGTTGTTCCGTTGTTTTGATAAATAATTGAATATGTAATGTCAAACCCAGGTCGAGCTAATTCTAGAGGTAAAATAGAAACTTCTAAATCGTTATAGGTTCCGTTTGAAGTAATACAAAAATCTTGAATTGTTGGATTAGGGGCTGTTGAAAAATCTACTACAATATTAGAAGGAGTAGCAGTAAAATATGAGCTCAACTCTGGGGTTACGGTATAAATCCCTTGAGGTACAGCTATAGAATAGTTGCCAGATGCATTTGAAATTAAATTACCTGAATTTGCACCATCATTTATAGTAAAACTTAAAAAAGGTAAAGCTTCATCAGAAATATCACAACCGTTATTATTAGCATCGTATGTGTTTTGGCCACTTATTACATAACTAGTCCCCCCAGGAACAAATGAGCAATATGAATTTACTCTATCTAAGTATGTGTTGGACGGGTTACCGTTATAATTTGCCCATTGTTCTGCTACACTTATTACTGATGAATTATCTACACATATATAATTTAAGTTTGATGTATTTTCAAAATGCAAATTACCTCCAGAAGTCAGTTGTTCATTACCATTTTTAATAAATAAACTCTCAATTGGCCCATAACCAACATTCAAATATCTAAGGTTATGATTATTTGCAATGTTAATTTCTAAAATATTTGTACTAGAACAATCTAAATATTCAAGATAAAGAAGCTGAGATACATCAATATTATCAATACCACCATTCCCTTGACATTCAAACAAAGTTAAATTTGGTAAATTTTGAATTACATCTATATTGGTTAATTGATTTGCTATAAATGATATATCGTACAAATTAATTAATGATTGAAGAGGCAGAAGGTTAGTAACAAAATTATTATCACAATATAATCGCTCCAAATTTGAGAAATATTCTAGCCCTTCTAATGATGAAATATCCTTATCAGAAATATTCATAAATGTTACAGCCTGGGCTTCTAAAACAGTAATATAGCCATCTTCATTAGCATCAACAGCAACATCTGTAGTCGCAGGATGAAAATTTAGTAAAGCGGTTTCCAATAATGGATCCTGAAAATTAATTATTTGTGCATTTACGCAAAACGTAAAAAAAGCAAAAAAACTTAGAGTAATTATTTTCTTCATAGTGGGTAAGTTTATATATCTAATTAACAACTAATTAATATATGTTATTAGCATGAATTAGGGAATGGTAGAATAAATTTAGTTAACAGTAAATATGACAAATAAAATAATTTTCAACATCCAGATAGTATTATATATCGCTACTCAATTTATTTATATTAATTTTTAATAACTTTCAGATTCTTTTTTCTACCATTTACTGTTTCAATTGTTAAAATGTAGGCACCATTAGACAGAAATGACAAATCCAATTTACTATCAATTACCCCGTCGTATGTTTTACTAAAAATTTGTCTACCTCTTATGTCGTATAATCCAACTTCGTACTCCTCCGTAATAGCTTCGATTATAATAAAATTTTTTGCAGGATTAGGAAATATCTGTAAACCTTCAAAAATAACATCTTCTATACTAAGAGTTGCAACAGTATATTTATGAGAAATTATTTGACCAAGATAAGTTGCTTTCCAAGTCCATTCTCCGACCATGTCTGGTATGTCTTCCCAGGTATAGTAAGACACTGTATAATCGTTTACAAAATTATATGTCCAACTACTTTTTATGCTTCCATCAGGTCTTGTTATTTCTAAATCCATGGATGTCCCTTGAAGTTGTTCTCTTAAATACACCCCCACAACAACTGTATCGGTTAATGAAAAGCTATTTTGAATATTAGACGTTTCTACTTCGGGACAGGTATTAAAATCTGGATAGTCAGAATGTGTAAGTACTGCATTAATATTACTATCTAAATAATCTTTTTGATCTGCCCACCATGATTCAATATTTAAAGCATTACATGAGTCGTAATATGGGTCAATTAAAGCACCATTACTATCATAAACCTCAAAGTGTAAGTGCGGACCATTAGAATCACCTGAACTACCAATAATCCCTAAAAACTCACCTTTAGAAACCATATCACCTACATTCTTAGTTGTTAGCGATTCCTTTTTCATATGTCCATACCATGCTGTTGATCCATCAGAATGCTGTATATAAACAGCATTCCACTGACCTCCATCAGAACAATTCTGATCAGAGTTTTGATCTTGTTTATATACTATTTGACCTGCTTCAGCAGCTATAATTTCTGTGTAGTTCAAACTCATTTGCTCCCAGTAAAATGGCCACATATAAATATCAACCCCCTTATGTCCGTTATAAGTTTTTACACCACAAATATAATCCTGAATCCCAAAAGACATGTTATGATCCATATAATATGATATAGCCCATGTTTCATTATAAGGTGCATCTACAGATTTTTGAACTGGCCAGCCGAAATCTAGTGCAGCAGCTTTAGATGGGTTTATATAGTTACCTGCCTTTTTTAAAGCTAACCTTTCTTCATCAAGCCTTTTTCTAATTTCAATTCTATCACTCTCTTTCAGGCATTTAACTTTTTCTTTGTTAAATATTACCTCTCCACCTTGTTTCATTTGTTTCTCCACCTGAGCAAATAAATTAATAGAAGCCAAAAAAGTAAATACTAAAACATTTGTTTTTTTTAAATTCATTATGAATATTTTAATTTATTCAGGTATTACATCTCCTTGATAGTAATAATAAGACATATTAAACCAATTTGTTTCTGGAATACCTGTATAAACCCCACGCGAAAATCCTTCTATAGGCAAGCCATTTGTATTAAAATTGTAATAATACTCCCTTGATTCTGGGCCATACATCCCAAAGGTCATATTCGTTCGATTATTTGTATTCATTAAAATGTTTAAATGTGATCGTATCTCTGAATTGTCTATGAATCCATATACATAATGTAAATTTGATAACGAAGATTTTAACGAACTAATATTGTCATCAAACTGAAAAACTCTACTGGGTCCTGATGATAACATGTTATTTCCATCATAATTGTAATGATGAGAAAGCTCTTCAACCTCATATTCCCAAACACCTATACCCCCTGAAGCATATACCTCTTTAAGACCTTCAAAAAAGGTCATTTGAATTATTGGGTGACCATAATATTTTTCATAAGAAGATTCTTCGAAAGACTGAATATATTCATTGTTTACAATATATGTAGTAGTGTTATAATCTGATATGTAATAATCTCCAACAGTATCATATGTATAAATCTTATCGCCAATTTGAGTTACTCTATCATTCGAATCATAAATTATATCAGCACTTTCTAATAAAATTTCAGATAAATCGGTTTTAGAAATATTGATTAGTTTATAAAAATCATCATAAGAATAGTTGATAATATAGCTACCAGTTACATATTTAGTCATAACTCCATCAGAATTAAAAATATATTTTTGATTAATTAAGCCACTACTATTTAGAATGTGATATTCGGCTATAATAGTTGGGTCTATTTGTTGAATGTATTCTTGATAATCTTGCAGGCAATCATCATCATTTTTACAGCTAAATAGAATAAATCCAATAATAAATAAAAAAACTGTTTTTTTCATACTCATAAGAATTAGTTATAATTAAAACGTTAAAAAAAGCAAATATCCTACCATAACAACATAGTTTTTAATGATTAAATCATGTGGAGTATTACATTGTTTTAATAAAATCCAATCTAACTACCTCCATTTTAGCTAATTCAACTATAAAGTTTTCAGTGCAATTTAACTTATAGCTTTTACACAATGTTATATCCAATTCGATAAACAAATTAGCTATTATTACTTTTAACAAAGAAGAGTAATAATTAAAAACCTCTACAGTAATCTAATTCTCCCCCCTGTAATTAGCCATGGCAAAAACTCCATTTTATTCAAGGTTTTCAATGATTTTAAGCTAAACCAGAGTATTATTCATAATGGATGTATTAATTATGTTTCATTGAATAATTTTCAATCCCTAACTAAATCATTTATGCTTCATCATTAATATCACTAATAACAAATATGAGACATAATTACAAACAACAAACTAGAAGTTAGGCTATGGAATGAAATAATTAGGTTATGGTAGCTTTACCCATTAAAAAGTTTAAGAAATTCTTTTTTTCTATACCTTGACACTTTAACAATAGAGCCATTTAACATGGTGATTTCTCCTCCATCTCCTTTGGTATATTTTTCTATATAATTAAGGTTTACAATAGTAGATTTATGAACTCTAAAAAAAACATCGCTACTTAATAAATCTTCATATTCTTTTATGGTTTTACTAACCAAAATAGACTTCCCTTTTTTAATAATAAATTCTGTGTAGTTATTATCAGCTTTTAATAAAATAATATCGTTTAAATCTATCGATTCATAACTTCCTTTATTTGGAAGAATTAATTTATTAATTGGGCTATCATCTAAACTCCTTAGTAATGAGGTAACTCTAGTTGACCCAGACTTATTATTAACCGCTAATACTTTTTTAACAGATTCTTTTAACTCTTCAATATCAATAGGTTTTAGTATGTAATCTAAGGCAGAGTGCTTTATTGCTTTAATAGCATAGTGTTCATAAGCAGTTGTAAATATTACTTGAAACTTAATTTCTGAAAACATCGCTAGCAAATCAAACCCATTTCCTCTTGGCATTTCTACATCTAAAAAAACCAAATCAGGCTGTAACTCAATAATTTTAGTATAACCATCCTTTGCAGATGTAGCAAACGCTACTATATCTATACTCGAAGTAATTTTTTCTAGCAACTTAGTTAAAACATTTATTGCAAGCGGTTCATCATCTATTATAATAGCTCTAATCATATACTGCTAATCAAAATTTTAATTTCTACTCTAGTACCGCTTGGGTCCATATTTTCATCAAACAAATCAATAATTTTCACTCCCATTCTTTTTTTAGAAGAGTTAATTAATTGTAATCGCTCTTTGGTTATATCTAACCCAAACGATTTGTGTTTAATATTGCGTTTACTCCTAAGTTCTTGAGCTTTTAAACGTCCTGCTCCATTATCTTCAATAGAGCAAATTAACAGGTTGTTTTTAACAGATAAACAAACTTTAATAACCCCTTTTCCGTCTATATTGGATATCCCGTGCCATATAGCATTTTCAACATAAGGTTGTAATATCATTGACGGTATATTTATATAATCAGCATCTAACTCTTTATCTAAAACAATGGAGTACGAAAACTTATTATTAAGCCTAACTTGTTCTATATCTAAATACAATTTTAATGCATCTAACTCTTCCTGTAAGGATATTGAAGCTTTTGAAGAATTGTTCAATATTAACCTCACCAACTTAGAATATTTAGCAATAAAAGAAAGAGCCTCGTCCTGTTTATTTTCTAAAATAAATGATTGAATAGAGTTCATGCTATTAAAAGAAAAATGAGGGTTCATTTGCGACTTTAGTGCTTTCAACTCCATCTCAACTACCTTTCTCTTCATTCTATGTTGCTTAATTACATACTTTACAATCATACCAACTGTAGTAAGTAAGGTAAATATGCCCGAAAGCAAAAACAATGTTGTTCTCCAAAAAGGAGGAGCTATTTTGAATTCAACTTTTCTTAACCTACTCTCTAACCCCTTAGAAGTTACTGCTTTTAATAGAAAGCTATATTCACCATGAGGTAAATTCAAAAAATTAAGCTTTAATGTATTGACATCCTTCCAATTAGAACCATTGTCTGTAGAATATTTATAATACAATTCTTTAGGGTTAGGGTAATACAACCCTTCATAATCAATCTCAATATTATTTTGCTTATAGTTTAAATTATTAAGATTTGTAGTATTAACTGTTTTACCATTAACTTTTATGTTTTTTATATAAAAATTTAGTTGGTGCTGTAAAACGGGTAGTTCTTCGGAAAATTCATACAGTAACTCATCTGTTAAAACCAATATTTTATGGTTGTAATACTGCAAATCATTAATTTTTAAAGACAATAATCCATTTTCCTTGGTTATATTTTCAATCGTATATTGCAAAGGAGAAAATGAAGTAAACTTAACTTTACTAATCCCTTTATTAGAAGACACCCAAATAGTATTATTACCATTAGTTATTATTTTTGATAATGAATTAGCTATCAAACCGTCTTTCTCCTTAATACTAATAACTTGTTTACCTTTTTTTATATACAATCCATTCCCTCTTGTGGCAACAAGTAAGTTGTCATTCAATTTAGACAGATAATTTACTCTATAATTAAAAATAGTATCCCTATTAATGCTTAATTGTACTCTATTTTTTAACGATATAGCAAACAGACCTTCCAGCCCGCCAGTCCATAAAGTATCTTTTTGCTGCAATAATCTTGTTAATCGTTTCGCTCCTTTAACCTCAACACAACTACTATCATTTAAAAAACAAATTTTATTTGAATGGCAGGAAACATAATCAACATTAGGGCTCTCTAGTTTTTGAAAAGAATTTAATCCATTTATTCTTGGCCTATAAAAATTGGCATCATATTTAACCACTTTACCATTACTAACATTAATTTTTACTGCTTTATTTTTAGAATCTATAATTGCATATGGTGCTTTAAAATTGATGTCCCCCATATTACCACTTAAGTTATCAATTTTTACACATTCATTGTTTTCTTTCACAAACAGCTCTTTATTGTTATTTACAATAATTTCAAATTGCTGGTTACTGAAATACCTAAGTAAACCTTTCCCTTTTACTGTTTCATTAAAATGCTTAATTGGCACTTCGATATTAGAACAATAAAGTATTCCTTTATTTAAAGTACTTACCCAAAGCCCTCCAAATTTATCTTTTGTAGCGCTAGATGGAGTAAAGCCTTTTAATCTAACCCTTTTCTTAAACTCAACACCTTTTTTTAGAACACTAATCTCTTCAATGAATCCGTTAGAAGTAGTTAATAACTTGATCCCATTTGAATTATTCAGCCCCGTAATTTTATTCTTTAGCTTTTCTGAGTTATTGCTTAATTTTAAAATACCATCTGTATTCATTAAATAGGTGCTATCATTAAATTTTACGCCATATTTATATTTACCTTTATCAATTATTCGCTTATAATCATCCTTATTACCGTTTTTCCAATAAACATCGGTCGCTTTATTTTTATACAGTGTAAACTTTAATAGCCTCGCTTTGTTATAAAATACTTCAATAGTATCATTCCTACTAACTACACCTCTAATATGTTTGTATGGTATTTTAATGTTTAGGGTTCTAAATTCATTATTAAAATAAAATCCAACTTTACCATTAAAACTAAAAACCCATATTCTTCCTACTTTGTCTTCATAAAAATTAAAAATTGTATTATCAGGTAAACCATCTTCAGTTGTAAAAGTTGTGAATTCATATCCGTTATACCTCGAAACTCCTCTATCTGTAGCAACCCATATATATCCATTAGAGTCTTCAAAAATCTCATAAACCTCATTACTAGGCAGTCCGTTTTCTATTGTAAAGTTTATAAACTTATCATCATCAAAGGTCTGGCCACTTAAGCAAGCAGTACTCAACAGTATTAATATTTTAAAAAAGAAATGAAGTTTACTCATGTTATAAAACAATAGCTTTTCAAGATAATAATTATGAAGCAATATATCTCTTTTGTATTTAACCATTCTACCATAACCTAAACAAACTCTACCACAACATAATTAACATTTGTATAGAAACAAGCTTATTTTACATTTGACCAAAATTTATAAAATCAATATAATTATGAAGAATATTTTTTTAACATTAAGTTTTATTTTTAGCCTAAGTGTAAACTCCCAAGAAGTTATTTGTTTGCAGGATGCCCCTTGTGAACTTGTTATAAATGGAAATTTCGAAGAATTCGTTGGCACACCACCAAGTAATTTGTCTCAAATAAATAATTTTTGTGGCTGGTTAAGTGCAAATCACCTTACAACTCCTGATGCTTTTCATAGAGACACTACAAACCCTTTTGTTGGTATCCCAGCAAATAACGCCGGAATAGAAGATGATTTAAATGGAGATGGTTATGTTGGAATTATTAATCGTGAAGCTACTATAAATAGAGAGGAATGGTATGAGCGCATTTATTCTGAATTGGCTAATCCTATACAACCAAATACGGAGTATATATTTTCTCTTGAAGCTTCACTAGCAGAAAAGTATGGTCAAAGTAGTCCAATATTTGTTTATTTTACAAATGATTTAAACGATATTGTTAATCATCAAAACCTACAGGCAGGTAATTTCATAAATGTAACTAATCCAAATATGTTATTCTATTTAGGTATTCCAAATACATGGAACGGTTGGGAAAATTTAAGTGTTACATTTAATACTTCTGGTCTTACAACTGGAGGAGAGACCTTCATGATTATTGGAAATATTATGAGAGCCCCTTTAGGTCCATCATATACTACTGGTTTTCAACAACCATTTTTTCTTCAAAATTATACATATTTAGATAATATTTCACTTAGAGTAAATACCCCTACTTTGTCATATGATCAAGCAGTGTTTTGTAAATCTGATAATGATCCCACACCTACATCTTTTTCACCTCAAGGAGGTATTTTTTCCGGCCCTATTGGTTTGTCTATTGACTCGTCTACAGGAGAAATTGATTTAAGTAACACAACGGTTGGAAAATATACAGTAACATATACTACTCTAAATGGAGGTGCATGTCCAAAATTTGTAGATTTCGATATTGAAATAACTGAATCAGTTTTTTTAGAATGGTCTACCTTCTGGGGAGGATCTGGCACTCAAGAATTGATGTATGGAGACAATGACTTAGATGGCAATATTTATGTAGCAGGACATACTTTTGACGATTTAAATGGAGAAATTACCTCCTTTATATCTGGAAGAACAGCTTTTGTTTCTAAGTTCGCTCCAGATCAGACACCATTATGGTCTGTTCCTATAACAGACAACGCTGGAAATATCCTGAAAGGAGTTGTATGCAAAATTAAAAATGGGAAGAGTAGTACGTTTATGTATGTAGCAGGTTCTACTAATGATCATAAAGCCTTTATTTCTAAAATTGATCAAACAAATGGAGATCGTATTTGGACAGAAGTGGTAGCAATAAATGGGGGCATTTCAGCTGAAGGACTAGCCGTGAATGATGCAACAGGCGATGTATATATATCAGGAACATTGTCGTCTTCAACAGATTCAAATCCTTTATCAGCCTATAATACAACAAATTCAGAACCTATATATATTACTCCTTATCAAACTGCGTATTGCATCAAATTTCGTGAACTAGGAAATAACGTAAATTCGGAATGGAGTACTTATTTAAGTACAGATGCTAACAGTTATAGTTGGGGAATTGATTTAAAAAAGAATAAAAACCCAGTAGTACTTGCTTATGGGGCTGGAACAGGTTTATTAACTAGTGTTGATAGCACAGGATATGCTAATGGTATTGTACCTGGAGCAGTTGTCGATTCTAAATCTCCTTGGATTGGAGATCAAGATATTTTTGTGACTGAATTAAATAGAAACAAGGGTACAATTAATGATTATACATTTTATAGAGATACTAATACCGATAATACTACAGAACAAGCTTATGATTTAATTATAGATGGGAATGACAATATATTAGTCGCGGGACATAGTGACTTGAATGGCTTATTACTAAGTTTTGATAGTCAATTGGATTTTCGTTATGCTCAAAAATATAATGATGTTTCTTTATTCCATGCACTTGATAAAAATTCTGATAATAATATTTTTGTAAAAGGATTTGGATATGGAACACCTACATCTGGAGCATTTGGAAATTATACTTCTACACCTCCAGGAAACCCTATTGAAAATCAAGATGCAATTGTTTATCACTTAGGGTATAACAGTGGAGCTTCTCCCAATGTTTTATGGTCTACAGAGTTTGGAGGAAGTGGCCATGAATATGGCTCTGTTCTCACTTATTATGAACCTTCTAAATCCTTATATGTAGGAGGAAGAACGCATACGACAAATGCAAATTATTTCGATTTATTGAATCCTATTCAAGATGAAAATAAAGGCAGTACCGAAGGATTTTTAGCAAAATTTTCATTCTCATGTATCCCAAGTATTACAGCACCTGGCTTAGCTCGTATTTCTACAGAGAGTATTTTTAAAAGTATGAATTATGAAAAAGAACAGATTTTAGTTTATCCAAACCCTTCTAAAGGTAACTTCGAAATTCTAATTAAAGAATATGACGAAATAAATAAGCCATATGCTGAAGTGCATAATTATTTTGGGCTACGTATATTAACTTTAGACTCAATGAAAAAGAAAGAAAGAATAGATTTGTCTTCACAGTCAAAAGGTGTATATTTCATTAAAATCCAAAACGGAGAAGACTTAATTATAAAACGAGTAGTTATTGAATAGCACTCACATGTACTTTAAATAATAAAAAACACCCTAATTAAATATAGTTAGGGTGTTTTACTTTCTATAACAGAAAGTGATATTCATTAACACTCCATAGTATAACAAGGTATTTTACATGCCGTAAATATTTGCACCAACTCTTGTAAGTTTATCAACAACTAATGTATTTTATTATTTACTTTTGTAATTGACACTTTTATTGCAATAGGTAAAGCGCCACGAATAGGCTGTAAACTTCCATCTAAAGAAAGTTCTCCCATGATTAAGTACTTGCCTATGTTTTCTGATTTAATTTGCCCAGAAGCTGCTAATATCCCCATGGCAATAGGCAAATCATAAGCACTTCCTTCTTTACGTAAATCGGCAGGAGCCATATTTATCGTAATTCGTTTACCCGGTATTTTATATTGATTATTTTGCAGTGCCGCAGCAATTCGGTAATTACTTTCTTTTATTGCGTTATCGGGTAGTCCTACTAAATGATATCCAACTCCTTTAACAATATTTACTTCTATTGTTATTGTAGTTGCTTCAACCCCAAAAAATGCACTTCCATAAACTTTAACAAGCATAGACAAATGGTTTTATTTTTTGGGCTTTACTAAGTTACATTATTTTTTCAATACTTTGTATAAAGTATCACTTTACAATTATTCAATTACAAAATTATTTTTTATTCCTTTTCTTAAAGGCTACTCCAAGCGTAATCAAGACTATACCAAATAGTAATAACAGCATTGGTAAATTGAGTTTGTTATCTATAGAAACCATACCTGAATCACCTATTAACACAAAAGAACTCCAATAAAAAGGCGATGCCATTGATCCTTCTTTTGAAGATAAATAAGCTAATTTAGCTTCATGTAATGCTTTTGATTTTGTTTTCCCATCCTTTATATTAGTGTAAAAAGAATGCATTATTTCTTGCGTAGTTTTATCATTTATATTCCATAATGTAGAAACTACACTATTCGTTCCTGAAAAGAAAAACCCTCTTGCCAAACTCATGATGCCTTCCCCCGTTTTCAACTCACCTTGCGATGTTTTACAAGCACTCAATACAACTAAGTCTGCTTGGTTTTGAGTAGCGTAAATTTCATTTAAATTCACCTTTTCATCATTAAAAGCTAGCCAAGGTTTTTCAGTATTACTCGATCCTGAATGTGTTGCAAGATGCACTATTTTATAGTTCTCAAAATTTGTTTTAAAATTTAATTTTGATGCTTGCTCATTTACAAATACTTTATCTGAAAAAATTGAATTAATACTAGTTACTTCATTTATTGAATTAGGCAATTCTGCTAAAGATTTATCCTGAAATTGCTCAGGAGCCAACCCTAAAAAAGTATGCTCTGGGCTTCTTAGTTTTTTGGCATTAGACAACAAGTACGAGAAAGAATACACATAATTAATTTCGTTATTCTTAATTAAATAGGAATTTTCATTTTTAAGATCACTAATTAATGCTTCAAAAGGAATATTTTGAATTATTCCATCAGCAGCAATAGTTAACCTCTTTCTTTTAAGTTTTTCAAAAATACCATTTGGTATTAATCTTTTAAAAATTGAATTCGCATTTTTCACATATGAATCAATCTCTATTTGAGTATTAAATGGATGTTGTAATTGCGTTGTTAACTTACCTATTTCTTTTTGTAAAGTTTCTCCATCATTTATATGATACAAAGTAGCAGTCTCTTTTGTAATTGCTAATCCGTATGCCCCTTTATCATTTATAATAAACTGTAGTGTAGCAGTAGCTTCTTTAATAAAATTAGCCTTGTGGGTTTGAATATTTAAAACTGGTAGTGACTTTCGTAGTTTTGAGTAGGCTGGATATTTAGTTGCCAAAGAATCTTTAAACTGCTCATAAGTTTGTTTCAGCTCAAATACAACATCTAACTTATTACTTACTGTTGCTTCCTCAGCTTCTATAACTTTTTGTTTAAACTCAAAATCACGTTCAATTAATTGTTGAGGTAAATTACTTACTACTTTTGCTTGTTGATCACTCAATTCCTCAAGAAGTAATAGGGCTTTGTTTTTTTCCATGAAAAAATAAGCACTCTCTGTATCCCTAAGTAAATAAGAAACTTCTACAGCTTTCATATACAAACTAGCTCCTTTTTCCCTCCAAAACAATTTTGAGGTTTTTTCAGTACTATCAAACCTAATTACATCTAATAACTGATCGGCTAATTTATAATCATTTAAAGCATTATCTAAATAGACCTTGTTTTCTTCTGCAAAAAATCTTGTTTGCCAATAACTCGCTTTCTGATATATGAATTCAAATAAACGTAATTTATTAGGCTTGACAGACAATTGCTTAATTGTTGGATTTATGTAATTATCATCTTTATTTCCATCAATAAATAATTGAATAGCATTTTCAAAATATGTTTTTGCAATCTCAAATTCTTTTAATTTTAAATAATAAGCTCCGTAAGTACTATATGTTAAGGATTTGGACTTTTTAATATTACCTGCGTATAGTACACTTTTTTGTAGTGACTGATTGGCTTTTTCAAATGACAAATCGTACAAATACAAATCACCTATATTGTTATTCAACATTGAAATAGAAGATGAATCATTTAATTTTTCACTAAAACCTAAAGCCTTATTATAATGATATAGAGCTTTTGATTTTTGATTAATTTCTTTATAAACAATACCCAGTCGTGAGTTAATTATTGCTTCATCTTTTTCATCTATTTGTGTATACTTTCGTAATGAGTCTGCTTTGACTAAATAATTAATAATTTCTTTACTATTAAACTTATACCCCAAGGATGCATACATTCTTGACATCCTCATATAATTCTTATATAGATTCTTGTAATCGTTATTTTTAATATAATAATCCGTTGATTTTTCAAAGAATCTTTTACTCTTTTCAGAATCACCAATTTTAGAATACAACGTAATAAGCTCCGAAAACGTTTTTATTTGTAACCTATCCTCACCAGCTAAACTAATTAAGTCCTTATAAATTTGAATTGATTTAAAGAATTGACCACTTCTCTTGTAATATAAGCCTAAGTTAAATAGGCTTTTCTTTAAGGATATTAAATCGTTTGCTTTATTTTTTTTACGCAGTGTAATTGCTTTGGAGAGGACTGAAATACTTTCATTTATTTCGTTATTCTTAAATAAAAAACGAGCATAAATATGGTAGAGGTAAGATAATTTCTCTTCTGAGTAAGAATCCAATTTAGCTATCGAATCTACAAACTGTTGTTTTTCTAGATTCGATAGCTCTGACTTTAATATGGAATCAAAATCTTTATTCTCAAGATTCTGTGCTCCCCCATTATAAACAATTAATAGAAATAATGTAAATAAAGTTCGTTTACAAAATAAAAACATTGTGATATGTAAGTTCATTGGTTGATTATTACCAAAAATAGAACTAATTCTTTACAGACGCAATAACATAAACTCTATTTTGTCGATTAAAAAAACCTTATGTCGACAAAACATATTTTTGTTAAAATTTTAACACATTATTTAAAAATATTTCACTAAAAATTATTCCTCATTTTTAGAGCAGTATCGCTGTTCTCTCTTTCTCTCCTTAAATACCTTTTACTTCATTCCTACTTCATTATAAGGTGTTTCATTCTCCTTTAATTACATACACTTCTTATTCTTGTTCTCCTTCAGTTTCATTCTCTCCGGTTGTATCTCCATCTCTTTCTTGTTCTCCTTCAGTTTCTTTCTCTCCAGTTGTATCTCCGTCTCTTTCTTGTTCTCCTTCAGTTTCTTTCTCTCCAGTTGTATCTCCGTCTCTTT
>Ga0209291_1000831_pt1 | contig 29142 bp, 22 predicted proteins | sample GOMGulsemesocosm_FD_184633 | JGI IMG/M metagenome (GOLD analysis project Ga0209291, IMG submission 184633) | Methane-oxidizing microbial communities from mesocosms in the Gulf of Mexico - GOM9B Gulf of Mexico (SPAdes) (version 2) | ecosystem: Environmental > Aquatic > Marine > Cold seeps...
ATTATTGAATTATAAAATTTTCTTAAAAAAAAACAAAAATAACTATTTTTCTTATCTAACGAAATAGAAAAACAAAAACAAATACACCCAAAGAAAATCTAAAAAGTGCCAAAACATCACACCAAGCTCTAATCCAAGTGTTTGTCCGTTATTGTAGCGTTGTTTATAATGGTTATAAACTACAGTTAAAAGAACAATAAAGCCTGAAAACAGATGTGCCATATGCAATGCGACTAAAATATAAATGAATGAAATTACAACATTACTTGTTGGCCCGGTAAAATTATACCCAAACTCATTAGTCATATATGAAAATCCTTGCAATTGAAAAACTACAAACGCAACACCTAAAACCATTGTTGCTAACAACAAAAACATTCCTTGCTTATTATCGCCTTTTTGAATAGCATTCTTTGCCAAATGAATTGTTATACTGCTAATTAAGATAGCAACAGTACTCCAAAGTAACATTGGCGGCAGCTCAAAATCCTTTAACCAATCTGGTCTTGAACTACTTACTACATAAGCACTAGTCAACCCAGCAAAAGTCATAGTCATACTTATCATAGCAAACCACAACATCGTTTTTTTTGCCCTTCCGATTTTCTCTTGCTCTGTACCGTGCGTTAAATCCATAATTTATTTATTGTAAAAATTTATCTACTATATAGACTATTTGTAATAGTGTGATATATGAAACACTTGCCAACATTAATTGTCTTGCTGTTTTTGCGTCCATACGTTTGAATAATAATATTGCGTAATACAACATTCCTAATCCTAATATAAATACTATTACAGCTGCTACTATTGATAATTTTAAATCTCCTGTAAATCCAAATACTGGAATAATTGAAGCTAAAATTGTCCAAATAGTATACATTATAATTTGTACCGCAGTATTCTTGTCTTTTTTTCCAGTAGGCAACATAAAGAAACCTGCTTTTTCATAATCATCATATAAAAACCAACCAATAGCCCAAAAATGAGGGAATTGCCATAAAAATTGCATTAAAAATAATGTTCCTGGCTCAATTCCAAAATCATTTGTTGCAGCCACCCAACCTAACATAAAAGGAATAGCTCCCGGAAAAGCACCTACAAAAACGGCCAATGGCGTTTTTGTTTTCAATGGTGTATACAAACTCACATACATAAATATGGAAATTGCACCAAACATTGCAGATTTAGGATTAATTAAATATAATACAACCAAACCAACTATGGTTAAAACAGTTGCTATAACAAAAGCTGCTTTTACAGATATTGTACCTGAAGGAATAGGTCTGTTTTTAGTCCTATCCATTAACTTATCTAAATCCCTTTCAATAATTTGATTGTATGCGTTAGAAGCACCAACCATACAATACCCTCCAATAGCTAACATTGCTAACACTACAAAATCTACTTCTTTACCTACAGCAATTAAATATCCTGCAACTGAAGAAAAAACCACACTAATCGCTAAGCGATGTTTTGTGATGGCTTTAAAATCCTGAAACAGATTTGATTCCGTACTAATTTGTGTAGTGCTCAAGGTGATATATACTTAAAAATTGACTGCAAAATTACAGTTTTTTATCGAATTTAGACAACTGTCTATTTATAACTTTTTAAAATCGCTTATACTGACAAATCAAAGCATTTTTCAAAAATGCCCTTTATTGGAAAAACCAGATTAATAGTCGGAATAATTATTAAACAAATCAGTTCTAAACCCAAGGTTAAACCAAGTTGTGTTTTTTTCAAAATCTGCGGGTACATTCGCTGGAGAAAAACTACGTTGTGTTACATTAATAAATGCTTTTAAATTAGTTGAAGGATTCACTAAATATCCTGCTTGTAAATCTGCTATAAACACATTTGCTTTATCTCCTTGTAAAATATTTATACCATTATCTGAAGGGCGTAAATCGTTATTTACATAAATATCACCACCATAACTTACTCCATCACCTTTATCCAATCCACGCTGGCCATAAATTAGCTTCGCCATACCGTACCAACGCTTGTAATTGTAATGACCTATACCAATCACCTCTCTAAAGTTAGCGCCCCATAAATGTGCCATTGATTGATTGTTATGCCCATAATTCAATAACAATTCATCATGAGAATAAGTATATGGACGTACCTGGTTGTACTCCATTTGAAGCATCAAGTTTTTCACATTAAACGCATTATAATATTTTGCTCCAACTTGATACCCTAATTTATTTTTCCAACTTTTTTCTCCTCCAAAAATATCTTTAGAAGAAAACTCATCAATAATTAATTGCCCATACATATTAACTTTATTAGACACTTTATACTTCCCACTCAAACCAATCAATGCATTACCAGCTCTTGACCCTGTAGAAAACTCTATAGCTCTATAAAAAATAATCGGATTTAAATAATTAACATCAAACCCTCTGTTATTGTTATTAGACCATAATACTGATTCAAAGAAACCAACATTTAATTTTTTAGTTACATTCCAACTTAAAAAATGAGTTGCCATATATTTACTTCCATAAGCTCCATCAACAGTAGCTTCTGGACGCACATCCTTTAACCACATCCATGTATTAGTGTACTTTATTTTCCAAAAAGATGTGTTCAATTTTAAAAACGGGTGTGGACTAGCTGCGTCACTTACTAACAATGATCTATATCCATCTCCAATAAAGTTTTTACCATGACCGAATTGCGCAGTAAATAGTTTACTTGCTTTATACGAAATATAACCTTCAGCAATTGGATAATCATATGCGTCATCCCCATGAATTTTAGCAATACCTCTTCCAGGAACTATTGCAGGATTCCCACCATCAGGCTTTATACTTTCAGCATACGTATTTACATAATCAGCATAACGTCCTTGACTTTCAAAAATACTAGCAGAAAAACTTAACTTTTCTCCCAAACCACCTTGAACATTTATCGCCCTGGTGTTATTATACGTATAAGACACTTCACTTTGTACATCCTTACCTAATTGTAAATCAACTGCAATATCCGCAGTAAACCAATAGTCCTTTCCTTCAAATGCAATTAAATGCTCGTTCCAAAACTTTTTACCTAACCATGTTTTTTTATCTTTCTGCAAAGCAGCAACATTCGATTCAAAATCGTAATACTTTGAAACATCTGAATAACTGTATGGTTTTACAGCTGTATGAGAATTTGTTCCTACAACATTAATATTGTAATCGAACTTTGCATAGTTCTGATGTGTAAACGGAATATTTAATCCGCTTTTATATTTTTTTGTATTACCGCCGCCTAAATTTATAATACTATCATACTCCATTGCAGCCGCTTCTAACTTATTTTTCGGAGCTTTAGAATCCTTCTCATCAGTTTTTGACTTAACCCACTCTAATGAAGGCACCAGGACTTGCATTGCATATTGAGTATATACTGATTTCCCATCAAATGTAGCAGCTGTTATCGTTGGAAATTCTCCAAAAACTTTTTTAACTTCTTCTTTTAATTCAGCATACGCTGCATTAGCAAATATTACTTTAAACTCCCCTTCTTTAGTAACTTCAAATAAGATATCCATTCTCCCTTCATAATTGTCCTTTTCAATTATTTCTGGAATCTTAAACGATGTAGAAAATGCTTGCTGGACATTTTCCCTAAAACAATCAGGTAATTCAGATATTTCTGTCATTTCACACGCAGGAAAAACTGGGTATTTTTCATAATTGTTTATTGTTTGTGCATACGACAAAACCCCTATGAATATAAATAAAATAAAAGATGTAAATTTCATGTGTCTTATTTGATTCGACGAAAATACAACAAATACTTTTTATCCAATTTTTCATACATAAAAAAATTCCTGCTTCTAAACCAGAATTATAATTCTTCAGTATGATTTTTTTTTAAATCATTACCCATTAAACAATAATTACTCTACTTGTAATATGACAGGTAACGCATAAGTAACACTTACTTTTTTAAAACCCTGTTGAGCAGGCTTCATTTTTGGTAACGAACTCACTGCTTTAATAACTTCTTTTTGCAATTCTGGATGTGGTGCTCGCGCCTTAACATTTACAACTTCTCCCTTTACATTTATAATAAAGGTAACTAATGTTTTTTGCCTCCCTTTTATTCCATATTCAATTGCTACATCGGTATTAAACCTTTTAACAACATGCTTCTTTATTTTTTCCGACATACATTCAACTTTCCCTTTCTTTGTAGGAAATTTTTCACAACCAGGGTAAACTGGCATATCACTAACTAATGAAATTGGAATTGGTTCAATTTCTTCTTCTACTAGCACAACTTTAATATCTGCAACTCGAGGAACCCTTTCCACTATTATTGATGAATCATATATTACTATAGGTAGTACATCTTCATTATCATCAACCACTTTAATAGTAGTTAACTTCTGAATATGAATCTTTTGAATTTGCTCAATTAGTTCTTCAGGAATCTCTTTTTCTATAACAAAATCAGGTGGAGAGATTTCTTCATCTGAAAACGATGAAATAACTGGCTTATCAATCACCACCTCCTTTTTATCAAATTTCATTTGAAACAAACCAAACACAATCACTAAAACAACTACCAATCCTATTTGAAAATAAAATCCGCTACTTCTTGGTACATTTGACAAATGCTTTTTTTCTCTTAACGAAAGTTTCATTTTTTTGGTGACCTCCGTTATTTTATTTACATGTTGTTTCATCTGTTTTAAAATAATTCTTTTCCCGCTACACCAAATCTCACATAATCTTCTGAAAAAGTGACATATAGACCCTATTTAAGTTACAAAAAAGCACAAGAATAACCTAAGTTTGGGCATAAAAAAATCCTGCTTAACAACAGGATTCTCTCATTTTTAAAAGAATTAAACTAATCAATCTTAAACACTAATGGAAGCGCATAGGTAACATTTACTTTTTTATACCCTTGTTTAGCCGGCTTCATTTTTGGAAGAGAATTAACCGCTTTTACTGCTTCTTTTTGTAATTCAGGATGTGGCGCTCTTGCTTTAACATCAACTATATCACCTTCGTGATTAATTGTAAATACTATTGTTATTTTCTGAATTCCAGAAAGTCCGTTTTCAGCTGCAATATCACTATCAAATTTTCTTTGAATATGTTTTGCTATTTTTTGTTGAAAACACTCAAATTTCATTTTTTTATCATCGAATTTATCACAACCTGGATACTCAGGGTAATCACTAACTAAAGAGATAGGTAATGTATCAATTGTTTCTTCTACCTCAACTGTATTTAAACTTTCGATAGAAACATTTTCTGAAGGCGTTTCTTCAACAGGTGGCAAAAACTCTTCTGGAGGCATTACAGTTTCATCAGGAACTTCTTTATAAGTTTGCGTAGGCTTCTGGGCCACTTGTTTCATTTCCTTCCTAACAATATTTTCTTCAATAATGTAATCGACCGGAGCAGAATTCATAACCTCTCCAATATCAATGGGTGGCTTGCCAATATCAATTGGACCTGATACAAACCTTAATTGAAATACCCCAAACACAATAAACAATGTTGCAATTAGCCCTATTTGAAAATAGAGTCCGTTGTTTTTTTGTAAATTTGCTTGATGCTTCTTTTCTCTTAAAGAGAGTACTACTTCTTTAGTAGCTTGCTTTTTTTTTAGAATGTTTAAATTCATAATTATATGGTTTTAGTTAAAAGAATCATTACAGTTTTTCCTCTACTTAAATAGCGCCAACTTTTATGTTAAGAAAAACTTAATGTTAAGAATTCTAAACACAAGAAGTGTACCAAAAAAAAATCCCGAGCGATGCTCGGGATTTTTAATTATATAATTATGCTTTAATTAATCTTCTACCTGGAAGATTACTGGAATAGAGAATGGCATTTTTACAGCTTTTCCTCTTTGTTTTCCTGGTTGCATTTTAGGTAACGTTTTAATTACTCTAATCATTTCTTTTTTCAATTCTGGATGTGGAGCTCTTGCATTTACATTTACAACATTCCCATTTTTATCAACCTTAAAACCTACAAATATTTTCTGACGACCAGTTAATCCTAAATCGGCAGCTAAATCAGTGTTGAATTTTTTATTGATAAACTTTGATATCTTCTCAGACATACATTTTTTACGATCTGCATTGTTCTTTTTTCTTTCACAACCAGGAAAAACAGCAACGTTTTCAATAATTGAAAAAGGAACCTCTACATCTTCTTCAACTTCCTCAACTTCAACCTCTTCTATCTCAACGATTTCTTCTTCTTCATCTGTTTCAGTAGATTCGATTACAGTTTCTTCAATCTCTTCTTCATCCTCTACTATTTCAATAACTTCTGGAGCTGCTGGTGGTGGCGGAGGTGGTGGTGGAGTTTGCAATATTTCAGTTAACGGAATTTCTTCTTCATCTAAATCACCCATATCAAGTGAAGCAATATCAAAATCAATTTTATCGTATGTTTTATGGTTTAATGCCAAAAAGGTAATTAACATAACAGCAGCAATACCAACAGCGTAATAAAACGAGCTATTTTTTTTGATATCTGCTTTAGGATTTTTCTTTAATTCCATTATACTTTATATTTATAGACGCTAAAATAACCAAATATTAGCGAAATATGCAACTATTTAACTGAATTTAACTCCTTATATTTTTTAATTTGATATAGTAAAACTACCGCCATTAGTATCCCGAAACTATTTGCCAACACGTCATTCATATCACCAGAACGAAATTTCGTAAATAATTGCTGAAGGATTTCTATACTTACCCCTACAAAAAAAGCCAATAAAGAAGCTTTTAATACATCTTTGAAAATTCGTTTTTTAAATACAATACCTGAAAAGCTACAAAACCAAACTAATGTAAAAACAAAATAGATCCCGAAGTGCACTAATTTATCCAAATTACTAATAGAAATTTTTACAGGACTTTGAACCTTTACTAAACTAATAACGTACACAAATATTGTGTACGTTATTGCTATTAAAAATAATTTCTGTTTAAGCACCAATTAATTCTTTGTATGCTGCTACAGCTAACAATTCTTCTAATTGAGAAATATCACTAATTTTTACTTTAACCATCCAACCATCTCCATAAGGATCTGTATTTACTTTTTCTGGTTCATCTTCTAAAGACTCATTAAACTCAATAATTTCTCCTGTAAGTGGTAAAAATAAATCAGATACAGTTTTAACTGCTTCAACAGTCCCAAAAACCTCTTCTTGCTCTAAAGTTTCATCTAATGTATCTACTTCAACGTAAACAATGTCACCCAATTCTTTTTGGGCAAAATCTGTAATACCAATTGTTACTACATCACCATCAACCTTTACCCATTCGTGGTCTTTTGTATATTTTAATTCTTCTGGAAAATTCATTGTATTGCTGTTTAATAGTTTTTATCTGTTTGCAAAAATAATTTTTAGTTCTGACTATTCAAACTTAATGTTAATTTTTTCTAATTAATTGATAATTAATTACCAAAATTATATCTTAACGTAAATCCACCTCTCATAGTTGTTTGAGGAAATGATGTTGATATTTCTGATTCTGAAAATGTATAGTCGAAATAAAATAATGTTGTAAAGTTTTTAGACAACGCATAATCCGCCTTAAAAGTCCCACTCCACAACTTCTGTCCAGCTGTAATTTGATTGTTATCTATATCAAGATAACGAACTATGGTTTTGTTGTTTCTCAATGAGACATCTAGTTTAAAGTTCAAATCACCTGACAAAGTTTGTTTTTCTCCCAACAATCGTGTTTTAAACTTCAAGTCTTTTATCCTATACCCAATCCCTAAAATATACTCTCTTCCCTTTATCTCAGTCAACAAACCATTATCTAAACTTAATGCTAATGCTCTGTCTTTTTTCATTTCAGCACTTAACTTAATTGAGTTTTTCATTTCCATATCCATTTTAAACAGTGGACTGAATTGCTCTGTTAAATTTACATTAGATAAAACAGTTTCACTTTTAAAGTTACCAGCTTGATCAATATTATCTCCTGGGTTTGCTTGTAATTCTAAATTAGTTCTAAACTGATTTACCGTATAACCGGCCTTGTAACCATGGGCTAATGAGAAACGTTTAAAATTACTCTTAAACCATTTTGTTTCCATCAACCCTGTATATTTCATTGACCAGTTTGGCAAAGGTATATCTCTAAATATCCCTGTTTTTTCTTTACTCACATCTTTCCCAGAATACGCAGCTAAAAAAGATGGCAATAATACTTTCTGGCTAGTTTTACCAAAACCATTAGGGTATCCTTCAGCATCTAAATTAGAAGGATTATTAACATCTATACCTGCCTCTCTTGCTAAACGAAAAGCGATATCTTTTCTATTAGACTTAAATGTTTCAAAAGTCTCCGAACCAAGTTCATCACTTTTAACAAAAGCTGTTTTAATTAAAATAGTAGAAATATTAAAATTACCAAATGTGTTTGGCGTTAATGCTTCGTACTCTCCATTTAAACCATTAATATCAGCATTATTAATTCTGTAATTTTCAGTGTAATTATGCTGATATATTCTATTAGCATTTAAATCAATTTTTAACTTCTTAACAGGCTCAACATTTGCAGTTATATTTAATTGCTTGTTTTTTGAACTTGTAAATTGCTCGTTAAAATCCGGATACAGTGTTAACCACCCCTTTTTAGCAGCCTCATAACGTAAATTGTCTGACTGTGTACCAAAGGTATATCCTAATGAAGGCTTCAATGTACCAAAGAACCCAACATCATTTGTATAACCAGGAACATAATTACCGCTATTTTCTGTATATTTTACTTGAATTTTTTTAACAGAAGTAACCATACCAACCCCGAAATTGTAGAGTTTGTTTGAAAGACTTGCTTTTGGTTTAGTTCTAGATTTGGTTCTTATTTCCCCTAACTGTTCTGTTAATGACTTAATTTTCTTATCTACTTTTAATTGCTTGTTTTCTGACAAAGAATCTTTCCCCTTTAATCGTTCAAGTTTTTTAGACTTTCTGTCTTTTTTAGGTTTTAACGCTCTTGCATAGGTTTTTTTAAAGTTCTTCTTTTCTAAACCTATATACTTGTAAAACTTCTTCATATCTAAAGAAGAATTCAAGTCATGTGTTTGTCCGTTTTGAACCGAATTACCCAAATTAAACGTGTTACCTGTTTCTACACCAAACTCATCCTGTTCAGCAACTGCCGTTAATGCGTCTGATCCTTTTTGCCATTGAAAATCTCCTGTATATGAATAGGTAGATTTCAAGAATGATAGCATTGGTAATTTATCCAAAGGCAATTCATAATTCATTTGAAATTGTTGCGAATGTAAATTAGGATCACCTGTTTCAAAGAACCCGTCCCAAACAGTATTTTCTTGATTAATTAATCCTGACTGAGTAATATAATTTTTTACAATATTATTTCGTGTCGCAGAAAAGTTAAACTGTAACTTTTTTGTTAAATTATGCTGTATATTATACTGCCAATCAAACATGTAATTTCGCTTGTATAAATCTGGCAAAGGAATTCCAGCAACATTATTTACATCTCTAAAGCGTTGTTTATTATATAGTCTAGAAAAATTTGAATTAAACGAAATATTGGACGGCAATAAATTGAAGTTTACATCTTTTAATATTTTGTAATACTTACTTCTGTTTGTAAACTTAGTTTTCTTTAATGGTTCAAAAGATTTCTCAGGAAATCCATATCCGTAAGTTAACCCCGTTCGCACATTTTGTTCTAAATAATTTTGTACTTCATAATCACGATGATTTACTTGATTATAAGAATATGACGCTGTAAAATTCTCAACATCATAAACTCTTGGTTTTGCATCACCAGTTCGATCTTTTCTAACACCAATAAAGTTTATACTTTTCCTTTTTGTAAAATCTTCTGCTCTTTCTTTATAAAACTCTTCATTACCAGGATCCTGATCAATAATAGTTTGTAATTCTAAATCTTGATATAAAGGATCGTATTTTGGAGTAATTATTTCTTCTCCAACACCGTAATTAAACGGTATTTTTATCCCCCATTTTTTAGGTAATAGCTGACCAATATTTAAATTAGTTACTACATCATACTGTTTTACATCATCTCTACTTCTTTCATTAGGCCCTTGCTCCAAGGAACCAAAACCAATAGTACTTCTTTTACCTGAAGCAGAAACTGTTGCAAAGTCAGCTATATTTGCATCAGCACTTAATAAAGCTGCCCAACCACCTTTGTTATCCATATCAGATAAACGCAATTCATTAAACCACACTTCCCCCGAAACTGTTTGTGGAGCTTGTGAAGGATCAATGTTACTTTTTACACCAAGCATCAAATTACGAATAGTCCCTAAACTTGGGTTACCTTTAATTGCTATTCTATATTTAATATCATCGGCTATTCTAGTGTTTGGCAGTCCATCAACATCAAGGTTTAAGTACTCAACAAAACCACCTCCATCTGAAACATCAAAGTACCTAACATTTGTAGCGATACCTGAGGTTGTAATTCCAGAAGCTTTAATTTGCTTTAAAATATCTAATTGTAAATCTATTTCATTTTCTGTTGGCCAAACTTCAGTTGCAGAAACACTTGCTACAGATGGTCGCAGTGGCACCTCAATTTGATAATAGTTATTAGTTAAATCACCTCCCATTCTCATGAACGCAGCTAATTCTCTATCCCCAAGTGTTTCGGTATCAGAAAAGTTCTCAGCATGAATAAACATTCGCATTTTTTTAAACTGCAACATGTCAATACTAATATTTTTATATACTGCTCTAGAATCTTTAACTTCTAAATCTTTAACTCGAACCGATAGTGATTGTTCATTCTGACGTAAGACTGTATTATTACTAAACAACTCTTCTAACTCAATACCTGGTGGTACAACATACCCAGGGTTCTCTTGGGTATTTACTGCTCCAACTTCAAATGAAGTAGGGTCTGAATCTGGATCATCTGCTCCTTCTAATGATTGCGTATATGTTCTCCAATCACCCCTTACCAACTCTAAAGTCCCAAAACGCAATACTACATCTTCATCAAATTCACTTAAAAACATACGCATAAAACGTACTGACCTAAAATCACTAATTCCATTAATTGCCTGTGCATGCGCTCCTCTCAACGGAACTCTGAACTGAATCCATCGTACCCCTTTTGTTGTTCCATTAGGCAACGCTACACTTCTTGTTTTAATATCTCTAACAAAATTTGATGTTAAATCCATTCCAGGAGTGATATCTAATTCGTATTGATAGTAACTATCAATAGTATTCATTGTATTATCCCTATTTAAATCCTCTACATCAGGCAACGTAGTTGAACCCCTATTTGTATCAGAAACACTTACAGGTGAATTTCCTTCTGTACCATTATAATTATAATAACGCTCCAAAACAGTACCAGGAGTATTTAAGTAGTATACATAATTATCTCCTGCAGGATCATTAGCAGGACCTTTATCATACAAAGGGGTTAGCGTTGATGGGTCTACATAACCAGCTTCACTACTATTAATTAACCCATCTAAACCAACATCTTGATTTATTCTTCCTGGGCCTTCAGAATCGAAAGCATAAATTAATGCCTGATTAGTTGGAACCCTTCCTCTGTTAGTTGAAGTTACAGTTGATGAAGAAACATCTCCATCTTCAGGCATTCCATTTTCATATTGTTTTCGTCCATCACGTAAAACATCTTCAGAAATACTCCCTAAGTTAATTGTTAATTTACCTCCAGTTGAAACCAATTCCACATCATCATAATATGGATCTTGCACCCAAAACTCCATAAATTCTACGTTTGATTGTTCAAAATCCGTTGTAGTTAATTGACGTGTAATACCAGCCCAGTTTTCTGATGGAGTTGTTTCAAATGTTGTTTGCACTTGTGGATCATAATTATTATATGGTCCTCGCTGATCAGGATAATACGCTAAATCTAAAGTCTGTAATACTGTAGTTTGTCCTGTAGCAATATCTTGATCTATTACTTCATTTATAAAAACTCTTCTTGTTTCTAATGTAGAAATATCTTCGTCAGAGATACCTGAAGGTTTATTATTACCATAAAAAATAGGATCAATTCCATACCAAGCTAACTTTGCTCGCCTGAATCCCGCAGTTAAATCAGTATTACTAATAGGCTCAACATTTGTCTGTGTAGGAGCATACCCCCTTGGGATACTTGCTAACTTCCATGACAATGGCGCTTTTACATCAATTGCAGATTGTGCTGCTTCAAAATCATCAACATAAGTAGTTGCCTCGCCGTTTTGTTGAGTTTGCTTTGGTGATCCTGGTAACAAATACGCAAACTCACCTCTAACAGATAAACTAGAAGGCACATCAGTATCTATATTCGGCAATTTATTCGCCAAACGTGTTAAAAACGGAATCTCTGTAGAATAGTTACCATTAAACCCAACAATAGTATTATTTATAGGTTCATATCCCAAATTTGCTTTTTGAGTTAATGGCTTTTCTCTTAAATTTAAAAAAGTACCACCTATTTGAAAATTGTCATTAAATTTATGCTCCACGTTTAATCCTGCAAATCGTTTTGATTGTTGTCCAAATGCAGCATTATTTTCTACTGAGATATCAATAGGAGTTCCTGAAGCTTTTAATGCCTCGTCTAGTATCTGAACTCTTCCTAATTGATAATCAACTGTATAATCAACACCTTCTACCAATTGTCTACCCCCGGCAGTTACTGTCACTGATCCTCTTGGCACATTAAATGCTCCAATAGATATTCCTCCACCTCCTGTAGACTTATAACGTCCTTTTAACTGAAATTTGTTTTTATCAGCATCTTCAGCTGCTACTGTTTTAGTAGAAGCATATAAGTTTTTATAAACATACTTTTTCTGATTATCATTCCAGTTCACTATTTCTGTGTCAGTAAGATCTATTCCATCATCATATTCTTCAGGCCCAACACCTGGAGTTAAATCTAACTTATCAAATAAGTATTCTCCAAACGGCTCTACTTTAGTAAAAAACACGCTTCCGTTTTCAGTATTTACCGTAATCCCTGGGAAAAAATCAAAGAAACCGTCCCCACCCTGTTGCGGATCATTATTAGCATTTAACTTATCTAAATCAAAAACTTGTAATAATGTTGTTAGTTCTACATCTGAGGGTAAAGGTGTTCCTGGAACTTCAGAAATAAAGTTTACCGGAGATGGATCTGTATACAAAATATCTAACTTAAAAGACTCTTGACTTAATTGATACGCCCCTAAACCATACACATTTTTCATCATTAAATCCCAAACTGGCTCCGTTACTGTTGTTAAATTACTCTTTAACATTTTAAGAACTAATGATTGATTTGTAACCAACTCATTTCCTGTACCAGTATCGGTAGTTGTTGCTGTAGCATCTACTCCATCTGTAGCAAATTCACCTACTTGAAACACTTGACCTCCAACTGTAAATTGATACGCAACTGCTAAAACTTCGTCATTTGTTAATCGTTGGTTCAAAGAAAGGTATCCTAATTGAGCATTGTAATTATATTCTGAATTCTCAGTTAATTTTCTAGCATTTTCTAATTTCGAATAATCCGTTCCTTCATTTACTATTGTTGATAACGCACCAAACCCCTCCTGAACAGTTGCAATATCTCTTATTTGCTCAGTCAATACAGATCCCGAACCTATTGTTTCCGGATTTAAATTGTTGTTACTGTTGTCAGGATAAGAATTAGCTCCTGCTGTAACCGTAACAGCTGGCTCCCCTATATTTGTTACCTCTCCCAAATCCTGTAAGGCTACAATATTTCTAACATTATTTACAGTATTGTTTCTGTTGGTTACCCAAACTTCTAAACGAGTAATTTGAACATTTGAATTTATAAACGGATACGCTTCTAAAGCTTTGTCATAATTATTTCTAAAATATTGTGATAAGAAAAAATGCCTACTTTCATCATAATCTAAAGCAAATAATTCAAACTCTTCTAGAGTACCTCCACCTTCAGCAACAACACTTTTTCGTTCAGATTTTTGCTCCGAATACACTGCAGTAACTGTAGTTTTCCCAAATTGCAATTCAGTTTTTACTCCAAACAAGCTCTGAGCCCCGGTAATCAAAGTACTATTTAAAGGCATGCTAACATTACCTACTTCAATTTTTCTAATGATATCATCTTCTGTTGGTGTATATTCTAATTTTATTTGGTTTTGAAAATCGAATGTAGATTCCGTATCATAATTAGCTAAAATCTGCAATCGCTTCCCTACTTTACCCAATAAACTCAGACTAATTTGTTGATCAAAATCAAATGTAAAACTTGATTTATTTTCTGGTGACAATACTGGATTATCTTGTTTAGAATACAAAAAACCAATATCCATTGACACGTACCCTTGTGGGATAACCTCAATAGTATTTCCCCCGAAAACTGATTCAAAAAAATCAGAGTTAACATAAAATTCAGGTAATAAATTTTTTTGTGCTTCTTCTGACCCTTCCTTTTTACCTTCTAACGCATCCAGTTTTGTTTTATAATACCCTTGCATGTATTCCTGCAAAACCAATTTTTCATATTCCTTAGGAGTTAGAATTACCGGGTGATTGATATTAAAATCCCCAATAGACTCTGTATAAACATACCTATCTGTAAATGGATCATAAGTGTATTTAGATGTAATACTTGTAGGATTAGGAACACTTAACTGCCCTAAATTATACCCTGTTTGTGGTTGTATAATTGAATCATTAGCTATTGGATCCTGTGCAAATACAATTGCAGAAACCAAAACTATTACCCCAAAAATTCGTTGCGCTAAAATGCTCATTATTTTTTCTTACTTAACTCATTTCACAAACTCTTCAATGCTAACTTGATAATTGTTTCAACCGTTGCATCGGGTGTTGTGCTTATTATTTTATTACAAACTTTTTCAGCTTGCTTCCTTGCGTATCCTAAAACCTCTAAAGCAGATAACGCTTCTTCTTTACTTGTATTGTTTAAAACACCAGAAACTTCGTCCATTCCGAACACTTTTAACACTTTTTCTTTTAAATCTAATATTACTCGTTGCGCAGTTTTAGCTCCAATTCCTTTTATAGATTGTATTGTAGCAACATCTGCCACAGCAATTGCTTGTTGTATTTGTTTTGGCGAAAGTGATGACAACATTACTCTTGCCGTATTGGTTCCAATACCAGAAACTGATATTAATAATCTGAATAATTCACGTTCAGCTTTTTCTATAAAGCCATATAACGTATGAGAATCTTCTTTTACTTGAAGATGCGTATATATTTTTAAAAAATCACTTGTTGGCAATAATGAAAAAGTGTGCATTGAAATATTTATCTCATAGCACACACCATTACAATCAACAACAACATTAGTAGGGTTTTTCTCTATTAATTTCCCTTGAATTTGAGTTATCATTTTTTAAAATTGAATTAAATTCAAAAATACACTTTTTTTAGCAACATTTGTAAACCTTAACATTTACCCATTTTCCATATTTTCCTTCTGTTGAGCATCTACTACTGCTACCGCAGCCATATTAACCATTTCTTCAACTTTCGCCCCTAATTGAATTACGTGAACAGCTTTATTCATCCCCATTAAAATAGGTCCGATAGACTCTGCTTTATTTAATTCCTTCAACATTTTATAAGATATGTTTGCCGCATCCAAATTCGAAAAAACTAAGGTATTTACTTTCTTACCTGCTAATTTAGAGAATGGGAAATTTTCACTTAACATTTCAGAATTTAATGCGAAATCCATTTGCAACTCTCCGTCTACAACCAATTCTGGGTAGTATTTATGCAAATATGAAACTGCTTGAGAAACTTTTTCTGAGGACTCATGATTTGATGAGCCAAAGTTAGAATAGGACATCATAGCCATTATCGGCTCCATACCGAATAACCTAACTGTCCTTGAAGTCATTTTTGCAATTACCGCTAGTTCCCTAGCTGTAGGATTTATATTTATTGAGGTATCTGATAAAAACATTGGCCCTCTTTCCGTCATCATTAAGTTTGTTGCCGCTACTCTTGACACCCCTTTAGCCATACCAATAAGCTCCAACATTGGTTTTAATACCGTTGGGTAACTTCTAGAATATCCGGTAATCAATGCATCAGCATCTCCTTCATTTACCATCATTGCAGCAAAATAGTTACGTTCACGCATCCATTTTTTAGCTTCTAAAAGTGTCTTACCTTTTCTTCTTGATTTCTCCCAATATTTTTTAGCGTAGTGCTCTCTCCTCTTTTCTTCTTCATCTATCTTAGGATCGATAATCATCATCTCTTCATCAAAGCCAATTTCAGCTTTTAATTCTAAAATAATTTCTCTGTTCCCTAATAAAATTGGAGTCCCGATTCCTTCTTCAAATACTATTTGAGCGGCTTTTAACACATCTAAGTGATCTGCTTCTGCAAAAATAATTCGTTTTGGATTAGATTTTGCACGTCGATGAATCAATCGTACTAACTTATTATCTGAACCTAAGCGTTGCATTAATTCCTCTTCATACTTAGCCCAATCTTCAATTGGATTGGTAGCCACACCAGAATCCATTGCTGCTTTTGCAATCGCTGGTGGTATTTCAGAAATTAATCTTGGATCAAATGGTTTAGGGATAATATACCCTTTTCCAAAAATTAATTTTGTTTCTCCATAAGCAATATTAACCTGTTCAGGAACTGGTGTTTTTGCTAAATCAGCAATTGCATGAACTGCTGCTAATTTCATTTCCTCGTTAATTTTTGTTGCACGAACATCTAACGCTCCACGAAATATAAACGGAAAACCTAATACATTGTTTACTTGGTTAGGATGATCTGATCTTCCTGTTGCCATGATAATATCATCACGGGTATCTATAGCCAAATTATATGCTATTTCAGGTGTTGGATTTGCCATTGCAAAAACTATAGGATCCTTAGCCATAGTTAGTAACATTTCTGGCTTTAGCACATTACCTACGGATAGCCCTAAAAACACATCTGCATTTTTCATTGCATCACCCATGGTAGTTCCTGCAATACCTGAAGTGAATTTTAATTGTAAATCAAATAAGTCCGTTCTGCCTTTATGTAAAACTCCTTCCACATCAAACATGGTAATATTTTCGCATTTTGCACCTAGGCTTACATATAAGTTTGCACAAGATATTGCTGCTGAACCGGCACCAGAAATAACTATTTTCACCTTAGAAATATCTTTTTCTGCAATTTCTAGTGCATTTAATAATGCTGCCGAAGAGATTATTGCCGTACCATGTTGGTCATCATGCATTACTGGAATATCTAATTCCTCAATCAACCTTCGCTCTATTTCAAAAGCTTCAGGAGCCTTAATATCTTCTAAATTTATTCCTCCAAATGTTGGTGCTATATTTTTTACTGTTTCTATAAAAGCATCTATATTTTTAGTATCTACTTCTATATCAAAAACATCGATATCGGCGAAAATTTTAAATAACAAACCTTTCCCTTCCATTACTGGTTTTGAGGCTAAAGGGCCAATATCTCCTAAACCTAGAACAGCAGTTCCGTTAGAAATTACAGCTACTAAATTTCCTTTTGCTGTATATCGATAAGCATCTTCTGGATTTTTTTCTATTTCTAAACAAGGCTCTGCAACACCTGGTGAATAGGCCAATGCTAAATCACGCTGAGTAGCGTATTTTTTTGTTGGTACTACTTTTATTTTTCCGGGTACTGGCTTCGCATGATAAATTAATGCTTCATGCCTCATTCTTTTTTTACTCATAACTCAATATTAGTATAATATACAAAGTTATACCTATGTTTCAATTATGAAAGTTTTCTGTAATTTATTTTTTAAGAAAAGAAATATTACGTTGCAACCCTGAAAACTTAGTTCGTTTTACTGCCGATTTTTGAAATACTTTACCGAAAATTTCCTCCGTAATTTCTTCCCAATCTTTCTTGGTCATGCTCAACAACTCTGGTTTTGGAGAAAATAATGGTTCATTATGAGGTTTTGAAAACCTATTCCAAGGACATACATCCTGGCAAATATCACAACCAAACATCCAATCGTCAAATTGACCTTTGAACTCATTAGGAATATTTTCTTTTAATTCAATAGTAAAATAAGATATACACTTACTTCCGTCAATGGTATTGTTTGGAAGAATGGCTTTCGTAGGACAAGCATCAATACATTTTGTACAGGTTCCACAGTGGTCAGTCATTGGAGTATCATAATCTAAGTCTAAATCGACAATTAATTCCGACAAAAAAAAGAATGAACCTTGTTGTTTTTGCAATACTAAAGAGTGTTTCCCTTCCCAACCGATACCTGATTTTTTTGCCCAAGCACGTTCCATCACTGGAGCAGAATCTACAAAAGCTCTCCCTTTAATATCACCAATTTTATCTTGAATAAAAACAGATAGTTCTTTTAGTTTTCCTTTTATTACATGATGATAGTCTTGACCATAAGCATATTTTGCGACCTTATAAGAATCTTCTCTCTGCAATTCTTCTGGGTAATAATTATAACTTAATGAAATCACTGATTTTGCGTCATCAACCAACAAACGCGGATCTAATCGTTTATCAAAATGATTTTCCATGTATTTCATTTCTCCGTGAAAATCATTTTTTAACCAGTTTTCTAACTTTGGAGCTTCTTCTTCTAAAAAATCTGCTTTAGAAATACCACAAGACAAAAAACCGAGGCGTAATGCTTCGGTTTTTATTAGTTGTGTATATTTTTCTTTTAAACTCATATTTATCGTTCAAAAATAATAAAACTTATAGAACTAATTTATTAATCAATATTGCTTTATAACTAAACACTATTTTATTAATCATTGTTCAATATTATAACTTCTTAAAACTAATAGTTGCCGATTTAGGCTTCAATGTTATTAAAGGATTAATTTCTATTTCACTCACCGGTTCTAACTCGTAATCCTTAACCACTTCAGCTAGCGTTAGAATCATTTCATACATCGCAAAATTATTTCCGATGCACATTCTTGGTCCTGCCCCAAACGGAAAATAACTAGCTGAATACTCTTTTTTGTTATCCGATTGAAAACGATCTGGATTAAACTCTTCTGGATTTCCCCAAAAATATTGGTGTCTATGCATTTCGTAAAAAGACAATAATACCTGTGTGTTTTTTGGAATTTTCACCCCATTGCACTCGTCATTTTCTAAACTCAAACGGTCTGAAAAATAAGCTGGCGGATACAAACGTAATGTTTCTTCAATACATTGTTTGGTATATGGCAGGTTTTGAATACTATTTAAAATATCATTTGCGTCAAACAAACTTGCTTCGTCTCTTATTTTCTTTTGAACATCTTTGTATTGAGCTACTAACTGCAAAGAAAAAGTTAAGGCATTAGAAGTAGTTTCATGACCTGCTACAAACAGAATAAGGATCTCATCTATTAATTGCTCATTAGTCATTGAGGAGTCATCTTCATATCGTGAATCTAACAACATCTGGAGTAAATCATCTGGAGCGGAATTACTGTCCTTTCTCTCTTGAATAATTTCTAATAAAATTACTCTAGCCTCTTTACTTAATAGTTTTGCTCTTTCTAAACTACCATTTAGCTTAAACCACCATTTCTTAAATGGTTGTCTCAATTCCTTAACCAACATTTCCTGAATTCCTTCTGTTATTTCTTGGAGTCGTTGAATTTTATTTCCTTTATCGGTATAACTGAACAATGATTTGGCAACCACATTAAAAGCTAAATCGTTCATAATAGGAAAAACATCAATTGTTTTATTTCCTGTAATTTTCTGAAGCTGTAATTTAATCTCCGAAAACATGATCCCCATTAAGCTTTCTAATTTCTTTTTATGAAAAGCTGGTTGAATCAATCTTCTTTGCTGTAACCAATAATTACCATTAGCTGTTAACAGACCATTACCTATATATTTGGCTAAGTAATGTGTTTGTAATTCTGACTTAATGTAGTTTTTATGATTCTTCTGTAATATGTGTTTCGCTATAATAGGATCTCGGGAGAAAATAACAGGATTTCCTTTTCCTAAACTAATAGAAAAACTATCACCATATTTAGTAAAATTCTTATTATGAAAAGGTAGTGGATTTTTTAAAATACTTGCTGTATTTAGCAACACCTTTATGAAAGATATTTTATGTAATTTATCACTCATTTGCTAAAAATATAAAAATCCTAATCTAACAAGATTTCTCCTGCTCACGAAATTATTTATAATTCATTTCAAACTATATTAAAACAACCCTCCTTGAACACTTCCTTTTATTTTTCCTAGATGCTTATAAGCTAATTCCGTTACCTCTCTACCACGCGGAGTACGAATTAAAAAACCTTGTTGAATTAAAAACGGCTCATACACCTCTTCAATAGTTTCGCCATTTTCAGAAACAGCTGTAGCTAAAGTAGTAATACCTACTGGCCCACCTTTAAACTTATCTATTAAAGTGGTTAATATTTTATTATCCATTTCATCCAATCCATGCGCATCTACATTCAATGCTTTTAAGGAAAATTTAGCAATTTCCATATCAATAGTACCATTTCCTTTTATTTGTGCAAAATCACGAACTCTACGTAATAATGAATTTGCTATACGAGGAGTCCCTCTACTTCTACCTGCTATTTCTATTGCTGAATCTAAATCAATAGGTACATTTAAAATATGAGCACTACGTTCAACAATTGTAGATAGTAATTCCGTTTTATAATATTGTAACCTAGACTGAATTCCAAAACGAGCACGCATTGGAGCTGTTAGCAACCCTGAACGTGTAGTTGCTCCTATTAATGTAAATGGATTTAGATTAATCTGTACAGTTCTTGCGTTTGGACCTGACTCAATCATGATATCTATTTTATAATCTTCCATTGCTGAATATAAATATTCCTCAACAATAGGACTTAATCGATGGATTTCATCAATAAACAATACATCACGTTCTTCAAGGTTTGTTAACAATCCTGCTAAATCTCCTGGTTTATCTAACACAGGCCCAGAGGTAACTTTTATACCAACACCTAATTCATTAGCTAAAATATGTGCTAAAGTAGTTTTACCAAGTCCTGGAGGACCATGAAATAAAGTATGATCTAATGCTTCATCACGTAAATTTGCGGCTTGAACGAAAATTTTTAAATTTTCCAATACTTGATCTTGTCCTGCAAAATCATCAAAGGACAAGGGTCTAAGCGCTCTATCAGCATCTATTTCTGCTGGATTATAATTTTCGTTAGTTGGATCAAGATTTTCATTCATAATTCACAAACAGCCTTTAACTGATAAATTTATGGTAGGTTGTAAAAATAACAAAAAACTATTTGATGTTTACCTAGGCGTTAATTAAACCGAAAAACTTTTATTCAAAAAAACAAATAACATTGATTTACTAAATATCACGGATTAAAATTATCCATTCTACAGTATTTATTTTTTCACCACAAAATAACACTGTTTTACATCTTAAAATTGTATTTCAAAGTGAATTTGTGCATTTAACCGAATCTACACATTATGAATTCTATAACAAAACTTACAAAACACTTATAAAAAACCAAACGTATACTCCTGCACACTAGATATATATCAATCATCAAACAATAATCATTATAATATCATAAATTCGACAAACTACATCGCAAGCTATTGGTTTACAATAAGATAGTCTATACATTTGTATCATCCGAAATAACTACTTCATTAAAGAAGTATACTAACCCATATTATTATAAAAAATTATGAATATTAAAACTACTGTATTAACTGGAATTTTATTTTTACTGATTAGTAATGTATTTGCAACTGACAAAAACATTGACAAGAATGATATCGATAAGAAAGCATGTAAATATGTTCAAGAACGTATTTCAATAATTGAAGATTTTCACAGCTTAGAAGAAGGTTATAGTTTGGAACTAACATCTGCAAGTAACTTTCTTGAACAAATTTCTAATTTAAAATCTAAGACTGGATATAGCTACGAAACTATCGGGAAAACTGAAAGTAACGATCTTAAAACTTGGAAAACTTGGTTTAATGAAAATAAACATTTATTACACTGGGATAGCAACACAAAAACTGTTATCGTTAGATTATAACAAACGTATTCCATCATATTTTAAAAGGCCCTCACTAAGTGATGGCCTTTTTTTTATGCAATATATTATTTCAACTAAAAATTTGATTTACAACTTCAACACCAATTCCTTTTGTCAATTACTACCACAACTCTCATTAAGCCAAATATTAACAACACAATAAACACAAATTATCTCTACCTTTAAAAAAAAGAAAACAGTTAACAAAACCCTTTAAAAACACTTCGTAAAAGTGATGCTAATATTCTAATAAATAAACTACCTTAGATGCAATAGCATCGTAACAATAACCTAAATAATAGCAAACAAATGTTAACATTAAAAAACAAAGCTCTGTCTATTTCACTTTATGAGTCATTAAAAAATGATTCGTACTTTTATTATTTAAAAAGTATTATTGTAGGCGATGAAAAAACTAAAGTAAGGACCATGTTAGAATACATGGATTATTCTATTCATGAAGCTTATACATATGGCAAAATAGAAACTCATGGAAGTGAAAATTCTGGAGCCTCTTTGTGGGCAACACCCCTTAACAAAGGCTTAAATGACGTTAGAAAAAAAGAGAAGAAGGAACAAATGATTTCAATATTCGGAGGTGATGTATACACTAAAATTAGTCTCGTAGGGGATTTTATGAATTTTCAAAATGCTAAATATATTTCGGATAACATGTGGTATTTGTCCATTTTAGGTGTTAATCCTGCGTATCAAAATCAAGGATTAGGAAAGAAGTTACTAGAACCTATTCTTAAAGAAGCAGATAAATCACAGGTAACTACTTACTTAGAAACGTTCACTCTTCAAAACAATAGTTTTTATAAAAGGTTAGGTTATGAAATTGTAGCTAACATAAAAGAGCCTAATATTAATAAAGAATATAATTTAATGATTCGCAAGCCTAGGTAGAACGAAGAATTTGATAAAATAAAAAAGGCAGCCACTAGGTCTACCTTAATCAAAATTATATTTGTGATATCTTAACTAGCTTCTTTTAAATATAGATCAGTTGATAATAAGAAGTTTCTCAATGTTTCCCTTGATGTTAGATTATCTTGGATAATGAAGTTATCAATAGCATCCCTTAAACGTAGTGATAAATTTAACTGAATAGCTATTGGAATGTCATTTTCTGAATTGAAGCTTTTAAATAACTCAACCGTTTGTTTTCTTAATCTTGTCTTTTCATCAATAGATGTCGATTCTAATATACTACCAATTAAATTTTCAATTTTCCCCATACTCAAAGATACAAATCAATTTAACTGATATTAATACCGTAGCTCTAATTTTATTAACAATTGTTAAGATAATTGTATTGTTAATTACTTGATTACATATAAGTAACCACTGAAAAGTATCAAAAGGAGAAGATCTGCTGTATTTAATAATGAAAAAAAACTTACCATAGAAGAAGAAAGGCAGCTCGTTAGAACTGCTTTAATTAATATTTGAAGTATCAGTTATTCTTTTATTCTCATAACAAGACTAGATATAACTGCTGCTTTTACAAGTTTACCATCCTTTTTAGCTGGTTTCCAATTAGGCATTATATTTACCAGTCTTTTTAATTCGGCTGAATGCAATTTACTTGGAGACCTTTGAATTTCTAACTCATAGGGCCTACCCTCCTTATCAATTTTCAAGGTGTAGCTTATTAAAACGTCAGTGATGTCAAAATCTAGTATTTCATGCTTAGAATTCTCTTTATAGAAATTTAATAACGCATCACCACCACTTTTAAATATTGCCTTGTTTTTAAGTAAGTAATTAAGTTTTACCAACTCCTTTTTTTGAGTTTCATGAATATTAATTTCTATCATCTCTGCTTCTTGAGAAAATCCTGATATTGATGACAACAGTATTAATAACTTAATTATTTTTTTCATTCAACCAATATACAACATCTATAATAAAACAACATATAACCCCATTAGCCTCATTCTTTCAACTTCTTTATAATATGAAATTTAATATATAGAATAATAAAAAACAAAAAATCCCTTTCTAATAATTAGAAAGGGATTTTTGATTATAGTGAGATCTTCGATTTCTCAAAGATTAAAATTACTAGAAAAGTAATTTTAATGATGTAATTCCTCTTCACCTGGTTTCATTGGAACATTTTGAGGTACAAAATCTTCATCATGTCCTGGTTTACTATAGTCATAAGACCAACGGTGTACTTCAGGAATATCTCCTGGCCAGTTTCCGTGGATATGTTCTACTGGAGTAGTCCATTCTAATGTATTCGATCTCCAAGGATTTTGAGGTGCTTTTTCACCATTAAAAATACTATTGAAGAAGTTGTATAAGAATACGAACTGTCCTAATCCTGTAATGATTGCAAAGATTGTAATGATAACATTAATATCTGTTAAATCATCAAATATCGGGAAACTTGTGTTGTTATAATAACGACGTGGTAAACCAGCTAAACCTGTAAAGTGCATTGGGTAGAAAACTCCGTAAGCACCAACTGCTGTAATCCAGAAGTGTAAGTACCCTAATTTTTTACTCATCATTCTACCGAACATTTTAGGGAACCAGTGGTATACACCTGCTAAGAATCCGTAAACTGCTGTTACACCCATTACCAAGTGGAAATGCGCTACAACAAACATAGTATCATGAACGTTAATATCTAAAGTACTATCTCCTAAAATAATTCCTGTTAACCCACCTGAAACGAAAGTAGAAACTAAACCGATTGAGAATAACATTGCAGGATTAAACTGCAAGTTACCTTTCCATAGTGTAGTAATATAGTTAAATGCTTTTACCGCTGATGGTATTGCGATTAATAATGTAGTAAATGTAAATACTGATCCTAAGAATGGATTCATACCAGAGATAAACATATGGTGACCCCATACGATACATGATAAGAATGCAATTGCTAAGATAGATGCAATCATCGCTCTATAACCAAAAATTGGCTTACGTGAGTTAGTTGCAATTACTTCAGATGTAATTCCTAGTGCTGGTAATAATACAATGTATACCTCAGGATGCCCTAAGAACCAGAATAAGTGCTCAAACAATACCGGAGATCCTCCTTGATAATGTAATACTTCACCGTTAATGAATATATCAGATAAATAGAAAGAAGTACCAAAACTTCTATCCATTATTAATAATAATGCTGCTGAGAATAATACCGGGAATGATACAACTCCAATAATTGCAGTTACAAAGAACGTCCAGATCGTTAATGGTAAACGCGTCATTGTCATTCCTTTTGTACGTAAGTTGATTACGGTTACAATATAGTTTAATGATCCTAATAAAGAAGAAGCAATAAAAATAGCCATTGACACTAACCATAATGTCATACCCATTCCTGAACCAGGAATAGCTTGTGGTAAAACAGATAATGGAGGATAAATAGTCCAACCTGCTGATGCCGGTCCAGCTTCAACAAATAAAGAAATTACCATGATGATACTAGATAAAAAGAACAACCAGTATGATACCATGTTTAAGAATCCTGAAGCCATATCTCTAGCTCCAATTTGCAAAGGAATTAATAAGTTACTAAATGTACCACTCAGTCCTGCTGTAAGTACAAAGAATACCATAATAGTACCGTGAATAGTTACCAATGCTAAATAAGCATCAGCATCTAAAACTCCACCTGGAGCCATAGTACTTCCTAAAAGAAGTTCCATTATTTTAAATGGCTCTTCTGGCCACGCTAATTGTAATCTGAAAAGCATTGACATTGCAATACCGATAATTCCCATGAATATACCAGTAATCAAGTATTGCTTAGAGATCATTTTATGATCTATACTAAATATATATTTAGTAACGAATGTCTCTTTGTGGTGTCCGTGATCGTCTTGTGACATAACTTTATATATGGTTATATAGTTTTTTAAATCTAGTTAATTAGTTTCCAGCTACAGTAATAACATCCTTAGCTTTTGGCTGTGTTTTCATCCAGGCAGCATATTCTTCTGGAGTTTCAACTACAATTTTCATTTGCATGTTGTAGTGAGATTTTCCACAAATTTTATTACATAATAGTAAGTAATCAAATTCATAATCTTCCTCATCTAAATCTTCACCTGCTTTTCTACGTTCAGCTCTGATTTTATTAATCTTTGCGATTTTAGCGATGATTTTTTCATCTTTACGCATATCAATAGTAGTTACAGTAGGAATGAATGAAAATTCAGTCACCATACCAGGAACACAATTCATTTGCGCTCTAAAGTGAGGCATATAAGCTGAATGTAAAACATCTTGAGAACGGATCTTGAAATGTACACGTTTACCTAATGGTAAATGCAATTCTTTAGTGATAACGTCATCCGAATAATTTTTATCAGAAGTATCTAACCCTAATGTATTTACTGCATCATAATCAATTAAACGAACGTTAGCATCACCTAAAGTGTTATCAGCACCTGCATAACGTGCTGTCCAGTTAAATTGTTGTGCATATATCTCAACAACAACAACTTCCTCTTCATCTTCAAAATCAAAAGACATGATGTCATTCCAACTGAATAATCCGAATAAGATTAATCCTGTTAAAACGATTACCGGAATAATAGTCCAGATCATCTCTAACTTCATATTATCTGAATAATACAATGCTTTATTACCTGCCTTACCTTGATATTTAAAAGCAAAAAAGTGTAATAAAAACTGTACTAAAAAGAATACAGGGAAAATAATTGCCCATGATACGTTCATTAATAAGTCATAATTAGGACCATGAGCTGAAGCTGGTGTTCCTAGCATTACATCGCTCCACGCGTAAAAACCATAAAATGTAAATGCAAATAGAAATATTAGGTACATTAACATTAAACCACCCTGGGTTTTGTTATCACCGTCATTTGCTACATCGGTTTCTGCCTTTGAAGCTTTATAAATTTTTACAACTTTTCCTAATTGCCATAATGAAATTGCAATTAAAAGCGCTACTACTATGTATAAAAAAACTGTCATTACTTTTAATATCTAGTATTTATTAATTTTAATAATGAAAATGCTCACTCTCGTGAATAAACGGATTACGTTTAGGTACTAAAGGCGCTTTTGTTAATGCTGTAAATACAACATAGATAAATAACCCTAAGAAGAATAGTACTGAAGAAACTTCAGGTAATCCTATTGACCATTGTGTACCAACTGTTCCTGGCATAACCATATTGTAAATATCCATATAGTGACCTACCAATATTAAGATACCTGCAATAACTACGAACCAGTTTACACGTTTGAAATCACTATTCATCAATACTAATATTGGGAATAAGAAATTCAATGCTAACATACCGAAAAATGGTAAGTTATAATCTTGGATTCGTGTTACGTAATAAGTAACCTCTTCAGGAATATCTGCGTACCAAATTAACATGAATTGAGAGAACCATAAGTATGTCCAGAAAATACTGATACCAAACATAAACTTCGCTAAATCATGAATATGACTGTTATTTACTTTTGGTAAATAATCAGTTTCACCAGATTTTAAGAATATAGTTACTAAAGCAATTACTGTAATACCACTTACAAACATACTTGCAAATAAATACCACCCGAATAATGTAGAGTACCAGTGAGGATCAATTGACATAATCCAATCCCATGACATCATTGATTCAGAGTATAAGAATACAACTAAGAAAGCAGCTGATAACTTAAAGTTCTTTTTAAAGTTAGAATTATCAGAAGCAGTATCTTGAGCTCTCGATAATTTTTTAGAAATGATTTGGTATGCTATCCAACATGCTGAATAAATTACAGCTCTTATCATGAACGTAGTACCGTTTAACCAACCTTTCTTTCCGTCAATTAATTTATCGTAACCAACCTTTGTAGGATCTAACTCTGCATGCATCCAAGCAAATAAATGATTTCCATGACCTACTGTAGAGATCCCTAAGATCACTAATAAAATAATTAAACCTACTGGTAAGTAAGATGTAATCCCTTCCATTACTCTAAATAATAAAGGAGACCATCCTGCTTGTGCTGCTCTATTAACTGCATAAAAAGCTAAAGCTCCTAATGCTATCATCATAAAGAAGAAACAAGCTACATATAATGCAGACCAAGGTTTGTTTTGTAATTGAACTAATGTGTGCTCTAAGTGTTTTGCATGTTCATCATCATGCGCATCAGCAGCATGTGCTGATTTATCACCATGAGATTCTTGATGATGTGCTTCCTCATTATGAGATTTACCATGATCAGCTTCACCGTGAGCTTCTATAGCTCCATGTGTAGCAGCTTCAGCATCATGACCACCACCGTGACCATCTTGATGAGCTAAAATCTGTTCTACTTCTTCCACCGTTGAAGGTGCAGCCATAAAACCTCCAATAATACCAAGAGCTCCAACTACCATAAATCCGATAGCCCACAGCTTTAATTTTTTAGAAAAATCGTACATATCTATATCTTAATCTAATTTATTATTTGGTTAAATCTGCCTTAAGCTTACTCACGTACATAGCAACTTGCCAACGCTCGTTTTCTTTTAACTGACCTGCATGAGACCCCATAGAATTCAATCCGTAATAGATTGTATGGTAAATATTACCCTCAGTAATATCTCTATCTGCATAATTTGGAACTCCTAAGAACTTTTCGCTCTTTACAAGGTTTCCATCACCTTTTCCTTTTTTACCATGGCAAACTGCACAGTAAATATCATATAACTCTTTACCTGTTGCTAAATTAGCTTCAGTATTTTTTAGTGGACTTACTAAACTATCTTTAGCAAATGCTCTTCCTTCAATAGTATTCGCTATTTCATAAGGCATCCATCCTCTTTTTACTGTTCCTTCAACTGGCAATTGTGCTGCTACTCCGTTATTAAACGCAGATGACTCACTATATGTTTCATATCCTACAGATTGATACATATTTGGAAAGAATTGATAGTTAGGTGCTGAAGTCTCTTGACAGGACACCATTGCTAAAATTCCTACTACTGCTATTGCTTTAACTAAAATCTTCATCATAATTAGTGCTTTTCAGTTAGGTTAATTTCTACCGCACCAGTTTCTTTTAATAAAGTCTGTAATGCTTCTACATCATCTCCTGC
>Ga0209291_1000832_pt1 | contig 29134 bp, 25 predicted proteins | sample GOMGulsemesocosm_FD_184633 | JGI IMG/M metagenome (GOLD analysis project Ga0209291, IMG submission 184633) | Methane-oxidizing microbial communities from mesocosms in the Gulf of Mexico - GOM9B Gulf of Mexico (SPAdes) (version 2) | ecosystem: Environmental > Aquatic > Marine > Cold seeps...
ACCAATGCCATATTCTTTGGCTGAATCTAGAATGTTAAGACTGTCATCAACAAATAAAGTACTGTCCAGATCAAAGCCCTCTTTATGTTGTAATCGTTGCCAAAGTAACTGTGACTCTTTAGTGACACCAAATTCATGTGTTGAATAGAGTACATCAAAATATTTATCTAACTGAGTTTGCTCAATTTTTAAAGATAAACTATCTGGATGAGCATTTGTAACCAGAATTATTTTTCGGCCACTTTCTCGTAGCGCTAACATGAAATCATGCGCATCGCTTCGTAAATTAATTAAATGCTGAATTTCTTTCTTTAGCTCTTTAATGGGAAGCTTCGTTTGCTCAGCCCAATAATCTAAACAATACCAATCAATAGTTCCTACGACTTTTTCATAACCTGCTTTTAAACTCACTTTCGCCTGTTCTAACGATATTTTTTCTATTTCACTGTATCTAAGCGGTAGGTGATGCAACCAAAAGTGATTGTCAAAATGTAAATCGAGAATAGTGCCATCCATATCTAAAAGCACGGTAGAAATCTTCGACCAGTCGAGCATTTTTTTTCCTTAACAGTGAGTATTTAGTAATTATATCTAAAGTTATCGTGCTATTCTAAAATTATTATAGATTTCGATTTAGGTTTTAGGACACCAAGATGCTCAGCAAAGCAAAACTCCCCGAAATAACCCAACGAAAACAAGTAGCCAAAAGTCGTTTATTTACTATAGAGCAAATCGACTTAACCTTTAATAATGGCGTAAAACGTGAGTATGAGCGCATGCAAGGCTCAGGTCGTGGCGCAGTGTTAATTGTGCCAATGATCGATAACGAAACCATGTTATTAGTTCGTGAATATTGTGCAGGTACGCATAGTTACGAGCTTGGTTTCCCTAAAGGATTAATTGATGAAGGGGAAAGTCCAGAATATGCGGCAAATCGAGAGCTTAAAGAAGAAGTTGGCTTTGGAGCTGATACATTAATCCATGTACATAGAGTCGCAACAGCTCCTGCATTTTTTTCAGCCTCCATGGAAATCTTTCTTGCGAAAAACCTATACGAAGAAAAATTACCTGGTGATGAACCTGAGGAATTGGACGTTGTATCTTGGAAATTAGCAGACTACCAAAGTTTACTAGCGCAGCCTGATTTTAATGAAGCAAGGAGCATTGCTGCATTAATGTTGGTAAGAGATCGAATAAATACTTCAGTGGATGAGTGTTAAAAATAAAATTAGGTGAGTGATCATGAACAATGAAATTTTATTGGCCACGGCACTAGAAAGTGCAAAAAAAGCTGGCGTTGAAGTCGCTAAACACTATAAAACAGGCGATTACACCGCAGAAATAAAAGAAGACAATAGTCCAGTGACAAGCGCTGATATTGCTGCTAATGATGTCTTAATGCAAGAATTGTCACGCTTAACTCCCGATATTCCTATTATCTCTGAAGAAGTGGGAGCGGTGCCACTGGTTGCACGTAAAAACTGGTCTCGTTATTGGTTACTTGACCCTATTGATGGCACCGGAGAATTTATTCTGGGCAGTGGTGATTTTGCGGTAAATATTGCTTTAATCGAAAATGGCTGGCCAAGCATAGGTGTTATCCACGCCCCCGATCATCAACTCACATATTATGCGCAAAATAATTTAGGGGCCTTTAAAGAAAATGATTTGGGTAGCAAGCAAATTCATGTTGCTGATTACGATGGCCAACGTGCTATTAAGGTCGCAATTAGTCGCCGCCAAGAATTAAATTTAATGGGACAGTATCTCAATACAGATGAGTTTAATTTGGATTACGTTGCGTTAGGTAGTTGCTCACTTAAAAATTGTTTGATTGCTGAAGGAGGTGCCGACTGTTATTTACGTATCGGCCCTACAGGGGAGTGGGATACGGGGGCAAGTCATTGTATTATTGAACAAGCAGGAGGCTCTATTATTGATAGCGAATTTTTACCATTAAGCTACAATAAACGTGAAGGTTTAATGAATCCAGACTTTATGACATTAGGAACTAGTAACATTCCGTGGAAAAAGCTTGTTAAACCTCATAGAGCAAGACGCTCTTAACCACTTTTATTTTTTCTAAGGATATTGAATGCGCTTTTTATTGACCATTATTACCGCTGTTTCTCTGTTATTTGTTTCACCCGCTTTTAGTGCTTGGCATCTTGATGACAGCAAATCTTCTCTTACATTTGTTTCTATTAAAAAAGGCTCTATAGCTGAAAATCATCGCTTTAAAAAGTTTGCAGCTAAACTCGACAAAAAGGGTTTATTGAGTGTTGATATTGATCTTGGCAGTGTTGATACAAAAATACCGGTAAGAGATAGTCGAATGACTGAATACTTATTTGAAACAGCTAAGTTTTCACACGCTAACTTTACTGCTCAAATAGATCTCAATGAATTAGACGCTATAACTATAGGTTCAACTAAGCGATTATCGGTTAGTGGTAAAATAGATTTGCACGGGCAACAACAAGTATTAGTAATGGATGTATTAGTCGCTAAACTTAGCAACAAGCGCATGTTAGTAACGACGTTACAGCCGGCTATTATAAAGGCAGGCGATTTTGCTTTAGTGGCAGGTATTAATAAATTACAAGCTCTTGCCAAACTACCTAGTATTGCTCATACCGTACCCGTTAGCTTTGTTCTAACTTTTCAAAAGTAAAACATTTTCAAGTTTCGTTCATAATTATGGTTCAGCAATGTGATGTTGAACCCTAATTAAAGTTGAATTAGTATGGGCTTACTCAATTTCTTCTTGTTGGTTTTCTTGCTGTTGAAACTGTTCTAAAGGCAAAATATTTACAGTATCATGAAGTTCAGAATAAACGAGCAATGCACTACCGTCAGCTAGTTGCTGCTTTACTTGAGCTATTTTAACTGACAATTTTACATCTTGTTCCCCGTACTCTGTGCCTTCACGTAAAACAAACTCTTTGATAATACTACTTAATGTATCTGGCTCTAGGTCTTTATGTGGAATAATCATAAATGTTGCTCTAAAAAGTTAGGAACACGTTGCTCCAACCAAAAGTTTGGCTTGAATGGGTTTTTACCATTGATAAAACCAACATGACCACCTTTCTTACTTACTTCAAAGCAAATATTACTGGGTATACTGGTAATGTCGCGGGTATTTTTATCACATAAAAAAGGGTCATCATTCGAATGAATGATCAAACAAGGCTGTTTTATTTTATCTAAAATAAAACGACCACTTGCTTGGTGGTAATAATCTTCTGCACTCTTAAAGCCATTAATGGGGGCGGTAACTTGTTGGTCAAATTGCCAAATGGTTTTAATCTTTGCTAATTTCTCAGGTAATTTATCAGCAAATGGTGAAGAGAAAATATTACTAGAAATTTTATCTTTAACACTGTCTTTTAACATACCAACTAAGTATTTTTGGTAAATACGTGAAAACCCTTGGTTTATACGTTTACTGCAGCTGGCTAGATGTAACGGTGCACAAATAATCGTGGCAGATTGATAATGGTTTTCAGGCTCTTCAGCTAAATAACGCGCTAAAACATTACCGCCTAGAGAAAAACCTATAATACTCATTGGCAGTGTTGGGTACTTGTTTTTTAAAAATTTACTGAAGAAAATGACATCTTTGGTATCACCACTATGATATGAACGAGCCATGCGATTTATTCGTCCACTACAACCACGAAAGTGCATAAGCACGCCAAGCCAGTTTTTTTCTTTTATCGCAGCTAACATACCCTTAGCATAATGACTGTTTACAGAGCCTTCTAGACCATGCAACACGGCTACTACAGGTCGAGTTTCATTTGGCCTTGGTTTTTCCGTCCATGCTAGGTCGATAAAGTCACCATCAGGTAATTCTAGTGTTTCGATATTCGTGCTTAATTGTTTCTTCGAACGTAACCATTTTGCAATGATAGTTTGACAATGAGCATTTCGGAGCCACCAAGCAGGAGTGAATTGACTTTCAGTAAACATTTTTCGTTATAATAGTTAGAGTGATGTCTTGATGAGCCGATTGTATGTGAATTGGAGTAAAATTGATATTACTCGCTTAAAAAAAGCCTACCGTGGTAGGCTTTTTCTAAAGCTAGTATTGATGAGTCGTTATACAACGTGATTTATTAATAAGCCTTTTCTTGCTTCCTCATCTTTTTTATTAACAATAGCTGATTGAAGCAAAACGTTGGTTTGCTCTTTTTCAGAAGACGTTGATGCATAATCGGTATCTTGAATGCGAGAACGAGATGCACTGACATTTACGCGAGTAGTTTCATAGGTAGCCACTTGGCTATTTAGCGCATTACTTTCTGCGCCTAGCGCTGTTACTGATTCATTAACACTCGCAAATGCATCTTCAAGCGCTGCTTGTGTCGTTGTAGGATCGTTAGCATCCAAACCAGAAACAAAATTAGGATCACCTAATACTTCTCCGGCAATAGTATTAATTTGCTCGGTAAGTTGGTCTAGTTCACCTTGAATAGCGCTGGGATCACTTAGTGGATTTCCTGATTGAATAGAAAGTTCATTCGCGCGTTGAAGGCTTTCATCAATAGCACTTAATCCGCCTTCTTGTACGTTATTAGCGTTAACTTGGTCTTGTGTATTGTAGCTTTGTTGCTGACTACTATTAATTTCTGAGGTTAAACGACTTGATATTTGCAGGCCTGCAGGATCATCTGCGGCAGAATTGATACGTTTCCCAGATGCAAGTTTTTCATCTTTTTCTTCACGCTCTTTATTCTGACGCTCAATGTAGCTGAGCGAAGAAGAGGGCTGATTAATGGATAAGTTCATAAGCGCACCTTGTTCTTATTCGTTATGTTAACCGCATTAAATAATTATTAAGCTTTAACTTAACAAAAGTCATAATGCGTTTATTATAGCAAAAAAAAGTAAGGTTGGTTGTATTTTGTACAGCTATATTAAGTGTTAGATTAATTTATTCAGCAAGTACTTTTAATTAGTTATTTTCATTAATGTTTTTTAAAAAATAATAGACGTAAAAAGCACAGATACCGAGCAGAACGACTAGACCACCAAAAGAATAAATAACAATAGGATCATTTAATAACATATCTAAAAATTTCATAACAAACCCCTATAAATAAAATGCGCCATAACAAAAATGGCTATAACAAATTGTTATAGCCATTTTAAATGAAAGATTATTTCCACATGCTGATGTAGATCAATAATTCAGCGGGTCTTTAAAAAGGAAAGATTATTTATAATTGCTTTTAAGCTTTAGTTCTTCCTGCTCGAGCATCTGCTGGTATAACCGGTCCGCTTTTGCTCTGGCTTCACTTATCTGCAAATTACTAAGTTTAAGCTCGTCCATATCACGACTTTTTTGCGCGTCGCTGTAACCATTACTTGCAGCGATAATATTCCATACATACGACATTTCTATACTTTTTTCGACTCCAAGGCCTTCAAAGTACATAAGTGCTAAATTAAACTGTGCAAGCGCATAGTTCTGTTTAGCAGCAGTTTCATACCAACGCGCTGCTTTTTTATAATTTTTATGAGTGCCATCGCCATTGTAATACATTACACCCAGATTAAACTGAGCGCTGACTAAGTTCTTTATTGCGGCTCTTTCCATTAAAGAAAAAGCGGTTTTCAAGTCTTTATCAACAATATCGCCCTCAGAATACATTAATGACAGGCTAAAAAGTGCCTCAGGATAGTTTTGTGATGAGGAAAGTGATAATAGTTCAAAGGCTTTGGTAGGGTCTTTTTTGATGCCATAACCGTTTAAATAAATCAGTGCCATTTGATATTGTGCTGGAGAATACTCTTGGGCGACTAAGGGTTTAAATTGCTCAATAGCGGCTCTAAATTCACCTCTGTTAAGTTCATAAATACCTTGATCAAGATCGCCATGAAAGGCAAAACTAGCGGCACTATTAAGCATAAATAGGCAGAATAAGGTGAATACTGACTTTTTCATAACGTTCTCTCTATTTGAATGGCATTATTGTAAGTGTAGCAAGTAATCAAAAATTAATACTGAAAATTATTACATTGATACTTTTGACATTATTTCTTCAATTTCTTCTTCTAATTCAAGCCAGTGCATTTCATTTTCTTCGATATCGGCTTTTAGCTGAGCTTGTTGTTTAATAAGTGTTGATAATCTTGCTTTGTGTTCGCTTTGATATATTTCGCTTTCAGCTAAAATACTTTCAACTTCAGCTAATTGCAACTGCCATTGTTGTACTTTTTTCTCATATTTGTCAGCTTGTTTACGTAGAGGTGATGCTTTTTTACGTAATTCAGCTTGTTCTTTTCGTAATTGCTTTTTATCAACTGTATCGCTAGATTTGACAGTTTTAGAGCTTTTCAGCGTTTGCTTTTTATCATCGTTTAACCATTGTTGATAATCATCAATATCACCCGAAAACTCACCAACTTGACCATTCGCAACAAGAAAGAATTCATCAACACAAGATTCCAATAAAAAACGATCGTGGGCAATTAAAATAATAGCGCCTTCGAAATCTTGTAAAGCAAAAACTAAAGCTTGTCGCATTTCTAAATCAAGATGGTTGGTAGGTTCATCAAGCAATAATAACTGGGGTTTTTCATTCACAATTAATGCTAAAACTAAACGTGCTTTTTCACCTCCCGACATTGTCTTAACTGGCGATAGGGCTTTATCACCATTAAAACCAAAACTTCCTAAAAAAGTACGTGCTTCCAATTCAGTCATTTGTGGTTTTGCGCGAATAATATGTTCAATAGCACTGCTTGGCATGTGCAATTGTTCAAGCTGATGCTGAGAAAAGTAACCTACGGTTAAATCTTGTGCACAGTAGCGCTCGCCATTAATTAGAGAGATATCGCCAGCAAGTGATTTTATTAAAGTTGATTTACCCGCGCCATTTCGACCTAATAAACCTATGCGACTTCCCGGTACGAGAGTTAATCCAACATCACGTAGAATAATGGTGTTTTGATCATAACCACAGGTACTTTCTTTTAATGCTAACAGTGGGTAGGGCAATGTTTCAGGTGTTTTAAAGCTAAAGGTAAATTGGCTGTCAACATGTGCAGGTGCAAGGTCGGGCAGTTTTTGTAAACGTTTTAAGCGACTTTGTGCTTGCTTAGCTTTACTTGCTTTAGCGCGAAAGCGATCAACAAATGAGGTTAAGTGCGCCACTTCTTTTTGTTGTTTCTGAAATTGAGCATCTTGTTGAGCCAAATGCTCAGCTCGTTGACGTTCAAACGCGGTATAATTGCCTGAATATAACTTGGCTTGCTGGTGTTCAATATGCAGTATTTGTTCAATAACATCATCAAGAAAGTCACGGTCATGAGAAATAAGCACTAAAGTGCCTGTAAAACGTTTTAACCAGCGTTGAAGCCAAATAACTGCGTCTAAATCTAAATGGTTGGTAGGTTCATCGAGCAGTAATAAATCAGCTCGACTAATCAAGGCTTGAGCGAGGTTGAGTCGCATTCTCCAGCCCCCTGAAAAATCTTTTACAGCATTGCCTAGCTGGTTTTGTAGAAAACCTAAGCCATGTAATAGCTCACTAGCTCGTGCTGGTAAACTGTAACCGTTAATCGCATCAATATGATTTATAATGAGCGCTTCTTGATTGCCGTCGTTATTTAAACGTGCTTGTTCAAGTTGTTGTTCTAGTTGACGAAATTCTTTGTCGCCATCCATTACATAATCAAGAGCAGACTGACTAAGTGCTGGAGTTTCTTGTTTTACCGTTGCAACATCCCAGCTTGATGGCATACTCACATCACCACGGTCTGGTTGTAAGTCACCTAATAAGGCCGCAAATAAAGATGATTTTCCACAGCCATTCGCACCAACTAAGCCAACTTTATGGTTGGGGTGAATAGTAAAGCTTGATGATTTTATGAGGTTTTTTGAGCCTCTATCTAAGCTTAAATCGGTGGCTATAATCATGTTTTTAATTACTCTTTTAAGTGCAGGGCGCTATTGTCCATTTCCTATCCCTAAGATTCAAGGTAAAATAACGTAACTGAGTTTTATTTAGAAAGAAATACGTGAAAAAACGATTTATTGCTGGCGCTATTTGCCCCAAATGTAATGCGATGGATACCATGGCATTAACCAAAGAAAATAATGTTGAAAAGGTTACTTGTGTTAGTTGTGGGCATCAAATGTCACAACCTGAAGAACACGTTGTAAAAGAGGTTCGCCCACAAGAGCAAGTTATTGGTATTTTCAAGCAGGAATAACGGTCACACTTTGATATATTGAAAAAGTAGCGAGGTCGCTCCTCATTAATAATGAGGAGGAGGTGGTTCTATATCTTGGGACTGACCTTGTTCGTTATTATTTTCTTTTATACGGCTAGCAATTAATTTTAGCTGAGACTTTAATGCTGAAATTTCTAATTGGTGAACTGAAAGCTCATTGTTAAGTTGTTCAATAACGTCATCTTGAAAAGCATTGCGTGACTCTAATGCCTCGATGCTGTTACGTAATTCACTGATGTTTTTTGATGTTTCTGCTGTCATGTTTTGTTGTTACCTAAACTTATTCTCTTTGCCAAAGCTCGGCGTAGCCTGAGGAGCTTTCGGTGATAATTTGGTTATTTCCACGAAAAGCGACACTATACACTACCGCGCCTGCGGCACGAATGTTTTCTTTAGGGCTGACACGCCAACTGTCGAGGCGTTCACCTGTTGATATACTCCAAAGGTTTACTTTACGTGTAGGCGCACCTGTTAATAGCTTGGTGCCATCGTCAGAAAATTGAACTGAGCTAAATACTTCATGACGATTAAAATACTGTAGTTGGCTAATACGTTTTCCGGTTTTTAAATCCCAAATATTTGATGACTTTTTACTGTCGGCAGTAAAGGCGAACCGGCCTTTGGCATCTAGCGACACCATAGTAACGCGGCTAGGGTGGTTAAAGCGATAAATCACCTGACCACTTTGTGTATCCCAAACGTACGCAACGAAATCGTTACCGCCAGAAATGGCAATGCGGCCATTGGGAAGCATGTCAACGGCGTTGATCTTTTCTGTATGGCCTAAAAATTCTAAACGACGCCCTGTAGCCATAGTGACATGGACAACCGTGCCATTACTTTTCCCTAACAAAATGTAGGCTCCATCATTTGCAACAGCAATGTCTCGGATATTCGACTCACGAACCTGCCAGTAACCTTCTGACTGGCCTGTTTCTATATTCCATAAAGAAAATGCTTCTCGATTAGCGGTTAAAGCATGGCTATTATTGTCAGATATATCGGCTAAAAGGACTAAGTTATCACTACTGTTTTGTTGCTGTGACCAGCTGTATTTTAAGGAGTTTTTCTCTAAATCCCACAAACTTAAACCATGATGTATGGAAGAAACAACGCTATATTTACCGTCATTCGAAATATTGGCCGCATAAGCGCCTTCATTAGCATGTTGCCAGCGCTGGATTGGTTTGTCTTGACTCGGTTGGCAAGCTGTTAATAACAGAGAAAATATCGTTATAAAAAGCAGTGTTAGTTTGTTATTACACTTGTTCACAATATTAATACTTTTTTCTTAGTTAATTTATCGTTAGTATAAGCCGCATTGTTAAACAATACACAATAATTAATCAATGGCTTAGGAGGAAGTTCTCCAACTGGGTACTAGGTTACGTTAACGGAGAGAAAAAATGAAATTATTTAAGCCAACTATGTTAGCTATTGCACTTGTTTCAGTGCTTGGTTGTCAAGAAGAAGCTAAAAAAGTAGAAGTTGCACCGGTATTAGATACTGAAATACAAAAGCAAGCTTATGGTTTAGGTGCTTCAATCGGTCTGTATATGGAGAAGAACCTTGAGCAGCATGAAAAATTAGGTTTGCCACTTGATCAAGCGCTAATTACTCGTGGTTTTATTGACAGCCTTGCAGGTAAGTCGTTGATCGAAAAAGAAGAAATTCAAGCTCTTTTAATGAACTTAGACCAAGCAATGAAAGCTAAACAGCAAGAAGTAGCCGCCGCTGAATCAGAAGCAGCTATCGCTGAAGGCGCTAAATTCTTAGCAGAAAACGCGAAGAAAGAAGGCGTACAAATCACTGAATCAGGCATTCAGTATTTTGTTATTAAAGAAGGTGAAGGTGAAAAGCCGAGTGCGGCTGATACAGTAACGGTTCATTACACTGGCACTTACCTAAATGGCGAAAAGTTTGACAGTTCATACGATCGCAATGAACCTACAGTATTCCCATTAAATCGTGTAATCAGCGGTTGGACTGAAGGTGTACAATTAATGTCAGTTGGTTCTAAGTATTCATTTACTATTCCATCAGATTTAGCCTACGGACCTAACGGTAATCCACCAACTATTCCGGGAAATTCTGTACTCCAATTTGAAATTGAATTATTAAAAATTCAAAAAGCAGCTGTTCCTGCAACAGTAACTACTGAAGAAGCTACTCACTAACGAGTTAGTTGTCATCTAGTAAAATTAGAAAGCCAATTGTGTATGCAATTGGCTTTTTTAATTCTGGGGAACAGTGATCCCACAAATTATATTTATTAATCTATAGTTTCATTAAATATGGTACGAAGATTAGGGTATATCCCATAATCTAAATTTCTTTTACTGACAGGGCATTAGCATTTTGTTCTGCATTCTTATTTTTATAAATCACTTTCTCCACTAAGCTTAAGTTAACCATTCGGAATTATCGTTATGTTTTAAATAATGGAGAATTCATAAAAGTAATATCCTTAGTACTTATTATTATCTAAGTGAAGTGAACGTAAGGGGTTGCCATGTCTAAAAAAATTATTTTATTACTCATTAGTCTTATCGGTATTTCAGGCACTTTTTATTGGTTTTATCAACCCAGCACCTCATACGCCTTCCGGCAAGTAAAAGCTGTAGCTCCAACTAAAAATAACCTATTACTAACTATCGATAACCATATTCGTCACAGCAAGAGACCAGAAGAAACTTTCTCTTTTCCAATTCCATTAGGTGAACAAGGGCCAAGCAGCAGTTTATATTCGGGAAATAACCAGTATCCTTTTTACTGCATGACGTTAAATTCAAACTTAGGGCAACCACAAATTGATAATCAGCAAGGCTTTGGCGTACCTGTTTATCAGTCACTTATCTCGAAAGAAAAGGTTATTGGTTACAGTCAGGATTGCGGAGTTAACTCACGTTTGAGTTATTACCTTATCGACGGAAACGATATTACTCAACTCAACGTAGACAAACCAATAACAAAACTTTCTACAGAGCAGAAAATATTCAGAGTGGAACAAGGCACTATAAACCGCTTTATTTACACGTTAATTATGCCGATTAGAATGGATGAACTAGGTGATAGAGCCGCACAGTCGCAATGGAATAAAAGGCTTATTTATCAATTTAATGGCGGCTCTGGCATTGGGTATAGACAAGGGCGGCAAGTTCCTAAGAAAATAATGACACGTCAAATTAACCAACTACTTGATGGCTATGCTGTGATTAGTTCAAGCGGTAACCGAACCAGCTATACCTATAATATGCTTCTTGCCGAAGACACTGCACGTAGAGTGAAAAAGCAGTTTACTAGTTTATACGGTGAACCACTTTATACGGTTGGTATTGGTGGCTCGGGCGGAGGGTTAGCGCAATATTTAATTGCTCAAAATAGCCAAGGTATTTTAGATGGCCTTATTCCGCTTTATTCTTATCCTGATATGGTTACTCAAACCACCTATGCGCTTGATTGCGATTTATTGAATAATTATTTTACCTTTCGAGCAAAAGACCGAAATACTTGGAATGATTGGTCTAAGCGCCAACCAATTGAAGGTATGAATGCCATTAATGATTTTCCACAAAAGGCAGCTTTTTTACAACCTGTTAATCAAATTATGGCGGGTTTTTCACCATCATTACCCAAAGGCAATAGTGAATGCATTAATGGATATTTTGGATTATCCAGTTTTATCAATAACCCACAACAAGGTTTTATTCGAGATTTCTTTCATCCTAATGTAGTGAAAGAAACTAAATGGAGCTACTGGCAAGACTTAGCCTATTTATTTGGTAAAGATACAAATGGTTATGGGTTAACGACTTGGGACAATGAAGGTGTGCAATACGGGTTATTAGCGTTAAAAGATAAACTTATTTCTCTCGATGAATTTATTGATATCAATAAAAAAACAGGTAGCTGGAAAGCGCAGAAAGATATGGAAGCAGAAACAATTGTAACGCCATTTGGGCGGAAGAAACCACTATGGTTATCATTATGGGGCAACCAAAATATTACCGAAATGAAAGACACTGAGGCGATAAAAGGGGTTGCTGCTAGGCATACGGGGTCTATAGCTGCAATGCATGCAGCCTATCGTTCAGGGCAGGTGTTTATAGGTAAAGTAAATGTACCTATTATCGATGTTCGCCATTACTTAGATGATGACCTCGATATGCATCATATGTCAGCTTCTTTTTATAGCCGACTACGCATCGAAGAAGCTAATGGCCATGCCGACAACCATATTATATGGGTATCACATAAAGATTATAATCCTGTTCATCAAGCCTTTAAGGTCATGGATGAATGGCTGCTTAGTAAAAGTAGCTTGTTATCAATGGATACTGTAAACGCGAAACCAAGTTATTTGAAAGATACTTGCTTTAATATTGATGGCAGTATTATTGCGCAAGGGAAAGGCATTTGGGATGGACAATGGAATGGCAGTTCTTCGAAAAATACCGGTTTGTGTTTAAAGGCTTACCCTATGTTTAGCACAAGCCGAATACAATCCGGAGCAAACTGGGCAGGAGATCTTTTTAAATGTGCATTAATTCCTGTCGAAAAAGCAATTGAAAGAGGGGTTTACGGAAATATAAAGCTTGGTAAATATGCCCAATTGCTTAAAGGTATATTTCCGACAGGAGTTTGTGATTATAGCCAAGGTGATCGTGGTCGTCCGGAAAACTTATAACGAACTATCAATACATTAATTCACCAATATCTAGATGCAGGAATTAATGTATTGATGGGCATCACGATATAAAATAGCAACAGTAGTTATAATTTTAAAGTAGATTGAACATGCTCTGCTATTGCTAAACTTGACGTTAAACCAGGAGAGTCAATGCCAAATAAATTAACTAACCCTGTAATGTTGTGTTCATCCGCGCCTTGAATTACAAAATCCTTGAAACCATCGTTAGGCCCTTCTAATTTAGGGCGAATACCGGAATACGCTGGCTGCAAACGTTCAGCATCTATAGTTGGATAATATCGCTGTACCGCAGCAACAAATTTTTCTTTTAATTTGCTGGAAACTTTATAGTCAATAGTATCTATATATTGAGTATCAGGGCCAAATTTTAGCTGCCCCCCCATATCTAAAGAAGCATGAATACCTAAGCCATGAGCTTCAGGAACCGGATATATAAGTTGTTTAAATGGGCTCTTCCCTTGGTATGAAAAATAGTGACCACGACAATAGTTAAGCTTAGGAATGTGTGCTTTGGCTAACCCTCGAATATTTCCTGCGAGGTTTGTACTATGTAATCCGCCACTATTTATTAAATAGTCACAGCTAATTTGCATAATTTCGCCTTGGCTGTTTAAAGTTACATCAAACCCTCCGTCATAGGGCAGGGCTTCAACGAAGGTGGTTTGAGCAACAAATTGACCTTGGTTTTCTTCTAATTCAGCCAATAAAGATTGCATATAGCTATGTACGTCAATAATTCCTGTAGAAGGAGAAAGCAGCGCTGCACTTGCATTAAGGTTCGGGTTAGATGTTTTTAATTCTGCTGATGTTAGCCAAGTAAGATCGTTAACGCCATTTAATGCAGCTTGTTCAATGGTTTTTGCTAAACATTGTTCCTCAGCTTCACCGTGAGCCACGAGTAATTTACCTAAGCGTCGATGAGGGATCTTTCGAGATTGGCAATAATGATAAAGTAACGCTTTTCCTTCAACGCAGAGCTTAGCTTTTAAGCTATTTTGAGGGTAATAAATGCCTGCGTGAATGACTTCACTGTTACGGCTACTCGTTTCTTCGCCAAAACTCTGGTTTTTATCTATTAGTAAAACATTTTGTAGAGTGCGGCTCAACTTTGCTGCAATAGCTAAACCTACAACACCAGCACCAATTATTATTGCATCTACCTTTTCCATTTCGCTCCTTTACTTATTTTACTTTTATTTTACTTTTATTTTATTGTGGAGGTTTGTTGCATAATTAGCAAAAACATAAGTGACATTTCGCTAACTATTAAATAATAGACCAAATCAATCCTTCCAACCGAGTATTTAAATATAGCTGTACATCTGCTTCAAGAATCAAAATTGCTAAGATGGATTTAATAAACTTTACGTGATTTTTGATGAAAAATTACTCTGCACAGTGCTAGGAAATGTGTACGTCTATATTTACCTGAAAGGTAACGAAAGCGTTTTAAGTATATGAATAGTTGGCGTTTGAGCTCTTCTCAGATAGAAAAGGTGCTTCATCAAGCAAAAGCATTAGGAATATATGAAGTATTCCTCTGAGCGAAAAATTTAATTAAGAGAGAAATTGAGTATGGATCTCAGTATCGAATAAGTTTTTAATTAATAGAGCAAACTCTTTAATAAATTCTTTTTGCTCGTTAGACACTACATTATTTACCACACCAGAAAGTATCTCTTCTAAGTCATAAACAATCGCATCAACCTCACGAATAATGGTATTACGTTGATTGAAAGATAAGGCTTCATTCTGGCTGCAAATCATGATGATTTGTTCGCTTAGCTCTTGTTCTATTACCGTCATTACAGTATCGGTGTTAACTGTTGATGATGATGAGTTCTCAAACAAGCTTAAATGCTCAGTCAAATATTCAACGATATGTATGTAACCATCAGTATCTGTAACCATAAAACCTAACCTTTAATAATGAAAATATACTTTACCCTTAATTATGAATAGTAATCAAGGGGGAGATTTTTGCAAATACTACTAATTTCTTCCTACTTGTTCGTCAGATGTTTCTATATATTTCAAAAAGATCTGAAAAAAAGTTACCCGTTTGTTTGTTTTACGCGCACACAATACTGTACATTATTAGGCTCTTCCTGCATTTTTTCTATAATTAACAGTCACTTATTGTTTTTTGGGAAAGTTCCATGTTTTTAAACTATACTTGCATTACTCATTAATTCATGCAAGATTAAGTAGATTGTTACTAAGTGTAACTACCTGTAACGATATTGAAATAATAAATAATAATTAAGAAAGATTGAATAATAAATAAATAAAACATAGTCCAGAGAGAAATATAATATGAAAATTAATAACGCAAAAACGTTTAAACGTTCGATTGCAGCTATTGCTGTAACAGCTGTTTTAGGCATGTCTTCTGCATCAGCAGATGATTTAGTTGGTCGTATTAGTGGCAGTTCAACAACAGGTGTTACCGTTAAAGCCGTAAATGTCGAAACAGGTACTCAGCGTACTGTTTCTGTTAACGAAGATGGTAGCTACCGTTTAGCCAAAATGCCTTCTGGTAACTACAAAATTACTGTAATGAAAGACGGTGCAGTTGTTGCTGAAGATAATGCACGTGCAGCTTTAGGACGAAACACTGTTACAAACTTTGATGTTGCCGCTAGTGATGACACTGAAGTAATTCAAGTTGTAGGTTCTTCAACTGCAACAATTGACGTATCTTCTTCTGATTCTGGTTTAACTGTTGGCGAATTCGAAATTGATCGCATGCCGATCGCTCGTAATTTAACGGCTGTTGCCTTACTTGCACCAGGTGTTGTAGCTGGTGACTCTACTTTTGGTAACACTGCATCGTTTGGTGGCTCTTCTGTAGCTGAAAACGTTTGTTACATTAACGGTATGGAAGTTACGAATACTCGTAACGGTTTAGGTTGTGGTGAGCTACCTTTTGAATTCTACAAAGAATTCCAAGTTAAAACGGGTGGTTACTCAGCTAAATATGGTCGTGCTACAGGTGGCGCAATCAATGCTACTGCAAAAAGCGGTACCAATGAGTGGGAATTTGCAGCAACAGCTACATTTACTCCTGACTCTTGGAGAAGCGAAAATGAACAGAAATCTCGTGCAAATGGTGGAACTGGTGACGTTTACCGTGATAGCAGCATCAATAAGCAAGATTCAAAAGAATATACGCTTTCTGTTGGTGGTCCAATCATCGAAGATGAATTATTTTTCTATGCGATTGTAAACCCGAAAGATGCCACTAGAACTTACGGATGGCAGCCATCTTTTTGGGATCACTACCTTGCAGACAATCAAGTTCGCGAACGTGAAAGCCAAGATGATGTTTTCTGGGGTGCAACAATTGATTGGGATATCTCTGAAAATCACCGTTTAAGCTACTTTGGTTATTCAAACAAATCTGAAGCAGAAGAAGCTATCTATGCTTGGGATGATATCAACAAAGGCTCTGCTGGTGTTGGTGACTTAATTGGTACTAATTTACGTAAACGTGGTGGAGAAACGCATAGTATTAAATACACTGGTTATATTACAGATGATTTAATTGTTACAGCTATGGCCGGTAAAATTGAAACTGAATATGAAACTAGCCCGACAGAAACTGTTTGTCCAACTGTAAGTGATGCGCGTACTCCTACACCAGCTAACCCAGCTACTAGTTGTGGTCAAGGTGGTAGTTATGGTGAAGATAACGATGCAAATACACAATATGCAATTGATGTAGAATATGCATTCGGTGATCATACGATCACTGCAGGTTACGAGTTCCAAAAACGTGAAACTACAAAGGTATCAGTACCTGCTGGTGGACATAACTATACATATTACACTCTAGCTGCAGGCGGTGAAATCCAGGGCGATAACGGTGTTTTATTCACTAATGAATCCGGTGCTGCTCAAGATTATGTACGTGACCGTGTATTTGCTGGTGGTGGTGGTTTCTCAAGCGACATTGCGGCATATTTTATTGAAGATATCTGGCAGTTAACTGATGATATTACACTAAACCTAGGTCTTCGTATCGATGACTTTGAAAACGTTGGTGTTACCGGTAATGTGTTAACTTCATTTACAACTGATGTTGCTCCACGTTTAGGTATAACTTGGGATCCTACAGGTTCTGGTGAAAGTAAAGTTTTCGCTACTGCAGGTCAATACTACTTACCGATTGCAAATAACACTATTTACCGTGCTGCATCAGGTGTAGACGATAGAACAACACATTATACCTTCTCAGGTATCAATGGTGCAGATGGATCACCAACTGGCGCTACACCAGTTAATGGTACAGAAGCAAATTCGCAAGTAGTGAATTCAACTCCACAACCGCCAACTAAAGATACTTTCCAAGCAGCTGAAGCTGAACCGTTTTCTAAAATCGAATACATCGTTGGTTATGAAGGCATGTTAAATGATGAGTACTCTATTTTAGTTAAAGGTACATATCGTTACGTTGATACGGCACTAGATGATTATTGTGGAGCTTACGCGAACGGTTATTGTATGATGCTAAACCCTGGTAGTGATTCATCTGTATATCTTGATGCGGATAGCGATGGTTTTGCTGATGATGATACGTTAACAACGTTTGAAAACTCTTCAACTATTCAATTACCAAAAGGTGTTAATAAATACGTTGGTTTAGAAACTAGTGTTAAATATCAAGGTGAAAACTTAAGCTGGACAACTAGTTGGACATGGTCTCATAGCTACGGTAACTTTGAAGGTGCTGTTAAGTCTGATAATGGTCAACAAGATGCTGGTTTAACGACTGATTTCGATTTCCCTGCATTAATGGATGGTGCTGATGGTAACCTTCCAAATGACCGCCGTCATGTACTTAAGTTTTTCGGTAGCTATGAAGTTACTGAAGACTTGGTTGTTGGTTGGAATTCAACGCTAGCAAGTGGCCGTCCTCGTGGCGTACAAGGTGGTTCATACTGGACATCTGACCATGACTTATACGGTAGCTACGGCGATACTTACTATGTAACTCAAGATGATGGTTCTATTACTTATCACCCACGTGGTAGCAACGGTACAACATCTTGGACATTTAACCTTGATTTATCTGCTAACTACTCGTTTGAAATTAATGATATCGAAATGAAAGCTTCATTAGATATTTTCAACGTACTAGATAATAGCCAAGCAACAACTATTGTTGATAACTATGAAGGTATCGGTTGGGCTGCTGGTGAGCGTAACCAGTACTATGGTGCTGCTAAAACTTGGCAAACACCAAGATACGCTACATTGGGCTTAGAAGTAAGATTTTAATAAGTAGTACCTATTTGTTATAAATAGTACTTATTAGTATTAATAAAACCACTTATGATTTATAAGTGGTTTTTTTTGTTCTAATAAACGACTAAATTTTTAAACTTTTAGAGTAAAAAGCTCAGTAAAGCCTAAGTAGGTTTCAAGTTAAATCATAAATAATATCGTCACTATTTCGGCTTGGCTATTTAGTTAAGATGTAAACCTCAACATATCAGCGATTAAACCTCGTATCATTATAAGATTCTATTAATTCGCCAACAAAGTAATGTCTTGTTTTTACCCCCTTTAAATACAAAAACTATGAATGATAAATACTCACGATACCAAGCTAAGCGTTTATTTTAATTCGTTCATTTTGATAAACGCTATGCTGTTATATCTGTCTAAATATTATTGAATGTAAAACATTATGATATTTATACTAAAAAACATTATAAGAAATATGGCGACTTAACAGTAATTTATATGTAGTAAAGAATAGTTTAGAGCGAGATTTAAAGACATTTACATTTACATTTACAATATCTTTTTACACACCTTATTTTCATTTTTGCGCCACTATAAGTATGAAACACATTATGTGTAGGCATAAAAAATAATTTGGAGAGTTAAAATGAGCATTAAAAAGTTAGCAACAGTAATAATCGCTTTGGGTTTAGTTTCATCGGCAAGTGCAGCGAAATTTTCGGCGATAGATAAAAGTATAACAACTGATTTATGTATGACAGCAGCAAGTGGTAATCGAGCAGCAATGCATAATACAATGAAATCATCAGGATATTCGTCAAAATTTATTGTAAATAAAGTTCAATGTAATGGTGAAAGCTTATTAAGCTTTATTGAACATAACGGCAAGAATTCAGCATCTATGTTGAAAATGTTAGATCGTAGGAAAACATCTGTAACAATTACTGATTTAGCAAGTAATACTCTTGCAGCGAAATAAATTTGAAGTGTTATATGTGTATTGAAATGATAAAAAGTGATAATTAGCGGGCAGATACAATGGAAATCTGCCCACTAAAACCTAGATATATAACTAGGATAAAATACTCGTTAAGCTGCTACATTGGTACTTTCAAATATTTTATCAGCAGAAGCCGCAACAAAACCTGAATACAATGTTCCGCAATCTAACGGATAACGTTTAGCAAATTCATAAAAACAACTTGGAATGGTTGCTTCTCCATCTGAAAACTTAACAATAGCTTTATCGGCCATGGTCGAAGACTGTTCAAGTTTTACTATTTCGTTACCTTTTATCTCGCCACCTGTTGTATTTAGAACAAAGCCACCTGCTTTAACAATTGCGTTTACTGCTTCGATTGAGGTAAAGTTTTCCAAGTGATTTATACTAACTGTGAAGTGGTTAGCACGGTAACCCCAGGCTGAAACCCAAGCTGCGTATTCGCTCTCCGCTAATAATGTTTGATAGTCAGCTTGGCTTACTTGCCAATGTGTTCCTGAATATAAAAAGCTCTGATCTGCAACAGCTTTTTCATCAATTCCATCAATCATTTTAGTAATAATCTTCTGTACTTCCTCAGAAAATTCTTCAATGCGTAGCTCGCTAATAAATACTTTAGGTAAGCTTGGATCTGAATGTTCAAAATGTTTTGCATTTAACTTTTTACTTGAAAAATCATATTCACCTGAATCTTTATAACCGAGCTTAACGAGGTGATCAGCTAAGGTGACTAAATTAACTTTCGGATGGTTAAAAGTACGATAAGCAACATGGTCATTAATTAAGTCTGAGCCAGCGCCAAGTAATTGATGAATCTTATGTGCAGATGGTGTTACTTCGATATAATTTTGCCAAATGTTAGCAAATAAATCAGTAACTTGTTGGTGTTGATCTGAGGTAATGTCAGTCATGTTAGAATCCTAAGTAGGTTAAATATGGTATTACTTATGAATAACTAAAAGAGACGTTCATTTCTGGTGAAATTTTGAATGTACAAAGTTGTTAGCTATTCAGAATAAATAACTAGATTTGATTAATATTTTTGAAAAAGCTGGGACGGATCCCAGCTTTTTTAATTGGGTTATATATATTCATTTATTGACGTTAGCTTAGATGCTCAGACCAGGGCTTAACGTTGCAGGTAAAGAAACCTTTTCTGCTTCCACTGAAGCTACAGGGTAAGCACAGTAGTCAGCGGCATAAAATGCACTAGCTCTATGGTTACCACTTGCGCCAATACCACCAAAAGGTGCGGCGCTGCTTGCGCCAGTAATCGGTTTGTTCCAGTTTACAATGCCGGCGCGAATGCGTCGGAAAAAGTGATTGTATAAGTCTTCACTATCACTTAATAAACCCGCCGATAAACCAAATGACGTATTATTTGCTTCATCAATTGCTGCGTCAAATTCACTGTAACGGTAAACTTTTAATAATGGGCCAAAGTGTTCATCATCAGGCATTGCTGAAATATTGGTTACATCAATAATTCCCGGGGATATAAATCCTGTGCCTGTTTCTAAGTGCTTCATTTCAACTAATGATTGTGCACCTAAATCAAGTAACTCTTGCTGTGCGGCAACTAGGCTTAAAGCTGCCTTTTCTGAAATCATTGAACCGATGAATGGTTGGTCTTCATCATCAAAATAACCAATTTTAATCGCTTTAGTCGCTTCAATAAGTTTGGCAATAATTGCATCGCCTTGCTCGCCAGTCTCAATAAATAAACGTCTTGAACAAGTACAACGTTGACCAGTAGTAACAAATGCTGATTGAATAATATCGTGAACAACTGCATTAATATCAGTAATGTCTTTTACGATTAATGGGTTGTTTCCGCCCATTTCTAAAGCTAAAATTTTACCTGGTTGTCCGCCGAATTGTTCATGCAATAGATGACCTGTGGTTGAGCTACCAGTAAAAAATAATCCATCAATTTGTGAATGCGAAGCTAATGCTTTACCTGTTTCAACTTCACCTTGTACTAAATTAATAACACCATTAGGTAAACCTGCTTGTAACCAAAGCTTTAAAGTTTCTTCAGCTACTTTAGGGGTTAATTCACTTGGTTTAAATACAACAGTATTACCAGCAATTAATGCAGGAACAATGTGACCATTGGGTAAGTGACCAGGGAAGTTATAAGGACCAAAAATAGCAACAACACCGTGTGGCTTATGACGTATAAACGCTTTAGCGCCTGGCATTGGGTTTTCAACAGTGCCAGTACGTTCATTGTTTGCTTTAACAGAGATGGCAATTTTACCAACCATTGCACCAACTTCGGTACGTGTTTCCCAAAGAGGCTTTCCTGTTTCTTGAGCAATGGTAATAGCTAATGCTTCTTTATTTTCACCTAGCAATACAGCGAATTTTTCTGTAATAGCAATACGTGCTTCAATGCTCATGTCTGCCCATGATTCAAATGCTGTACGGGCACTTTCTACTGCGGTATTTACTTGCTCTTGTGAAGCAGACTTACCTTGCCAAATAACTTCGTTACGTGCAGGGTTTACCGAGCTAACATCATGACCTAAACCTGTTTGCCATTGACCATTAATTAATTGTATTGCTTGTGACATTTTTCTGTCCTTATATTTTGGTGCGCTAAACATTTAATTGAATAAATGAATTTTTATTACTATTTTATCGCTATGATTTAATCAGCGAAATATAGATATATATACTATTGATTTACGCGTGGTTAGTTTTGTACTAATCGCACGAAATCACCTTCATTAACCTGTAGTGCTTCAGCAATTTTTGTTGAAATAACAACTTGCTTGGCTGTTGCTCTTAATGAGACGGGAGCTTGTACTGCTCTAAAACCAGCAATTTTAGTATTACAAATAATATAGTTATCAGTTGAATCGATATCACCAATTATTACTTGGTAGCTATTACTGTTACGTATTGTCTTTACTGTAGATGTTTGTGATTCAACCGTTGGGCCACCATCAAAAATATCTACATAACCACGACGAGCAAAACCTTCTGCTTCAAGTAAACGTAATGCTGGTAATGTTTTTGGGTGTACTTCATTAATGACTTTTTGGGCATCTTTACTTAGTAAACTTACATAGATCGGATGTTTCGGCATTAGTTCGGCAATAAAAACCTTTTTGCCTATACCTGTCAGATAATCAGCAGTAGGGAAGTCCATAGAAAAGAAATGTTCTTCTAACCAGTCCCAAAACGGTGAACGACCTTCTTCATCTGAGATCCCGCGCATTTCTGCGATTACTGTTTCAGAAAAACGCTCACTATGCTCTGCCATAAATAAGAAACGACAACGAGATAAAAAACGACCGTTACTATTTTTTCGATGCTTCTCACCTAAAAATAACGTACAAATTTCTGATGCGCCAGTATAGTCATTACACAAAGATAAAGTTTCTACTGTGTTATAAATGCCTAATTCACGTGAATTATGCACGACTTTTCCTAAGTGATAATGATAAAAAGCATCGTCTAAACCAACGGCGGCTTCAATGCCACTTGTACCAACTACATCGCCGGTATCAGTATCTTCCATAACAAACAAATAACCTTCGTTACCTGGCTGAGAAACGTCTTTATTAAAAGAGTCTTCAGAATGAGCGATACGTTTTTTTAATAAGTCTTCATTGACCGGTAGTGATGTAAAACCGTGTCCTGATTCTATGGCAATACGATGTAAAGAGTCGTAATCACTTGTTTGAATAGGGCGTATAATAATCATAGGAAAATCTCAATATTTACAAAGAAAATGAAACGATAGTTTATTTTTAAAAAAATTAACTATCGGATCAACAGCATAACGTTTATCAGTTTGACTCAATGAAACGATATTATTTTGCTAGTTTAGCCACAGCTTTTTCAAAGCGTGCTAAACCTTCATCGATATCAGCATTAGGAATTACTAATGAAGGAGCAAAGCGAACGATATTTGCGCCAGCAACTAAGGTCATAACACCTTCAGCCATAGCTGCAACTAAAAAGTCTTTTGCTTTACCTTGATAATTTTCGTTTAATACCGCACCAATCAAAAGACCTTTACCGCGAATCTCAGTGAATACATTGTATTTAGCGTTGATGGCATTTAAACCGTCAATGTAACGTTGTGCCTTTTCAGTAACACCGTTTAATACTTCAGGAGTATTAACCGTATCAAATGCAGCTTCTGCTACAGCACAAGCTAACGGGTTACCACCATAAGTACTACCATGAGTACCTATTTTAAGGTGTTTAGCAATTTCGGTTGTAGTGATCATTGCACCAATTGGAAAACCGCCGCCTAATGCTTTTGCAGTTGTTAAAATGTCAGGAACAACATTTAAGCCCATGTAAGCGTATAAGTCGCCAGTACGGCCAACACCAGTTTGTACTTCATCAAATATTAATAATGCTTTATGTTCATCACAAAGATCACGAACACCTTGGATAAAGTCTTGAGTAGGAGAAACTAAACCGCCTTCACCTTGTAATGGTTCAATCATTACTGCACAAGTTTTTTCAGACATAATAGCTTTAAGTGCGTCAAGGTCGTTGTAATCAACGTGATCAACATCACCTGGCTTAGGACCAAAACCATTCGAGTATGCTTCTTGTCCACCTACAGTAACAGTGAAGAAAGTACGGCCATGGAAGCCTTGTTTAAAAGCAATTATTTGAGTCTTGTCGCTACCATGAACGTCAAGTGCCCAACGACGTGCTAATTTAAGTGCTGCTTCGTTTGATTCTGCGCCTGAGTTTGCAAAATAAACTTTATCTGCAAACGTGTTATCTACGATTTTTTTAGCTAAACGTAATGCAGGCTCGTTAGTCATTACATTTGATAAATGCCAAATTTTATCAGCTTGATCTTTTAATGCGCCAACAAGAGCAGGATGACAGTGGCCTAAACAATTAACTGCTATACCGCCAGCAAAATCGATGAATTCACGGTCTTGTTGATCCCAAACTCGAGAACCTTCACCACGTACAGGGATTACTGCTGATGGTGCATAGTTAGGTACCATTACGTCATCAAATAATTCACGGCCTACAGGAAAATGGTTAGTCATTGTTTACTCCTCAAGTTATTGAACACTGTATTAAGTGTGTTTTGGTTATTATTGGCGAAATATTCAGCGAATAAAAACCTTATAATAGGTTAAATTTTAGCTAACAGAAAATGAATATTGCTAAAAATTAGGCGCTAAGTATGACAGGAAAAACAGTCTTTGTCTTGTTTCATATCAGCTCAAGCCTTATAAAACAAAGGCTTGACAGGTTTTATTCAGTATAGTTGAATAACTATATTATGATGTAGAAAGTGATAATTGATAAAGGCACTAGTTGAGTCGCTTACTCTGCTCGTTGAGCCGCATGCTCTACTCGTTATTGCTGCTTGGGCGACCTTTCATAAATAATCAAAAATTATTTAAAATTTAATTTTATGTGATCAATGTCACTTTTCTTTAATAAAGTGATTTCAAGTGGGGTGATGTTAGCTGCCGATAGCAGTAGCTTTGCTTCGTCACTGCTGATTAACTCTTCTTTCGCTAAGCTTCTAAAGGCGACATAAGCTTTAGCTTTAGTAATAATTTGAGCTAAAGGACACATTTTTGTAAAATCTTCAGTATAAGCAATATCAAATACTGCTTCGGTAACTTTCAAACGGTCAAAGCGCATTAGTTCCACTAATTCTGCAGACACTTTACTGCTTCGACTTATAAGCTGCTTTAAAAGTAATTCTGGTGAAGCATCAAATTTGACTAAAGTATCGTGAAGCTTTTTATCTTTATTTTCGTAGGCTTTCTTTAATTCTTCTTGGTGCAACTCGCTGTATGTTGATAAAAAGCATCTTGAAACAGCAAGCAATCCTAAGTTACTGAACATACCCGCAGAAAATGCAGTAAACTCGTCTAGACCCTCTTCTTTAGCTAACACCGATGACGACATTGCTATTGCTAAACTGTCATTCCATAACTTACGCTTCATTAATGCGTAAGGAGCAGTGCTGTTAGGTAGCCAATGTTTGAGCATAAATGTCGGCATGACTAACTTTAAATTATCCAACCCTATATAGCTTAATGCCAAACTGGCATCTGACACTTGTACGTCGGCACGTTTACGATATTGCGGTTTATTAACTAAATTGACTAATTCAGTTGCTAACCAAGGTAACGACTTTGCTAAAGGGGTAATGCGGTTTATTGATGCAGCGCGCATCGATAATATTTCTAGAATTGTTGGCGCACTGTCTTCAATTCTAAGTACATTGTTATAAAGGTTTTCTTTATTATCAAAAGCCTTATTAACTTCTGATGTTACATAAGCGAAAAATTTTGACATTACTTGTTCAGTAAAGTGGCTTTCTCCGTGAGCTTTAATAATTTTATTTTTTTTGGCTTCTTCTTCAACCGCTAATAATTCTCTGCGTCGATTGGTTTGTTCACTGTTTTGAAGATTAGTAACGTTCACCTTGCCACTTTGTTGATCAGCAAATTCTTTACTGATCAACAAGCTGATAGCTCGTTCGTAAATAGGGGCAACTAAATCGTTATTTTCAAAAATTTGCATGAGCGGCGCTAAGGTTATCCAGTAGTAGTGAAATTATGTATAGGTTATCGGCGTTTATCTTGAAAGTATGAATGATAACCGGAGATATTACTCGTATTATTTTTATGGTTATTTTTACTTCTTGCCGGAAAAACTGTCGATGAAATTTTTAAGTAACATTTCACCTTGTTCAGTTAAAATCGATTCCGGGTGAAATTGCACGCTAGCAATAGGAAGTGTTTTATGAGCCAGTGCCATAATCTCATCTTGATTGCCATTCTCGTCTTCACTCCATGCAGTAACTGTTAAGCTATCTGGTAAGGTATTTTTATCGACGATTAATGAGTGATAACGAGTAACGGTTAAAGGCATTTTTAGCTGTTCGAATAACCCGTTTCTTTCATGAGTAATTTTGCTCGTTTTTCCATGCATTACTTTGCGTGCTTTTGCTACTGTTGCACCGTAATGTTGAGCAATGCACTGATGACCTAAGCATACTCCCAATATTGGGATTTTTCCGGCAAACTCTTCTATGATGGCTAATGACAATCCCGCCTCATCAGGTGAACAAGGGCCAGGTGAAATAACAATATATTCGGGGGACATTGCAGTAATATCGGATATTGATATTTGATCATTTCGCTCGACAGTGACTTCTTGCCCTAGAGCACGAAAATAATGTACCAAATTAAAGGTAAAAGAGTCGTAATTGTCGATCATTAATAACAAAGTCGTGCCTTAGCTGAAAACTCAAACGCGGCTATTCTAATCGCTCAGCTTTGACAATTCATCACTTTTTTATGAGTTGATGCTTGTCTATTGATTTTATTAGTTTTCTAGTTCGTTAGGTGAAAGTGAAAAGTTATGATTTTTATATTTATGTTCAATAATTTCATCTGTTAGTGACATACCGTACCTCCGTCACTCATTCACATCCATGTGATCGTGACATACCGTACATCCTGTACATAAAAGGCTGGTACTTACGTAGCAGCCCCAAAGTTAAACCGGAGGTAAAAGATAGGGGGGGGTCTAGAACTTAGTCGCGACCTGTACCCATAATTTACTGGTATCAGTGCTTAGGTCATCAGAGCTGTAACTTGCAAATTTAACAAGTAGATTGATATTGCTTTGAAACTTATACGCTGCAACTAAATCTAATTCTGTACCGTAATCAATGCTGTCTTCATTTGACGCAAGGTCGTGAAAAGTCGCCGACAATTTAATTCCTGACAAATTAGTTCTTATGGTGATATAAGCATCCTCAACACCATTGTTCATACCTGTGCTGCTGCCGGTACCTAAAAATTTATCTGAAAACCCTTGAAACTTATGCAACGTAGCGAAAGGAGTGCTGAATGCCGCTTTCCCATCATCACTGCCTAAAACCTCTAAGCCAGCTAAAATAGTAACTTTGCCCAGTTTAGTGCTTAGTTCAGCATTGTAGTAGCTTGCATCGTAATTCACTGAATTATCGCCAGTATCATTTTGAGTTGCAGCACTTAAGTTAACATCTATTGCGCCGAACTTGCCATGGTAAAGTGCACCGTACGTACTGGAAGACATTGCATGTGCGGTATCAAAATCTAAAACATAAGCAAAAGCTGAAATTTTATGGGCTTTACTGATTTTAAAGCCAGCATTAGCGAAGTGAAATGCACCTGAAAGATCGTCTCCTTTTTTATCATCAGCAAAAATACGGTTTGCATTATGTATATAGCTATAATCAAAAGATAATGCATCGCTTGCTGCATATTGAATGCGATATCCGTCAAAAGTTTGTTCATTTTGTCGCCAGCCAACACCACCAATAAAACGTTGATTATTATGTAAAATACGTTGGCGACCCGCGGTAAGCTTCAGTTTGTCGGTATTGTATTGTAAATATGCTTGGTTAACATCGGTTATTTCAGGATCTGCAACAACTGAATCAGTGCCTGAATAATCAAAGGTGAGATCATTATAGTCATCAACGATTGCCGTTACGTTGTCAACTTCTAACCCTAAAGACCAGTTTTTATAAGCACCCGTTTTAAGCGTGATACGTGACTTTAATGTTAATGCTGTAGCATCTTTATCAGATGCGCCGTTTGCACCGTCTTCGTCAACAGCTTCATAACGTGCCCGAAGGCTAATATCTACCTTAGTATCAGCTAGTGCTTTTTTTACGCCTGAATGAAGTGATGTATCGGCTGCTATAGTAAAAGGGGCAGAGATAACAGAGGCAGTAATTAAAGCGAGTGATAATTTTGTTTTAATAAATTTCATCATTTATTTCCTATGTATTTCATGTGTACCTGGTTGGCATATCTACGATATTAAACAATTCGTCGAGTCCAAGAGTAAGTGCATCAGCCCTTTACAAACCCTCATAAGAAAAGCTGATTTAGGGAAAAGCTTATGAACTGATTCTGTCACTATGACGATAAGAAAAATTTGATTTATATCAAATTGTTAATGTGTCTAATTCGACAGCTGATTTATTGTTGATTTATATCAAAGTATAGTTTGTGAGCTAAACTTATTCGCAAATAGAAATGAAAAAAATGACTAAAGAATTAATGAATTTAAATGGATTACTAAATTACTATACTGAAAAGGAAGGCGTAAACTGTTTACAAGATATTGTGTTCAGAGCTTAACTAAAAACTTCATTTAGATGACTTATTCCTTATGGCCTAGTATCCGTGATAGAGGCTATAGAGGCTATAGAGGCTATAGAGGCTATAGAGGAATAAGTATTTAGCGCAGAAGGTATTTAGTTAAAATATCTCTTGTTTTTGGTTAAATAGGCCTCATTATTTGAGTTATCTTTTAGTTAATATTAAATCTGTTAACGGTACTGAACTACAAGATAAAACAAATCCTTGCTGTTGTTCTTCATCACTTAACCCATCATTCGCAAGTTGTTTTACTTCACCACTTTGCAGTTTTATTTTACAGCGACCACACATACCACCTCTACATGAATAAGGTAGCAACATACCTGCTGCTTCTCCTTGTTCTAAAATTGTTTCTTTGGTATTACCGATAACGTTTTTGTTCCATGAATCAAAACTTAAATTAACTTTTCCTTTCGGCACATTTTTTAGCTCTTCGTCTGCTGTTACGTTTTGAGATAATTCTTTATTGAGTAACTTCTTCGCCGGTTTGGGTACAAAAATTGGTGCAGCCTGTTTTTTTATAAGCATTATTTCATCGCCTTGCTTAATACTGCCTTGATTCAGTGCCATTAAATTTTGCCCAAACATAACATCTCCATTGGCAACTTGTCGGTAAGTTGTTAATGTTTTCAGTGGCTCTTGTTGAGGATGTTTTTCTGCGTTTGCCGGGTTAACCGTGGTAAAAATACAACGAGAGCAAGGTTTAGACACTTCAAACTCAACTTCGCCAATGCG
>Ga0209291_1000833_pt1 | contig 29110 bp, 30 predicted proteins | sample GOMGulsemesocosm_FD_184633 | JGI IMG/M metagenome (GOLD analysis project Ga0209291, IMG submission 184633) | Methane-oxidizing microbial communities from mesocosms in the Gulf of Mexico - GOM9B Gulf of Mexico (SPAdes) (version 2) | ecosystem: Environmental > Aquatic > Marine > Cold seeps...
TTATTTGTCTGTTAATAGATTCTTTAATTTATTCCAACGAGGATCTACATCTTCTGAGTCTTCCTCGGTATTCTCTTTTAAACTATACTTTTCAATACTTGAGAGTATTTCTACATCTAAAGTACCATCTTCAATTCCTGGATGACTTAATTTCAACGGTTTTGCTAACACAATCATTTCATAAATGTACTGCTTCACATCAACTTCATATTCACCATGAGGTAAAATTAAAATCTCTTCGTTTTCATTATTAAACTCTTCACCAAATCGCACAATCAGCTTTAAATCAGCCTCTATTGCTTGATCAAATGGCTCGTTCGTTAAGTCACAATTCACATTAATAGTTCCTTGAGTATCAAACTCAAGCTCCATCATTGTGGATGTTTTATTTAACAACACTGATGTCTTTATTGCAACATCATTGAATTCGTCATATCCAAAAAAATCAAAGAACGATTTGTTAATCGCAAACTCAAAATCATGTTTTCCCTCCTTTAACCCAACGAACTGGATTTTAAACTCCTTCATACTTCAATAATTGAAAAAATTATTTTGAGTGCGCAAATATAGAACATTTTATTTTACATCTACTCTAGATATCAACATTTTTTTGTTTATATCTTTTTTCTCTTCATTAATATATCTTTAGTCAACTGCGAATATTCCGCTCTATTTTTAATAATTTTTATTGCTGTAAACAACGCTTCTTTAAAAGAACTCTCATCAGCCTCTCCTTTCCCAGCTATTTCATAAGCAGTTCCGTGGTCTGGTGACGTTCTCACTTCAGATAACCCCGCTGTGTAGTTTACACCATTTCCAAAGGTAAGTGTTTTGAAAGGGATTAAGCCCTGGTCATGATAAGAAGCCACAATAGCATCGAATTTTTTATAATTATTAGACCCAAAAAAGCTATCTGCAGCATAAGGTCCAAAAACCATTATCTTATCATTGAATAACGCTTCAATGGCTGGCTTTAGTATTTCATCATCTTCTTTTCCTATCACACCATTATCACCCGAATGCGGATTAATTCCTAAAACAGCGATTTTCGGCTTATTAATTCTAAAATCTTTTTTCAACGATTCATTTATCGTCGTAATTTTCTCTTTAATCAGCTTAGGAGTTATTTCATTAGCCACATCCTTCACAGCGACATGATCCGTAAGCAACCCTACTTTTAACTCGTCAGAAACCATAAACATCAGTGCATTACCTTCTAACTCTTGCGCTAAAAAATCAGTGTGCCCAGGAAATGTAAAATCTTCTGATTGTATATTTGCTTTATTTATAGGAGCAGTTAACAAGCCATCTATTTTTTTTCCTTTTAATGCAGTTGTTGCTACTTTTAACGATTGTATCGCTAAGCCACCCGCTTTTTCACTTTCCTTACCAAATTCAAAATTAAAGGAATCCTCCCAAACATTTATGATATTCAGTTTATTATCTACTAACTTATCCAAACTCTCCACTCGCTGTGTTTGAGTTGTTATATTTAGGTGCTTTTTTAAATACTGAATTGACTTTTGTGACGCAAAAACTACGGGTGTACAAAAATCGAACATTCTAGGATCAGCAAATGTTTTTAATATAATTTCCGCCCCAATACCATTTAAATCGCCTACAGAAATACCTATGCTAATTTTTTTATCTATACCCATATAATGAACCTATATTTATCTCTTATAAAAGAAGTCCTTTTTAGCACGAATACCTGAGCTAAAAAGTAAATTTATCGTAATTTTGAAAACACAAAAGTAACCAATTATTTTATTAAAATGTTTACAGGCATAATTGAATCCCTCGGAGAAGTTGTTAATATTGAAAATGAAGGTACAAACGTACACTTTACCTTAAAAAGTAATTTCACTCAGGAACTAAAAATAGATCAAAGTGTAGCTCACAACGGAGTATGCTTAACAGTTGTTTCGTTAAAAGACAACAAATACGTTGTCACAGCCATTCAAGAGACACTTCAAAAAACAAATTTAAACTCCTTAAAACTTTATGACATTGTTAACTTAGAAAGAGGAATGAAGCTTGGAGACAGGCTTGATGGCCATTTAGTACAAGGGCACGTAGACCAAACTGGAAGATGTATTGCCATAAAAGAGGAAAATGGCAGTTGGATTTTTACTTTTCAGTATGATGAAACATTAGGAAACATAACTATTGAAAAGGGCTCTATAACGGTAAACGGAACAAGCTTAACCGTAGTAAACTCCAAGACAAATAGTTTTAGCGTAGCAATAATACCGTACACTTACGAAAATACAATTTTTAAGCACCTAAAAATTGACGACTTAATTAATTTAGAATTTGATGTTATTGGAAAGTACGTAGCAAGACTACATGACAGAAAATAATTACTTTTTCTTAAAAGATTTTTTTACTCCATAAAACAATCCTGCAACTAGCAGCGCTAGTACACCTCCATCAATAGGCAATCCCGGTGGCGGTGTTGGTGGTGGCGGGTCTGCTGCAAATACCGTCGGTACCACAAATAAAAGTGCCAGAAAAAACCAAACTGTTTTATTATTATCTTTCATACGGTGTAAAAATATAAAAAAATTTGTATTGTCCAAAAAAAACAAAGATAAACCACAATTTTATATTAATCTAAATCTAGTTATTAACAAATTCTTCGGGTATCGTCTTACTCTTTTGGGTGGGCAAATATAGAAAAAAATATAACAACTTAAATTATGTTGAATGTTTTTTTACCCTAAGAAACTATTTAACAATTATATAGCTTTCTGTGATTTTGATACAAAAAATCTAGCAAAAAACAGAACGATTAAACAAACTACTTTCAAAATGTTTTTTCAATTTCAAAAAACATCATTGTTAATAAGTCTAACTCAACAACTGGTCAGACAACTTAATTTGAAATCTAAATCCCTTAACTTGTAGTGTTACTTCCTACCCCCTAAACAAAAAGAAATCTTTTTTCATTTCTTCAATAGCCTCTTCACTATGATCCGTAATATAGTTAATTGCGTTTTCAGTAAACGTATCCCCTTTCTCCGTCAATGCAACAATACCTTTGTCAATTACTATCATATTATTTTTTAACGCCAAATCCAACACTGATTTAGCCTGAGATTTTTGCCAATTAATATGCTCTCCTAAGTGATTCACATGACGCTCTTTCTTTTCTGTATGATTTTTTAAATGCAGTAAAAAGGTTAGTAACAACACCTCAATCTTCTGCCGACTTTGCTTATAACTTACTGATACCATTCCTGTACCTGGGGCAAATAAAAACACTATTAAAAAAATAAAACCTAAAACACTTGCTATAGATCCGGCGATTGAAGCATCCAATCCATGAGCCAACCAATACCCTGATATGGCCGAAAAAACTCCGAAACCTATGGAAATTAAAATCATTTTTTTCAAATCCTTAGTCAACAAATAAGCTGTTGCAGCTGGAGCAATTGTTAACGCCACTACTAATATAGCACCTACAGCATCAAAAGCACCCACTGTAGTTACCGAAGCTACCGTCATTAACCCATAATGTATTATGGCTGGAGAAAACCCTAGAGCAGAAGCTAGACCCACATCAAAAGTACTTACTTTTAATTCCTTAAAAAACGCAACCAGTAAACTAATTGTTATCAATAGGATAGTTCCGATAACCCATAATGATTTTGGCCCCACATCAACTCCAAACAACTCTAATCGATCAAAAGGAGCAAAAGCTAATTCCCCAAGTAATACAGCATCAATATCCAAATGCACATCATTAGCATTTTGAGCTATTAAAATCACTCCTATACTGAATAACGCAGGAAACACCAATCCTATAGCAGTATCCTCTTTTACCAAGCCTGTTTTTTGAATAAACTCTACAAGAAAAACGGTTAACACCCCTGTAAAGGCAGCCATAATAATTAACAATGGCGAAGACAAATCGTGAGTAATAAAAAACCCAACTACTATCCCTGGCAATATTGCATGACTGATAGCATCACTAATTAATGCCATTTTTCGAAGTGTTAAAAACACCCCTGGTATAGCGCAAGCTACAGCAACCAAGCTAGCAATCAACTGTATTTCAATTTGCGCACTAGTCATTTATTTCTATATGTTGGTTATACAAATTTTCGGCTTTTTGAAAGCCCTTTTTTGTTAACGACCAGTTTGTACCAATAACCACTATTAGATTTTCCTCTTCTAACTTATGAAGTGATTTTTTAGTATATCCATGGAAATTATTCAATATTCTAACAGAATGTGGATGATCAATATCATCATGTGTTTTTGCAATATCGTACATAAAAGACAATGTTTTATGTAACTTTAAATCATTTCTATTTTGTCTAAACCGAATTTCTTTAAACAACAATCCTCTACTAGGAGAAAAGATAAATGACACCAATACAAATACGGATGCCACCAATACAATTACCGGGCCAGTAGATAAATTAGGGTGACTTGCACTAATTCCGGTTCCTACAACTCCAGATAAAGCACCAAAAGTAGCAGCTAACCCTACCATTATAGCCAAACTATTCGTCCATTGTCTTGCCGCCGCTGCAGGTGCCAACAACATTGCACTCATTAACACGACCCCAACCGTTTGTAAACCTAAAATAATAGCCGCTACAATAAACGAAGTGATTAACCCATCTAAAAACTTAACATTAAACCCTAATGTTTTTGTATAATCAGCATCAAACAATAACAATTTAAATTCTTTCCAAAATAGTAACAACACTATTAAACATGCACCTGTTATACTAGCCATAAACCAAACATCCTTTTCCAACAAGGTGGCTGCCTGTCCAAACAAATACTTATCCAAACCAGCTTGATTGGCATTAGCCTGTTTTTGTATAAAAGTTAACAACAACATTCCTACTCCAAAAAAAAGCGACAAGATCAAACCCAGAGCAGTATCTGATTTTAAATGTGTTTTTGTAACAATTGCTTTAATCCAAAACGCACCTATCAACCCACTAATCAATGCACCTAACAATAAGGTATTACTTTCTTTAGCTCCAGTAATTAAAAAAGCTATAGCAATCCCTGGTAAGGCTGCATGAGAAATCGCATCTCCTAAAAGACTTTGTTTACGCAACACTGCAAAACTACCCAACATACCACATACTGCTCCTAGTATAGCAGTTCCCATAGTAATAGTCCTTAACGTATAATCGTTAAATAAAAGCTCTATATATTCTAGTATAGTCATAAGTCTGCAGGCCTTAGTCTATTCTTGTACGCTTACCTGGTAATTAATTCCGTACGTTTTTATTAAATTTTCATTATTAAAAATATCCTTAACAGGACCTGTCGCAATTTTCTTTACATTTAAAAAAGTTACCCAATCGAAATACTCAGGAACCGTTTGTAAATCATGATGTACTACAACCACCGTTTTCCCATCCTTACGTAACAATTTCAAAATATTAATGATTGCTTTTTCTGTTGTTGCATCCACCCCTTGAAAAGGCTCGTCCATAAAATATATTTCCGCATTTTGAACCAATGCTCTTGCCAAAAATATTCGTTGCTGTTGCCCTCCAGAAAGCTGACTGATCTGCCTACTTTTATAAGGTAACATTCCGACTTTCTCCAAAGCCTCTAACGCTGCTTTCTTTTCAGTCTTCCCAGGACGCTTAATCCATCCTAAACCCCCATAGGTACCCATTAATACTACATCAAGTGCTGTAGTTGGAAAATCCCAGTCTACACTTCCTTTTTGTGGAACATAAGCAACTAATTGACGTTGCTTTTTATACGGCTTCCCAAAAACACTAACCGACCCCGCAATAGGTTTTATAACACCTAATATCGCCTTTATAAGCGTGCTCTTACCAGCACCATTAGGACCAACAATCGCCATCAACACACCTTTAGGAATTGTTAAATCAATATCCCATAGCACAGGCTTATAATTATATGCAACAGTTAAATCATCTATTGCCACCGCAATTTCGTCCTTCATAGCCTTCATATAGATGTTAATTATTTATACGGATTTCTGGTTGTAGAAGCTCCGCTTTTAAAGCTGCCCGTTTTACTGAATAGGTTTTAGTTTCATTATCCAAAAAGTCAATTAAGACAAGTGCTTTGTTGATTAGTTCTTTTAAGTTAAAAACCTCTTCCTTTTTAACTTCTTTATTTTTTTTAACAAGCAATGTGATTAACTCAGCCATCAAATAGATGTTTTCTAGACCAACCCCTTTAAGCCTATCTAATAAATCCGACTCGCTAATTGTTATTATATCATTAATAGATAAATCCAATTGACTTATTAAATCATGATCTATCTCCTTCATCACGTCTTCAAAATTACTAGTGTTCAATCCTAAAGCTTTTTGTGTCAGCCCCATCAATAATTGAAGTATACCTTCAATTTGTCGCATAAAATAATCTCGTTGCTCCATAACTTCAACTACTTCAATGCACTAATAATCGTTTTTATATTGTACTTATACATTCCAACATAAGTTCCTTCTATGGAATCTGGGTTTCCTAAAGCATCCGAAAATAATGTTCCTCCAATTACTACTTCATGATTTTTTGATTTTACTGCCGCTTGCAACGCCTCCACCGTACGAACCGGCACCGAACTTTCAATAAAAATTGCTTTAACATCATGCATAATAATAAAATCAGAAATTCGTTGCACATCTTGTACCCCCGCTTCTGTAGCAGTAGATAAGCCCTGTAAACTTACCACTTTAAAACCGTATGCTTTTCCAAAATATGCAAACGCATCATGAGCAGTTACCAGAATTCGTTTTTCTTCAGACAATTCTTCTAACAGTACCGCATTGTTTTTTTCTAATTGATTAAGCTTTTCAAGATACGCTTCAGCATTTTGAGCATATATAGTTGCGTTTTTAGGATCTAATTTTGACAATTCATCCGCCACATAAATCGTTGTTTTTTTCCAATGAGCCGTAGAGAACCAAAAATGAGGATCATAACTAGAAGCAAAATCTGTTGAGGAAATTAGAGCGTCCTTAGCAATTGCATCTGAAACTGAAATAGTTGTTTTTCCATTATGGCGCATTTTTTCAAATACATCTTCTAACTTCCCTTCTAAATGCAATCCGCTATAAAAAATAACATCAGCATTATAAAATTTCGTTACATCTCCCTCACTAGCCTTGTACAAATGTGGATCAACTCCTGCCCCCATCAAGCCTTCAAGTTCAACTAAATCTCCCGCCAACTCTTTTACCAAATCAGTCACCTGAGAAGTTGTACTTACCACTTTTAGTTTCTCATTTCCTACTTTTTCTTTCACTTCCTTTTTACAAGAAAAGGCTATCAATGCGAATAAAATAACTACGTAATGTTTCATGTGTTTACTTTTATTTTTTATGAGTCACATACAACCTTTAAAGTTTAAAATAATCATTGCCTTGTATGGTTAATCATTATTTTAAACATATCGGCTTTATGCTTTATTTTTAATGTAAATATTATTTGCTATTTGTTGTGAGATAGTAAACTCGTTTGCATCTATATTGATTCGCATAGAATTATCGAAATTCTCCTTTTCTAACACCATTATTTCTTTCCCCAAGGCTATTCCTTGTTTATCCAAATAACGCAAAAAATCTGACGAAGTATCTTTTACCCCTATACAAACCGCTTTTTCGTTAACAGCCAATGTTGCTAATAACGATTTTTCTAAAAAATTGATATTTCCATCCTTATCAGGAATTGGATCACCATGAGGGTCACGCTCCGGATATCCTAAAAAAGCATCTATTTCATCTATAAGCTTCTTAGAATGAATATGTTCCAATTGCTCAGCTACTTCGTGTACTTCATCCCAATTAAAATTGAATTTCTCTACCAATAACACTTCCCATAATCGGTGTTTACGGATTACGTTTGCGGCAATTTTCTCGCCACTTTTAGTCAATGTAACTCCTTGATATTTCTTGTAAAAAACCAGCTCTTTTTCAGCCAATTTCTTAACCATGTCTGTTACCGAAGAAGCCTTTGTATCCAACTGCTGCGAAATAGCATTTGTACTTATTCCTTTCTCCGTTTTTACACTTAAATGAAATATGGCTTTTAAATAATTCTCCTCTGACTTAGAAAGCATTAGTTTATTTTTTAGACAAAGATACGACATATATTTAGATGAAATTTAATTTATTTTTAGGTTGGTCTAAAAATTAGCTTAGCTTTGCAAAAAAATAATTTTTAAAGAGATGAAAAAACAATTCGCCCTATTGTTACTTTTATGTTTAAACTTAATCGGTTTTGCACAACATGATAACAGCGTAAAACACAATATCAATGGTACCGTTACAAGTGAAGGGAAACCTGTAGCTTTTGCAACTGTATCCATAAAAGGAACTTCAAACGGAACAGTTTGTAATGATAGCGGAAAATTCAGTTTAACCTCTAAGCATGGTGAATTCACAATTTCTGTGCAAGCTGTAGGATATAAAACTGTTGACAAAAACATTCATTTAGACAATAGCATTACCATCAACTTTGATTTAACAGAAGATATTTCTAGCTTAGATCAGGTAGTTGTTACCGGAACTAGAACCTACAAAAAGAGAACAAACTCTGCTGTTATTGTAAATGTAATCAATAGCACCACATTGGATAATGTACAAGCATGTACTTTATCAGAAGGGTTAAAATTTCAAACAGGACTACGTGTAGAAACTGATTGCCAAACTTGTAATTACACGCAATTACGAATGAATGGTTTAGCAGGTGGATATTCCCAAATATTAATCAATGGTCGACCGATATTTAGTCCATTAACAGGTTTGTATGGAATGGAACAAATACCTACCAACATGATTGACAGAATTGAAGTTGTTAGAGGTGGTGGATCCGCACTTTATGGATCTAGTGCAATAGGTGGTACTGTAAATGTTATTACTAAAATTCCTAGGGAAAACAATTACGAAATAGGACTTACACACCAGAACTTTAAAGGAACTACTGAAAACATTTTAGCAGGTAACGTAACTGCTATCAGTAAAGACAAGGCAACTGGAGCTACTTTTTTCGTTAACAACAGACAACGAAGTGCTTACGATGCTAATGGTGATAATTTTTCTGAATTACCAGAATTAAAAAACTTATCATTCGGAACAAACATGTTCTTTTTACCAACAGATAATCAAAAATTAGAAGTTAGTTTAAGTAAGTTAAACGAGTATAGATATGGAGGACAAATGGTAGAAGGAGCAGCTCATTTAGCTGAACAATCTGAAGAACGCACCCATGATGTCTTTATCGGAAATGCTGATTACCAAATTAATTTTAACGAGGACAAAAGTTCATTCATCACGTATATTGCAACACAACATACGGAACGTGTTCACTATACAGGAATCATCCCAGACATTACGGATACTGTAGCTCATCAAAATCATTTAGTCGATCCGCCATACGGAACCTCAAAAAACTTGACGATGCAAGGTGGAATGCAATTAAATCATAAACTAGAACAATTCGCTGGAGGAAGTAACGTGTTAACTCTTGGAACTGAATATGTACAAGATGAAGTATTGGATCTAATTGAAGCTTATAACTTTAAAACAGACCAAACAACAAAAAACTTAAGCATATTTGCACAAAGTGACTGGGAAATAACCAAAAAATTAAATTTATTGACGGGAGTACGTTTTGACAATCATAAATTAAAGGATTTTGCAAATGATAGAAACGTAACTAACAACGTAGCAAGTCCTAGGGTTTCTTTATTGTACAAACCTTTTGGAAAAGCACAATTTAGAGCTACTTGGGGTACTGGTTTTAGAGCACCTCAAGCTTTTGATTCTGATTTACACATTGCCTTTGCTGGAGGTGGAGTTTCAAGAGTTAAATTAGCAGATGATTTAAAAAAAGAACGTTCAAACACCTATACAGCATCATTTAACTATGACAAAGGAAACGATCATTTTATTGCTGGTTTTACCCTGGAAGGATTTTACACCCATTTGGATGATGCTTTTTATTTAGACCCTGATGGCGCGGATGCTTTTGGAGAAACTTTTATAAAGCGTAATGGTGATGGTGCAACGGTTAAAGGAGTTACCTTTGAAGCTAGAGCTAATTTTGATAAAGTAGTGCAAATAGAAGCTGGTTACACAGTACAATCTAGCTTGTTTGATACGGCAGTAGTTAATTTTGACAACTTAGCTCCACAAAAAGAATTCCTAAGAACACCTAATAATTATGGGTATGCTACATTCAGCTATACTCCAACAAAGAGGTTCAACACTTCGTTAAACCTCGTATATACAGGTAAAATGGATTTAATGCATATTATTCCTAACCCGAACTTTGATGATCAGGTTCCGGTTAGCATCACCAATCTTGAAGATATCGGAGTTAACAGTAAATCTTCTCCGTTTACTGAATTAGGGATTAAATCAAGCTATACTTTTAACCTAAAGAAAATAGGAGCCGACATGCAAGTGTTTGGAGGAGTTAAAAATATTTTTGATGAATACCAAACGGATTTCGATTCAGGTAAAAACCGAGACAGCAACTATGTATATGGACCTGGAATGCCAAGAACATTTTTTATAGGTTTAAAAATCGGAACTGGGCTATAAATCATAGTCAAAAAAAAACAACTTTTCTAAAATCGACTGATCAATATCAGTCGATTTTTTTTATGTAGTTTTGCAAATCTAAAAACCACTCAAAAAAAAAATGAAAAAAGACATTGAAATACTTAAATCAGAAGGCGTATATATTGCTATTGTATTAGAGTATAATACTGAATTTGAATTTGACGATTGGAATGCCTATTTGATAAATGATTTAGACACTGATTTAGAAATGGTTTTTGTGGTTACTGAAGGCTATGACACTGAACGACACACATCTAAAATGCGACATGCAATGCCCGTTATTCCTAAAAAATCGTATGCTAAAATAGAGCTTATGATGGAAGATATTTTTGCATTAAATAATAAATTTAGCGTCAGCTATTTTGCAGAAAGTAAATTGTATGACAAAAAATATATCTTCGGCAAAAACACCATCAACAAAAACGCCTTAAGAGATATTCCTCACATGGAATCAAAAGGAATATTGATGAAATAATACCATTTGTAGTTTTAATATTTTAGTCTATTAACTAAACCATTGTATCGTGCAACTCTATTTATTCCTATTAGCGTACATGTTCCTAATTATTGGAATTTCTGTATATATTTCTAAAACGTCAACGTCAGAAGATTTTTTAATAGGAGGAAGAGACAGGAATGGACTGGCTATTTTATTTTCAAAATTTGCTGGAGCCATTGGTGTAAGTACCTTAATAACCTACACTGGCTACGCCTACACTTTCGGATGGGGACTCTTTGCTATGTCTATTGGCTCAGTAGTTGGATATCTATTATTTGCTTTTTGGGCAGCTCCAAAAATTAAAAAACTATCTTTAAAAGGGCAGTTTTACACTCAAGGTGATCTCCCAAAATTTGTTACTAACACTAAAAACACAGCTGTATTTACTAATTTAATTACCATAGTTGTTCAATTTTTCTGGATCGTACTATCACTTGCTGGAGGCGCAAAAATCATTGCTTTTTTCGACATCCTTTCCTACGAAATGGCACTTCTTATAACTACCGGAGTTGTACTAACCTATGTATTGGTTTCAGGATATAAAGCAGTCATAATCACAGATATTATACAAGCCTTAATTATTATAGTTTTTTTAATCATCATTGTATATGGTGTTTTAGATATTCCTGACTTAGGTAATGTCATTCATAATTCTACTCCAAGAAAAGTATCAATAGGAAGCGTTTTAGGACTTACTTTGTACGGAGGATTATCCGTTTTTGGAATGGCTGATAGGTACCAACTTTGCTATTCAGCTAAAGATGAAAAGTCTTTGAAATTCGGAATGGGAATGGCTGATAGGTACCAACTTTGCTATTCAGCTAAAGATGAAAAGTCTTTGAAATTCGGAATGGGAATGGCAATAATACCTGTCTTGTTCATTGCATTCATTCTACTACTTATTGGACTATACGTCTACCAACAAAATGCATCTCTCGATGCAGATACCGTATTTGTATATGCCATGAAACATTTTTTAAATACATCGTGGCTTCCGCTATTATTGGTATTATTCTTTGCTGGACTGATGAGTTCTGCAGACACCTCAATATTTGCTGTGGCCTCACATAGTTTGTTTAATGTAAAAGAAAAAAACAAAATAAAATCATTACGTTATGCCACAATATCAACTGTTGTCGGAGCATTCGTATTGGCCTATTTTTGGAGAAATATTGTAGAAATAACTATCGTAGGTGCCGCATTACGAATGACACTTTCCATAGCTATGATCTATGTCATTAAAGGAAACAAAAATAGCGGTCGATTTACAGCTAGTGCTATAGGTGGAGTAGCAGGACTACTTGCTTTCGGACCTAAGCCCACCATAGCCATTACGGTTCTTATTGGTTCCTTATTAGGTTTGATCTATAAATCAAAAAAACATAATACAAAATAGTATCTTTACAAAAAAAGAGTAAAAACATTACAGAAATGAACATACTAATTGAAGATAAAACAGCTACACTTCCTGCAAAGAAATACGGTGGAACTGAACGTGTAATATGGGGTTTAGGAAAAGAGCTTGCCAAATTAGGACACAAGGTTTACTTTTTAGCAAAAGAAGGGTCTACCAGTGACTTTGCTACGGTAATCCCTTTTAATGAAGACAAAAGCATAAAAGAACAGATCCCAAACGACGTAGATGTTGTACATCTTTTTCATTCTTTAGGAGCTGATGTTGGCAAACCAAGCTTGTTTACTATGGAAGGGAATCCAGCACCAAACAGACAATTAGATATTAATATGGTTTTTGTATCTAAAAACCATGCAAAAAGATATGGTTCAACATCTTTTGTATATAATGGGATAGATTGGGATGATTATCCTGATCCTATTTTAAACGGAGAACGTAACTACCTTCACTTTTTAGCCAAAGCATCTTGGAAAATAAAAAACTTGTTTGGAACTGCAAAAATTGCCGTAAAATCAGGAAACAAACTTCATGTAATGGGTGGTGATCGTTGGACTTTTAGAAACGTAAAAAGAGGTTTGAAATACTTGTTGAATCCAAGCATCACTTTTCACGGAATGGTAGAAAATGACGTAAAAATGAAAGTTGCACAAAACTCAAAAGCACTTGTTTTCCCCGTAGTTTGGCACGAACCATTCGGAATAGCTATTACTGAAAGTATGTATGCTGGATGCGCTGTTTTTGGTACTAAAAACGGATCATTAGCAGAACTAATTACCCCAGACGTTGGTTTTACAGGAGAAAATTCAGATGAAATTGCTCACGCAATTAAAACATTTGACTACAATCCTAAACGATGTCATGACTATGCTGTAAAGTATTTCAACTCGAAAGTGATGATGGAAACCTATTTAAAATTGTATGAAAAAGTAATTTCAGGAGAAACCTTAAATAAGGAAGTTCCTAAATATTTGGAGCAAGAAAATTTAGTTCCTGCATTTAATTAAGATAAGATTTAAAAAGATGAGCATAAAATCAATCATAATAGCACTATTTGTATTATTACTGATGATTTCATGCTCATCTGATGAAAACACTTCAATTCCAACAGCACAAAACTACCCTTCCTTTGGACCTGAAACAGATGTAAACATTATTGGCTTAACATTTGATGCTATGGAACCCTTCCTATCTGCTGATGGGAATTATTTGTTTTTCAATAATGTAAATGACGGAATTAACACCAAGCTATTTTATGCCACTAAAATAAACGACTCTACTTTTTCCTTTGCAGGAGAATTAAACGGCACCAACCAATCTACCGCACCTCATTTAGATGCTGTAGCAGATATGGATGCAAATGGAAATTTTTACTGGACCTCTACAAGAAACTACCCTGCCGAATTAAAGAACCTTTTTCACGGAAGCTTTACTGCAGGTAACATCACCAATATTGCAAGAGTACAAGGTGATTTTAATATGAATATCCCAGGATGGCTTGTAATGGATCACGGAATTAGTTTAGACGGGCAATTTTTATACTTCAATAATGCACGTTTTGATGATACTACTTGTCAAGGCCCATGTGAAACTACTATTGGTATTGCACAAAAAGTCAACAATACAACCTTTAACACCATTCCGGATTCAGTAACCATACTACAACATATAAATGATTCTAATTACATTTATTATGCCCCATGTATCAGTAGTGACAACCTAGAGTTATATTACACTAGGTATCTAAAAGGGAATATTACCTCAAGCACCCGTTTTGAAATTTGCGTTGCAGTTAGAAACAACGCTACCACTATATTTTCAATACCTAAAGTACTGTTTTCAGAACCAATTGCTGACTTAATAGAAGCACCTACCTTAACTACTAATAAGAATATAATGTATTATCATAAAAAAACTATTGATAGTCATAAGATTATGATGAGACATAGAATTAACCAATAATTATTACTTGGTTTTTCTAATAAAACTAAAGAAATTTTGAAGTATCACAAAACAGGTAACAACCGCTATGCACTGAAGGTTACCAAAGTTGTTAGACTAGGATAAAAAATAAATAACCTTTAAGGTTTAATCCAACTTATCAGTTAGTTTCTTAAATATTTTCTTTGGATTTTTCCCCTCATAAAGAATTGCATGAATTGCATCAATAATAGGAGTTCTAGCAACTTTTTCGCTTGATACATTTAAGGCATGAGCACTTTTTGTAGCATAGTATCCTTCGGCAACCATACTCATTTCCATTTGTGCAGATTTTACAGTATACCCTTTCCCAATCATGTTTCCGAACATTCTGTTTCTACTAAAAACAGAGTATCCCGTTACTAACAAATCACCTAAATAGGCCGAGTTGTTAATATTACGCTTCATTTTATGTCGCTTTTTAATAAAGCGTTTCATTTCTCGAATACTATTGCTCATTAATACACTTTGAAAGTTATCACCATAGCCTAATCCGTGTGCAATACCAGCTGCAATAGCATAAATATTTTTTAACATTGCAGCATATTCTGTACCAATAATATCATCCGAAGTTTTACACTTAATATACCAACTTGATAAAGCATTAGCAACCAAAGCTGCATTAGCTGCACTTGCGCTTGCAATAGTTAGGTACGATAATCGCTCTAAAGCAACCTCTTCAGCATGACAAGGCCCTGTAATAACACCTATATTTTCAAAAGGAATATTGTACTGTTTATGGAAATGTTCACCCACAATTAAGCTACTCTCAGGCACAATACCTTTAATTGCAGAGAATATAATTTTATTTTCTAAGCTTACCGTTAAGTTTTTCAGTTCACTATGCAAAAAAGCAGAAGGAATTGCAAAAATAACTACATCTGCATGGCCAACAATTTCATTGATATTTGAGCTTAATCTTAATTTCTTAATATCAAACTCTACCGAACTTAAATAATTAGGATTATGATACTCGGTTTGTAAATGTTCAATAGCCGATTCATTACGCATATACCAACCAATTTCTGAACTGTTTTCGCACAACATTTTTACAATTGCTGTTGCCCAACTTCCTCCACCGATAACTGCATATTTTTTCTGACTCATATACTTTAATTATTTTCCTAAACGAATTCACAAAAATACGAAAAAATTCAGCATTAAAAATATGATTAAATTCATATCTACAAGCTCATTTTTAGTTTTGGCATAAAAGTTGATTTCACTCTAGCATAAAATAAATACTTATGAAGAATTTAAAACTACTTTTCAGTTTATTTACTATCAGCTTACTCTTAACTTCTTGCCATGTAGATGTCATTGAACCACACCCATATCACCACACCCCAGTATCCATAAACGAGACCTTAAGCAGTAATGAGTTATGGTATGTAGATATCAATGAAACTACAGGTAATGGTGAAGTTCCTTTTTTACAAAAAGCCTTTACTGTTTCCTTTAAAAACGGAACATTATACGCCAATAACAATCTTGTAGGAATAGGAAATACTGGTAACGGATTTGGTATAGACGTGGGATATTACAATGCTTTTGATAATATCGTAGAAGTTAGCCATGATATTAACGGATATTGGACATTAGAACTATATCAGCTCTCAGCAAACAAAATAGAGCTTTACCATAGCCCTACAAACACCTCATATTACTTATATGGATATAACAGAAATATATTTGATTATGATTTAGTATTTTATGACAACATCCATTATTTTTTACAAGAATATGAGTCTTGGGAAAAAATAGCAACCATTGGTGGCTCAGCTACTGAATTTGATGCAGAGAACTTTGTGCAATTTTTAGCTGGGGGAAACAATAGTGAGTTCCGTAGTTCACAAGACTCCAACGGAACACCTATTAGTAATTTATATTGGGATTATACTGGATTATATAATGTAGCTAATTTTACGGATACTCACTATGTGAAAGCTTTGACACTTGATTACGACTATTTTGCTGATGAATATTTTGAATTAAGTATTATTACTGATGGTGAGATAGAGTTGTATCACCCAACCTCCGGAACAGCATATCGTTTTGTTGGAAGGCATTTTATACAGTATTTAAAAACATCTGAAGGCAAAATGACAAATAAGAAAAGAACCAAAACCGTTTTAAAAGATTTCCATAAAGAATCTAGCAAAAGAGTTATTAAAAAATAGATAAATTAGTTTTTAGTTGAGTTTTAAGAAAAGTCGCATACCGCCATGTATGCGGCTTTTTTTTCTTGAGAATAATCCAGTTTAAAAATAAAGCCTTACTCCTACATGTGTGTGTTGCTTTAAAAAGCTATCTTGTTTCCCGATATCAATAAGTATATATGCACATGAATAATTCAGGAACAAATACAGAAACCAATCCTTTAAAACCAGTTCATTACGACACCATAATTATAGGTTCTGGAGCAGGCGGATTAGCAGCTGCAATATGCTTAGCACGTGAAGGTCAGAAAGTATTGGTGTTAGAGCAACATGATGTACCTGGAGGATGGTGCCATAGTTTTTATTTAAACGGCCATCGATTCACACCCGGAGTGCATTATGTAGGTTTACTTGAAAAAGGGCAATCAACAAATGAATTATATACAGGATTAGGTATCGCTAACGATATTGCCTTTTACAAAATGAACCCTGAGGCATTTGAACATTGCTGGATAGGTGAAGAACGTTTCGATTACCCAGCAAATTATAATGATTTTATAACGGCGCTAGTTGAACGCTTTCCTGAAGAAGAAAAGAACATAAGAAAATACCTTACAATCGTAAAAAATGTTGGCGACCAACTAAAATTAATCCCTAAAATTAGAGGTTTCTGGCAGCAAATAACAATTCCTTTTCGCACAAAGCATATGGGAAAATACTCCCCTTTTACTTTAAAAAGGGTTATGAATTGGTATATTAAAGACCCATTGTTAAAAAGTTTTTTAGGAATTCAATTCGGCGACCACGGTTTACCTCCTTCAAAAGCAAGTTTTATAATGCATGCAGCTATAATGGATCATTATTCCTCTGGAGGGTTTTACCCAATGGGCGGAGGAGGTGCTTTAGTAAAAGCAATGACCAATAAAATAAAAGAGCATGATGGTAAAGTAAAAACAAGTGCATCGGTAAAACGTATTTTACTAGATCATAGCAAGAAAAAGAAAAAAGCTATTGGAGTAGAACTAGATTCTGGAGAACAAATTTTCGCAAATCGAGTCATCTCAAATGCCGATCCTGGAATTACATACCAAAAATTAATTGGAGAAGAAAATCTGAGTAAGAAGCTTCAAAAAAGATTAAGTAACACAAAATATTCATGTACCTCTATTATGCTGTTCTTAACCGTTGATATGGATGTAAAAGCAGCAGGGTTAGATTCTGGTAATATTTGGTATATGCAAAACAAAGATCTAGACGATGTATATAACGATATGCAGCAAAAAGACATTCTATCAGGAGATGAATTTTCTGGACTATTTATCAGCTGTACAACGTTAAAAGACCCTATCAGTTTCGATGGAAAACACCATACTTTAGAAGTAATTACTTATATAAATTATGATGCTTTTAGTGATTTTGAAAATGAAGAAAAAGAACGCTCAACTGCTTACTTGGAATTTAAAGAGCAACTTATTGAAAAGTTCTTAATTACTTTAGAAAAGGTACTTCCAGGGATAAGGTCACACATCGTACACAAAAACCTAGGAACCCCTATGACTAACGAATATTACATTAATTCCACTGAAGGAAATGTATACGGTACAGAAAAAAGCTTAGGATACATAGGCCCTTTTGCATATAAATCTAAAAGTGAAATAGATAATTTATATATGTGTGGCGCCAGTATTGTATCTCATGGTGTTGCTGGAGCTGGTTATTCAGGAGTACAAACCGCAGCTTCCATTTTAGGTTGCAGACAAGACGACCTCATAAAACCTGATGATTCACAACACTTGAAGATATATGACGCTGAAGACGACAGGAATTACCCAGATTGGATGCTTAAAAAAATGGAAGTGAAAAAAATGCGTCAAGCACTTAAAGATAAAGTCACTAGTTAATCGTTTACAATAATTAAAGACGTCCTTTAAAAAGTTGAAAATTATAAAACATGAATGATTCATTAAATATTTGTTTGCCTTGTGGGTTCTGTTGTGATGGGCGTACTATTTATTCCAAAAGATCTAAACAATGTGGAGATTTTGAATGTGGCCTTTTAAAATAATTCGAACAAAAGGAATTGGATTCTGATTCAGCTATTGAAATAATCAATGAGGTTAAGCAACAAAAGAGAGCAATCGAAAAAAAGCTAACAACACTTCCCTTTAAACTAAAATCTCAATCATTTTACTTTAAGATGGTAGAATTGAAAAAAGTCTTTAAGAAAACAAAGGCTGAAGCATCATTAATGCAAAACCAGCTAAATTTAACACCTCACCTCGAAAAACTCGATAGCCTGATTTCTGAAAAATTCGGAGTTGCTTTATATTAAAATCGAAAGGTTATTTACTTTCTTACTTACTACTTTTTTTTCTAAATGCATCACGGGTCACACTAAGAGCGCTTCTACTGTTGATCAAAGCTTCTAAACACATTGTTACCCCTTAATACCTACTTAAATCTCTTTTGATTATTATAATTTAAGAAAGTGCTAATTTATCAGAAAAATCTAATGACAGAATCTATTTTTCCAGGTCTTTATTTTAGTACCTTTAAAGGATTTCCTTTCTCTTCTATATACTTTTCTCCTATCGACCTTGCTCCACTTATATTTAAATGATAAAAATCCCGATAAACAATTCCCCCATTTAGCTCATAATCGCATTTACCATCAATACACATAACATCATTTAAGTCAATAATTGTAACTGAAGGAAATCTTTTCTTTATTTCGTTTACAATATATCTTTCTGGACGTTTATAAAATGGGATTAACAAATCTTTCTTCAAAAATTGAGCGCCCATTTCGGCTTTATACAGTTTCATTTTATGTAGATTAACTTCGCTTGTTCCCCTCAAATGGTCAATAATAACTACCTTTTTTTTCAATGCTACTAACTCTTGTATAGATTCAAGTATTTGAACGTAATTTTTTGAATCAACAATTATGGCCTCCCAATAGGATGCGATACAAATAATATCCATTTTTTTAGCTAACTCAAACCTTTTATTACCATAGTCATCATCAAATAAATCAGGGAAATCTGCATCGAGTAATAAGGGAAAACGAGCAGCCGTACTTTCATGGAAATACATATTAGCATCTTTAGCTAATACGTCCACGAAAGAGGAAGAATGATTCGCAAACGAATCCCCAATCAAAATACCGTCAACTTTATCTTTTACCACCCCTAAATAACATTCTTTATAATTACCAATTTTATGATCATCATAACACTTGGACCTTACTTCATTTGGGAAATTTGCTTTTCTGTTAAACTCAGCGAGATCTGGAAAACGATTAGGCATTCCATCTTTACCATCAATTACTCCATAAATCAAACCAGTAATAATTAAACTAGGCAACAATATATATTTTAATGCCTTAGGAAATGTATATTTGAATTTATACCTAAAAGGTTGTTCGACAAATTTCCAAGAAAAATACGACAATATAATTGTAGCCGAAATAGCCATTAGTACTATAGGCAATGTTAATTCAAAACCTAGGTATTTTATAAACACTATTATTGGCCAATGCCACAAGTACATAGAATAAGATAGTAAGCCTAAAAATACTATGCCTCGAAATTCTAACACATTATTAATTAATCCTTTTGAACCTTTTTCTTTCCCTGACAAAATTAGTAGCACAGCTCCCAGACAAGGCCAAAAAGCATTTAATCCTGGAAAAACACTCTCTTTCGTTAAAACTATTGATGGTATAAAAACCAATAAAATCCCTAAAATAGAAATGATATGATTTATTGATTTTTTAAGCTTTGGAATTCGATCCCACAATATTGCTAATATCGCTCCCATCAAAAACTCAAAAAATCTAGCTGGCAATAAAAAGTATGCCATAGACTTATTTTCTCCTGTCAAATAGATTGATAAAACAGTAGTACAAATCAACAGAGCACCAACTACATAAGTCCTAGTATTTAATCTTAAAAAACGATGAAGAATTAATAGCAAAATGGGCCAAACGAAATAAAATTGCTCTTCAACTGATAAAGACCATGTATGCAGCAAAGGCATAAATTCAGTATTCCCTACAAAATAATCGTTATTGGCTGACCATAAATGAAAATTATTGGTACTCAGCATGGTATGTAAAACAGTTCGAGAATAACTTTCAAAGTCATTGGAAAATAAAAACAAATATGCAGGAATAGTTATCACCACCATAATGAAAACCAAAACGGGAATAATTCTCTGTATTCTTCTTAAATAAAATTCTTTGAAAGAAAATGAATTGTTAAGAAGCTGCTTATTTATGGAACTAGTTATTAAATAACCTGAAATCACAAAGAATATATCTACGCCAACAAAGCCCCCGCTAAATAATGAAATATCTACATGAAATAGAATTACGAGAAACACCGAAATTGCCCTTAAACCGTCAATATCTGGACGATAGGTAATAATTTTACTCATTTACTTTGAATATATAATATTTTACATTGAATATCGTCTGGTATCATCCCAAATTAACCTTAGTTTACTATGTTCTAAACTAAGGATATCACATATCCTAAAGTTTAATTGTTTTTCACAAACCCACCACACAATAAACTCATTTTCAGAATGACACACAACACCAATCTTTCACCTATAGTATAGTTCCCTAACGAAATATCTTTGCAACAATTACGAAACCTATAATGCGCAAAAATAGTATTATTACTTTCTCATAATAAGTAAATCAGTTATTTCTTATTCAGAATTTAGTAAATTTATTTAAGAAATTATGGTAACATTATAGTTACAAACTATTTATAAAAATTCATTTCATCAATAAATTGCCACACTTTAGTATCTAGCAAAGGCCTAACGTTCTTTTGTTCTGCGATGCTTTTACGAATCATGGTAGAAGATATTTCCATTATTGGAGCAGCAACACGAGTAATTTTAGGATGGTTTTTAAACTGATGCTCAACAGCACCTTCAGAAACTCTAGGATACACGTACAAATCGTAATTATTTAAAATAGTTTCGTAGTTTTTCCACTTATGAAAACTTTTTAAATTATCCTCTCCCATTAACAATGAAAACTCGTGTTGAGGGAATTTTTCATTTAAATGAGCTAAAGTATGTATAGTATAGTTTGGTTCTGGTAAGCCGAATTCAATATCTGATGGCTGTAACTTATCGTATGTTTCAGTAGCCAAATACACCATTTCCAATCGATGATGATTTGCCAATAAACTACTTTTCTTTTTAAACGGACTTAATGGCGTTACTACCATCCAGACTTGATCTAAATCAGCGTTTTCAACCATGTGGTTTGCAATAGCCAAATGACCAACATGAATTGGGTTAAATGTTCCGAAGTATAAACCTACTCGCATGTTTTTACTGCTGTGAAATTACCTATTAAACTCTCTGCTTCTTCCTTTGCTACTTTTAATACATCATTGTACAAGATTACATCAAACTCTTTAGCTGAACTTAACTCTTTAGTAGATTTAGCCAAACGCATCAATATTTTATCTTCCGATTCTGTTTGTCTATCTCGTAAACGCCTCTCTAATTCTTCTAATGAAGGTGGCTGTACAAAAACAGCTAAAGTATTCTCTGGAAATTGTTTTTTTATCGCTAGCCCTCCAACAACATCAATATCAAAAATAACATGCTTTCCTTTGGCCCAAATTCGCTCTACTTCAGACCTTAACGTACCGTAAAAATTATCTTTATATACTTCTTCCCATTCTAGAAATTCATCCTGCTCAATTTTATGCTTAAATTCATCAAGCGACAAAAAATAATAATCTTCTCCATCTACCTCTTCACCTCTTTTATTACGTGATGCAGCTGAAATAGAAAACGCTAAGTTTAACTTATCTACATTTAATAAATGTTTAACAATTGTTGTTTTCCCTGAACCAGAAGGAGCTGAAAAAACGATTAGCTTCCCTTTAGTCATTACAATACATTTAACAATTGTTCTTTAATTTTCTCCAGCTCATCCTTCATTTGAACTACCAATTTTTGCATGGGTGCATAATTTGATTTTGATCCGATAGTATTAATTTCTCTACCCATTTCCTGAGCAATGAATCCTAATTTTTTACCATTAGAATCTTCTGAATTTATAGACGTTATAAAATAATCTAAATGATTGTTTAAACGTACTTTCTCCTCAGTAATATCATATTTCTCAATATAATATACCAATTCTTGCTCAAACCTATTTTCGTCAACTTTTTCTTTTAACTCTGCGATTCCTTTTTGTAAACGCTCTTTAACACCAGCAATACGATCAGGGTCTATGGCAATTACCTCATTTAAAAGTGCTCTAATATTATCATTACGCTTTAAGAAGTCAGCTTCTAAAACCTTCCCCTCATCATTTCTATACCCAACAATATTTGCTATAGCTTCCTTGATATTAACTTCTATGGTTTTCCATTCACCTTCATCAATCTCTTCGCGCTCAGCTCTTGCAGTATCAGGTAAACGCATCGCCATTTCCAAACATTTTGATGCAGAAGCATCAGGAGTAATTGCCTGTAACTGCTTCATGTATTCTCTTACAACGGATTCATTTATTTTAGTGGACGTTTCCTCTCCAGTAACCTCAACAAATACCGATACATCAATTTTACCTCTAACAATTGATTTTGCTACTAATCTCCTTAATGGTAATTCCTTTTCTTTATAATAAGAAGGCATTCTGACATTCATATCAAGGCTTTTACTATTCAATGATTTTAATTCAATAGTAATTTTTTTGGTTGGAAGTTGCAGTACGCTTTTCCCATAACCAGTCATAGATTGTATCATAGTTGTCTGAAAAATTTGCACAAAGATACATAAATTTACATCGCTATTTAACCTATTTATACCGCAGAATATCGGTTCTTAAAAAAATACTTATCTTTAAAATTAACTAATCTTTTAAAAATTTATTTATTATGGATAGTATTAATTTTCTAGCATTAATAGCGGCTTCACTTTCAACTTTAGTAGTTGGTTTTATTTGGTATCACCCAAAAGTATTCGGAACAATTTGGATGAAAGAAATTGGTATGACTGAAGAAAAAGCTAAAAATAGCAACATGGCGCTTGTTTTTGGACTTTCAGTAGTACTTGCATTTTTAGTTTCCTTTTTCCTTGTGACAATACTGTTTACGGGAGGCGCTCCTGGACATCCACATGGAGAAGCCCCCTTCATGACTTTTAAACACGGTGCTGCTCATGGTACAATGTTAGGGTTATTTGTGGTACTACCAGTAATTATCACTAACGGATTATTTGAACAGCGTTCCTTTAAATACATGATGATTATTACTGGTTACTGGGTAGTATCTTTCGCAATAATGGGAGGTATTATTAACGGATGGACATAGTATGAAACAGCTTACTTATAAGCTGAAAAGTGAAAATAAATGTCATATTGATTTCGACAAGCTCAGGCTGACAAAGATAAAAAGGCTTTGCAATTACAACTGTAAAGCCTTTTATTTTTTCTCTTTAAACGGAAACCGTTGTTCAAAAGCAGTTGGCCTCACCTTCTTTAAAAAAGGCTTAAACACAAAATTAGCAACCGATTTTTTATGCCTCATATAACAGGTTAATTCCTGAGGAATAGCTCCTAAAGTACTTTTTATCTCTCCTGCAGTTCTCCCGAAATTAATCTCTTCCAAACCATACTCAATTCCAATTTTCACATAATCATAAAGCATTCTGGAATATAGTGCATGCTTTTTGTTTAATTCGTAATTAATTCCAACATAGTGCGCATCTAAAATGTTATTGTTAATTACGCCACTCATAAAACCTACCAAGGTACCGTCAAGAAAGTACCCCTTAAAAATAAAATTTTTCTTTAATACATTTTTTAATGAAGTGTACGTGGAAAGGTTTAATGTCTCCGGATTAAATTTTGCCTTATTTTTAACATTGTCATACAACGCCGTTAATTCTTTCTTGTAGTTGTTTATGTCTTCTGCATTAAAATCTTTCGCCACTAAATGACTACTTGTTTTATACGCCTTTTTTGCTTTTACTCTGAATTTAGATTTAAATGAAGCCAAATAATCATCAAATGAACTCCATTCAGGGTTTAAGGACAGCACCATATTCGGATCCACTTGAACAGGCGTAAAGTTGTACTTTTTTAAATTATTGGTTATTGGAAGTGATGCCGTAATAAAATCTTTTAATAAAATAATATCCACCCATTTTTTCAAATACCTATTGGCGTTAACAATTGCCTGTATTCCTTTTACAATTTGCTCCAACACCAATTTTTTATCTTCCTTAGGCTTAATGTAAATACCATGTTCACCACTCAGGAAGACATTTCCGCAAATCATTATTTTTACATAATTGCGTTTTAGCAAACAACTTAACCTATCGCTTACTTTTTGAACAAATTTATTAGAATTAGACGTAAAGTCTGATCCCATAAAATCAAACTCTAGTACTTGGATGGTTGCAATTGATATCGCCACTTTATCCTTTAATATGATGATGTAAAAAAACTGTATTCTATGTGTATTGTGTTTTTCTAATGATTTTAGATATGGTTTTGAAAAATAAGTATTGTTTACCTTAGAAAAATCTTCCCAAAACGATTGAGGAATCTCATCTATATAATTAAAAATACGGGTTGAATAACTCATTAAACAGTTTTTATCACTTTGTTTGGTTTACTCACTAAATATACGCCTATAAATATTAATACTGCAGCTATCATCTTTACACTATTTAAACTGTCACTCCCCATTATAATAGCAAAAACACCCGCAATAACAGGTTGCAAGTATAAAAATGTACTAACTGTAGACGCCTTTAATTCTCTTAAGGCTAATGGATTTAATATATATGTTCCAAAAGTAGTAGCTACGATTATAAAAATTACAGAAAAAGAAATATACGGATTAAAGCTAGTCCATTCAACAGCTTTCAACTCACTAAAACCAAATGGCAACACCATAAAAACACCTATTAAAAACAGCCATTTTATAAATGTGTACGGATGATACCTATCTGTTAATCTTTTAATAATTATAATATAAATACTGTAAGACACGGCATTAATAAACACTAAAAAATTCCCCAATAAAACATTATCAGTTGCTCGAGCTGATTTCCCGTAGAGTGTAAGCACTAAGGCTCCCGACAACCCTAAAACAACACCACCGATTTTAAGCGATGTTACTTTTTCTTTTAAAATAAATGCTGATAATATTAATACCAATATTGGCACTACTACCATAATTACAGATGCATGTATAGGTGTGGTATACGCTAAGCCCTTAAAAAAAGTCAACATATTTAGAGCCACACCAAAAAAAGCAGCAATAACAAAAATTATAAAATCTCTTTTTGCTATTTTTTCTTTTGGAGCTAAAAAACTAAACATCCAAAACAAAATACTCGCACCAATTAATCGGAGTAATATAAAACCATAAGGCTTTATATAACCGCCATCTATTACATCATTTGCAAATGTGAACGTAACTCCATAAAAAACTTGCACCATAAATGCCGCAATAAACGCAAAGCTTCTTTTACTTAACATGAATATATTCTTTTGCTAATGCAATTGTTTTTTTCGAGTTTCCAATAAAGATAGCATCATTGTATAATAATACTGGTCGTTTTAAAAATGTGTAGTGCTCTAAAATATACTTTTTATAATCAGCTTCGGTTAAGCTTGTATTTTTTAAATCTTTCTCTTTATACAACCTTGCTCGCTTACTAAATAAAGCTTCATAACCATCAGATAACTCATGCATTTCCTCTAATTGAGCCACAGTAATTTGATCTGATTTAATATCTTGTAAAATCACTTCCGAAGGCAAGTCCAATTCGGCAATAATTCGTTTACACGTATCACAAGTTGATAAGTAATATAATTTTTTCATTTTCAGTGGGTATAACTGATTACAAAATAAAAGCATTTTAAATTTAAAACCGGTTTTAATTCAATAAATATTACTTTTATAACACACAAAAATGAAAAAACATCTGAGCTATGAAATTTAACACCAAAACCATACACGGAGGTCAGGAACATGAACCAACTACTGGAGCAGTCATGCCACCTATATTTCAAACATCTACTTTTGCACAATCTAGCCCTGGTGTACATAAAGGATATGAATATTCAAGAGCTGCTAACCCAACAAGGACAGCTTTAGAAAATAGTTTAGCTTCAATTGAAAACGGAACTCATGGTTTTGCTTTTTCTTCAGGATTATCTGCTATCGATTGTGTACTAAGAATGTTAAACCCTGGTGATGAAGTTATTGCCGGTGATGATCTATATGGTGGAACATACAGGATGTTTACCAAAATGTTTCAAAAATACGGACTGAAGTTTAAGTTTATAGATATGAATACTCCTGAAAATGTTACCAATGCAATTTCAGAAAATACTAAATTAATCTGGTTAGAAACACCAACTAACCCATTAATGAAAATTGCCGATATAGAAGTAGTTACAAAAGGGACAAAAGCAAAAAGCGAAAATATATTAGTTGCGGTAGACAACACTTTTGCTACACCATACCTACAACAACCTCTAGATTTAGGAGCAGATATCGTTATGCACTCTGCAACAAAATATTTAGGTGGTCATTCTGATTTAGTTATGGGAGCTTTAATGGTAAAGAATGCTAAACTAGCGGAAGAATTACACTTTATTCAGTTTGCTGCTGGTGCTGTTGCAGGACCTATGGATAGCTTTTTAGCTTTACGAGGAATTAAAACCTTGCATATAAGAATGCAACGCCATTGCGAAAATGGTAAAGCCGTTGCCGCCTACTTACTAAATCATGATAAGGTAAAGGAAGTATACTATCCAGGTTTAGAGAGCCACCCAAATCATGCAATTGCTAAAAAGCAAATGTCTGATTTTGGCGGAATGGTTTCTTTCCGTTTAAAAGATGAAAGCCAAGCAGCCGCTTTTAATTTCTTAGAAAACACCAAGGTTTTTATTTTAGCGGAATCATTAGGTGGCGTAGAAAGTTTAGTAAACCATCCCGCAACAATGACTCATGCTTCTATTCCTGAACCAGAAAGATTAAAAATCGGGATTACAGATTCTTTAATCAGACTAAGTGTTGGTATTGAACATATTGATGATTTATTAGCCGATTTAAAACAAGCTATTGGATAATTCCAACAGTGGGCTTAATATCCCAAAACTAAAAAACCTTCACAGTTTTAGAACTTGTGAAGGCTTTTTAGTTTTTATCGCCTATAGCTTCCTCTCCTAGGGGAGAGGATCAAGGTGAGGGGGTTTCGGCTTTTTGCATTTAAAGAAAGTTCGTATCGAGAATAGAGCAATTAGTTAACAAAACTGCTCTTGACACAATTTTCTAACGAAAACCACTCGAACTAACAAGTATAGACGAACTAAAAAAGATCAATACATGAACCTAGTTAGTAGTGTTAATATTCTAATCCTTCCTCAAATTAATATACACCGGAAAATGGTCACTATACCCTCCTAAATATCTCTTCCCACTAAAGGTTCTAAACGGAAGTCCTTTTTTAGATCCTTTCCATTCTTTTAAAAATTCATCATCAAAAATATCTGCATTCTGAAAGCTGTGTTTTCCTTTTTCCATCTTAAAGAAATTATGTGAAAAAATAATTTGATCAAACAAATGCCATTTCGAATAATAACTCAAACTACCGCGAGTAATATTCATTAATTTTTCAAATGGGTTATACATATTTGAGGTTACCAAATGTTCTTTTACACTTTCATCTATAGGGTTATCATTAAAGTCTCCCATAATAATTACTTTAGACAACTCGTTTACATCAGGTTGCCGTGCAATAAAACTCGTAATTTGCCCAGCTGCCTGCACCCTTTTATGACTTGTTAACTCAGCACCATCCCTTCGTGATGGCCAATGACAAACTATTACGTGTACTTCTTCTCCATTCAAACATCCTTTTACATATAAGGCATCCCGAGTATAGTCTTTAACGCCATCTGTTTCATAAATAGCTACAGGAATAGTTTCAGAACGCTCAAGCGAGAAAAAATCCTCATTTATCAATAGCGCCACATCTATACCTCGTTCATCTGGAGAGTCATAATGCACAAAATTATAATTAGCATTTTTTAAATGTTCACTTTCTACCAAATCTTGAATTACGGTAGCGTTTTCAACTTCAGCTATACCAACCAAAACAGGCGGCTTCCCCGTTTTATCTTTAGCAATACCTGAAATTGCCTTCCCCATTTTATAAACTTTCTTCCTGTATTTTTTTTCTGTCCAAAACTTCTTCCCCAAAGGTAAAAAATCACGATCTATGGTATTTGGATCCTTTTCAGTGTCAAATAAATTTTCAAGGTTATAAAAAGCTACCGTATATATTGAATTCATTTATGTTCTTAATTAATTTGAATGCTCTAAATTAGTAAATTAGAATCTTATATGTAATTTTGCCTTATCGAAATTGAATTATGATAGAAAAGAAACAAATTGAGCACGAA
>Ga0209291_1000836_pt1 | contig 29037 bp, 26 predicted proteins | sample GOMGulsemesocosm_FD_184633 | JGI IMG/M metagenome (GOLD analysis project Ga0209291, IMG submission 184633) | Methane-oxidizing microbial communities from mesocosms in the Gulf of Mexico - GOM9B Gulf of Mexico (SPAdes) (version 2) | ecosystem: Environmental > Aquatic > Marine > Cold seeps...
CGCCGCATTCTGGACAGCAATGTTTTTTTTAGGCATTACCGCGGGGCGTTTCATGTGCGGCGCTATTGCGGAGCGAGCCAGTGAGGTAGTACTTATACGCATAGGCTCAATAACAATTCTAGCCGGAGTTTTCGGGTTAATCGCTCCCTTGCCTGTTATCGTCACGCAATTCAGCTTAGTGCTAATAGGCTTAGGCTGTGCGCCAATTTACCCCAATACTATACAGCTAACTCCACGACGCTTTGGCCGACAGGCCTCACCAACGATTATCGGGTTATCTATGGCCACGGCTTATACCGGAATGACGTTAGTGCCGTTTCTCATCGGAGTTGTAGTTTCCAGCTACTCATTTAGCTATTTCCCAATCATTTTAATAGTGATTAGCCTCACGATGCTGGTGATGACTGAGCGCTTAGCATCTTTAAGTACACAAACGTCAGTGATAGATTCTCTCAAACAAGCGTAACAAAGTTTTAAAAAACCAACGGGGCAGATCTTGTCTTTACAGTAAAGCAACAAGATCCCCCTTGTCATCTCGCCTGTCTTTTAAGCGACAAGTGAATGCGGGTCGATAACGTATTTTTTGGCAGCACCACCGTCAAAGTCTGCGTAGCCCTGCGGCGCTTGATCGAGAGAGATCATCTGCACGTTAACCGCCTTAGCAATCTCTATTTTATCAAACAAAATTGCCTGCATTAGCGAGCGATGATAGCGCATTACCGGACACTGACCTGTATGTAATGAATGTGACTTAGCCCAGCCCAGACCAAAGCGCATACTCAGCGCTCCCACTTTGGCAGCCGCATCAATGGCACCTGGATCTTCAGTGACATATAAACCTGGAATACCAATGCTGCCACCAGCACGGGTGATTTGCATCGCAGAGTTAAGTACAGTGGCAGGTGCTTCTGTACCGTGATTACAGCCACAACCGTGTGCCTCAAAACCAACACAGTCAACAAAAGCATCGACTTCGCGCTCACCTAGAATAAGCTCTAGCTTATCTTCCATTGAACCCTCTTCACGTAGATCTATAGTCTCACAACCAAAACTTCGCGCCTGTGCTAGGCGATCTTCAATCATGTCACCGACTATGACGCAGGCTGCGCCCAGTAAATGTGCAGAAGCGGCAGCAGCCAACCCTACAGGACCAGCCCCGGCAATATAGACAGTAGATCCTGGCCCTACACCCGCGGTGACACAGCCGTGAAAACCTGTTGGAAAAATATCCGATAACAAGGTTAAATCGCGGATTTTTTCCATTGCCTGATCTGAGTTAGGAAATTTCAACAAGTTGAAATCAGCGTAGGGAATCATCACGTATTCCGCTTGTCCTCCTACCCACCCTCCCATGTCAACATATCCGTAAGCCGCACCTGGACGAGCGGGATTTACATTCAGACAAATACCGGTCAGCCCTTCTTTACAATTGCGACAGCGTCCGCAAGCGATGTTAAAAGGTACCGAGACGATATCGCCGGCCTTTAAAAACTCAACATCGCTGCCACATTCAATAATCTGTCCGGTAATTTCATGACCGAGCACTAAACCCGGCTCAGCGGTTGTTCTGCCACGCACCATGTGCTGATCTGATCCACAGATGTTGGTGGTCAATACTCTTAGAATCACCCCGTGCTGGCATTTACGATTGCCAATTGCCAATTCTGGAAACGCTATTGATTCAACAGCTACTTTACCGTCACCTTGATAGATGACACCGCGATTACTTGGGTTTATCGACATGCAGGTATTCCTTTTATTATATTTGCTACAAACAAACACTCTAAAAGAGCGAGTTTTTTACTGTTGCCTAAAATAGTCACAGACAATGTCAAAAACCGCACTGGGGATTTCAAATCAACAAAAAAACGTCATTTAGCAGTGTTTCTTTGTCTGATATGCGCATGGATAACTTTGTGCTAAGTCAATAAAGCTACACAAGTGAAATGGATACTCAATGTTGCAATTTACGATTTAAATATTAATGGTAATAGTAATTCTTATCGTTTAGAATCAAGACACATTCCTTGAATTAAGCATCCTATGCCTTTGCAAATACAACACCTGAGTTTCGGTTACAGCAGCGAGCATTTAATCTTAGACGATGTCAACCTAACCTTTAACCCCGGTTGTTTTTATGTGATTCTGGCAAAAAATGGCGGTGGTAAAACCACTTTGTTTAATCTCATAATGCGTCACTTAACTCCCAGCCAAGGGTCGATCACTATCGGCGCCAAAAACCTACGGAGTCTCAGCCAAATACAACAGGCGCAGGCTATATCACTGCTGTCTCAGTCTATGCCTTTACCCGATCATATGAGCGTCGCTGAAATGGTGATGCAGGGCCGATATTGCTACCAGAGCTTCTGGTCACGCTACAGCGCCAAAGATAAAGAAGTCACCTATACAGCAATGCAACAGATGGATATTACTCAGTTGGCTGACTGTCGTTTAGATGCACTTTCTGGTGGTCAGCAACAACGGGCTAGAATGGCAATGCTGCTCGCTCAACAAACCGACATTGTGCTGCTTGATGAGCCTACCAGCCACTTAGATTTAAAGCACCAGTACTTATTGTTAGATATGGGCAAGGCACTCGTTGAGCAGGGCAAAACTGTCATCACTATTTTGCACGATATGACACAGGCAGCACTGTATGCAGATCATGTGATTGTGCTCAATGCGCAAAAAGTTTACGCACAAGGCCCCCCCAACCAAGTAATTAATAGCCAAATGATGAAAACGGTCTTTGGCGTGAATACCAGCAGGGTGGGTAATGAACGAGTGGGGATGCATGTACCAGTACATTTATTGGCCGAACGCTAAAAGTATTTACGCTGCATTTACGGCCCTAATAGCCGTGCTACTGGTGTCGATTTTACATATTAGTACCGGCGCTAAGTCACTCGTTTGGTGGGATATATATCAGGCGCTAAGCCATTTTGACATCCACAATTACGACCATCATATTGTGATAAATCAGCGTATGCCACGTCTACTTGTCGCCATGGGCTGCGGAGCAATGCTGGGAGTCGCGGGCTTTAAAGCGCAAAAGTTACTGCAAAATCCACTGGTCTCATCCTCGACTTTAGGCGTTAACAGCGGGGCGGTGTTTCTTAGTTTATGTGCCATGTATTTTTTTAATACAACAGAAGACAAATTGTTTTTTCCCGCCTTTGCCGGAGCCTGCCTCGCCGGTATCTTCACTTTATCGATGAGCCGGGCACTGCACCGCTCCAACATTTCAAGAGGCCTACACATCGTATTGGCCGGCAGTTTAGTGTCGATGCTATTTGGCGCCTTAAGCACCTTCTTAATGCAACTAGACCCGCTGCGCTTTGCGGATATTCAGGATTGGTTACTCGGAGACATTGGCCCCTCTGATTTCAACGACTTTAAGACTATATTTTGGCTGGCACTGGCCACAGTTGCCCTGTTAATGGCCCAAGGGCGCGCGCTTGATGCAATGATGCTTGGTGAACGCCAAGCACTCAGTGCTGGTGTGAATGTAAAAAGAACCAAATTTTTCACCTTAACGGGTGTTTTCATGCTCTCATCGCTAGTCGTTTCGACTGTCGGCCCCATTGGCTTTATCGGTTTAGTCGTGCCGCACATCTGTAAAATTTTTGTGACACAGACAGGGCAAAAAGGTGCTTGGTTATCGATGTTGATTGGGGCATTACTACTGGCTAGCGCCGATATTTTAGCGCGGACTATCATTGCGCCTAAAGTACTGCTTGTCGGAGGGGTTAGTGCCAGCATCGGCAGTGTTTTCTTTCTCGCACTGCTGTACTTCTTACTGCGCAAGAAAATCACGTTATGAAACCATCACTGCCTTCAAATTGGGTACTAAACATAGGTGAAAGCGTTTCCCTACCCATCTATAAACGTACTCTGTTAACAATAATGACGCTTTTTGCAATACTCGCTGGCAGTGTGCTGATGAGTCTAAAACTCGGATCTGTGGCGGTTACTTGGCCTGACGTTTTTTCCGTACTCAATGCTAATTTCGATCTCAACGATGCCACTTCAACTATTTATCAGTTGCGTGTACCACGCATTATAGGTGCTTGCGCCGCGGGCGCACTCATGGCCCTATCCGGCTATTTATTGCAAATCGCCGCTCGCAATGCGCTCGCTGACCCAGGTGTATTAGGCTTATCCGATGGTGCCGCACTGTCCGTTATTGTGCTGTATGTGGTATTTCTGCAAACATCGGTGACAGCCAGTATTATCGCTAGCTTTCTCGGCGTGATAGTCACCGCCATACTGGTGCTCACTTTTATTCATAAGCAGCTCAACGGCACCTTTATTATTCTCGTGGGGATCGCTTTTGGCGCCGTATTTTCAGCCTTTAGCGATATATTACTGTCCGCAGTCACCTTGGAAGACATGGCTTTTTTGATGGCTTTTCTATCAGGCAGCTTTCTCTCTCTCGATTTATTCTATGCCTGCCTACTAGGCCTTTGGGCACTATTCATCATCTGCCTATTTTTATTACTGGCACGGCAGATAAATCCTCTGCACTTTGGATATCAGCACGCGATGGCATTGGGGCTAGCCTCTAAGAGAAGCTATTTATTGATCATCCTATTAGCGGTATTGGCCATGGCTCCGGTGATTGCCCTTGTTGGAGCAATAGGTTTTGTCGGTTTAATTTCGACTTTTATCGCTAAACATATTATTGGTTTTAGAGGCACTGAACTCGGTGTTGTCAGCATGCTGTTAGGTACATTGATGACCTTGTGGGCGGATACTTTGGGACGCACGTTGTTCGCGCCCGTGATGGTACATGCCGGTGTCTTTATCGCTTTAATCGGTGCGTTATTTTTTATTGTAATGACGCGTTATCTTCACCGGCAATAAAAACAGTAGCTGAGCATAAATGCCGGCTGCTCAATAAAATTGCCACTTTATATATTTAAGGATACTTTGATGAAAATAGCCAAAATACTGGTAGGTTGTTCACTGCTTACCTTAGCATGTAACACCATTGCGCAAGAGACTATGCAAGTAACTGATCACGCCGGTAATAAGGTGGATATTTTAAAAAAGCCACAGCGTATAGCCTCTTTGCATGTCATGTCTGCAACTTCTATCCTATTAGATCTTCAAGCGCCTGTTGTCGGTACTTCGACCTACATTAAAATGCCTGAGAACCGCCCTTATATTCGTGGTGGAGAAGAAGTCTTTGGTATCAAGTTTGCCGATACTAATTATTTTAACTACGGTCATAAAGGCAGTGATCTCGAGCAGATTAAAGCCTCTAAACCAGACCTTATTATCGGTACGGTAAAGTATCAAAAGAAAGTGTTTGATAAGCTCTCCGCCATCGCCCCTACGGTTTTGATCAAACGTTATAGTGCTAATATTTTCGATGCTTATCGCGATGTTTCTCACTGGGTAGGGGAAGGCGACATTTTTGAAGCTCGCTACGCCCAGTATCAGCAAAAAATCGCGGATTTCAAAGTGAAATATAAAGATGAACTCGCCGATAAAACGTTCATATACGCCGTTCCACGAAAAGGAAAAGCAGAGATAAAAATCCGCCAGAACTCAGGCATTATTACTCAGGTATTGTTCGATTTAGGCTTAGAGCGCAGCGCATTTTTAAAAGAGACATTTCATCGTGAAGACGCCGGTGATGAGGTAAGCTCAGAGATGATTAAATCTCTTGATGCAGACTGGTTCTTCAGCACCTACACTACTGAGTCAGGTCAAACTCCAGCGTCAATCGATGAAGGTTTTGACGATGTAGCCCCTGGTTGGAAGAGCGCACTGAGTGCCTACCAAAACAACCAATTTATACGACTCAATAGAGAGAAAGCTTACTCGCCTACTTTTGTCTCAGTTGACTATGTTCTCGATGCATTAGAGCAACGACTACTGCAGAACCGAACAAAATAACAATCACTCAAGATTACAAGAACTCCCTTGATCTCGATAGTATCGACGACCGAGGGAGTTTTTAACTAAGAGTTAATGTTAATGCGTTATTGGAAGTCTAAGACAGTAACACTCACCCTTAAAGACACTGCACTGAACTAGTGTTATTCATTCCTGTCAGAGAAGCTATATTAGCGACCACTTTTCTTTTGCAATCTTGATCTCTTGGATAACCATTATGAAGTTGCTCTCTTTGATGCTGTTCAGTCTATTTTTTCATACCAACACATGGGCAGCGCCTGCTAAAAACTTGGATGTATATTGGCAACCTTTTGCCAAAACAGCATCAATAACAGTTGATCACCAACCTTGGCAAACATTGCTGGATAACTATCTGAGCATAGATGCGCAGCAGCAAACCTTTTTTGCCTATGCCAAAGTGACCCCTAAAGACAAACAAGTATTAAGTCATTACATTGCTGGATTATCTGCTCTAGACCCATTAGCCCTGACTAGAGAGCAACAAATGGCCTACTGGATAAATTTATACAATGCCGCGACTGTTAATTTAATACTGGATAAATACCCGGTTAAAACTATTACGAAGATAGGAAAAGGTTTTTTCTCTTTTGGTCCTTGGAACGATAAGCTATTGCTGATTAATGATCGTAAAATAACCCTTAACGATATAGAACATCGTATTTTACGACCGCTTTATAATGACGCACGTATTCATTATGCAGTGAACTGTGCCTCATATTCTTGCCCAAACCTCGCCACTCAAGTCTATACTAAAAACAATATTCAGGCTTTATTAGATCAAGGTGCTAAACAATATATTAATCACCCTAGAGGCGTGAGTATCAGCCAAAACAAACTGATTCTTTCTTCTATTTACGACTGGTACAGAGACGATTTTGGCCGCAACCATGCAGATGTTATCAAGCACTTAAAAAAATACGCACAGCCTAAATTAAATAAAGCACTTACAAACTACATACAGCAAAAAAGCACAGCTAAAAAGTACCATTACAATTGGCAATTAAATGAGCAGAAATAGAATAAAACGAAAAAAAACGGCTACCCCTAAATGCTCCCTGTGATTCGTAACCTAAGTCACAGCAGTTAATATCCAAAAGTGTACATAAATCGATGCTAAGGCACAAAGTGGGTGGCTCGTTTTTCAAGAACCAACCTAAATAAGAGAAACACTCACTCTAATTAAGCCACCTTGAACACCTTTTAATATATAAAAAATGAGTCATTTGCACACTATATAGTGCCATACGTGATTTTTAAAGAAAGCCAAGAAGTTGAGAAACAAAACCTATTAATATTTCGTTAATACTTTGGAGTATTAAGATATAGAAAAACCAGAAATAGCGTGCAGTTCTGATATTGTTAAGAATATTCCCAATATATTTTTTGACTACAATAAGCGACACTTTAGCAGTACTTAAATACTCTGGATACATTCCTTATATATTCAAAATATTTTGATAAATTTAAGGGGAACTGCAATGAATTTAAAAATTAAAATATTAGTTTGCTCTGCTTTACTTGTCGCTATCCCTATTATTACATCCTCTGCAATTATCGGTATTAACACCGCCAATGACTCCTTTTTAGCTTTGCAAAAATCCAGCGAAGCACAGCTTATCTCTGTCAGAAATATTACCAAAGGCCGTATCGAAGATTATCTTCATAATATCGAAAAGCAAGTTAAAAGCTTCTCCAAAGATAGAATGATCATCGATGCTATGCATGAATTTAGCGATGCCTACAAAAGCTATCCAACGCAAAGTAAACTGGACGTAAATACAGCCAGAAAAGATCTATTTAAGTATTATAGCCAACACTTTAATGAGGTTTATAAACAGCGTAACCACCAAGGCTCTGCGAATATTGAGTCATGGTTAAATAAGCTATCAGATACCGCTGTTTTGTTACAGTATCAACTCATTCAAAACAACCCCAACCCGCTGGGCGAAAAACATCTTCTAGATAGCCTAAAAGATGGCACACAATACGATGTAGCGCATCAGCTTTACCACCCGGCTATTCGATATTTTTTAGAACAATTTGAGTATTATGATATTTTTTTAGTCGACGCTAAAACAGGTAATATCGTCTACTCAGTGTTCAAAGAGCTCGACTTTGCGACCTCTTTAAAAAATGGCTCATTTTCAAATACGGGTATTGCCAAAGTCTTTAATAATTCAAAAACGCAAACAAATCAAGATTACACCAGTATTAACGATTTCAGTAGTTACCCGCCTTCTTACCTAGACCCTGCTGCCTTTATCTCCTCACCTATCATCGATAATGGCAAAGTCATTGGTACTTTAATCTTCCAGATGCCAATCGGTAAGATCAACCAAATTATGACACACGATCAACAGTGGAAAGCTGCGGGGCTAGGAGATTCTGGAGAAACTTATCTCGTGGGCGCCGATCAAACCTTACGCTCGCAAAGTCGCTTCTTAATCGAAGACAAGTCGAGCTATTTAGCCGCCATTACAGAGGCTGGAGTAAACTCTGCAGTACTTGATACTATCAATGCAAAAGATACGGCGATCAGTTTGCAGCCCGTTAACAGCGAAACAGCCAAGTTAGCTTTGTCCCAAAAATCAGGTATAAAAATTGTCGATGACTATCGTAATGTTCCGGTATTGTCGGCGTATTCCAGTATTAATTACGCAGGGCTAAAATGGGCAATCCTAGCCGAGATCGATGCGTCAGAAGCCCAAGCGCCCGCTTTTGCTATCAGTGATACCATTAAATTATACGCATTGATTACCGGCGTTTCTTTAATTTTACTGGGTAGTCTTGTAGGAGGAGTCTTTGCCAGAAGCGTTAGTCAACCCATTATTAATTTATCACAAAGCATTGCCGATATAGAAAAAAGTTCTGATCTTAGCTATCGCCTTAGTTTCATTGGTAAAGATGAGATTGGTAGTGCATCTTCAGCTCTTAATTCTATGATTGAAAAATTTCATAAAGGCATTAGTAAAGTCGCTAGTAATGCTGGAAAAATTTCTAATTCAGTGGATTCAATCTCTCAAATTGCCTCTCATAACAACCAACTATTAACACAACAAAAGCAACAGACACACGGTGTGCTCGAAGCTATGCAAAATATGACCTCCACCGTCGACTCTGTTTCCTCTAAATTAAATGACAATCTTACAGCGATTAACCTTGCAGACCAAAAGAGCAGTGAAGGTCACCGTACAATGCAAGAGACAATCACCTTCGTTGATCAATTGGCGAAACAAATTGATACCGCATCTATCGTCATCAAAGACTTTGAAGAACACAGCAGCGAGATCATTAGCGTACTAGACGTGATCAAAGCGATTGCTGATCAAACTAATTTACTGGCATTAAATGCCGCGATAGAAGCGGCCAGAGCAGGTGAACAAGGACGCGGATTCGCGGTAGTTGCCGATGAAGTCAGAGCATTAGCCGGGCGTACACAAAGTTCAACAGGTGAAATTAATCAGGTGATCGAAAAATTAAAAGCAAGCTCAAATCAAGCTATAGTTGCCATGCAACAAAGCCAGACTCTGGCTGAAAAATTAGTCAGCCAAGCCACAACCGCAGAAGAGGCATTTTCCGAAGTATCCAGTTCGGTCGCAGCTATTGCGCAAATGAATAAGTACATCTCTAACGATGTCGAACAGCAGCAGTTAACCTCGGCCGAAATAGATCAAACCATAAACAGTATTTCAGAAATTACCAATGAGAATGTATCAGGATCAGATAAAACCGCGACAGCCTCTTTAGAATTGGCTGCGCTTGCCGCCGACTTAAGATCTTTAGTGAATGAATTTAAAATTTAACAGCCTATTTGGACTATTGGACAAATTTTATAATCAATTCAGAGCATACACCTACCGAACTTAAACAACCTCTGGTTTTTTTATCCAATAACGATGATAAAAAAACCAAGCCAACCACAATAGCACGCTGATACCTATTGCTGTGAATATGGCAGGCTTTGGATCGTTTAAAGAACTCACCGAACCTGCATAAGTGGCAACTATCGCGTAAGGCACAGCACTTATTAACCAATAGCTAATAAATCTTATAAAACCTAATTTGCTAGCGCCGGCTAGACACGCACAGATTTCAGGTAGCATTGGCATTGCTCTGGATAACAATATCATCACTACGCTGTGTTTTTTAAAATTGTCGATCGCCTCATCACACTGTTTAGGGTCATTGATCAAAAAACCCAACACTTTATCGCCGTAGTAATAACTTAATGCGTACCCGCAACTTCCCGCTGCTGTTAGGCCGATAATCGCCGCTAAAGCACCATATAGAGGACCGATAAAAAAGCCTGCGAGGATGGTGACTGTTAAGGTGGGCATCGCAATGAAGAGATCGGCTAACAATAATAAAACCACCAGCGAACCAACATAAAGCGGGGATAGTTCTTTCGCTAAGATTAACCAGCCTTTGATCTGTTCGACACTCAGTATCCCTGTGAATTTCACAATCACTAACGTCGCCGTAAAAAAGGCCATTAGAGTCAAAGTAACTTTGAGTAAAGGTTTCATTTATAGTCCTTATGGATAAATCATCGAGATAGTTAAGCCCTCTGTAAAATGCGCCAGTGCTATTTTGCTCTTTATATATTTTGGCGGGCCAGTTAACCCTATTCGCTGCTTGTTTGAGAAACCCAACCCCTCAGCGGGTAAAATTCGCGTCCAGTTTTTGCTGACTTTACCGTCTTCGTTTTCGTCGTGCAACACTTTGACAGCGAGTTCGCTTGGCAATGTTTTAAAATGAAAAGCGAGCTCAGAGCTGCTCGCTTTACTGCTTTGTAAAGCCAGCGCTTTATCATGATTTTTGGGAAAACCCTGCTTGGAAAATAACATCACAACGATACTTCCACCGCGATTAAAATCGATGTTTTTTACAGTGATTGCCAGTTCGTCCGACATTGCATTACCACTAGACATTACTTGACTCCCTAAAGTGATTGACGTTATTACTATCCATTTATTCAGATGTAATTTCATTTGCTTATCTCAGTATTTTTTCATGATTTTGCGAGCGATAGAGGGCGCTATTCGCAACAACAATCTCAGCAGCTTTACCTTGCCTATATCGTGCTCTTTAATACCTAGCGAGATACCTGTGATAATTTTCCCAGCAGCATCTTTAGCTGATAATTTATTACTGCCTCTCCCCGTGCTCATAGGAGTTTCCACTAATTCTAAAAACACTTGTTGTACATCAATGTCAGTGGATGCTAGTTGGTGATTAAGTGATTGGGAAAAAATATTGAGCGCACCTTTAGTGGCGCAGTAAATCGCTGATTGTGTCTTAGGGACAAGCCCTAACCCCGAATTAACATTGACGATAATTGCTTGTTTACTGCGTTGAAGCGCAGGCAACAGCCGGTAAATAAGGCAGCATGGCGCAGTAAAATTGACCGTAATTTCATCGGCTATGCTTGAGTAATCAAACGTGGGGTCAACAAATTTAGGCATGCGCTGCACTGCTGCGTTATTAATGAGCAAGTCGATAACGGGGAATTGTGTGGCTATGCTGTCTGCTGCTGCTTCCAGCTCAACCAACTTGGCTAGGTCGGCGTTAAAAGTACTGATACCGATAAATTCTTCAGCCAATGCCGCTAGTTTATCTGCACATCGACCAATAACGATCACCTTATTATCTAAGTATAATTTCCTTGTTATTTCATAACCTATGCCTGATGTAGCACCCGTTATAACAATATTTTTTCCTTTAATGCTCACTAGTTAACGCCTATCTAATACCGCTTATGAATGTACAAGAGATTAGTTATTTTTGTATGAGCTGACATTAACCCAAGTTAAAAGTGTGCTGATTTTTTACAGCACCTGGTGATATAAAATGTTGAATAAGCTGCAGTGGTTGAATAATTTTGTTGATCCGATATTATTCTGCTTTTCTAATGTTCTTATTTGTTTAGGTAAATCTCTATGAATTTTCATGAGCTAATCCAGCTTGAAGGTAATAAAATAGCAAGAGATAAGGCGGAGCATATTTTTAGGCAAGGCGATGTGGATCAGTCCTTATATTTTGTGCGATCAGGTTTATTAAAAGCGTATTACACTTCATTAGATGGCAAAGAATATATTAAATCATTTTTGCTCCCTGAAGATACTATTGGCAGTATAACCTCTGCATATGCAAATGAGAGCTGTTCGTTTAGTTTAGTGTGCTTAGCACCCACTGTATTAGTTGAAATACCTTTTGTAAAAATACGTAAACACAGCACAAAAGATGCCGAACTGGCACAACAGATCATTGAGTTTTTGCTACAGTTTTCCATGAAAAAAGAGAAAAGAGAATACCAACTGCTCTGTTTAAGTGCTCAAGAGCGCTACGCTTTACTACTTGAACAATCTCCGCTGCTTGTTCAGCTAGTCACCCAGAACGACCTGGCGCGCTACTTAGGCGTTACCCCTGTGGGACTATCGCGCATCAAAAATAGAGTTCATTGATAAAAGTTGGTGAATAAAATCCCCTAAATAGAAAATGCACCAATAAATAATCATTACAATTCAAGTATGAAACAGCTGACATTTCGAATAAACACTCTTTATCTCGCTAACTTTTAATCATTCATTTTATTTAACCCTACTGACATATTTGTCAGTAGGGTTCATTTATCATCTCCTCTTTCTAACAATGAGGACACCCAATGAAATTACTGACTATTAAACGACTAATTGGCGGTGCGCTAGTGACACTTAGTAGCTCCTTTACTTTCGCTGAAGATACCACCACAGTTGAATGGGCACCATTTGTGACAAAACCACAAGTGACCAAAGAGCAAATTATCAATGCTGCCAACCGTGTTAATTTAACCTTTTTGGCTGTACAAAAAGGCTATATAAAAAGGCAGCTTGTCCAAAAAAGTCATACTGAGTTTGCAGATATTGTACACTGGAAATCATTAAACGATGCTCAAGCAGCTGGCGCTAAAGTGATGAGTTGCGACGCATGCAAAAGCTATTTTTCATTGATGGATATGAGCAAATCAGAGTCTGCTGGTAGTGGTTTCTCCCATTATGAAATATTGATGGACTGGTAGTTTTTCTCACTACTATCCGGTTAAAAGTATCAGCCATACACTCATCAGCCAATCTATAAATTAATTGCATTGAGCCCCAGGTCTTGGTTATTTTCAGCGTAAAAAGCTAAGACCTACACAATTCCTAAAACAACGAAGCCCCCCTTTCCTTGTTTATTATTTGCTATACTAAAAGATAATATTATTTAATATCCAGTAATCATTCATCCTTGAGGGCTAGATTATGAGGCACATGAAAAAGATATTAGCTTTAACGATTTGCAGCACTTTCATTAGTGTCACTAGCGCCGATGATGCGGATCCGACAGGAGAAGGCTCAGCACCTGTCAATTCTGCACAAACTCAAAGAGCTGAAAATTTGTCTTTGGCGCTTGCAGACAATCTTGCTGAAGCCACCGAAAAGGCCCAACAGAGTGTCGAGATATCACAGCTATTAGTGGATGAAGCGCAGCAAGTTCAAGATTTAGCCCAAGCTACACTCGACGCTATCAGTAGCGAAGATACTGCAGCTTATCTCGAGGCCAGTAACAACCTTATAGAAGCGCAACAGGCACTCGTTTCTGCACTGAGTGGTTTAGACACTGCCAATCAACAACTAGAGAGTATTTCCTCGGTATCATCTGAGCAAATTTCTCAAATGCGAAACTCTGGTTTAGGTTGGGGTGAAATAGCAAAAGAGTTGGGTTTACATCCTAGTTTGCTGGGGTTAGGACATAATAAACGTATTGGTAAGCATAAAAATTCGGCACCCAGCTCTGCAACTACCGATGATAGTGATCAATCAACTACTAATAAAAAACGTGGCAATAGCACCAGTAAAAGCAAATCTAATAAGAGCAATAATAGTAACAGTGGGAATAACGGTGGAGGAAATAGCGGCGGTGGCAAGGGCAATAAAAAATAACAGAATTTTGCTCCATGAACTTTCACATAGGATTTAAGTCTATCAGTTATCACTTCACTGATAGGACCCCATTTTTATGACTGATTCAGTACTGAGCAATAACACCTTTAGCATTAAACAATCTCTCTCTCGTCGCCAGTTACTCAAGTCTGCAGCCATAGGTGCAGCCGGTATTGGTACATTAGGCTTTACGGGGGTAGCAAATGCTGAATCAAAACGTGGTATTACTGGGCAAATGGCGCCACCTTTAGATATCTCTCAATGGATAGATGGTAATGGCAATGACAGCAAAGCTTTTAACGTGGCACAACATAAGGGCAAATGGATTTATCTAAAGTGCTTTCAGCATTGGTGCCCGGCCTGTCACTCGGTAGGATTCCCTAACCTACAAAAACTTAAAGTAGCATTCCCAGATGACAGCAAGATAGTCGCGGCGGTGATTCAGACCACCTTCGAGGGGCACTCGACCAATAATTTCGAAGCGCTGCGTAAAAATCAGCTGCGCTATAATTTAGATTTACCTTTTGGTCATGATCCTGGCGTTGCAAATTTACCGCATAATGACCCAAGACGATTCCCAAAAACAATGGTCTCTTACCGCACGGGGGGTACACCTTGGGTAACGGTCATTGATCCAAGTGGTATGGTTGTATATGACGATTTTCACATTGATATCGATAAATTCATCAGCTATTTACACGAGCAGGCTTAAAGCATTCATTTGAGCGTTATACTCAATGTTTGGCGCGATTTAATAATGCTACTGCTATATCGGGAAAGTCGGTGAATACGCCATCGACGCCGAGCTTAAAGTAAAAGATATTTAACATATCTGTAAAAGATGAAGCATATTTTGCCACACGCCCTTCATCCATACGAAAGGTATAAGGGTGTACCTGCAAACCCGCTGCGTGAGCGCGTTTTAATAATGGCGTTATATTTAACTTATCCGCACGGCTATTGCCCGTAATTAACATGTTTTTCCAAGGACCAATCCCCTGCGCGTATTGCGCTATTTTTTGCATGCCACCCGCTTTTAACATCCAATCGTAACTGTAATTAACCGCGCGACCATTCTGATAGTGGCGAGTAAGCTGCCATTGAGTCTTGGCGATCAACTGCACCAAGGGGATTTCCATTTGATATTGCGCAAATAATTGTCGATGTATCCTCTGCAGCTCTAGTGGATCGAAACTCTGTAAATAGATGTTATCAGTGGGTCGAGTGTAGCCGTATTGCTTCAATACTTGCAGTACCGCGCGGCTAATGTCCTTACCTTCTTGTCGGTAAAAACTAGGATCTTTAATTTCAGGATAGATTCCAACGTTTTTACGCTGCTCTCGATTGAGCTTTTGAATCAGCTCTATCTCTTGCGCTAAGGTATGAAAAGAATAGGCTTTGTCCCACAGCGGCGTTCTATTGTTAAAAACGGCGACTTTTCTGTTATTGCTAACCTTAAACCTTTCGGTCAGTTGTAACGTTTTGATCTCAGCTAGCGTGAAATCGATCACGTAAAAACGCCCATCTGATCTCGCGCGGTTGGGATATTTTTCTGCAACATCGCTCACTCTATCTAAATAGCGATCATGTATCACAATAAGCTGATCATCACGACTCATCTGTACATCTTGTTCGATGAAATCAGCTCCCATGGCAAAAGCTAATGATTTACTTTGCAGGCTGTGCTCAGGTAAATAGCCGCTGGCACCACGATGCGCAATGACAATTTTTTTTGTCTCACTGACACCATCAACAGCTTGCGCCACAGCCAAAACAGGTAATAAAAAAGCACTATTCAATAAGGCAGCCGTTAACAAAACTCGCAGAGTCTTATTCATTATTGACGCTTCCTGGACCCAACAAAAGAGTAACGAAGATAGCTTATAATATAGGTAGTTAATACAAATATTGAAGATACTTTTGTTAATTAATTAATGTATATAATGGGATCTGGCTTACCATCGGGGTCGTTTTTCGCACCGCCACTACTGGCAGGCGTACCACCTGACAGCATAATAGCAGCGCAAGCATGAGGCGCAGCCATAGAAGTACCAGAAATAGTGTTAGTGCCTCCATTCTTCCAAGTGGAAAAAATAGCGACGCCAGGTGCACTGAAATCTACCGGAGGCTCACCGTAGTTCGACCAACTTGCCATCACATCTTCGTCATCCACTGCTGATATTGTATAAACATTAATACCATTAGCACGTGCAGGTGAGGACAGCTCTGCAGGTTTCCCTTCATTACCTGCCGCTAACACAAAATATGCCCCAGTGTTTGCCGCTGCTGTGACCACCGCTTGATCTAATACATCGTACGCACCGCCACCCAAACTCATATTGACACAGTCACCAGCGGATGCATTTTCAGCAACATGATCAACGCCTGCTATTACACCAGACATTGTACCTGAGCCCCTACGATCAAGTACTCTTACGGGCACTATCCTTGTATTTGGTGCGACACCCAATGAGCCTGTACTGTTGTCTATTGCCCCAATAATACCCGCTACATGTGTGCCATGGCCATGTTGATCATCCATTTCTCCACGCTTGATCGCTGTAAAGCCACGAGAGCTATCGACATTTAAATCAGGGTGATTTAAATCGACACCACTATCTATCACCCAGGCTGTATAGTTTGCACTATCAATCAATCCACCACCCACACGTGGCGTGCCGTACGACACTTGTTGTTCTAAGTCGGGGTCGTCTCCGATTCTACTTGGCTTACCTTTACTGATATAGACAACGGTATCGGCTGACATCGAAATAATGTCTGTTGAGTGACGAAAAGCTGAGCGAGCAGCATGACATGGTAGTTTGACGGTAAAACCTTTAATGGAATATCGATAAACATAACTTAGTTCTGCTTTCGCCTGCCTTGCCATATTCTTTGCAAGCCCTTGTACTACATCAGAGGCCATATCCGGTGAAAACTGTACGATGCACCTATTGTGTACATTGACGATATCAGGGTTAATATAATTACTGGCGGGGGTTTCGGCATTGGCGGCACAAATCGCTAGGCTAAGTGGCACACTGAATAGATGACTAAATTTCATAACTCACTCCCAAATGGAATTGACTTACAAATAATCAGATAATGGCTCAAAATAGAGCTGATGCTTGTACCTTTATGGACAGCTAACAACAATTCTTATCAATTATCTGAATTATTGCAGTTACATTGAACTTAGTATACCCCAGCCTTGCTGTACATTTATTAAACAGATGTAAGAATCTACACTCAGGCGATAAACAACCTATAATGATTCCAATACGGCTGATAATTTCTGTTGTCAAATATTACTTATCTGGTGCTTCACAACATGGGTCGAAGTCTATATCCCCCATTAAAATCTCGTCTGGTGAACGGTAATTAAGCTTAAGCTCCATACCTTCTAAAAAGTCTTGTTGCTCCGTTTCTACTATAGGCTCTATAGGTATAGCGACACACCAGTCATTTTTCATAGCGACCATTAATTCATACTCATCTTTGCAAAAATGCACATTTTTCTTACATTCGCCGCAAAACCTTACGTTGTCTTCGAAAGACTCTTCTAGAGAATTCCATGTTTTTGGGCATTGATATTTAATATTGCAATTTCTTATATCCATAATTTCCTAGCTCCCAACTTAAGATAGTTAGTTGTTGGTAAAGACTACAATCATTGATACATCTGAGGGCGGTTCAGAAAAGCGGTAGGCATTGATTGGATGGCCTATGATGCTTCCTATTTCTGATTTAACTGCCATGGCTTGCGCCATCTCTTCTTGTTTAAAAAAAATATGACTGGGAGAGTATTTTTTATGCTGGAGCTTAGCGATGCCTTTGGCAGGTAATAAATCGACAAGATAGTTTTTATTCTCGAAATAATAACTTAATGCTCGCGCTGCATTTTTTTGACCGGGAAAATAATAAACTGCGATTTTATAAGGTAAAAGGGTACTCCCTGCCATTATAAAAGGTTTCGGAGTAATAGCAGGTCGGAATAAATTATTCCAGTTAAGAAGAAGTCCTGTACTAATTAAGACAAGTAAAATTGCGATTATTATATAAAAATAGTTCGTCTTCTTGTGTTCTTTCATCTCGAATGCCCACCGAATTTTACTTACTTCGTTTTAATTAAACAGCCAACTCCTTTTAGACAAGTTTCACTTTATAAGACTTAATATAGAACGATATCTGACTTTTAACAGATCAAAAATCAAACAATTGTTTTTTTAAACCATTTACATATTAATCGCTACACAGATAATCAATCTTCATAGACCAAATAATAATCTTTCTATTATAAACCAAAATTTATTATTTTTAAAAATATCAACCTAAATATGCTTCTTGTTAATGAAAAATATTTTTTACGCTGCGCTAAGGTGAAACACATACTAGTTAGCTTAATATGAACAACTCCTGAAGATTGACTTTTAACAGTATGGCAAACAACCATCTAAGAAGAGTATTTCATAATATTTATCTATTATGTTCTTAATGTGTTGTTATTTAAACACATCCCCAATGATGTTCATGCACAAGAAATGATGCCTTCGGTACTCGCTCTTTATAGTTAATCTGCTATATTTTACGAAGAAATAATGAGTGGATTTATTACCATGAACGCGCATAGCACATATTGGGAAATAGTGAATGTGCCCTCGCATGACAGACACTTTACTGTGAAACGACCAAAAATTGGGGGAGTTGAGTGTGTTTGACAGTATTCTAGCTAAAGGACATGCGCTTAAATCTTTAGCCCTTCTCTAAAGAAGGGCTCAGAATGCAACAAACTGATTCGATATACCAGAGACGTAATGGGGAGTTACTGGTATGCTCTCCAGCTATAGTTTCAGTTCGTATGTATAGTTTACGCACTTGGAAGCGGTCTCACAGCTGCGAGAATAACCGAGCTTGGTCGATAACATTGATACTATTAAATTAGATTGCAACTTGGACACAATTACGGCCATTTTCTTTTGCTTGGTAAAGCGCTTTATCTGCTCTTTCAATCAATTCTGACAGTAATTCTAAATTTTTAGTGAAAGCAACGCCAAAGGACGCAGTTACCGGCGATATTTTTTCACCGGTTCTTTTATTACTAAGTGCTATACGAGAGAGCTTTACCCGTAGTTTCTCCGCTATCTCATTAGCCTTTTTAAGGTCGACACCTAGACAGAGTAGAGCAAACTCTTCGCCACCAAATCTAACCGGAACTATCGGCTCTTTGCACTCGGTTTTTAACAGTTTTCCGACTAACTTTAATACTTGATCCCCCATAAGGTGCCCATGGGTGTCGTTGAATACTTTAAATTTATCAATATCCATCATCACTAAAGAGGCCTCTGCTCCACCGTCTTTTTCGATAAATTGATTGTAAATGGACTCAAAGAAGCGGCGATTATTTAACCCCGTCAAAGCGTCAGTATTCGCCTGCGCTACGGTCTCTTTTAACTGCTTTTTCAGTGAATCTATTTCCGTTTGCGCAGTCGACATCCGTACTTGCAGTGCATCGTTGAGCTGGCACAGTGAATTGGCATTGTGCGTCAATTCACCTAACACTTGCGTATGTGAATCATCTAATTTGGCGCTGGACAAATCCACCACGTTTTTTCCTAGTGCAGATGATAAACTATTACTCTGCGCCGCAGCTGTATTTATATTTTCCGATAAATCATCCAGTAACGCATCTATCGCATTTTGAAATGCATCCCTATCTTTATGCTCTGTATCATCTTTTTTAATAATGTATTTGAGGAGTAGCTCTTCACTCAATTCAGGGGGGCAAGTTTCAAAACGGCTGACAATATAATCTAACTCACTATTCAATTCGGGAAAACGCTTAGAGTAATAGCTGTACCACAAAGTGAAATTAAAAGGGTTAGGCACAATATTATGTTTGATCATTTTAGGTACTGCTTTACGCAAATAAACAGCCGCGGTATTTGCATCTTCTTTAAAAATCATTGCCTGTTCTCAAGATATATTGTTACAAAGATTATAAACATGTACGATTTATGAACACAACCAAAGTTACAGTTTATGAGTAAAAAATGAATATCAATCAAGGATGTCGGTATATTTCGATATAACTAATAAGGCATTTTTGTGGTTGTTCCCAGCGTTTCTTCATCATTTAGCACTGACACTGTCAGGTAACAACAGTCGACAAATTTAAGTTCACAACAGACTCACTATTAACTGATACTTAATGAAATTATTGATTTTTTATATATTGCGCGTCATGGTTTTAGGCTAACTTATTAACATAGAGGACAAAAATACTTTAAGGAGATCTACTGTGAAATAGGTTCTAACAGTTCTGATTAGCTGTAAGAAAGAACCTTGGAATTTTTTACACTTGTCAGTTTACTCTGCTGTTGAAAGCTGTTCTTATTCTCTTGTTACTTTACCTCGATAAATTCTTTTTAAAACTGCGCGGGCACTTTAACCATGATCACATCAAATACTGCTAGAGCCGGGCTATGGATGCTAGGAGCGCTTACTTCATTTACAGCAATGGCGCTTGCGGGCAGAGAGCTGTCTAATGAACTAGATACGTTCGAGATAATGATGTATCGCTCAGTGATTGGCGTATTCATAGTACTGACGATTGCGAGGTTATCAGGTAGCTTAAACTCTATTTCAAAGCAACACTTTAATTTGCATCTAATTCGCAACATCTGCCATTTTACTGGGCAAAATTTATGGTTTTATGCGATAGCGCTGATTCCGTTCTCTCAAGTTTTTGCCTTTGAATTTAGCTCCCCTATTTGGGTCGCGCTTTTGGCACCCTTTTTTCTTGGCGAGAAACTGACAAAAACACGTATGATTACAATCGTCATTGGCTTCCTAGGCATTTTGCTGGTTGCTCAACCCACTAACATCACCATAGGACCAGGTGTCGCTGCCGCTGCTTTATGTGCCGTTGCATTTGCCGGTACTTTTATCGCCACTAAGCTCCTCTCGCAAACCCAGAGTACGACTTGCATACTGTTTTGGTTAGCGACAATGCAAATGGTATTTGGCGTGCTTTGTAGTTTTTACGACGGAGTTGTCACTCTTCCAAGCTTAGCGTCTTTACCATTAATTGTTTTAGTGGGCTGTGCAGGGTTGCTAGCGCATTATTGCATTACCACCGCACTTAAACTTGCCCCGGTTATGATCATTGCGCCGATAGACTTTTTACGTTTACCGATTATCGCCATCATCGGCGCCATTTTTTACAACGAGGCGATTAATGTATGGATAATCTTTGGTGCGATTATCATATTCAGTGCCAACTATTTGAATATACGCTCAGAAACCAAAAGAGCGACGACTCGAGGAATAGCGAACTAAGCTGCTAAAAGTCATTGTAAAGTGAACCGTTTTATCTCAGCCGAATAGCGACAAATAGAGCCGATAGTAGATCCATCTCTTAAAATTACACTAGTTACTGACTAATGGCACCGCCTGCAAGTAGATTCTTGTACCAAGTTTTTTCAGCAAAATTAAACGGATGAGAAGATAAAGCCAATTTCATAGAAAGACGCGCTATCGAATACCTTGTTGATACTCCTGATTTAATGCGACGGTTTATTTTCCCGATACTTTACTCTGAGTCCAATGCTGAATTTACAGAGAACATTTATAGCCACTAGTACCCTTACACCCCGTGGCAAGATTATTACAGAGATAGGATTGAAGCCGTTATGGAGACCCTATCCATGATGCTATGACTGCTGTTTTCAGCCATAACTCTACTTAAATTATGAATGCAATCGGAAGAAAAGTGGGTTCTTTACTAAATAAGCATAAATTGATGGGAAAGCAATATCTAATCGACGCCATTTCAGAACTAAAAATACGCACAATAAAAATTGATCATCCATATGCATAAGCTTACAACATATAGCTCACGAAGGTATCGACATTTCTGTTAATCATTTACCAGAATCTAACTGTCGACAAATGCAGCCAAGTATATCTTCCTTAAACAGCAAGCCATATAAGCCCTCATTGTGTTTTAAGTGCGTTCGCTAAAAAGATCGATCTTAGTGATAAAAAACACTCAGCATTGAATTATTATCCGTACTTTCCTCAATCAGCGAAATTGAAAGCCTTCCATTAATACCCCTATTTTACGTGCTTGATCTTGTAGTAAAGTTGCTTCACTAATACCCTTTTCAGCACCTTTTAAAAACAATTTTGAGACATCACTGATAGACAATGTATTGCGATTTATCTCTTCTGTCACTGATGTTTGCTCTTCTGCTGCTGTAGCTATTTGCGTTGCCATATTGGAAATATTTTTAACAGCGCCGGTTATCTCATCAAAACTCTGCGCCGCTTTGTGCGCATCATCGACACTTGTACTCGCCAATTCATGGCAGCCTCCCATTGTTTGTACTGCTGACGCAGTACTGACCTCCAACACTGAAATCATCGTGGTGATCTCTTCAGTAGAGCTATGTGTACGCTGTGATAGCACTCTTATCTCATCGGCGACAACGGCAAAACCCCGCCCTTGCTCACCGGCCCTAGCAGCCTCTATAGCGGCATTGAGCGCCAATAAATTAGTTTGCTCGGCAATCCCTTTAATCGTTTGCACAATACTACTGATCTGTTGACCATTGCGGTCCAATTCACTGATAATCTCTGAAGCTTGCGTCACTTGCTTAGAGAGCTCTGTGATCGATTGCTGGCAAGTATTGGCTAATTTCCCGCCATTTTCACTGGTCTGTACTGATTCAGTAGATGCCAGCGCGGTCTGCTCTGCGTTACCTGCAATTTGTTGAGTTGATATTGCCATTTCAGACACCGCTGTCGCCACTTGCAGCACTTCACTTTGCTGGCTACTCGCCTGACTCACGCGAGTTTTGGCTAAACTACTCGTATCATTTGCCTGACTGGTTAATGTATCTGTTACTTGATCAATTTGAGAGAAAATATTGTGTAAGCGCTGTAAAAAACTATTAACATGCGCCACTAATAATGAATCTACACCCTCATTGTCAATTTTACTGGATAAATCACCTTCGGCAGCCTTTTCAACGGCTGAAATCACTAAATTAGACTCTACAAATTTGATATTTCCCTCGTATATGTAATACGTGGATACCACCAGTGACAGCAGTGCAAAAATCACATGGTAAACCAAAGGTGCTAACAACCCCCATTCTGAGTTTTCCCCCCAGGAATATATCAAAACAGCCTGCCCCCACACTTCAACACCAATACTTTGGCAGTATGTTAAACTTAAATGATGGACGACAGTAATCGTCACAAACAAGAGTAAAGGCAGTATGTCACGGTAGCGAATAAGAATTGTAAAACCTAAGAAAAACAGAAAATGCCCCTCACCTAACCCATGGGATTGCTGTACCGTTATTGCCAACAAGCAGGCCAGTGCTGTCGCCATAATTATTCGACACATAATACTGCCCGCTATCGTATTATAGGCAATAATACACACCGTCGAAATCACACCACCACCGACCATCCCCAACAAATAATAGCCGTGCTGCAAAGACGTAACAAAGGCGACTGTAATTGAAAAAATTACCACAGCTACCAGTAATATTTTATCGGCAATTTTAAAATCGCTCTCAAACATGTGCTTTAAATCCTGCGACAGTCTTTTATCGTAATAAACAAATAAGGTTTTCAACATATGACTCTCCTCAGAGAGATCTATGACTAGCTCTCTCACTAATGTTTAATCTAATGCCGTTCAATTAACTTAATGACTCTCGATCATTTAGGCTCCGCCTACTTCACTCCCACTCATTAATTCATGCTGCAAATCAGCGATTGATAGAACCTTGGCGCTATAGCTTTTAAGCAGCCTCCAATCATCGTCAACTCGTCGTAATAGATACGTTTTGCCTGAATGATAAATTTGCTCATTATTAACTTTAATGTTGAGTCCAAATTGGTAGGAAATTTTAGAAAGTTGCAAGGGGTCAAAGTGAAGGCCGACGAAGGATAGATGAAACTGACTGGCATAACTAGATGCCTGCTCAGCATCACTGTGCGCATCTATATCGACAAAGAAAACTTGAGTTCGCTCTGCAGTATTTTTCTGTAAATTCGTTAATTCTCTAAGTTTAATCAGAGTTGTAGGGCAAATATCACTGCATCCTCGAAATCCAAAAAATACCAGAGCACTACTGCTACCACGAGTATCTAAAAAAGGGACTGACACCCCTTTGTCTATACTCATTGGGACTAAGGGAATAGACACTATGAATACTATAAGTACCAACCACAGTGATAATCCCAAAATCTTTTTGGAATTTTTAGCTCTTCGCATATTTACCCCATTAATGTCTAAATCTGATTAACTTTGGGTTTACCCTTCTCTCGATTGCACACACTTTTTTGCATATCAGTTTATTTTTAAGCTGATCTCACAACTAATAGTATATTTATCAACCTTTCATCTAGCAATTTTTGACTCTTTAAAGGTGCGTTTTAGTTAAAAATACTAATCTTTGTCTTCTAGCAAAAACACAAAATATTTTTTGTTATCCACCTGATTACAGCGGGCCCTATAAACAGATCAAATTCGGCGCAACGTTGGTTAATATTGCATCTGCCGGTGTATTGAGCTAAAACTACTTGCATCAATAACGTTAAAAACAGCCAGCATAGCGCAATGAAGTTTTATAGGTAGAGCAGTTATTTACTTAACTTCGCAGCGACCATGAAAGAATTTATCGCGCGCTTAAACAATGTTCACTAACTGTTCTAGGATAATAAATGCAAAAACATCACTCTATACCCCTGCCGGATTATCAAGAATACTCAATGACAGAAATGCATGAGCGCTCTCAAGCATTTCTTGCTAACATTAGCAGGCGCCATAGCGTAAGAAGCTTTTCTTCACGCCCTGTCCCTAGAGAAATAATTGAGCAGTGTATTCAAGCGGCGAGTACTGCGCCTAGTGGTGCTAATCACCAACCTTGGCATTTCGCACTAATTGGCAGCGATGCTGTAAAGGCAGATATAAGAATGCATGCCGAACATGAGGAAAGGCGATTTTACGACGAAAAGCTAGCCGGAGAACGCTGGTTAAAAGCCCTAGCTCCACTAGGTACTGATGCTTCTAAGCCTTACTTAGAAAAAGCCCCTTGGTTAATTGCCATCTTTGCCGAGCGCCGCGGCGGTGTTGAAGTCGGCATGGAAGATAAAAATTATTATGTGACTGAATCCGTAGGCATAGCCACAGGCATATTAATCACAGCACTACATAATGCCGGCCTAGCCACTTTAACTCACACGCCTAAGCCGATGGGCTTCCTAAACAAAATCTGTCATCGACCGGTTTCAAATAAAGCCTATATTTTAATGGTCGTCGGTTACCCGGAGGAAGATGCAACTGTGCCGCAACACGCGTTGATTAAAAAATCCCTCGACGATATTGTCACTTATCTATAGCGCATTTAGCTTCCACTTAAAGAGCTAGACACTCTTGCTTTTTAAGTGGCTCATTTTTTATGCTAGTTTTATTGCTCAAACAAGTGCTCTTGCATGAGCTCTATGTGCGCAGCTGTTAGCGCCAGGCTCTTTTTCTCACTATGACAAAAATGCACCATCGTCGATGTACCACTCACTGTTTTAACACCGTTTTGCCAACATTCTTGATAGACATCAAAGGAACTATTACCGATACGGTTGATGTAGGTTTTAATCTCTACACTGCTCCCGTAATGCGTTTCTGCATGAAAATTTACATTGAAACTGGCGAGAATTAATTTCCAGTTTTTGACATCCATCTCCGGGGAAAACAATCTAAATAGAGGGTCCCGAGAGGCTTCAAACCACATGGGTAAAACAGTGTTATTAATATGCCCTAAGGCATCTGTTTCTAAAAAGCGCGGTTCAAGAATATTCACAAACATAGTACGGCTCCACTGAAAAGTAACATTATTTTTCAGTGAATCTTATCTCTCTAAAAGATACTTTGTAAACAAAATATATAACAGAATAATCGGCTTAAGAGCTCCGACAGCCATGCAAGCGAGCATCTAGGTCATACGTTGAAGTGAGGCTCATTGCTTTAGCAAGTATTTCTTAAGATCTGCTTTATTAAGAGGCTTAGAGAAATAATATCCTTGGTAAATATCACACCCTAAAGCTTGCAGGGTGTTTTTAACTTCCACTGTTTCAATCCCCTCAGCAACAGTGACCATTTTTAGCTTTTGCGAAATAGCAATAATACCTTGAACCATTGAAAAAGCTTTTTCATCAAGATCCATGTCAGAAACAAAGCTTTTATCAATTTTCAGCTCATCTATGGGTAAATTCTTCAGTATATTAAGAGATGAGTAACCGGTACCGAAGTCATCGAGTGATATGCGTAATTTTTTTTCTTTCAGCTTTATTATTATTGCCCTTACTTTATCAATATCATCAATTAGTACGCTTTCAGTTACCTCTAACAAAACGGTTGATGCATCAAATTTATATTTTTTAAGCAATGCGCTAATTGAAGCGTAAAAATCCGAATTCTGTAGCTGTTTTACCGAGACATTAATCGAAAGGTCAAACTGCCGACCTGTCGATTCTTTAAGCTCGTACACATCAGCTAAAGAGCGCTGCATAACAAACTCACCAATAGTATTCATGTAACCCGCGTTTTCAGCGATAGGTATAAAGACGTCCGGTGGAATATTACCTAACTTACTATTATTCCACCTCAGTAAGGCCTCAACGCCTTTAAGATTATTGCTACTACCTAATTGGGGTTGGTAGACCAAATGAAATTCATGTTTCTCTAATGCTTTTTTTAATTCGTTCTCAACATCGTTTTTATATAGGTACTGCGCCAGCAGCTCATGTTGATAATAATAAACACAGTTTTTAGACTTCTTAGCGGCGTACATAGCCAGATCAACATTGCGTTTAATTAATGCAATCGTTGCTCCATCCTCAGGGGCTGAAGACACTGCGATACTTGCACTTAATGCCACTTCAACGCCCATGGATTGAAACGCGTCTGCAAATGTTTGTGCGATTCGATCGCATAACTTTTCAATGAGCTGTCGATTATTTTCATGTGATACAACAGTAAACTCATCACTGCTGGTACGCACCAACAATTTATCTTCACTGACAATCTTATTAAGCCTATGCGCGACTTCCTTTAAAACCATATCTCCTTGATTATGACCGTAGCTTTCGTTAATCGACCTAAAGTTATCAATATCGACATAAATCAACGTAAAAACTTCATCTTTGGTAAAATTTGCCAGATATTGCTCTAAATAAAACCGGTTATAAAGACCTGTCAAATAATCATGCGTCGCTTGATAAGTTAACGCTTTGTTTTTATTTTCTTCATTTAACGCAATGTATCGAAACAATATAAACATGATAGAAAGCGACAGAAGATAGAGCACAAATAGAGTGGTGGCTTTCTCTATAAACAACTGATTAAAAACTTTGAATTTAACTTCTGTGGTAAGCCACACATTATAACGATTCAAATACACACTAGCAGTCATAGACTGTCTGGAAGGGTGTCTCAGCTCATTGTAAACAATCCCTCCCCTGCTTTTAATCGCATCATAAGATTGGCCTGTTCTTTCTACCAACTGCGCCACTGACTGATTAACAGCCTCTAAGGGTATTTGTAAATTATAAATATCTTTATCATAGATTTGTTTGATCGGAGCCAGTTGGAAGTATCGGTCTTTCTCTCGGTATAGAAAAACATCGTGGACTTGGCTTTCCTGAACGCTATGAATAAAATAATCAAAGCCTTGCTTCAAACTGACAGCTAATGACAGCACAAAAAGCGTTTTTCCTTCACTATCCCGAACAGCTTTACGAAAAGGTAAAATGACCTCACCTAACACTTCGCTAAAATAAGTACGACCAAGCACCACATTCGTTGCTTTTAAGGCCTCTAAAAAAGTCGCCTGTGATTGGGGCAGGCTAAGCAGGCTCGCCTTATCAAGGTTAGGTAATAATGGAGCTCCCACTATTGGCTCTCCCTTCACATTAAACACTCCAAAAGCCAGAATCGTCTTATCCATATTTACAGCACTGCTTAAAATACTATTTATGGCATCTTTATCATCGGCTGAATCGTCTCTAACGAGTTCCGCTGCCACAATATGTAATATTGTTTCATATTGTTTGAAAGTGGAGCTCAGTGAATTAGCTGAAATTTGTGTGATGTTTTTTTGCTCTAAAGAAATGTCTTGATAGACGCTTTGATAAGTATAATAAGCAGCTGTCGCGGTAAGCAGTGACCAAAATACAGCAATACAATAGAAGGCCAGCCAGAGATTTTTTTTGATAATAATCATGTAAACCTTTTAACATAAAAACTTAGTTGATCTGAAAAGTCCAGAGCTATGCAATATTAGGATATTTGATAATGGTATTAGTAAACAATTGAAAGTATGTAAGATTATAGTACTTCATCTACAATTCTGCTTAAAAAGCCTCTGAGCAAGTAAAATTCGCTCTGTAGTTTGCATAGCCAGTTTTGTATAAATAAAACTCGATGAAAACACTTATCTATTACTAGCCACTTGCACCCATATTTTACAACAAACCACAAAAACAAATACAAGCCATTGATAAATAATAACTATACAGTTGACTCTTCTACTCTATCACAGCCATTTAATGCGTTATTTGTCAGAATATTGGTGCATAAATGGGTTACTTACTAGTGTCAGATCAATAGGATAACTAGCCAATCTAGGTCACAGTCGAATATGTATAAATAACCCACATGTTATACTGTCAGGTCATGCTAAAAGGAAGCTCAAAGAACAATTTTACTTTGCTCTTCCTGATTTGACTAGGAGGTGAGTTATGGTCAGCGTCATCATTGAACGACACATTGCCGATGGTTTTGCCAGCTATTACGACAAAGTGTCCCATCAAGTACTGTCAGAAGCGACCGTACAAGATGGTTTTATCGCTGGGGATTCTCTGCACAATAGCTATGATAAAAATCATAGAATCGTTATTGCCAAGTACACTAGCATTCATGAATGGCAACAATGGCATAGCAGTAGTGAGCGCCGAAAGCTAATGGAAAATTTACTGCCTATGCTCGAAAATGACGAAAAGATCACTGTTTTAGAACACTAGCTAACGTGAAAGCAATTTTTTATAGACAGCTTTTGTGGTGATAGAGGTC
>Ga0209291_1000837_pt1 | contig 29027 bp, 22 predicted proteins | sample GOMGulsemesocosm_FD_184633 | JGI IMG/M metagenome (GOLD analysis project Ga0209291, IMG submission 184633) | Methane-oxidizing microbial communities from mesocosms in the Gulf of Mexico - GOM9B Gulf of Mexico (SPAdes) (version 2) | ecosystem: Environmental > Aquatic > Marine > Cold seeps...
GAAACTGAAATGAAAAACTTAGCGAAAGAATAAGTTATCATAAATGGTACAAAAAATGCACAATTAAATAATTGTGCATTTTTTGTATATACAATAATTTAATTCTTATAAAATATCTAAACTTCCTTTCCCTTCTCTAATCACCTCAGCTACACCATTAGAAAAATCAATTACTGTGGAAGCCACATTATCACCATACCCTCCATCAATAACCATATCTACTTTATGTTGCCATTTTTCAAAAATTAATTCCGGATCTGTTGTATATTCAATAATATCATCTTCATCATGAATAGATGTAGACACTATAGGGTTCCCTAATTCTTCAATTATAGCTCTAGTAATATCGTTATCTGGCACACGAATACCAACTGTTTTCTTCTTTTTAAATACTTTAGGTAAATTATTATTTCCAGGTAAAATAAACGTATATGGTCCAGGTAAGCCTCGTTTCATAACCTTAAATGTAGCAGTATCTATTTGTTGAACGTAATCACTCAAATGACTTAAATCATTACAAACAAAAGAGAAATTTGCTTTTTCAAGCTTAACTCCTTTTATCTTAGCTATACGCTCCAAGCCTCTATTTTTTGTAATATCACAGCCTAAACCATATACCGTATCCGTTGGGTAAATTACTATTCCTCCTTTTTGAAGTACTTTAACTACTTTAGCTATTTCCTTAGGATTTGGGTTATTGTTGTATATTTTAATTAATTCTGCCATTACTATGATTTATATTACAAAATTAAAGTTCTTTACTCTAAAGTAATATTATATTTGGTAAAAATATAGATTATGTCCTTAAATATTGTATTAATAGAACCCGAAATACCTAATAACACAGGAAATATTGGGCGATTAAGTTTAGGAGCGAATGCTACTTTACACTTAGTTAAACCTTTTGGATTTGAAATTACGGATACAAGATTAAAACGCGCTGGATTAGATTATTGGCAACATTTAAATGTAATTATGTATAACAATATTGATGATTTTTTCTGTAAAAACCCTACAGCCAAAATGGTTTTTCTTTCAAGTCATGGAACTAGAAATCATTGGGATATCCCCTTTGAAGAAAATCTTTATTTAGTATTTGGGAAAGAATCTAAAGGACTCCCTAAGTCTATTTTAGAAAAACACCCTAATGACATATATAAAATACCTCTGAATAGTGAACACATAAGAAGTTTAAATATTGCTAATGCTGTTAGTATAGTTGTTTATGAAGGATTAAGACAGTTATCATGATACTCCTTACTACTCTTTTAAAACTAGTTTTAAACTTAATACACTATAAATTTTAGTACACAACAAGCTTTTATTTTTTTATAAAACCTTATATAAATTTTTAGTGCACCCTACCCCAATACATTCAATTTCGCAAAACGGAGCAATAACTTCTTTAATCCACCATTAGCAAAACGAATTTCTGCTTTTTTATCAGTTCCCACTCCCTCTATACGAACCACTTCCCCCTTACCAAAACGAATGTGCTCTACAATATTACCTACTATTAATTCGGCACCAGTGCTAAGAATATTATTCCCTCCATCTGTATTTGGTTTTATTTTTCTCAACTTACGTGTAGCTGCTTCGCTTGAAAAATTAGAAGGTGCCCCAGAAATTGGCTTCTTTAAACGTAACTTACTTTTATCAACTTCTCCAAATACATCAATATCTATCATTGGTTTATACCTACGTTCATGCATTGGTGTCATAAACTCTAAATACTTTTCATCAATCTCTTCAATAAACCTACTTGGCTCACAATCTACTAATTTCCCCCAACGATACCTACTTTGTGCATATGTTAAGTATGCTTGTTTTTCTGCTCGGGTCAAAGCCACATAAAACAATCTGCGCTCCTCTTCCAACTCACTACGTGTATTCATACTCATTCCAGAAGGGAATAAATCCTCTTCCAAACCAACAATATATAAATACGGGAATTCTAATCCTTTTGATAAATGAATAGTCATTAAAGCTACTCTATCTTCATCTCCCGTGTCTTTATCCATATCTGTTGCTAAAGCAACATCTTCTAGGAATTCTGATAAAGCCCCAGTAGTACCATCTAATTCTTTTTGTTGCTCAACAAAATCCTTAATACCATTTAAAAGTTCTTCTATATTTTCAATTTTTGCAACACCTTCAGGAGTAGCATCTTTCTTTAATTCTTGAAACAGTCCTGTTTTTTTAGCTACATGTTCCGTTATTTCAAATGCCGTAGCTGTTTGATTCAGTACTTGAAAACTTTGTATCATCAATACAAAAGCTTCTAACTTTTTACGTGTACCAGCATTAATTTTTAAATCAGGAAGCTTATGCAAATTTTGCATTACTTCAAAAATAGAACGTTTATAATGATTGGCTGTTACTACCAACTTTTCAATCGTAGTAAAACCAATCCCTCTTGTCGGATAATTAATGATGCGTTTTAAAGCCTCCTCATCTGCTGGGTTAGTTAACAATCGTAAATAAGCCAATACATCTTTTATTTCTTTACGCTGATAGAATGACAATCCACCATAAATACGATATGGAATATCACGTTTACGCAAAGCATCTTCCATAGCTCTTGATTGTGCGTTGGTACGATATAAAATTGCAAAATCACTATTGTTTAATTGATGTTCCATTCTATTTTCAAAAATAGAACTGGCCACAAATCGTCCTTCTTCACCATCAGTAACCAAGCGATTAACTTTTATTTTCGGACCATCTTCATTATGTGTCCAAACATCTTTCTCTAACTTAGTTTTATTATGCTCAATAATTGAGTTTGCTGCCTCTACAATATTTTTAGTCGAACGATAATTCTGTTCCAAACGATACATCACTACTCCCTCATAATCCTTTTGGAAATTTAAAATATTATTGATATTTGCTCCACGGAAAGCATAAATACTCTGAGCATCATCTCCAACCACACATATATTCTGAAACTTATCTGATAATGCTTTAACAATTAAGTATTGTGAATGATTCGTATCTTGATACTCATCTACCAAAATGTACCTGAATCTATTTTGATACTTAGCTAATACTTCTGGAAAGCGTGTAAGCAATTCATTAGTACGCAATAACAAGTCGTCAAAATCCATTGCACCAGCTTTGAAACATCTATCAACATATTCTTGATAAATCTCTCCTATTCTAGGTTTTTTGGCCATTGCATCAGCTTCTTGCAATTCGCCATTTTGATAATAAGCCTTAACCGTAATTAAATTATTTTTAAAAGAAGATATTCTTCCCTGTACTTGTTTGTACTTATATACATCTTTATCTAATCCTTTTTCTTTGATAATAGCAGATATTAAACGCTGAGAATCCTGAGTATCATAAATTGTAAAATTACTAGGATAGCCTAATTTATCTGCTTCAATACGCAATATTTTTGCGAAAATAGAGTGAAATGTTCCCATCCAAAGGTTTTTTGCCTCAGTAGAACCTACAATGGATGAAATACGTGCTTTCATTTCACGTGCTGCCTTATTAGTAAAAGTTAAGGATAATATATTAAACGAATCTACCCCTTCACTCATTAAATAAGCAATACGATAAGTTAATACCCTAGTTTTACCAGAACCTGCCCCAGCAATAACAATCATTGGTCCTTCTTTATGTAAAGTAGGCTCCTTTTGCGCTGAGTTTAACTCGTTTATGTATTCTTGAATGTTCTTCTCCATAATCGATTCAAAAATAAGATACTATATATGCTTAAACAATAAGAATTCGTGAAAGTTATAAACTAAATTCATTTTTTATTTAATAACACTAACTAAGAATCAATATATCTTATAAATATTTAAGTTAAAACAATGACTCCTATTAAGGATAAAAATACTTTAGACAGATAATTGGTCAAGAAAGCACAAATTATTCATAGCTAAACTTTAATCAATATAAATAAGAACTTGTATTATTATTTTAATGCAGGTTTATTTATTTTTGATTAAATCAGCTTTAAAAATGGAAGTTATATTTTCTTTTCTCAATTCAATTTCATGGTGGTTATGGATAATTATCGGAATAGTAATATTAGCTATTCACGATGTAATACAACGAAACCATGCTATTAGTCATAACTTTCCAATTTTAGGTCATATACGCTATTTATTAGAAAGTATTGGTCCTGAAATGCGTCAGTATTTTGTAGCTAACAACAGAGAAGAGCTCCCTTTTAATAGAATTGAACGTGGTTGGATATATGCCTCTGCTAAACAAGAAAATAACTATGAAGGTTTTGGAACAGATAGGGATATTTATGCACATCAGCATATATTTATTAATAATGCTATGATGCCTTATCAGATAGAAAATAATCATCCGAATAAAACGGATAAATCATTTATTCCTTGCGCCAAAGTAATGGGGTTACATAGTAAGCGTAGAAAACCATTCCGCCCCGCATCTGTCATTAATGTATCGGCTATGAGTTTTGGTTCTCTTTCATCAAGAGCTATAGCATCATTAAACATAGGTGTACAAATGGCTGGTGCTTATCACAATACTGGTGAAGGAGGGCTATCACCTTATCATAGTAACGGTGGTGATGTTATTTTTCATTTTGGAACAGGCTATTTTGGTGTACGTGCGAAAGATGGTGGATTTTCTATGGAGAAAATGATAACATTAGTTGAAAATAATCCCTTTATAAAAGCTATTGAAGTAAAATTATCACAAGGCGCCAAACCTGGAAAAGGTGGTGTATTACCTGGTGCTAAAATAACTCCTGAAATCGCAAGTATTAGAGGTGTTGAAGTTGGTAAAGATGTATTATCCCCTCCTAATCATAAAGCTTTTTCTAATGTACCCGAAATGGTTGAATTTATTGAGAAAATTGCTGAATGTACAGGACTTCCAGTAGGGATAAAAGCTGCTATTGGGAAGTTAGAGCAATGGGAGGAATTAGCAGATATTATGCTTAAAACTGGAAAAGGACCAGACTTTATTACTGTAGATGGTGGTGAAGGCGGGACCGGCGCTGCTCCACCAAGTTTTGCAGATCATGTGTCTTTACCTTGGGTATACGGTTTTACAGATTTATACAAGCTATTTCAATCAAAAGGATTATCGGAACGTATCGTATTTATTGGTAGTGGAAAATTAGGGTTTCCCGCTAAAGCAGCTATGGCATTTGCTATGGGAGCTGATTGTATTAATGTAGCTCGTGAAGCCATGTTAAGTATTGGATGTATTCAAGCACAAGTTTGCCATACAAACACTTGCCCAAGTGGTGTAGCTACTCAAAGTAAATGGTTACAACGTGGTATTGATATCCCTATTAAATCTGAACGATTAGCTCAATATTTTAAAACCTTTAGAAAAGAGTTGATAGAAATTACTCATGCAGCAGGTTACGAACACCCCACACAGTTTAAGATGAGTGACATTGAAGTAAATGTTGATGATCATAATTTATCCAAAGAACTGAATAAAACTTATAATTATGAAAAAACACCAGTTCCTTTTACCACTATGGAATACCTTAAAAATTGTGAGTATTTAGGAGGAAGTGATTACATGAAAAAATCAAGTAAAATATACACTTCAGTATTAAAAAAATAACTTAATCCCTGATATTTATATTGATTAGTATAGTATTGAGTCCTAGATTATTTGGATCATCATTATTGCTATTAAAAATTCATAGTCATCAAAAAAACAAATACTAGCTCTTTTAATATATTTTTCATAAAGTATTTAGTTTATTCTTGTTAATTAATTAGTACGAGAGGTTTTAAAAACAAATATCTTTATACACTCATAAAGTTTTACATGCTATTTTATTAAATAAACTCTCTTTTTCATTCCATAAACAGATCTGTTTGCATAAACATAAAAAACATGGTATGTTTGTTTTTACAAAACTTTTCATCAAATGGATTATCAAAAATTAGTAGAATTTATATTATTTCTTTTTCCAGCAATCATCACTGGAGGTGTTGCGTATTTATTTTTTAAAAGACACACTAAAAACGAAGAAGGAAGGCGCAGGTATTTAATACAAAAAGAAGCTCAAAAAACTGCTTTACCATTACGTTTGCAAGCTTACGAACGTATGGCTTTGTTTTTGGAACGTGTAAACCCTTCAAACTTATTATTAAGAGTAAGCCCATTAAATAATGATAAATTACAATACCAACAATTACTTACCGCTAACATAGAACAAGAATTTGAACATAATTTAGCGCAACAGATTTACATTAGTGATGAATGTTGGAATATAATTAAAACAGCAAAAAGTACTACAATACAAATTATCAGAACTACTGCTAAGAATACAGAAATAGCTGATGCTGATAAATTACGTGAAGTCATCCTTACAAGTTTGTTAGAAAAAGCTTCCCCCTCAGAAACGGGAATGGCTTTTATTAAAAATGAAGTTGGAGAACTATTTTAGGTTTAGTACCTCCTCATAGTCAATAGCGGTATTACCATTTTTAATTTTGTGTTTTGCGTATTCAAAACCTTGTTTCCACCACATAGACATTTGTTTTTTGTTAAATATTAAAGAATTATCCGTTAGCTTTATTGGAGTATGATATAAGTTTAAGGTAACACCATTGTGTTTTGCACTTAGTTTTCCTAAGGCAATGTCCTTTTTTTCTACTTGATCCAAAATTCCATCAAATAAATCAACCATTAGCGAAAATGGGTTTTTACCTATTGATTTTCTGTAGGTAAAAGACTCTGTGTCTAAAATTATTGCATCAATTTCTGTAGCTCCTCTTAAGATTGCTTCTCGAATAGGAACCACACAAGAAAACCCTCCATCAGCATATTCAAAATCATCTTTTTTCACCAAACTCATAAAAGGCACATAATTGCAAGAAATCCAAATCCATTCACAGAATTCTTCATAACTAAAATCTTTAATGGATTTATATTCTACCTTATTTAAGGTTAAATTGGTCACAGTAACAATAACATTTTTATTAGAATTTTTCAACTCATTAAACTCTGCTACAGAAAAACTCTTTTTAATTAACCTTTTCAATCTTTTACTTTCTCCAAAGGTTCTCTTTCCTTTGATCAATTGTAACAATACGTTTAAATGATGAATTTGAATAAACTCCTCTCCTTTCTTATAACGTACTCTGAATGGAGATAAGCTAAAAATACTATGTTGATTAACATTCGTGTAAATATTGTGCATTTTTTCAACATTAGATAGCGCTAAATTAGGGATTAACAAACTCCCCGTTGATGAACCTAAATACATATCATACTCCCGTTTTTTTTCATTAATAAGGTATTCTGCAACGCCCCCTGCAAACGCCCCTTTACTTCCTCCTCCAGATATTACTAATGCTCTCATTATTAGTTATTAGTTATTAGTTATTAGTTATTAGTTATTAGTTATTAGTTATTAGTTATTAGTTATTAGTTATTAGTTAAGATACTTCATTTTTAATATTATTCAATATAAACATCTTAATTATTATTTTCTTTACTTAGATCCGCTAACAGTTTTTTACAATATGATCTAAAGCGCCAATTATGATGGGTTGTGGCCTGCTTTAAACTTTGTAACACCTGAGTATTTATCAAATGTAATTCATCTAGGTATTTAAAAGCATTTTTACGTACCTCAAAATGATATGCAGAATCAGTATACATTACTAATTCTTTATAAAAATCATGGTATTTTATTTTTTCAAACCCTTTGGTATTTAACGCTAAAGCTAACCAGAGTGTTCGTATGTTTTTATCATTAAAACCAATTAAGTTTTCTGTTTGATCCAAATATTGTTTTCTATTATCTGGAAAATTCAACCATAAACTCAATAATGACATTTCAATAGTTTGATAAGATTTGTCATTTAATAAACTTTCAAAATCAGCTTTATATTCAACAGGGATTATTTGAAATTTTTCTAACAGAAATTGCCGTATTTTTATATTTTCGATAGTAAATGCTTTATTAAACAGTTCTTTTGAATCTTTAGCTTTGTAAGTATTTATAAAATCATTTTTAAATGAATAATGAATTGTGGAATCTAACAACATATCCATACTATTATTTATAGTACCATCAGTTACTGTAAATGGTGTTAAATATTTCTCCATTTTCATCCTATATGCTGACTTATTTATTGACTCCCTAGCCACTGCTTCAGGAAATTTACTTGATAATAACCAGGTATTTACAAAAGCACTCAAGTCCTGTTTACTTTGTTTTTCAACTATATTAATAAAATCATTAGTTTCTACATTTCTAAACTGATGCGTTGTCAAGTATTTTTGAACCGACAGCTTAAAAACACTATCCCCAACTTGTTCTCGTAAACTATGCAACGCCCAAGCACCCTTTTGATAAAAGGTTAAACTACTTGCCTTAGGGTTCATCAATGGAATTGTATCAGTTTTTTGAGCTTTAATTAACTGCTGAGAAGTTTTATATAGTTTGTGATAATAATAATCATCTCCAAAAATATTTTTTTCAGCTAACAAGGCATAATAAGTAGCAAAACCCTCTTGTAACCAATGATGTGTGCCATGAGTTTCAGTTACTAAATCACCAAACCATTGATGTGCTAACTCATGAGCATTTACGTTTACATAATTTTTATCTACAAAGGCAATACTATCTACTACAAAGGCATCAGAAAATACTGTTACACTGGTATTTTCCATTCCTGCATATAAAAAATCTTTTACTGGTATCTGTTTATAATTTTGCCATGGGTACGCCACCCCTATTTCTTCTTCCAAAAAATCAAACATTCGTTTAGAGTATCGATATGTTGGCTCTATCTTTAAATAATCTTCTGGGTAATAATACATGTCTAGAGGGATTCCGCTTTTAGAAACTTTAGTTGTTTTTTTATATTTCCCAATTGCGATAGCTAGTAAATAACTGCTCATTGGTTGTTTCATATTATAAATCCAATTTTTCTTCCCTAAAGTGTTTTCAACAGCCAATAATTTCCCATTTGTAACTACTGAATAATTTTCATCAAACAATATGCTTAAATCAAACTCTATTTTTTCATTCATATCATCAAAACTCGGAATCCAATTGGAATTATCTTTCCCTTGTCCCTGTGTCCATACTTGCGGATTAGCCTCTGAATGTGATTGATGCTCCCAATCAATAAAATACATTGCTTTTTTAGGCTGTGCTCTATAATTAAATGAAACAGTATATTCTTTATTTTTTTTAAAGTGTTTAAATAACCATATTTTTTTATTGGTAACATTAAAAGATGTTCTCTTTTTATTGATATATACATTATCAAATGTCATATTCTTAGCATCAATAAATATAGAATCCGTGGCTTTCTTCATTTTGAAGGAATAGGTAACAATCCCACTAACCACTTTTTCAACAGGCAAAATAGTCAATTCAGCTTTACACCTTAAAAAATCAACATATTTAGTTTGTTGCGCTAAAGATAAATTAGCACATAAAAGAAGTAAAACTATTTTAAATATTCTCATGGTCTAAAACTATCAAAATCTGCTCCAAAAAAAAAGCACAATACTAAAAAGTATTGCGCTTTATAAAATTATTTCGATAATTATTAATTCACTGTAGGTTTAGCTATAGGTGAATTACTTTTTACAACGACATAAGTAGATGTTGCATAAAAAGCATTTCCATTACCCATATCATTAGTCCAATCCGAATAATCATACTCAAAAGTAAATGTATTTCCAGCCATCGAAGATGAAAAAGAGTCTATCCTAGTTGGCACTTCCATTCCTGGACACCATCCTGCTCTATCTGGAGTCCAATTACCAGGAGATTGATTACTTATAGGGTTAGAAGCGCAACCTAATGCCCCCATTTCATGTTGAAATGTATTTATTCCGTTAATTTTCACATCGTGCGTTTTAAAACACCATTCAGCACAATTAGTACCTGGGCTTCCTGTTGCATGTCCCCATCCTGATATTACAGAACGTAAATGAGTACTTTCTGTATTTGCTGGAATACTTACTTGTTTATCTAAATCAAAACTATGAGAAACACCATACGGTACCCCATCAATTGAATTATTATTGTATTGTAATACTCCAGCAATTGCGTAGTATGGATAATCTGGTGTCCCTTCTATAAAATCGAAATCTACAGTAATTATATCAGCTTTTGCAGTCCAGTTTTCTATATAAATTCTCAATTCTACAGTACCTGTTAGTAATGATCTAAAATCAGTGACATCAAACATCAATCCTCTTTCCAATTGTTGAGTACCTGTCCAGTATGGAGTTATATAACGCCCTAATTCATAAAAATCACCAGAACTTGGATCTTTTATTTTTACATTAGCAAACCTATCCCAGTCATCACAACCTGAACCAGGACAGTCAATTTGTACAAACATTTTTATTTGGCCTATATTAGATAAATCAGATGGTAATGTAAAAGTTTGAGTGGACGATTGATTATAACCTCCGCCAAAAGCTAATGGCTCTTCATTAAATGTTACATAATTATATGTAACAGGTACCCCAGTTCCAGTTATACTAATTACTACATCATCAACTCCTGTAGCCGATAATGTTAATACTCCATTTTTCACTCCTAAATCCGTAGCGCCAGGAATAAAACGAATATATAAATCCTCTGCTAGCGTATTTATTGTCCCATAAGTATAATTGGCAGTATCAGAATAGGTTACATTATCTTTTGATATTTCAAATAATCCAGTAACACTTGCGGTCACATCATTTTCTAAATTCAATCCTTTTACCTGAATTATCTGCTCAGTACCTATAGTACCTATAGTTGTTTCACCTAAATCACTTACCGTGCCTATACTTTGAATTGCCCTAGGTATTTCAAGAGCATTACCTATTAAATTAACAGTAACGTCACTAAAATCATCAGAAACAAACAACAAGTCTCCAGTAATTTGTCCCGTACTTGTTAAAGATGGAATAAACCTTACATACACTATGACGTTTCCTGCATTTAACTCTTGAGCTGTTAATGACAATGAATTTGTAAAATCTGTATTATTTTTTGATATTTCAAAATTAGTCGTTACAGAAACACTTACTGGACTACTTAAATTCGATGCTTGTAAAATTGAACTTTTACTCTGTGAAACCTCCCCTACAGTTGTTGGAGAAAACAATAATTCATTGACTGACGAACTAAATGAGGGTACTATTACTTGCACTTCATCATCTTTCTTACAGGAATTAAAAATCACAGCTAAAACACATAACATTAGAGCTGCTATAAAAATATTATTTTTCATAAAATCATAATTAATTGAAGGTTAAACAAACGAACAAATATATATAAATATAGTTTTAAGCAAGAAAATACGGGACAAACGGCCTAAAGAATGGGACGAAAAACCCTCTTTGAAAAACATTATTATTATTATTATTATATATATTTGATTTATAAACCGTGTAAAACATTGAATACACTACAAACTCCAATAGATTACCTTAAAGGTGTTGGTCCAAATCGTGCAGATTTACTAAAAAAAGAATTAGGTATTTTCACCTATCAGGATCTTATAAACTTATTTCCAAATAGGTATTTGGATAAAACGCAGTATTATAAAATTAATCAGTTACAACGTAATACAGCTGAAGTACAAATAATAGGTAAAATTATTCATTTAAAAATGGTTGAGCAAAAACGTGGAAAACGTTTGGTAGCTACATTCCAAGATGAAACTGGTACTATAGAACTTGTTTGGTTTAGAGGTCAAAAATGGATTAAAGACAGCATCAAGCTTAATGTGCCTTATATTATTTTTGGGAAGTGTAATTGGTACAATGGTTTTTCAATACCACATCCTGAGTTGGAGTTAGTTTCTGAACACAAGACTAATATTCGTTCTTCAATGCAAGCAATATATCCATCTACAGAAAAATTAACCAATAAAGGCATTAGCAATAAAACAAAAATAAAACTACTACAAAGCTTATTTCAGGAAACTGGCGGTAAGTTTCAAGAAACTTTGTCTCCATTACTTTTAAATGAGTTAAAATTAATATCAAAAGCAGAAGCTTTATTTAATATTCATTTTCCTAAAAATGCGGAATTACTTGCTAAAGCACAATTCAGATTAAAATTTGAAGAATTATTTTTTATTCAACTACAACTAATATTAAAAAATATTAGTAGAAAACACAAAATCAAAGGGTATCCTTTTGATCAAGTAGGAGACCTATTTACTGAATTCTATAATAATCATTTGCCATTTGAGCTTACTAGAGCTCAAAAGAGAGTTATTAAAGAAATTAGAAATGACTTAGGAAGCAATGCTCAAATGAATAGGTTATTACAAGGAGATGTTGGTTCAGGCAAAACCATTGTAGCATTAATGTCAGGATTATTAGCTATTGATAATGATTTTCAAGCTACTTTAATGGCTCCAACTGAAATTCTGGCTACACAACATTATCATGGAATAATTGAACTTATAAAAGCCTTAAATATCAATGTAAAATTATTGACGGGTTCAACCAAAAATAAGCAACGAAAAATAATTCATCAAGAATTAGAAGAAGGGACATTACATTTATTAATAGGTACTCATGCTATATTAGAAGATAAAGTCAAATTTAAAAATTTAGGACTAGCTATTATTGATGAACAACATCGTTTTGGTGTTGCACAACGTGCTAAACTATGGAAAAAAAACTCCTTCCCTCCTCATATATTAGTAATGACAGCTACACCAATTCCACGTACACTAGCAATGAGTTTATATGGCGATTTGGACATTTCAGTTATTGATGAATTACCTCCTGGAAGAAAAGCCATAAAAACCGTACACAGATACGACAGTAATCGTTTAAAAGTTTTTGCTTTTATGCGTGACGAAATTAAAAAGGGAAGACAAGTATATATTGTATACCCATTAATTCAAGAATCAGAACAGTTAGATTATAAAGATTTAATGGACGGTTTTGAAAGTATTTCCAGAGATTTTCCAAAGCCTGATTATCAAATTTCTATTGTACATGGGCAAATGAAACCTGCAGACAAAGAATTTGAAATGCAACGTTTTATCAAAGGAGAAACGCAAATTATGGTAGCCACTACTGTAATTGAAGTTGGAGTTAATGTTCCCAATGCCAGTGTAATGATTATTGAAAGTAGTGAACGCTTTGGTTTATCACAGCTACATCAATTAAGAGGTCGTGTTGGTAGAGGTGCCAAACAAAGTTTCTGTATTTTAATGACTAGTTATAAACTGAGTACTGAAGCTAAAACTAGGTTAGATACTATGGTACGCACCAATGACGGTTTTGAATTAGCTGAAGTTGATTTAAAATTACGTGGCCCAGGAGATTTAATGGGTACACAACAAAGTGGTATTCTGAATTTAAAGATCGCTGATATCGTAAAAGATAATGATATATTACAGCTAGCAAGAAACTATGCCATAACTATTTTAAAAGATGACCCTACTCTTTCCAAAGAAGATAATAAAATATTGAAATACACCTATCAGCGCATAGGTAAATATAAAAACATTTGGAATTATATTAGTTAAACTAACTATTAAATAAATGTGCCGATCAAAAATGAACGACACATTTATTTAATTATAAACGAAATTAATACTCAAATGTCCCGTACTCACTTGTAATCGTTAACTTTTTCGCTACCGAATCCTCTACTCTTCCAATTATTTTAGCATCAACATTAAATGATTTTGAAATTGTAATAATGTCATCTGCTACTTCAGGCTTTACATATAGCTCCATTCGGTGACCACAGTTGAATACCTGATACATTTCTTTCCAATCTGTTTTTGACTGCTCTTGTATTAATTTAAATAATGGAGGAATTGGAAACATGTTATCTTTTACAATATGTACATTATCAACAAAGTGTAAAATTTTTGTTTGCGCACCTCCAGAACAATGTATCATCCCATGTACTACTTCACTATTATATTTAGAGAGTATTTCTTTTATAATTGGTGCGTAAGTACGTGTTGGTGATAGCACCAATTTTCCTGCATCGATTGGAGAACCTGCTACAGCATCAGTTAATTTCGTATTTCCAGAATACACTAAATTTTCAGGTACAGCAGCATCAAAACTCTCTGGATATTTTTCTGCTAAATATTTATGAAACACATCATGGCGAGCAGAGGTTAATCCATTAGATCCCATCCCCCCATTGTACTCCTTTTCATAAGTCGCTTGACCAAATGACTCTAACCCTACAATTACATCACCTGGAGTAATGTTAGCATTATCAATTACATCAGAACGCTTCATACGTGCAGTTACTGTAGAGTCTACAATTATCGTACGTACTAAATCACCTACATCAGCAGTTTCACCACCTGTAGAATGTATTGTAACTCCAAACTCTTTTAGTTCCGTAATCAACTCTTCAGTTCCATTGATAATAGCAGAAAGTACTTCTCCAGTAATTAAACTTTTATTTCTACCAATTGTAGAAGAAAGCATAATATTATCTGTTGCACCCACACACAATAAATCATCAATATTCATGATCAAAGCATCCTGAGCGATTCCTTTCCAAACAGAAACATCTCCTGTTTCTTTCCAATACATATACGCTAAAGATGATTTTGTTCCAGCACCATCAGCATGCATGATTAAACAATAGTCTTCATCACCAGTTAAATGATCAGGAACTATTTTACAAAATGCTTTTGGAAACACTCCTTTATCAACATTCTTAATTGCGTTATGAACATCTTCTTTTGATGCCGATACACCACGCTGACTATATCGTTTTGAAATTTCTGAGCTCATATTATCTAGAGTAGTTAGGTGCTTCTTTAGTAATTGTTACATCATGAGGATGACTTTCATTAATCCCAGAGGCTGTAATTTTCACAAAACGTCCTGTTTCTTTTAATGTTTCAATATCTTTTGATCCACAATATCCCATTCCTGCACGTAAGCCACCTACAAACTGATGAATACTTTCTTGTAATTCCCCCTTATAAGGGACACGACCAACAATTCCTTCAGGAACTAATTTTTTAATATCATCTTCAACATCTTGGAAATACCTATCCTTAGAACCTTTTTTCATTGCTTCTACTGACCCCATTCCCCTATAAGATTTAAATTTACGTCCTTGAAATAATATAGTTTCTCCAGGAGATTCTTTTGTTCCTGCTAATAACGAACCTAACATTACACAATCAGCGCCAGCTGCTACTGCTTTAGGAATGTCTCCTGTAAAACGAATACCTCCATCTGCAATAACTGGTACTCCTGATCCTTTTATAGCTGCAGCAACTTCTAATACTGCTGAAAATTGCGGATACCCCACACCCGCAACTACACGAGTAGTACAAATAGATCCTGGACCAATACCCACTTTTATTCCATCAGCTCCAGCTTTTACTAAATATTTAGCTGCTTCAGCAGTTGCTATATTACCAACAATTACATCTAATTTAGGAAATTTAGCTTTTACACTTTGTAATACATTTACCACACCTTTAGTATGCCCATGAGCAGTATCAATAATAACTGCATCAACACCTGCATTCACTAAAGCTTCTGTACGTTCAACAACGTCAGCTGTAACTCCTAAAGCAGCAGCAACACGCAAACGACCAAAGGTGTCTTTATTAGCATTAGGCTTTAAAGTTACTTTAGTAATATCCCTAAAAGTGATTAAACCTACTAATTTATTATCCTTATTTACTACCGGTAATTTTTCAATTTTATTTTCTTGTAAAATTGCTTCGGCCTCCTTTAATGATGTCCCTTCAGTAGTAGTAACTAAGTTTTCTGAAGTCATTACTTCAGAAATCTTTCTTATATTATTTTTCTCAAATCGTAAATCTCTATTAGTAACTATACCAATTAACAACCCGTTTTTATCTACAATAGGAATCCCCCCAATTCTGTGTTCCTTCATGTTTTTTTTTGCATCTGCGACAATTGCGTCTGCTGGTAATGTTATTGGATCTATAATCATTCCCGACTCTGAACGTTTTACTTTACGTACCTCATTAGCTTGTGCTTCAATTGACATGTTTTTATGCAACACACCAATACCACCTTCTCTGGCAATAGCAATAGCCATTTCTGATTCTGTAACAGTATCCATTGCTGCAGAAATAATAGGAATATTAATGGTAATATTTTTTGTGAATTTTGTTTTTATACTTACTTCTCTTGGTAGAATTTCTGAGTAAGCAGGAACTAATAGTACGTCATCATAGGTTAGTCCTTCTCCTACAATCTTTGTGTTGTGTGTTGTCATAGTGCAATTAGTAATAATTGCATGCAAATATAGTCATTTTTTATGTGACTAATCTAAATTAAAAAACATTTATATTTTTGGACAACGCTTGCAATTACTCTTTCCTTTTTTCTTGTATTTTTTACAACATTTACTTTTCTTATCTAAGCAAGAATTACAATCACCTGCAATTATATTACAAGGACTAGATATCACTATTGGAGTACGCAACATAAGCTATATTTATTTAAACTAACTATAAATAATGCGCAAATATAAAAAAAATGAGTTATCAAAAAACATCAATAACCCATTTATACAAAAAAAATATTATTAAACTTGTTGCTCGTTAGCTGGTTTAAAAGTCATTATATCTCTATCAAACATATAATGACCTGTTTTATCATCTCCAATAATATTTAATTTATCTAACATTGTTCTTGCCATAGCCTCTTCTTCTAATTGCTCAGAAACATACCATTGCATGAAATTATGCGTGTTATAATCTTTATGAGCTAGACACTCAAAAATGATTTCATTAATCTTTTGAGTAACATAAACCTCACTTGATAAAAACTCTTCAAATAAATCATTTAAGGTGTTAAAATCTGATTTTGGTGCTTCTAAAGCCGGTACTATTGCGCTCCCTCCTCTTTCATTAATAAACTTAACAAGTTTAATCATATGAACACGTTCTTCCTCTGAGTTTGCATAAAAGAATTCTGAAACTCCATTGTAACCGTTTACATCAGCCCAAGAAGCCATTGCTAAATAATGCATTGATGCATTTGCTTCATATCTAACCTGATCATTTAGTAAGTTTTCAATTTCTTTTTTCATTTGTCTTAAATTTTTTAAAAAAATCAAAGTTACACTTAAAATTCTTTTTACTAAATGATATTAATATTTTTTTACAACAAAAGACAATAAATTTTAGTAAATTCGTTCCTTATAAAAAATGCACCTTTATGAAAAATTTATTATTAGCTTTACCTAGTATTTGCATTATTGCATGTAGCTCACAGAAAACTACTACACCTGTAAAACAAGAAGCTAATAACTCCATTGCTACTATATATGCAAATACCATTACTGCAGCAGAAATGAAAACTGATTTATATATTTACGCTTCTGATGAATTTGAAGGAAGAGATACTGGTGAACCTGGACAAAAAAAAGCAGTAGAGTTCTTAAAAAAAGAGTACCTGAAAATGGGAATCCCTTCAGCATATGGTACCGATAACTATTTTCAAAATATTCCTGTAGCTTATTTTAAAGGAAAATCAAAAAATGACTCTGAGAATGTACTAGCATATATTAAAGGCTCCGAAAAACCTGATGAAATATTAGTGTTATCAGCTCATTTAGATCATATAGGTCATCATGATGGTAAGATTTATAGTGGTGCAGATGATGATGGATCAGGAACTGTAGCGTTATTAGAAATTGCCGAAGCTTTTCAAAAAGCAAAGGAAGATGGTAAAGGCCCTAAACGTTCAGTTTTAATATTACATGTAACTGGTGAAGAAAAAGGGCTATTTGGATCTAGGTTTTATGCTGAAAATCCTGTATTTCCATTAGCTAATACTATAGCAAATATTAATGTAGATATGATTGGTCGAGTTGATCCTGAACACAAAAAAAAACCAAACTACATATACGTCATTGGTGCTGATAGATTAAGTACTGGTTTAGATGCGGCAGTAACCAAAGCAAATAAAAATTTAATAGACTTTAAATTAGATTATAAATACAATGATAGGAATGACCCAGAACGCATTTACTACCGTTCTGATCATTATAACTTTGCTAAAAAAGGAATTCCTGCTGTATTTTTCTTTAGTGGTATTCATGAAGATTATCATCAACCAACCGATACTCCTGATAAAATTAACTACCCTTTAATGACTACACGTACAAAACTAATTTTCCACACTGCTTGGGAGTTAGCGAATAGCAATGAACGCATAAAAGTAGATAGAGATGGTAATTAATCCTTATGTATAAATATTCTAAAAAACACCTAAAACATAAGCAAGCCTTCGTTTCATAGTATACTATAGCTAAAAGCTTATATGTACAATCGATGCTTTCTAGACAAAGTTTTTATAAATGACTAACTCTATACTCTTTAGGTGTTAAATCGACTTTACTCTTAAAAAATTTCCCAAAATGAGATGGGTCATCAAAATTTAAGAAGAAAGAAATCTCTTTAATACTATGATCAGAATACTTAAGTAAGCGTTTTGCTTCTAATATAATTCTAGCATGAATCATTTCTAAAGCAGTTTTACCAACTGCTTTCTTTGTAATAGTACTCAATTGTTTTGCGCTTACGTTTAGTTTTTTAGCATAATCCGTTACTTGGTGAGTCTTATCAAATTCATTTTCTAACAAACGTCTAAACTCCTGTAAGGTTTTATTGTAAATACTTATACTACCTAATTGTTGATCAAATAATCGTTTACAATTAAGTATCAATAAGTTTAAATACGCTTGAACAACTTCTTTATGATATTCTTGTTTATTATGATGTTCTTCTTTCATATTAATCATTAAGCTTAAAATTTGATTATAATCAGCTTTATTAAGATTAATAATAGGCTTCGAAGAATTATTATTTAAAAATGGAATATCGAATAAACTTTTTCTATTAACATTATTAGAATAGAAAAATTCTCGACTAAAAAGAATAAGATACCCATTAGAATTCAATTCTCTTTCTACCTTGTGCACTTGACCTGGTGAAACAAAATGGATACTCCTATCCGCTATGGCTATTATATTAAAATCTATTTCATGAAAGCCTCCACCTCTCTCAAAAAGAAAAATTTCATAATAATTATGCCTATGAGCAACAGATGAATCATAATCGTTTCGAGTTGTCAATTCAATTAGCCTAAAATATTCACTAGTTTCTTCATTATCTACTGAAAAATTATGTATTGGTATGATATCAGTACTCATTTATTTTAATTATAAAGCTTATTTTAAATATACAACATTCATGTTATATCTCCATTAAAAAAATTAACTCATTAATTATAAGCTAATTACTTGATAAAACAAAATATACCATAAAATAGAAAAAATATCATATCTATTTAGTAATGCATCTAGGTACTTTGCTAAAGATTTATTTAAAAACCCGATATTATGAAAAATACAAAAACAAAATTACCTTTTGCTTTAGCACTCATGTTATTAACTATACTCTCATGTTCTAAAGATGATGATGCAGTTGAGTCTGTTACAGAAAGCCCTATAATAACAGAGAACACAGCCCCAACTGCTCCTGTATTTAATGTAGCTCCTACAAATTTATCTACTGGTGTAGATTCCCCTTTAACAATTTCATGGTTGAGTTCTACTGATGCTGATGGAGATACTATTACTTACAATGTATACTTAGGAACAAACTCATCAAGCTTAACTTTAGTAAGTTCATCCCAATCAGGTCTTTCTTATGTAAGTTCAGATTTAGATTTAGTTACTACATATTATTTAAGAGTAGATGCAATTGCAGGAAGTCATTCAACACCTAGTGAAACTAGAAGTTTTGAGACTTCTTCAGGTGGTATTGGATCATTTACCGATCCACGTGATGGGCATACATACGGTACAAAAGTACTTGGTACTCAAACTTGGATGACAGAAAATTTAGTTTACAATTCAACCGGTTCTTATAGTTATAATAATGTTTCAAGTAATGATGCTACTTACGGTAGGTTATATGACTGGCTAGATGTACCAAATGCAATTCCTGCTGGTTGGCACTTACCTACTGATGCTGAATGGCAAACTTTAGAAACTTATTTAGGTATGCCTTCTGCTGATTTAAATATTAACAATTACAGTACTTCTCGTGGAACAGACCAAGGAACGCAATTACAAATTGGAGGTTCTTCGGGATTAGATTTTCCATTAGCAGGATATAAATCAGGAAATACCTTTTCTGCTTTAAATAATAGAACCTATTTATGGGTAAATACTGATAATGGTGGAGGAAATATTTTTAGAAGAAGAATTGTTGGTGGAGATGCTTCGTGCTACAGGTTTACCAACCCTTATGCTGGTTTTGCAATAAGCGTAAGGTTAGTAAAAGATTAAAATCCCTCGTTGTGATTTGGGGGGAACCTATAAAAAAGTGTCAATTCAAATAATTTTCGATAGAGAATAGTTTTATTAATTAAAACTTTTATACCCCCAAGTTTTTTGTTTTAAATATAAAGATTCTGAATCTTGGTAGAACTGACAAAATTCACCCCAAATACACAACAAATTAATCCCCTAAATTTACAACTATAAAAAACTATAAAAAGTATTTATTGTAATAATATTCCTAGCCTTGACATATACCCCAATAGGTAACAATGTAAACGATACCTCTTATTCAAAAAAATAAAAATACTCTTTTTGTATAAGGTAATAAGGTTTACGCAATAGCTAACGGTAAGGATTCAATCTTAAAAAATTGTAAATGAAGGAATTATATGAAGTTTAATTTCCTTACCTCCTACTTCAAGACAAAAAAGCTCTTAAATATACCTAAAACTTGAAATTATCTTAGATTTTTGATAGATATTTATCTTTTTTCAAATTAAGTCAAAAGTATACAGAACAATCTATTATAACATGATATTTTCATTCAACACACTTCTGCACCATTCTTTACTCTCTTCCGGAATATCTAGCCCATTAACATATTTAATTCCCTTTTTAATCGTATCAACTTTTTTCTGGGTATTACCTAATTTCCTATACGCCATTGCTTTGAAATGATATCCCCAAAATCCATCAATAGTTCCTTGATTCATTTCAACAACTTTGTCAGAAATTTTTATTACCTCACTTAATTTAATGTCATTTGTTAAATAAAATACCGCGATTCCTCTATAATTAACTTCGTGTGGAGACAAAAAATCGTTTATTTTTCTTTCCGATATTTTTTCCGTAGGCAACTTTACCGGTATAGATACGCGAGTATTTTCCCAAGAAAGATTTAAGTTCACTATATTAAAATTATTGAGATCCGAAAAATCAATTGTAAAAGTTTCTATTGTATCCTGTAACGTTTTCACTTTATGCTTTGTTTTTGAAACTATTTTAGATTCATCCCAATTTCTCATTAACCCCCATCCTTTATGTTCCGAATAGAGTATAATGTCCCAATGTTTTTCATAAGGAATTGTGAAAATAGCATAATCACCAGCTGGAATAGTATCTTTACCAATAACAAAAGACGTACTTGCCGATAAATTGGTTCTTGCATTAGCTCCTGTGCGCCATCTTTTATTGTAAGGAACTAAACCACCAAATATTTTTCTTTCTCTTTTACTTGGTCGGGAATACTTAATGGTAAATTCGGTATAACCAATCCTTTGCTCTACAGTAGCTATAGGGCTCGGTTTGGGAAGCTCAACACTCAGTTGTCCATAACCTAGATTTGAAGTAGCAAAAAGCATGACAATAATGATACACTTAAAAAAGTAATTCATAATCTTAAAGTTTTTTATATTTAAACATAACGTTTAGTATAAGAATGGTTACGATTTTGTGTTTGAAAAATTTTACAGAAAAATCAAACGTAATCAAAAAGGTTATATCCTTTATTTAAGTTTAAAAGTAATAATTATCCTTTCATTTTGTGTTATCGTTTTGTTAATGTTATGCCCATTCAGTATACATAAGAAGCAAAGCTATTAAGACACCTATCAATTAAAAGCTCTCCTTTTTTATATTTTCTTTTAAAGAATTATTTAGGGTTATATATTTTGATATATGTATTATTAGTTTTTTCATTGTAAAATCAGAACTCATATATAACCAAGAATACAGAAGTAGTTTAATAAATAAATTTTACTTGTTTTTTATCATAGCTATTTATTGTAGCTAGTGCTTCTTTTATTTAATGAGATGCCCTAGCTTCCTTTCCTAAGGTTTTGATAGCAGAAACATCCTCAAAAACTTTATGATAAGAATGTACAGCTGGCACACCTCCTAAATGAACATATAATACTTTGGAACCTTTTGGTATTTCTCCATTTTCACACATTTTAATTAATCCATCAATAGATTTACCTTCATAAACTGGGTCCGTAATCATTGCTTCTAATCCTGCTACCCTTTTAATACTTGCTATTGTTTCTTTATTTGGTATTCCATAAGCAGGATGACTATAGTTTGGATTTATTTCAATATCATTTTCATCTAGTTCTTTTGCAAAACCTCCAGCTTGATTAATGGTCTTAATTGTCATATTACATATTTTAGTTACTGCTAATCTTGTCATTTCTACAGCATCTGCAGCATCAATACCTATAACTCTTCTTTTTTTATCTTGATTAGCAAAACCGACAACCATTCCTGCTTGTGTTGAACCAGTAACCGTACAAGTCACTACTGTGTCAAAAAACACTCCCATCTCTTTTTCTTGTTTAACGACTTCATCTGCAAAATTAGCAAAGCCTAAACCTCCTAAAGGATGATTAGAAGCACCTGCTGGAATTGCATATGGTTTTCCTCCCTTTGCTCTAACATCGTTCATTACTTTTTCTAAAGTATTTTTATCGGCTGTAGAATATCCATAACCTGTAACAATAGGATTACCCCCCATTATTTTGGTCAATAAAATGTTTCCTACTTTATCATAAATCGGATCATTCCACTCTAACCAAGTTTCTTGAACAGTATATGATTTTAAGCCTAGTACAGCTGCAACAGCAGTAACTTGTCTGGTATGGTTAGATTGAATACCTCCAATAGAAACTAAGGTATCGCAGCCTTTTTTTATAGCGTCGGCTACAAGCCATTCTAATTTCCTAACTTTATTACCTCCATAAGCTAATCCGCTTGATACATCTTCACGTTTAGCCCAAATTTCAACACCTAATTCTGCTGATAATCTATTTAATTTATGAATAGGTGAAGGAAAAAAAATTAAATTCGTTTTTTCTAAATAGTTTTCTAAATTTAACACAAGTTCTTTATTATTAAAGGGAGTTTGTTAATTTTAAACTCCCATAATGAGACAATAAATTAAAGAAGTAAAATAAATAGATATTATTTTTATACGCTTGTAAAAATCCGCAATTAAACTGTGCTTAAAAGCAAATTACCTTGATTAAGGAAAGAAGAAGGGCTTTTATGGCAATTTTTAGTGAAATAATTAGTGTAATGTGCTTGATCGTAGTAACCAAAATCAAGAGCAGTGTGAATTATGTTTTTGGTCACTTTAAGCTCCATACATGATTTTCTAAACCTAATAATATTTTGATATTCTTTTGGTTTGATACCAATATATTTTTTAAAATCATATTCCAATGTTCTTGCAGATTGGTTGTATGTTTTTTGTAAATCAGAAATTGAACAAATACCATTTCTATTCCTTAAATCAGAAAGCATTTTCTTGAAATTATGCTTTATTATCAATTCACTGGCAAATTCTTTTTTCAAAGCAAAAGATAAATCATCAACAGATTCAAGGTTTGGATTTACAAAATCCCAATGTTGAAAAAATTGTTTCACTTTTCTAATTAAGGAGTTTGATAAAACATCTTTAAGCACAAAAACATTATCTATCAAATCAACATCTTTTTGTTCTTTAATTAAAGAAAATAACCAAGGTTGAAACTTAATGCCAAAAACTTTAAAGCTACTTTTTGATTCTATTGTGCCTGTAAAACGTTTTTGTCCCCAAAATATATATTTTTCATTTAGAAGAATTTGCTTTGTTCCTGAAAAAATTGAAACGGGTTCACTAACTAACATTAACTCTAAGTTGCCATCAGGAACATAAAATTTATTTTCCATAGGAGTATTACATTCAATATAATATACGCTTACAATGTATTCGTTATTTGGATCAGGTATTTTATTTTCTTTAAAAATCACGCTTTATTTCCTTAATTAGCTACAACAACCCAGCTATATTTTGTGTGGATTTTAAGAGATATGAAGTTTCTTATATCTCTCATAGCCTAAAGTTAATATTTTGTTTTTATTTTGAGTACCAAATTTAAGTTTAGGTGATTTTTTTTTGAAATGCATAATTAACATATTAACCACTAAGTTTGAATTAAATATAGGTTTTGTGTCTGTTATACAAATTTAAAATACTTAAAAAAGTTATACGAGTATTATTATATTGAAAGAATCAGATAAAAGTTATTCAAACGGAGTGAGAAAACACCTATATAATTACTCCAACCAATAAAGAACTATAATAAAACCTGATGGTTGTATAAATTATTATAAAAATTACAAATGCTTGTTGTAGGTATAGTGAAATTAAGACGACTTACATACAACTTAACGATAAAGATCTCCCCATAAAGCCTAACAAAATAAGATTATCGAGCCCTCACTTATAATGCAGCTGTATAACAAGTAAAATAAGACTTTAGAAAACACGAAACAAAAACGGAATAAAATACTTAAAGATAAATTTCAGAAGATACTTGAAGAAATACAGAAACGTAAAGCTAATATATAGTTTACTTTTCAGTTAGAAACAAATATCATCTAACAATAGATAAAGCTATGAGAGAGGAAAAAGTAAAAGAGCTAGGTTTTGAATTAATAAAATAAAGAAAGCAACGTTCGAAAACGTTGCCTTTTTTAGTTTAATTATTAACCCCTTAATTATTAAACCCTTAACTTAAAAACAAATCTGCAAAGTCTATTGGATTAGTATGTTATTAATTTGTTAAAATTTTCAAAAAAATAAAACACTTATAAAACCAAATTAAAAGACTTGCCGGTCAATGTAAATTTATACACCTATTTGGTATAAACACTAAAACCATTAATATTTATAAGTGCTTATAATAGGGAGTCGTTTTTAATTGTGTACTGACTTACAGGGTGTATTCCATTTTCGAGTCAACTTACCCCATAATGATTCTGATTAATTACTAAGTTTTTTAAAATCTTAATTATTACTCCGTTCTGATTTTCAGCCTAACGTTCGGTACCTACGAATAAAAACCTAGGAATATATATTTTGTCTGTCATTAACTTTTATTAAGCTAATTGAGATAAATTAATTCAATAAGAAAAAGTCAATAATTATTAAATATTTATCAAGGTTAACACCCTATAAAACTCTTAAATGAAGTAATATAATTTTTTATCAAGTATAATTTCGTAGTTTGAAATACACGTAATTATACTGTTATAAGAAGCAAGTCGATAATTGTAGATTTGTATACTAATCAAATTAAAATTTTAATATTATGGCTATTTATCATGTAAAAAATCAATGGGGAGGATCATCAGCTCCATGGCACGTAGGCGGAACATTTGTATTAGGCTCCAGAGCTGATCAGAACATTGTTGAGATTAATATTACTTCAGGAAATGGAGGGAAAAATTTCTCAGGGACAATGACTTATGCAGGTGAAGGACCTATTGGGTTTAGAGCTACCCAAACAGTTGGAAATAATAATTATGTTGTTGAAAATCAATGGGGAGGAAACTCTGCACCATGGCATCCAGCAGGAAACTGGATTATTGGAGGAAGAGAAGGACAGAATGTTGTTGCTTTAAATGTAAAGGCATCAAATGGTGCTGATCTTGAAGGGACAATGACTTATGCAGGTGAAGGACCTATAGGACTAGAAGCAACTAATGCATTAGGCAGCTCTTATAATATCGATAATCAATGGGGAGGAAATTCTGCGCCTTGGCATGAAGGAGGAACATTTGTATTAGGAGCAAGGGATAATCAGAACCCTGTTACTTATGATATTAATTCTACAGATGGAGGTAAAACTTTTTCGGGATCTATGACTTATAAAGGAGAAGGCCCAATCGGTTTTAGAGCTACCCAAATTTCAGGGAACAATTATGCTGCCGAAAATCAGTGGGGAGGAAACTCTGCGCCATGGCATCCAGGTGGACAATTTGTAATAGGAGGACGTACTAACCAAAATGTTGTTAGTTTAAAAATTACATCTTCTAACGGAGGGCAGGAATTTTCAGGTGAAATGACTTATGCTGGTGAAGGATCAATTGGCGTAAAAGCTGTTATTTCTGAAAATATAACCAAAGTAGAACAAGCTTAATAATAAAAGCTGTTGTAATGATTTTCTAATAGGTGAGACTGTAAAAAGTTTCACCTATTTTTTTAGATAGGTACTTTAATTTAGTTTACAAACAAGTAATAGAATGTTGAAGTATTTACAAGAAATATGGCTTTGGGTTTTAAATATAGCTGATTTAGCAAAACGGTCTATGTTCGTTAAATAGCATAGTTTACACTAAATTAGTTTCTAACCTTAATTAATTGTTCCTTTTTCTTAATTGATCTTCATTAAAGGGATCTAAAAAGTACTTTCCAAATTCCTGTGAATAATTTCTTTCCCAACTTCTCCAAAATATTCAGATATTATCTTCTTCCATAATACCATTCCATTTTCAGAATTGGAAAACAAAACCAATGCTTTTTTTGTTTTAGGAAGAGCTATCACTATAGCTTTTGTTCCAAAATCCCCCCCCGTGTGCATAATCGCAGTTTCGTTATTTGGTAAATTAGATAATAATTGCATTCCTAAATTACGGTCAATTCCTTTTTTTTCATTAACCTGAGCCTTTAAAAATTCTGAATATAAGTTGTCTGATAAACCAGCACCATTCATAATATAAATCAGAAATTTTGAATAGTCATTAACCGTTGTCATTAGGTTTGCAGCAGTATTTGTAGTATAATATTTTTCAAGTTGAATCAGTTTTCCATTTTCATCGTGCTCAAAAGCATAATTATTCTCGTTTATTTCTGGAGTCCAGTAAAAATGTGTATCATTCATTCCAAGAGGTTTGAACAAAAGCTCTTTAGCTATTTGATCAAAAGGCTTTTTTAATTTGGCTTCAATTATTTTTCTTAAATATTCAAATCCTTCTCCCGAATACTGGAACTTAGTTCCTGGCTCAAATTCAAAAGTCAATTTATTTGATTCTGTTAGATAACTCCAATTTGGAAACCCAGATTGTTGGGATAAAATATGTCTTGTAGTTAGTTTGTTTAAAAAAAGATGATTTTTTATATCTGGGGCAATGTAATATTTTGAGATAGGCTCATCCAATTGTAAATCTCCGTTTTCAATTAATTTTAGAACTACAATAGCTGTCACTGGCTTTGTAAGAGACGCTACTTTATAAATACTATTAGCAGAAGCAGGAACTTCTTGCTTTTGAACACCAAATGAACGTATTTGTTTTAGTTTTCCTCCTTGAATATAACCAATAGAAATTGAAGGTATTTTATGTTGCTTAAGTAGATTTTCTATTTTGCTGTCATTGTCAAATAATGGCAATGGATAATTTGCATCAAATTTTTGACCATAATCTTTATTGGGCTCTTTATGATCATAGCTTAAAACTCTAGATAGCTTCCAATTACCGTTATTTAAATTCCAGAGAGATGTAAACTTAGCAATGTTTGTTAAGTATAATTCTTTGTGTAGTTCTTTAACATAAAATAAGTGAATCCCTTTTTGGATAGCTCCATAAAGCACTCCATTGTTTTTTAATGGATAAACTTCTAAACTTTCTTCTACTACTTTTCTAATTGGCTTTTTTTCTATATTGGAACAAATACTTTCTCTAAATGAGGTAAAGAATTGTTTTCTATTTTGGGCACCATTTATATCATGATAAAATTCAAAGTCATTAGGAATATAGGTTTCTAACAATTCAAAATTACATTTATTAAAACATTCCTCAAAAAACAAACTATCTGTTTTTTTTAATTCAATAAACAAGCCTGAATCTTTAGAAATTTGAGCATTACTAATATTAGAAAAAAGAACAAAAACAAGTGTACAAAGTAAATTTATTTGTTTCATTATTATTGATTATAATTAAGTATTAAATAATGATGCAATACTCTGAAAGTAATTGGGAAAAAAGAGTAAAAATTACCTGACAATAATGTGACAATATCCCGACAGTATTATAAGAAACTGAAATTTAACTTGATACGTAATTCGTTTTTTTGGTCTAATGAGATTGTATTGAGCAGTATAATAAAAACGTTTACCAAAATAGAAGTAATTAAAACAATCAATATTAATTTGTTTTGTAATGAAAATAGTCTGCCAATAAACGGACTTAAAAAAAAACATACTGCGGATAATATTGTCCACAAAATTTGAACAGAAACAATTTGTTTGGTTAATGCATTAACTTCTTTTTTGTAATACATTATGAGAAGTGGAATCGCAATATTTGCAAGTGGAACAACAACAAAAGGTAAAGATGATAGGTTTATTAATTTGATAAGTTTATAATTAGAAGAAGGTTCGTTTATATCTTCTGTTAATTGTTCTTTACTCAAATTTAAAACTTGTGCAAGCACATTTAAACTATGTCCTTTTGGTTTTGAACCAGCCTCAATTCGTTGAATTGTTCTAACCGAAAGACCTGTTTTGTCAGCTAACTCATCTTGAGTTAAGTTCATTTTTTTTCTATATTTTGTTAGTTTAGACATTATTTGATTAAAGAATAAATTTGGTAATTGTTTTTTTTGTATTGCATACAACAGTTAGTCTAAAATACATTTTATATAGTGTAACTCCAGTTTTATTTTTCGTACTCTAAATCCTTTTTGTCCCATATTCAACAGTAAACCCTTGTTGCCTGAAACTTTCGACACCTCTGTATAAATTTTCAACTGTAAATAAAATATGACTTGCTTTCATTTTTTCCAATTGGTGACAAAGTTTCTTATGTGGAACTTCAATACAGTTTAGGTTTTTATGCTTGTTACACGAGCTTATATCTTCATAAACGTCCCTATTTTGAGTAAAATCGAAAACTTAAATTAATCATTTATTGGGGTGTT